>Ga0315289_10009858_pt1 | contig 13717 bp, 8 predicted proteins | sample YL17G11_40_MG_FD_203452 | JGI IMG/M metagenome (GOLD analysis project Ga0315289, IMG submission 203452) | Sediment microbial communities from Yellowstone Lake, YNP, Wyoming, USA - YL17G11_40 | ecosystem: Environmental > Aquatic > Freshwater > Lake > Sediment | place: USA: Wyoming | collected...
CTACGGGGACTATATCCACAGTGTCCGGAGGGACACTTTGTGCCTTCGTTGCCGTGAATTCATTCGCACGGGGATGAGGCACTCTGTGTCAACATTACGCTCCTCATGAATGATGCAGGTTCATTCCTGGGTCAAAGGGCGGAGGCCGCAGATGCCCAGGAATTCACCCGGACCATTCATGTCATTCTGAGCACAGCGAAGAATCTCGGTTCGCACACACAAGATCCTTCGCTCCGCTCAGGATGACAAAACACAGAGTGTAGTCCGATTGAGCGCATCATGCATAGTCCGGGTTCATTCCTGGGATTCTAGGCCATACAAGTTGCACGGGCACTAGGCCAAAGAAAGGACATACCATGCAAACACGACGATTCCTGATGGGATTTCTGGCATCGGCATTCATGATTGCTATCGCCGCTTCAGCGTGCGTCGCCGCCGATGAGGTCCAGCTTCAACTTCGCCTGAAGGAAGGCCAGTCTTACAGACTGCGGATCACGGGCGACACCAAGATGACTCAGACGCTCCAGGGGCAGCGGCTGGAAGTCAAGGAATGGGGGAGCTTCGGATACGTCTTCGACGTGCAGAGCGTTGATGCCAACGGGGACGCTGCCATCAAGGTAACGCATCAGTCCATCCAGTACAGAGAGGACGGTCCGGCCGGCAGGGTCGAGCTCGACTCCACGAAGCCCGGCGCGAAAGTGTCGCCCCTTCTGGCTGGCATGGCCGCGATTGCGGGGCAGAGCTTCACGATGAAAGTCACTCCCGGCGGAACGATCAGATCCCTTCAGGGCGGCGATGAGATGGTGCGCCAGGCGGCGAAGAGCCTCAGCACGCTGGACGAGCCCTGGAAGACCTCCATGGCCAAGATCCTGGAGGACCATTTCGGCAACCTCGCGCTCAGGGGGGCCATGGGAGGCTTGTTCTCGCTGTACCCTGACAAGCCGGTCGCTGTTGGCGAGCGCTGGTCGAAGTCGTTGACGAGCACTCGAGGGCGCGTTGAGGCCTTCTGCAAGATCACGGAGCGCAAGGACGGTGTGTCGTTCATCAAGGTCTACTCCGTCATCACGCCGGACGAGAACGCGGTCCCGGTGCAGATGGGGCTCGCTTCCGTGAAGTCTGCGATCAGCGGCAAGGAGGAGGGCACGATGGAAGTTGAGGAGGCCACGGGGATGATCGTGCGCTTCAAGACGTCCGGCGAGGCATCCGGCTCGATGAAGCTGATCACACAGGCGGGGGAGATGCCGATACCCACGACCCTGGCGGGTTCTACGACCATGGAGCGCTTTTGACCGCTCGGAGTGCGTGATGCGGAGCCGGTCCCCTCGACTCCCGGTGTAAGGTAGCGATCCGGCGCTTCCGCTAAGTCCAGCTGACGGGCTTCCATTGACGCAGCACTCTTGGCCCCGGTATACTCTCCAGGCAGGTTGCTCATTTGTTGCACAGAGGACGATTGCATGGCAGTCCGGCTTCTGCTCGGCCCGGCCGGAAGCGGCAAGACCGGCCGCGCTTTGCGGATATTCAAGCAGTTTACCCCCTCGGAGCATCAGCACGCGGTCCGCTTTATCGTGCCGACTGTCTCCCACGTCCTTCACATCCGGCGCCTGCTCCTCTCGGACCCTGACTTTCCCGGCCTGCTCGGCGACCCGATCTGCACGTTCCACAGGCTTGCGAGCGACATTCTGGCAGACGCCGAGGGCGCGCGACCGAAGCTGATCTCCGATACGCAAAAGAGGCTCCTCCTCTCGGAAATCGTGCGCGATGCTCCGTGCGGCTACTTCGAGTCCGTGCGCGAGTGTCCCGATTTCCCCGAAGCGCTCGGCGGCGCGATCGCTCTGCTGAAGGCATCGGCTGTCACCCCGGGCGACCTGCGGCGCGCCGTGGAATCGGCGGTCCGCGCGAAGCGGCTCCCCGAGAGTTCGAGGCAGAAGATATCGGACCTGGCGGCTCTCTATCAGCGCTATGAGGACAAGATTTCGGCAGCGAAGGATCTCCGCGATCCGGAGGATGTGATATCGCACGCGCTGGAGGTCGTCCGCGCAAATCCCGATCTGCTCCGGGCCTTCAGGTGCGTGATACTGGACGGCTTCTCGACTTTCACCGCGTTACAGCAGCAGTTCATCGGCCTGCTGGCAGAGCATTGCGGCGAGTTGATAGCTGCCGTTGACTGCGAGGAGAGCCGCCCGGAGCTGTTCTCGTACGTCGAGCCGAGCCTGCGTTTCCTGATGGAGCTCCCCGGCGCGTCGGTGGAGAACATGGATCGGTCGGACGATGCTGGGCCCGCATCTGCGGTCGCCCGTAACCAGGTCACCGCATTGCGCCATCTCACCAAGTACCTCTTCGCCGTAAGTCCGCCGAGACTGGAGCCGGATGACAGCGTAACCGTGCTCGTCGGTGCCACGCCTGGCGTGGAAGTCGAGTTGATGGCCGGCGAGATCAGGAAGCTCGTTCGGGAACGCGGCCTCCGGTTTGCCGACTTCGCCATCGTCCTCCGAAGTATCGAGCCGTATCACCGGCGAATTGCGTCCAGCTTCCGGGAGCATCACATTCCGCTGGGTGCGCAGACCTGTCCGCTTTCGGAAAGCACGCTCGCGCGAACCGTCCTCCACCATCTTCGCGCAGGCTCCCTGGATGCCCCGGCGTCCGCGGAAGCCGCGCAGTTGATCCGGTCCATCGAGGCGCTGATCGGCGGGTTCCGATGGCCCGAGGACGAGGAGCGTCTCCGGGAGGAATACGCGGCGTTGAAATCTCTCCGGCGCATCATCGCCGAGATTGTCGCGGGCGCTCACTTCAGCCGCGGCGAGTTCCGCGAGCTGCTCGAGCCTGCTATCCGCTCCGGTGCCTACCGAGTGCCCGTCACAAGTGCGGATGAGGTATCGCTTGTCACTGCGAGAGCCCTCGGCGGACGGAAGTTCAAGGCTGTCTTCGTGCTTGGGCTGGTCGGCAGAGCTTTCCCTCGGCAGGTGAGGGAGGATCCGTTCCTGCTTGACTCGGAGCGAGAGATCCTGAATCCTTATCTGCCGCATCCGCTCGGCCTGCGCAGGCACGAATGGGATTACGAGCGCTGCCTGTTCTACTCGGCGGCCGCCTGCGCGCAGGAGCGCCTTTACCTTTGTTACCCTCTCGGCGATGCTTCCGGGCGGGCGAATCTGCCGTCCCCTTATCTGGATGAGGTCAATGCGCTTTTCACCCGGGAGGTTCGGCGCGTCGCACGCGGCTTCCGCGATATCCTGCCGCCGATAGACCAGGCGGAGACGGCGAAATCCCTGGCGGCCAGAACCATCCTTGACTGCTGGGCCTCCACTGACGGGCAGGCTCAGGAAACCGCCGCGGCGGCCTACAACCTGCTGCTGGAGGCAGGACAGCTCGGTCCCGACGCTTTCGAGTGGATGGGAGAGGGCGCCGCGGAGCCCTCGGACGATCGGCTTCCCGCTGATGTCAGGGAGCTACTGCTCGGCGAGGAACTGCTGACGGAGTGAGAGACCCCGATCGCATGGATACGCTTGCTCTGACGAAAAACCAGGAGAAGGCCGTCGCCGCTCGGAGGAGATCAGTCTGCATCTCCTCGGGAGCCGGCTGCGGAAAGACCGAGCTTCTCGTCCGGCGGTTCTGCCACCTCGTCGAACGGGGCATGGCGGCGGTTGATGAGATTCTGACGGTCGCCTTCACCGAGAGGTCCGCGAACGAGATAAGGGAGCGCATTGCCCGGCGGTTTGCCGACCTGGGGCGTGAGCATGACCGGCGGGCTGTTCACACCGCGTATATCGGCACCGTCCACGGATTCTGCAGCCGCATCCTTCGCGAGAACCCCTTCGAAGTGGGAGTCGGCCCCCACTTTTCCATACTCGGGGACACCGGACGGCGCGTCATCACCGACCGAATACTGGACGAGATAGTGCAGGCCGCGCAAGACGATCCCGCGGCGAGGGACTTGCTCCAGGAGATTGGGCCCGATGCCGCGAGGAATGCGGTGCTTTCCGTCTACCGCCGGATTCGAGCTCTTGGCCGCAGGCCGTCCGTGGAGCTCATCGCATCGGCCAGCGAGCCGGGGCCGTTCCTGGAGACGTTCCAGCGCTGCTACGACGAGCTTCTGCTTCTGGCCGAGACCGCCGACGAGCCGGTGGCAGAGATGGTGGACGGCGTGAAACGCGGGCTGTTCAGGGCGCTGACATCCGCTGCGCGATTGGCCTGCCCGCCTGACGGACAGGACTTCGACTGGGAGGACTTCCAGCGGGTCAGGAGGTACTCCGCGCGCTTCAGGGTCCCGCGCGGCTCGTCTCCGGCAGTCCGTCAGCAGATCGAGGCCGTCCGAGATGCGCTTTCCGACTTCCTCGCCGCCTGTCTTGACAGGCTGTCGTGCGAGCGCGCGGTGCTGCTTCTGAGGTTGATCGTGGATTTCGACGACCGTTACGCTTCGGCGAAGGCTCAGCTCGGCCTTCTGGACTACGACGATCTGCTGGACAAAGCCCGGGAGCTGCTCTGCGCCGGTGACGGCCGGCCCACCGAAGCAGCCCGCCGGTACTGGGACAGGTTCAAGTACATCATGCTGGCCGATTCCCAGGATATCAGCCGTCTCCAGAGGCAGGTCCTGGACGCCGTCTCGCGCCCTGACAATGTGCTTGTCATCGGAGATGCGAAGCAGTCTATCTTTGGCTTCATGCACGGCGATGCAGGCTTCTTCCTCGGGGATTACGAACAGGCCGGGGACCGACGCGCGCTCACCCTTCCACTTCAAGAGAACTTCCGGAGCCGCAGGGGAATTGTCGCCTTTGTCAATCATCTCTTCGGAGAGGTGTGGGGCGAGAGCCCCGATGTCGAATACGAGGAGCTGAAAAGCGCCGGCAGGTTCGCGGCGAAGTCCACGCCGGATGTCGAGCTCGTACTGCTTCCCAGATTTCATTCGGGACTGCCGGATGGAGAGGGCATACAGCTACTGCACAGGGACGAGGCCAGGGCCATCGCGCACAGGATTCTCGAGATCACAGGCCGCGCAGGGAGCGCTCCTCTCTATCATACGAAAGCGGGCCGTGTCGGGCAGCCGGTCGAGTTCCGGGACATCGTCTTGCTCCTGCGTGCGACGACCGGCATGCATATCTACGAGCGCACGCTGGAGGAGTATGGAGTTGATACCTGCGCGGTGAGCGGACGCGGATTCTGCGATGCACGTGAAGTCCGGGACGTGCTCAGCCTGCTGCAAGCGGTGAACGATCCGCTTGACGACATTGCGATGGCCGAGGTCCTCCGGTCGCCGTTCGCAGGTGTATCATCGGACGCGCTTGCCCAACTGTGCGCGTTTGAGCCTGAAAGTCGTCATTCTGAGCAGAGCGAAGAATCCCCGTCTGCTCCTGCAGCCGAATCGTCTACGCCTGTCAACCTCACAGACTCGTCATCCGGCCAAAGCTCCGGTAAACTGTGGCAGGCCCTTCAGCGGCTGGAGGATATCCCGGACGTCGAAGAACCCGATCGTCGCAAGCTGTCGGCCTTCCGCGATCTGATGAGCGCACTTCTGGACGTCCGACCCGGATCAGCAATCACCGATGCGCTTGACCTCGCGCTGGAGAGGTCGAGGTTTGACACTCGGATTCTGGCCATGCGTGACGGGGCACGGAAGTACGCGAATGTCCGAAGGCTCTACGAGATCGCGCGGGAGTTCCAGGCGGACGGCGCTTTCGAGCTTTCCGACTTCATGACGCACGTCCGCGAAAACGAGCATCTCGCCGAGCCGGGGATGGAGGCCGCCGACGCCGTCCGCATAATGACCATCCACAGGGCGAGGCGGCTCCAGGCGCCCGTTGTCTTCGTGGCCGACCTCTCCCGAAATCTGGGCTCGAAGCCGGGGCTTTTCGTGTTCGACCGGGACCGGGGCCTGGCCGCTCAGGTGGCAAACCCGCTCGCAGGCGAATTCGAGGTTCCCCTGTGTCATCGCGAGACCTTCGCGTATGTGCATGATAAGGACGTGTCCGAGGAGAAGCGTCTGCTCTACACAGCCGCGACCCGCGCCGAAGAGCATCTGGTCCTCGTGGGCAGCAGCGACCTCAGAGGCGAGTACAAGTCAACCTACCACGAAACCGATTCCTGGTCGGGTTGGCTGGAGAAGGCGTTCGGATTGGGACCCGGGTCGCCCGAGCGCGAGCTGCACGTCGGCGGCTGTCGGGTGAGGCTCAGATACGGCCCGCTGGCGGAGGCACCGGTATCGGAGGCAGCCGAGGACATGACGCTGGCGGGCAGGTTTGCCTTCGAGTTCCGCGCGGGTCGCCCGATCGAGAAGTTGGATATCCCTCCGGCGGCGGGGGAGATCGCCAGGAGCGCGCTTGACCGCTGTCTGCCTGCCGAGCTGCCGGCCGTCCGGCATATCCCCAGGCTCTCGGTAAGCCGGGCGCTCGACTACCTCGAATGCCCTGCCCGATACCGTCTCCTCCACATCGTCGGCATGCCGGAGGAAGGCGCGGAGCCGCCGGAAGATGCCGAGGACAGGGAGTTCACCGCAGCCGATCTGGGGCACCTGGTTCACGATCTGCTTGCCAGGATTGACTTCTCGGCAGACGCGGCCCCGCAGCTCCCGGTTCTGATTTCCGAGATAGCCGACGACGCACTGCGGGCACAGGCTCAGCCGCTGCTGGAAGGGTTTGCTCGAAGTCAGTGGTGCCGCGAGCTGCGCGCGTCCGACCGGATCCTCAGGGAGACCCCGTTCGAGCTGGCAATCGAGGGCAGGGCGCTTGCCGGGCGCATGGACGTCCTGTATCGAGGCAGGGACGGTTGGACCATGCTTGATTACAAGACCGGCCGCGCAGAGGACAGGGAGCGATACGAGCTTCAGGTGGGAATCTACGCCCATGTCGCCGAACGCCTCATCGGAGAAATGCCCGTCCGCACGGCGCTCATTCTTCTCTCGACCGGCGACGACTGGGTCCAGGACACCTCCGACGGGACCGTCGCTCGCCTAGCAGCCGAGAAGATAGGCGAGGTCGCCGCCGCCATCGAGGCCGGGCATTTCAGTCCCACGCCCGGAAAAGCCTGCGGGTGGTGCGCGCTGTCCGCCTGCTGCTCTTCGATGAGAGACTAGCTGCGGCCGAATAAAGTTGTTTTCCTGGAGCGGTAGTCTAGTGCTGGCCCTCACCTCGTCCTTCGGACACCCCTCTCCCAAAATTGGGAGAGGGGATGGGGGTGAGGGCTAGAACCCAGAGCAAAGCTTAGACCCGACAGAACAAGACTCTATCCGCCGGCTGCTAACCGGAGCCGACGGTCTCCCGTTCCCTGGAAGGAATAACCGGGCGTCAAGCGGAATCTGAATTGTGACAGGAGGTGTCCGGCTTGACCCTGGAGGAACAATTCGCACGGCTCATCAAGACTCTCCAGCTTATCGAGCGCGAGCCCTGGAAATGGGACGTCGCTGCGCTCGAGCTGGAATTCGGCGTCGGTCGCGCCACCGTCGAGCGGGACATCCGAATCCTGCGCCGGTGGGGCACCATCCAGCGTAGAAAGGGCTGCTTCGCCATCAAGGACCTGAAGTTCCTGCCCACCGCGTTCACTCCCAGCGAGGCCCTGGCCCTGGTTCTGGCCGGCAGCATGGCCGCTGAGCGCATAGGCATGCCTCCCACCGGAGCCATGCGCAGCGCCCTGCAGAAGATAGACAGTCTCCTGCCGGAGCAGGTTGACGCCATGATCAAGAAGATGCGGAAGCGGGTCTCGGTGGGCGTGAACCTGATCCGCGAGTGCAATTCCGAGGTGCTCGACACGATAAGTAGAGCCATCTCGAGTCATAACCCCATCGAAATCTCTTACTACGTCATCGCCCGGAGCGAGCTGACGAAGCGCAAGGTGGACCCATATGGGCTGACGTTCCGCTTCGGCGCCTGGTACATCATCGGTCACTGCCATCTCCGGGAGGATGTACGTACCTTCGGCATCGATCGGATACGCTCGATCCGCGTGGTGAACGAGCACTTCAAGTACCCGAAGGACTTCGATCTGGAAGAGTACCTGGAGCGCGGCTGGTCGCTTCAGGCCGACGCGGGCCAGGAAGACATCGTGCTCCGCTTCGATAAGTCCGTCGCCCGCTGGATCGCGGGCTGCAAGTTCCATCCCCATCAGGAGATTACCGTGCAGGCCGACGGGTCGGCGCTCTTCAAGGTTACGGTGGCAGGGGTGGAGGAGATCAAACACTGGGTTCTGAGCTTCGGCGATAAAGTTGAAGTGCTGAAGCCCGACAGCCTGCGTGCCTCGGTCGCCGCTGCCTGCCGCGAGATGGCGCAGATGTATGCCCTGTATGCGCAGCCCGCGGTGCACAGTACCCAGGCGCAATTCCCCGTGTACCTCAGGGATCCGGGTGCCTCCACTGACCGGAAGGACAAACGCTCCTGAGCGTCAAACCATCCCTCGGTATCAATCCATGAAGTACATGCTGACTGCGTTTCTCCCCATATGTCTGACCTTCGCAATCGCCTGCCCGACTTCCGCTGCTGTCATCGGCGGGCGAAGGCTGTTCAGGTTTCAGAGCGAGGCGGATTTTGCCGGGTTCAGCCAGGCGGGCGCGCGCTGGGATGAGAGGGCCGCCGGACTCGTGTTCGACCGCCATGGTGCGGAAGTCGAGGCGGACGCGTCCCCGTATGGCCTGATCGAGTCGCCCAATGTGGAGATCGGCTTTCCCTGTGACCAGATTGTCGTCTCGTGGAATGCGATTACGCCTCCGGGATCGTACGTCACCATCCATATCCGCGCGCGGTCCGGCGGCTTCTGGAGCCGCAGGTTCACCGTCGCCATCTGGAACCGAGACAATCGCCCGGTGCAGCGCATGAGTGTGAACGGCCAGGAGGACGACATCGCGGCCATGGATACGGACGTGCTCCGCCTGAAGAAGCCGGCCGACGCCTTCCGTGTCTCGGCGAAGCTCTCCTCGGCAGACGGGCACACCTATCCGACGCTTCGGCTGCTGGCGGTGCATGCGCTCGATTCGAATGCAGGCCGCGCTCGCCTGAGGGCACGGAAGTCGGTCTGGGGCACGGACCTGTCCGTTCCTGAGCGCTCGCAGCTCACGGTCCCGCAGGGAATCCGGTTCTGCAGCGCCACCTCGACCGCCATGGTGCTCGACTATTGGGCGCAGAGGCTCGGCCGGTCGGAACTCTCGGTCCCTCTGCAGGAGGCGATCGATGGAATCTACGACAGGGAATGGGGCGGCACGGGGAACTGGCCGTTCAACACCGCCTATGCCGCTGAGTTCGGCGGTCTGCGCGCGTACGTCACCCGCTTCGCCGGTCTGCGCCAGATCGAGGAGTGGATTGCGAAAGACATCCCGGTCATCGTGAGCGTGGACTACAACATCCTTACGCACAACAAGTCCGGCGGTACGATGGGGCATCTCATGGTGCTCCGAGGGTTCACGTCTGACGGCGACTGCATCATCAACGATCCGTACGCGCACCTCGACAAGGGCGAGTGCGTGCGCAAGGTATTCAAACGCAGGGATTTCGAGCGCTCCTGGCTCACGAGGGAGGGCTCGCTGGGGACTGTGTACCTCATCTATCCGGACCGCTGGGGAACCCCGCGGAACAGTCGCCTGAATTGGTGACCGCCGGATTGCGTCGGCCGGCAGTTTCCCCTTCGCGCTGTGGTAGGCAGCCTGTGTGCTATCTTCACCCGAAACCTTGCGTCTCCTCCCAGCGTATTGTATTATCGGATGAGCATTCTCAGTCCTCGTGCCAATAATCCGGTGCGGGGGTAAGATCAGGAAGGGATCGGATTTTTTATCTGATGGTTTTGCGCAAGAATCTCCACCTCGTCCTGTTTGCTGCTTTTGTCGCAGCGTGCCTGTCGTGCTCGGCGGCCCATGCCGACGTCCGAAGCACTATCAGCCAGGCGACTCGCGGCTTCAAGGACGTCAAGCTGACCTGCAGGGTGCTTTACGCTAACCAGGCCGAGTTGAAGAAGATCGGCAAGGATTTCCCGAAGAGCTATGAGTTCAAGACCACCACCGTCTGGTACAAGTCCCCCGATAAGATGAAGATGGTAGGCAAGCTCGGGATGCTCAAGGCGGCAGTGGTAATGAATGGCGACCGGAAAGCTACCTTCATTCCCGCGCTTCGTTACTCGAAGAAGGAGAACATCGAAGAGGAGCCGCACAAGCGCCAGACCGATCTCGACATAGGAATAGTCACGGACTCGATCTGGCGCGACTACATAGTCGTTGATGCAGCCGACGACCACGGATCGGACGACGCGGTCTACAGGATCACCTTCGTCAGGGACAATGCTCGGCAAAAGAAGCATGTCTGCTGGGTTGATGCGAAGACCCTGAAGCTGCTGAAGCTCGAGAAGTATGAAAGCGACGGCAGCCTAAAGTCCCGGTACATCTATTCGAAGCACTCGCTGATAAACGGCCTCATTTGGGTGCCCGGTCGCGTTGACGTATACAACCAGGACGCAAAGCTCGCCGGAACCACCGCATACGAAAGCATCAGCGTCAACATCGGCATACCGGATTCCGAGTTCAAGATCTGACGCGGTGTCACCCTTTGCAGTAGTGGGCCCCGGATGGTATAATGCATCAGCAGGACGGTCGTTTCCGCCGTCCTTTTTGCTTGTGTAGCTGCCCTTTGTGTCAGCGGATCGAGCAGGCGCATCGAGAGCCCCTGCGGCGGGAGACAAATCTTGACAAGAACGACGGCGGCTGACTATAATAACTGGGTGTTTTCGTGAGGGGCCAGATGCAGCACTCAGGCGGATCTGCGCCGTGCGCGGCCGCGAACAAGCCCGTTGGCACTTCCGACCTTGACATGGACGTTCGCTACGTCAAGGGAGTAGGCGAGCGCCTGGCTGGGGCTATGGGCAAGATCGGCATTTTCACGGCCCGCGATCTCCTGATGCACTATCCGCGCCGACATGAGGACCGAACGCATTTCCGCCGAATCTCACAGCTCAAACAGGGCGAGACGGCGACAATCCGCGGAAAAGTGCTCGTTGCCGATAACCTGCGCACCTCGCGCACCCAGATGCTGCTCACCAGGGTGGCTATTGAAGACGGCACCGGCACGGCGAGCCTTATCTGGTTCAACCAGTCGTACCTGAAAAACCGGTTCGTGAAGCTGCTCGGCAAGGATATCGTCGTCTATGGAACCGCCCAGTTCGGTTCGCGGGGCATTGAGATAGTCAATCCCGAGTGGGAGGAAGTCGGTGACGGGGCTGATCCCCTGTCGTCGAACCGCATAGTGCCGGTCTATCCTCTCACGGAGGGTCTGTATCAGGGAACGATCCGCAGGGTCATCTACCAGGCCCTGGACAGGTTTCTGCCGGCGGTCAAGGACGTACTGCCGACGGAGACACTGGATCGGCGCGATCTTGTGGATGCCGGGACGGCGCTCCGGAACATCCATTTTCCGGAGAGCGAAGTCGCGCTGGCGGCCGCGCGTTACAGGCTGGTATACGAGGAGTTCTTTCTGCTCCAGCTTGCTCTCGCGCTCCGGAAGCAGAACATCACCGGCGGCCAGCCGGGCATCGCTTTCAAGGTGACGCCGGAATGTACGAGGGCGTTTTACGCGTCGCTGCCGTTCGAGCTTACCTCGGCTCAGAAGCGCGTGATCGCGGAGATCGAGCGGGACATGAGCCGCGGCGGCTCGATGAACCGCCTGCTTCAGGGAGATGTCGGCTCCGGCAAGACCGTCGTGGCCGTGGCCGCGATGATGGTCGCCATTCACAACGAGTGCCAGGCCGCATTGATGGCGCCTACCGAGATTCTGGCGGAGCAGCACTACCTGGTCCTCTCGCAGATGCTGCAGGGACTGGGCTTGGAGATCGTTCTGCTCACCGGGAGCCTTACCGCTGCGGAAAAGCGGAAGGCGAGAGAGAGGATCTCCTCGGGCGAGGCTCAGGTCGTGATAGGCACGCATGCCCTGATCCAGGAGGGCGTGGATTTCAAACGCCTGGGGCTCGTGATAATTGACGAGCAGCACCGATTCGGCGTGCTTCAGAGGGCGGCCCTCCGTGAGAAGGGCTGGAACCCGGATGTGCTCGTCATGACGGCAACGCCGATTCCGCGAACATTGGCGCTTACGGTGTACGGCGACCTCGACGTGTCGGTCATTGACGAAATGCCGCCCGGTCGAAAGCCGATACGCACTCATAGAAAGACCGCCGACGAGCGGAGACAAGTATACGATGCCGCCCGGAAGCTGGTTCAGCAGGGACGGCAGGTCTACATAGTCTGTCCGCTCATCGAGGAGTCCGAAAAGCTCCAGGCCAAGGCGGCGACAGACCTCGGCGAACGCCTGAAGAGCCAGGTCTTTCCGGAGTTCAGCGTGGCCGTGCTGCACGGGCAGATGAAGCCGGCGGACAAGGACGATGTCATGCGCCGGTTCCGCGACGGCGAGATTCAGATCCTGGTCTCGACAACGGTCATCGAGGTCGGGATTGACGTGCCGAACGCCTGCGTGATGCTGGTGGAGGATGCGGAGCGGTTCGGCCTGGCGCAGCTCCATCAGTTGCGAGGCCGGGTGGGGCGCGGCGACTATCAATCGTACTGCGTGCTCATCGCCGAACCCGGGACAGATGAGGGCAGAGAACGCCTGAACGTCATGGCGCGGACGAGCGATGGATTCGAGATCGCGGAGGAAGACCTCCGGATTCGTGGGCCCGGGGAGTTCTACGGCACGCGCCAGAGCGGCCTTCCCTCGCTCCGGATTGCGAACATCCTGCGGGATGTGGATATCCTTGAGAAGAGCAGGGAGGATGCGTTCGCTCTTGTAAAGGCTGATACCGGCCTCTCGGCGTCCGAGCATGCGGACCTGAGGGCTGAGGTGTTCAAGCGCTTCGAGGGCTACGAGCTGGCTTCGGTAAGCTGATACGGCGGGTCTCCCGCCGGAAGGAATGTTGGCGGGCGACGGGGTCCTGGTGATCTCTCACGATGAAAAGGGCAATCTATCCGGGAAACTTCGATCCTGTGACGAACGGCCACCTGGACATAATTGAGCGGGCTGCCGGCCTGTTCGACGAGCTAATAGTGGCCGTCGGCACCAACGTCGGCAAGAGCCCGGCGTTCACAGTTGAGGAGCGCGTGGCGATGCTGCGTGAGACCTGCCGGCACTTGCCGAACGTGACCGTGGACAGTTTCGACGGCCTGACCGTGCGCTATGCAAAAAGCCGCAACGCCAACGTAATCCTTAGAGGACTGCGCGCATTATCGGATTTCGAATTCGAATTCGAGATGGCCTTGATGAACCGCAGGCTGGATGAGGGAATAGAAACCGTGTTCATGGCGACGAATGCCGAGTACTCTTACCTGAGCTCAAGCATCGTCAAGGAGATCGCGGGCTTCGGCGGCTCGGTGGAGAGCCTGGTCCCCAAGATTGTCGAGGAATACCTGAAGCGAAAGCTCGGTTCATAATCACGTAACGTCGAGGCTGGCCGCCGTCAGGGCGGTTTCAGCCGAAGGAGGCGATTGCCATAGACACACCGGAACTGGTTGACAAGCTTGAGGGGCTTGTTGAGAAGAGCAGGCAGATTTTCAATAATGCCTTCGTGAACATTGATGAGTTCTACACCTTGACGAACAAGGTCCGGGCCTCGCTGCCGGAAGACGTCAAATCGGCCGCCAGGATCACCCGGGATGCCGACCACATCGTCAACGATGCGAAGGAGCAGTCGGCCCAGATCATGGATCAGTCAAAGGCGGAGGCTGCCAGGATCATCGAAGACGCGAAGGCTGAAGCGGTCCAACTGGTGGACAGCAGTG
>Ga0315289_10009860_pt1 | contig 13716 bp, 5 predicted proteins | sample YL17G11_40_MG_FD_203452 | JGI IMG/M metagenome (GOLD analysis project Ga0315289, IMG submission 203452) | Sediment microbial communities from Yellowstone Lake, YNP, Wyoming, USA - YL17G11_40 | ecosystem: Environmental > Aquatic > Freshwater > Lake > Sediment | place: USA: Wyoming | collected...
TTGTGAAGCGCCTGCCGCAGTCCGAAAAAGGGCTTGCGGTTTCCGAAGCGGTTCCCGAGGGGTATACACGGATGAAAACGGATGAGCCGCAGAGCTTCAGCGTCAGCGCTGGCATCCCTCAGGATAGGCGGCCGATTGCAGACAGCGGCCCGCAGCCTGAATCGAGCCTCACGGTCTCTCCGGCGCTCCTTGAGAACCGGTTCTTCCGCATCGAGCTTGACGCAGACGGACTGATCACCTCGATCTACGACAAGAAGGCTGGGCGTCAAGTCATGCCGGATGGCGCAAAGGGGAATCTGCTTCAACTCTTCGAGGACAAGCCTAACGACTTCGACGCCTGGGACATTGACTTCCACTATACGGAGAAGGGCGAGGATATAACCGGCCTTGAGTCGGTGGAGGTTGACGAACTAGGCCCGGTGAGTGGATCGCTTCGGCTCGTCCGGCGCTTCAGCGGCTCGACTCTTGAGCAGCGGATTGTAATCTATTCGGACATCCCGCGCATAGACTTCATCACCCACGTTGACTGGCACGAGGAGCACAAGGTGCTGAAGGCGGCCTTCCCCGCGGCCATCAACTCGCCCAATGCGCGTTACGAGGTGCAGTTCGGCAACCTGGAGAGGCCGACTCACACGAGCACCAGTTGGGACTTTGCCAGGTTCGAGGTCTGCGGACACAAGTGGGCCGACCTGTCCGAAGGCGACTACGGCGTGAGCCTGATGAACGACTGCAAGTACGGCTACCACATCACTGAGAACCTGATGCGCCTGACGCTTCTGCGCGCCGCAACCGATCCGGATCCTACTGCTGACATAGGCGAGCACGACTTCACCTATTCGCTGTATCCGCATCAGGGAGACTACAAAGACGGCGGAGTTGTCAGGGCAGGATATGAGCTGAACGTGCCGCTCCGCACACTGGTGACCGCCGTCCACTCCGGCTTGCTGCCTCCTCAGCTATCCATGTTCGCCCTGGGCGCCGACGGTGTCGTGCTGGACACGGTCAAGAAGGCAGAGGATGATGATTCGGTAATCCTGCGGTTCTACGAAGCCCACAACGGGCGTGGGCGAGTGACGCTTTCCACCCAGCTTCTCGTGAAGGAAGCGTCGGAGTGCGACTTGATGGAGCGCGAGATTGGGAAGCTCGACGCCGAACAGGGCGCCGTCAGATTCGACATCGCTCCCTTTGAGATAAAGACGATCAAGCTGAATCTGGAATAGGGGAGGGTGAGGCTCCTGCCGAACCAACGTCTGGGATCGCTCCAACGTTCGGGACGGATTTCAAATCCATCCCGAACGCGAGGAATCCATCCCGAACGTTAGGAATCCATCCCGAACGCCGTTAGGAGCGGGAGGGTGAGGCTCCCGCCGAACCGTTGCTGCCGACAGGTTTTCCAAAGAGCCTCGCGCTGTTCGAGTAGAGCATCTTCTCCATAGAGTCAATGCCAAGGCCGGACCGCTGGATGGCCTTGATCAGTGCCCTCAGCTCTTCGTACAGGTAGTAAGTGTAATTCGCTTCCTCTTCTGGGCTTTTTCTGTTCGTATTCCAGGAATAGGGGCCGTCTGTGTAGTTGATGTACCTCTCGCCCACGTGCTCTCGGACTCCCCGCATCATCGTTACAGGGAGGTCGCTGCCGAAGAGGAGCCGGTCCGGGCCAACCGTCTCGAGTGCGTACTGGAACACGTCCGCGTTCAGGTTCGCCGAGGTGTCGAAGTAGACGCCGCTTCTGCCCGCAAAGTGGGGCAGTCCGCGCTTCGCCGTTGGCAGACAGAAGGCCCTGCCGATGTGCGGCACTATGAGTTTGATGGATGGGTACAGCTCGGAAATCTCGATCAGCTCTCTTATGTTGTCCGGATCGCCGAGCCGCCCCGGCCGGGGAAGGTGAAGCATCAGGATCCCGCTCAATCTGTTGACCGCTGCAAGATGCTCCCGAGGTACGAAATCGTAGATGCTGGCCTGCCGGCCTCCTTGTGGGGCAAGGTCGGGATACGGCTTGATCCCAAGAAAGCCGTTCGACATCGCTTCTGTTATTTTGCCTGCGTCCCACTCCGGGCGGGTCACCAACAGGCCCTCGGCATTGTTCCTTGCCTCGGACAGCCCGGCGAGCACGTAGTCGTTTCCCCGTGCCGTGTCCAGCTCCCGATGAACCCCTCCGAATACGAGGGCCGATACTTCCTGCCTCGGAAAAAGAGCGCGGTAGTTATCCCGCATCTCCTCCCACGACTGATGAAGTCCCACCTCCAATGCCCAGATCTCCTTGTACCGCTCAGGGCTAACGGGGCCGCAGTGTTCCGGCAGTCCCACGTGACAGTGGCAGTCAATGATCCTTCCAGGCAGCCAGGGATCTATCTCCTCTTCGTAAACCAACCTGTCTATCGCGGTGTTCCCTGCCATCATCCCCTCAATTCCACGCCGTCAGGATAGCCTCGATGTTCTCCAGAGGCGTGAGACCATCTACCTCGCCCTGGCCTATAAGCCCGCCGGTCTCCAGGCCCAGGTGCTCCTTCATCCTCCGGGCAGCTCGGAAGATGTCGTCCGGCGTCCCGTGCGGTATTGTGCTCTGCCGATCCAGCTCGCCCCAGAAGGTCAGCTTGCCGGCGAATCTCTTGCCGAGGACCTCCGGCCCGCCCATGCACCAAACCTGGCAGTTCAGAGCGTCAACTCCAAGCTCGATCAGGTCGTCCATTATCTCCAGGATGTTGCCATCCGAGTGGAAGAAAACGAGCTTTCCTGCGCTCTTGCAGATGCCCAGAATGTCCCTGTAAACGGGCTTGATGAACGAGCGCCACAGGCTGGGCGGGATAAGCAACTGCTGCTGCGAACCGAAGTCGTCCGCGAAGCATATTCCGTCAACGTCTGTCTTGGACACCAGCGTGACCTGCCTGGCGAAGAAATCGAGCAGCATTTCCCGCAGCCGGTAAAGCTCAGGCGAGCCGTCCATCAGGTCGAACATGACGTTTTCCATGCCGCGGAGCCAGCACATCCGGTGGAAGAAGTCGCCTCCCCATCCCAGCCAGAACTTGCCAGGCTGAGGATGTTCGGACGTGCCCTTTCGGACGTCATCCTCCATCCACTCAAAAGGCGGCCTGAGCGAGTCCAGGGCGCGATAGTCCTCAAGCGGGAGCTTCGCGACCATTCCGAAGTAACCTTCAGCTTTGTTCTCCCAGAGGCATCCCCACTCATCTACATAACGCCCGGCTCTGAGCCTTCCGTCCATGCCCTCCGGGTCCCAATCGCGGCGAGCGAAATCGGTTGGGTGCTGGTGCAGCAACCCGTCAACCGCCCGGCCGTGTCTCAGGTACACCGCCGGCACTGTCCACAGATCAACCGGAATCCTGTCCGGACGTTCAAACTTAACCGCTGCCATAACTCGCTCTCTGGAATCCACGGTCGTTTCTCCTGACCCCGCCTGTTGGTCACGGCCGAGCCGCCGGCTCGGTGTGGCTGGGCGGACGCCGCATGATGAACACTACCGGTATCAGAATCAGCATTATGATTCCCAGCAGCCAAAAGCAGTCAATGAAGGACATTGCCATCGCCTGCCGCAGCACCGAGGAGTAAGCCAGGCCGAGAGCCTGCTTCTGTGCTACCCACAACGATTGTCCGGCACCCACGAGCCTTGCTATTGCCGCCCGTGCCATCTCCTGATACCCGGGGTCGTAAGGAGAGATGTGTTCGATAAGCCGCGCCTGGTGAAACTGCGCGCGCCTGGCCAGCGTAGTTGTCACAGCAGCGATTCCGAAGCTCCCTCCAATGGTCCGCATCAGGTTGAATATCCCGGTAGCCATGCCGATCTGTTCGCTCGGCATAAAGGCGACTGTCACCGTGGCTATCGGCACGAAAAGGAAGGCCATGCCGATTCCCATGACTATACGCGGATAGACTGCGTCCCAAAAACTGATCTGCAGGTTGTAGCGCGACATGATGAACATGGACACGGCAATCATCGTCAGTCCAAAGATGACCATGTATCTGGCATCGCGCCTGGCGACCAGGAAGCCTACAAGCGGCATGCAGAAAAGCGTGGCTATTCCACCGGGCGACATCGCGAGCCCGCTCTGCAAGGCTGTGTACCCGAGCAGGTTCTGTAGGAATATCGGCAGCAGCACCATGCTGCCATATAGAGCGATCCCCAAAGTGAAGATCAACACCACTCCGGGCGTGAAGTTGCGGACGCGGAATACGGAGAGATCGAGAATTGGCTGCTTCGTCCGCAGTTCCCAGGCTACGAGAGCGATCAGGCATGCCGCCGAAATCACGCTGAACTGCACGATCCACGCCGTCTCGAACCAGTCGTTGCGCTGGCCCTTGTCGAGCACCACCTGCAGCCCGCCGATACCAATCACAAGAAGAGCCAGGCCGTAGTAATCCACCCTCGTCACACCGCGACGCAGGTAAGGAGGGTCCGCGACGTTCATCTGTACCAGCGTGAGCGATAACAGGGCGACCGGGATATTGATGAAGAATATCCAGCGCCAACTGTAGCTGTCCGTGAGCCATCCACCAAGCGTGGGGCCGATTATGGGAGCGAAAATCACGCCCGTGCCGAATATGGCCATAGCCATCCCTCGCCGCCGAACCGGGAAGCTTTCGAGCAGGATCGCCTGTGAGATCGGCTGCATCCCGCCGCCGCCCAGCCCCTGCAGCACGCGAAAGAAAACGAGCCACATCAGCGAGGGTGCGAGGCCGCAGAAGAAAGACGATATCGTGAACACGCCCACGCACGCCATGTAGAACCGCTTCCGCCCAAAAACCCGGCTGAGCCAGCCGGTCGCCGGAAGGACGATAGCGGTCGAGACCAGGTAAAACGTAAGAACCCAGGTGGTTTCGTCAGTGCCCGCAGATAGGTTCCCGGCGATGTGTGGCAGGGACACGTTCACAACGGTCGTGTCCAGCACCTGCATGAACGTGGCCAGCATCACGGAGATGGCGACGATACCTGGCGGTGCGAGTGGGCTCCAACCCTCTTCGCTGATCGCATCGGCCGGCGCTTCCAATCCTCTAACCTCGCCCGCCGCGCACGTCCACCGTGGCTGCCACGTTCATCCCCGGCCTCAGCACCACCCCTTTGGGGATCGGCTCATCGAAGACGATCTTTACCGGGATGCGCTGGACAACCTTCACGAAGTTGCCTGTTGCATTCTCTGCCGGCAGCAGGCTGAACTTCGCGCCGGTCCCTGCGCCGATGCTCTCGACCCGGCCGCGAAGTGTCAGTCCGGGGTAAGCATCCACGGTAATCCTCGCCAACTGGTCGTGGCGCATGCGGCCGATCTGGGTCTCCTTGAAATTCGCCACGACCCAGACGTTTTGTAGCGGAACAAGTGCCATCAGAAGCTGCCCCGGCTGGACAAACTGCCCGGGCTGGGCGGTCTTCTGGCTGACCACCCCGACGGTCGGGGCCACGATTTCAGTATAAGAGAGCTGCAGCCGGGCATTGCGAACGTCCGCCATTGCCTGCCGTATGCGCGCAGCAGCCGCTTTGTCCTGAGCCTTGCTGATCGAGATCTGCTGAGGCGAGGTCTGCGCGCCGGACTGGCCGGCACGCGCCCCCGCAAGCCGTGCTCGGGCCTCCGAGAGCGCGGTGCGGGCTGTTTTCACAGCCGCCATTGCCTGCGCCGCCGCAGCTTGCGCCGACGTTGTGCGCGACATGGCTTGCTTCAGCCCCGCCTCCGCCGCGGCCTTGCGCGCCCTCGACTGCGCAAGAGCCGCGTTGGCCGAGCTGACCCTCTCCCTCGCCGCATCGAGCGCAGCCTCCGCACTCACGTTTGCCGCCTCTGCTGCCTCCAACTGCTGCTTGGACGCCGCCCCGTGCTCATATAACTGCCGGTATCTGGCTGCGTCGCTCGCAACCTTCTTGGCCTGAGCTTCGGCAGAAGACACGTCCGCCAAGGCCGCCTGCAGCGCGGCGCGAGCCGCGTCAATCTGCGCTTCCGCCGTCGCCACATCGCTCCTGGCGCTCGTTACCCCGTCCCCGGCCGCATCAGCGTTGGCGTGGGCAGAGGCGGCCTGGGCCTGGGCAGAGGCGATCTGGCTTTGTGAAGCCGCCACGCCCGCGTCTGCCGCGGATACTGTCGCTCCGGCCTGCTGTTCACCGGCCGTAGACGTGCGCTGAACCAGCGACACTTGGGTGGATGCCGCCGCCGCCTGCGCCGTTGCCAGCGCAAGATTCGCCTCCGAGCTTCGCAGCCTTGCCTCCAGGTCTCGACGGTCAAGCTGCACAAGGATCTGGCCCTTGCCCGCATCCTGGTTGTCGTCTACGAAGATTCGATGCACGTAGCCGCTGACCCTGGGGCTGATCGCCACCAAATCGCCCTGTATCTGGGCGTCGTCCGTCGAAACCTGGCCCCGGCCTATCACCCGGTAGCCAAGCACCCCGGCCGCAGCGATGAGCAGGATGAGTATCGCGACAGTCCTGCGCCTGCTGGACCTCGACACCGCCGCCAGTCGCGTTCCCTCGTCGTTCAATTCGTCTTCTCCCTTGCGGTCTGTAAGAGAACGATACAATGTACGGATTCGCGCTGTCAAGCAGAGCAATTCTCGTCCGGGCAGGCGCCGCCTCGGCGTCTCACTGCAACCCGAGCGCTGTCTGCCTGCGGATGTGAAGCCCCTGCGCCTCATCCAATCTTCATAATAAAAACTTAAGCGGCCAGTTCGTAAGGGCCTTGACAAACCGTGCGCCACATGCTATAAAGCCGGTACCAGGCAGGCGTGTTGCTGGCCGCTGTGCCGTGCCCGGGACGAGGGAGAGGAGAGAAAGGAGATGAGGCCCCGAGTCTATACCTTCGCGGCCTAGCCTTTGGCCGCGTGCCTGTTCGCCGCCTCGCCTCCAGACCCGGCCCCCGTTCTCATCAATGGGGGAGGGAATCAAGGTTGATCCGCCCGAGTGGTCTCCGTCAGGGCCGAGGGAGGCAGCAATGTTCGTCACGCAATGCCGGTCCACAGAGGCCGCTGCTGCGTTCAGCCATGCGAAGATTGAGGTAATCATGGGGAAGGAGGAAAGTCAATGAGAAGGAGCGTCGCTTTTGTTCTACTGAGCGCGCTGGTGCTGTGCATCATGGGCGCGCTCGCGGCGCAAGCTGCTCCATCGCGCGATCTGAACACGGTGCGCGAGGGCCAACTGCTGGCCACAAAGAAGCAGTGGTTTGTTCCGGTCGATTGGAGTTGGAGGCAGGGCCCGCCGCTCCGCAGAATCATCGGTAGCCCGGTCAGCAGCGCCAAGGAGTTCTATGACAATGTGAGACCCGATCCGTACCCACCGGAGGGCCCGCCCTGGGGAGGCTTCGCCAGTTCGGGCGCCATCAGGGGAGTTATCTTTCATCTCGACTACATTGATGGCAACCCGCCTCCGCTGACCGGCTTCGAGGTCCGAGCGGAGGTCACAAACGATCTGTATATGTACCAGAAGGTCCTCAGCGGCACCTCGGCCATGAACGCGCACTGGCAGAGTGCCCCGGACATTGTTGGCCAGCAGCCGGACTTCATGTATGAGGTGCGGCTGACTGCGGAGTTTGCCGATGACGACCCCTGGTCCGTCTTCAACCTCCCCACGGTGTACCCGTTTGGACCCGAGTCGAGCATCATTACGTATGCGTACGACTATCTCTCCTGGTATTCCTTCACGTTGACAGAGGCGCCGCCATTTCCGTTTGTTGCGCCGGGTGGCTACTGGGTTCCCACTTTTTCCATGACAGGATCTCTGGCCCAGGACCCCTGGGGCACGCCGGACGTGATTCTGCCCGGGGAAACCCATAGTCGAGACCTCGTGTTCATACTTCGGACGGGGCTGCCGCCTGGCGATCCCCTCCGCACGTGGCTTGAAAGCGCCATGGCCAACGGCGACGACCTGTTCATGAACAGGGCAGGCGACCTCAAGATAGCCTGGTACCCGGAGAGCATGTGGTCGGACTCCGAACAGTATATGAGCGGGGGAGATGTGTCGGTCTTCTACAGCACCGAGCCGCCGGGGAAGGACTGGGGCGACGCGCCGGATCCGGGCTATCCAACCCTTGCGATTCGCAACGGGGCTTCCCACACTATTGTGCCCTATATGTACCTCGGCGCGGGCATAGACGGCGAGCCCGACGGCCAGCCCGACCCGGCCGCGCTTGGGGATGACAATAACGGCATTGACGACGAGGATGGCGTGAGGTTCACCTCCCCGATAAACCCCGGCGGGCCGGCCACCGTCCAGGTGACCGCATCCGTAACTGGTATGCTGGACGCCTGGGTAGACTTTGACAACAACGGTAATTGGACCGACGCGGGCGACCAGATCTTCACCAGCCAGCAGCTAGTGGGCGGAGTGAACTCGCTCACCTTCCAAGTGCCCAGCACCTATCTGCCAGGCACTCCTCTGTTCGCGCGGTTCCGATTCTCAGCCGCTGGCGGGCTGTCGTTTGCAGGCCCTGCCTACGACGGCGAGGTCGAGGACTACGAGGTCCGCATCGAGGAGCCGGTCAATCACGATCTCGGCGACGCGCCGGACAGCACGAACAACTCCGGCGCCCAGATGACCGCATACCCGGGTGTGGCCGCTAACTTCCCGACCGTCTTTGGGGCAGGCTCTCCGCCCTACGGGCCGATTCACCTGCAGCCGCTGGCGATGGCTTACCTGGGAAACGCCGTCACGCTCGAGAACGAGGCTGATATCGGCCCCGATCAGGACCCGACCAACAACATCATCCCTCAGAACAATGTGCCTGACAGGGACGTGGCCGACGACGGCGTGCAGATGCCTCTGGTACTGCCGAACTGCACTTCGACAACGTTCAACTACACGGTGACCGTCGTCAACCCGATGCCAACTATGTTCGTCAATGTGTGGTTCGATTGGGACAGGAACGGCGACTGGGACGGGACGATGCAGTGTCCGACCGGACCGGCTCCAGAATGGGCGGTGCAGAACCAGTCTATCGGCCCGCTCGCGCCTGGCACCTACACGTTGACCACGCCGGCCTTCCTGCCGTGGCACCCGGTCGGCGCGCCGACGCAGCCGATCTGGATGCGGATCACTCTTTCCGAGCTGCCCTGGCAGCCATCGGGCGGCCCTGGCGACGGCGGGTCCGGTCCGCCGCAGGGATACCAGTTCGGAGAGACGGAAGATTACTACTTCACTCCTGACTTGGCGCCCCAGGACTTCGGCGACGCGCCAGATCCGACCTATCCGACGCTGCGTGCGAACAACGGAGCGCGGCACGACATCGTGACTGGAATGTTCCTGGGCAATGCCATTGATGCGGAGAACGACGGTCAGCCGGAGGCTCAGGCGCTCGGCGACGACGTGAACGGCGTGCCTAACGAGGAGGACGGCGTCCGGGGTCTGTCCATGCTCACGCCGGGTCAGCCCGGGTTCTTCAACGTGGTCGCCTCAGTGCCCGGCATGCTCGACGCGTGGATTGACTTCGACGGCGACGGCACTTGGACCCAAGCCGCCGATCAGATCTGCGCGAGTCAAGCTCTCGTAGCCGGCTTCAACCCTGTCAACTTCATCGTCCCACCGACAGCCAATCCGGGCGTCACCTTCGCGCGTTTGCGCTACAGCAGGCAAGGCGGACTTCCATTCTTCGGCCCGGCGCCGGACGGCGAGGTCGAGGACTACCTGTTCCGCATAACCGACAACGTCAAGTGGATGCAGCCGCCCGACCTGTCCGACAACGGCATTGACGTGAATGCTTCAACCAGCTTCATCTTGGCCGATGATTTCGAGTGCACCACTACGGGTCCCATCACCGACATTCACATCTGGGGGTCCTGGCTGAACGATCTGTTCCCGGGGGGCAATGCCGGAGGCTTCGGCTTCACCCTGAGCATCCACGAGGATATCCCAGACCCGGACGGTCCTGGGCCGGAATTCAGCAAGCCGGGCAGAGTGCTCTGGAAGGCCGACTTCCCTCCCTGGGCGTATGACTTCCTGCACGTGGCGACCGTGCCACAGGGCGAAGGCTGGCTCGATCCCCCGCTTGGCTACATCTATCCCGGGGACACCATGGTCTTGCGGTACGACTTCTATCTCGACAGGCCGTGGATCGAGCCATTCATCCAGCGGGGCACCCGGGACAATCCGGTCGTGTACTGGCTGGACGTGCAGCACAACATGATCGACCAGCCACCGCCGGCAGCGCTGTTCGGCTGGAAGACCTCCCCTCTCCACTGGAACGACGATGCTGTGTGGGGCCAGGGAACAGAGCCTTATGACGGCCCGTGGAACGAACTGCGCTACCCGCAGGGGCACCCAGAGGAAGGCCGGTCCATTGACCTAGCGTTCGCGATTACGGGTCACGCGATGACCGACGATTGGGGCGACGCGCCAGACGGGCCTTACCCGACGCTTTCGACAAGCAACGGCGCCCACCACTTCGTGATGCCTGGCTTCTGCCTGGGCAGCATTGTTGACGTTGATCCCGACGGCCAGCCCGATCCGAACGCTCTGGGCGACGATAACGATGGCGACGGCGCCGACGAGGACGGCCTGACGTTCGTGTCCGCCCTCGTGCCCGGCCAGCCTGCGACGATGACCATCGTCGCGTCGGCTGCGGGAATGCTGGACGCCTGGATTGACTTCAGCGCCGACGGCAGTTGGGCCGAGCCTGGAGATCAGGTCTTCGCCAGCCAGGGCCTGGTGGCGGGGCCGAACGATCTCACCTTCGTCGTGCCGCTTACGGGGAAACCTGGTTTCACATTCGCACGCTTGAGGTTCAGCTCGCTGGGCGGACTGCCTTTCACCGGCCCGGCCCAGGACGGCGAGGTCGAGGATTACATGGTGTTCATCGGAGAGGGCGGCGGGCCCGAGAAGGACTGGGGCGACGCTCCGGATCCGTCTTATCCGACGCTGTCGGCAAGCGGAGGAGCCAGCCACGTCATCGTGCCTGGTTTCTTCCTCGGCGCTTCGATTGACGGCGAGCCGGACGGCCAGCCCGACCCGAGCGCCCTTGGCGATGACAACGCGGGCATTGACGATGAGGACGGTGTAGTTTTCGTTACCCCGTTTATTTCGGGTCTATATGCCGTGGCGAGGATCACGGTGTCGGCAAATGGTTTCATCGACATTTGGTATGACGGGAACGGGGACGGCGACTGGACGGATCCGGGCGAGCAGACAGCTACGGGAGCAGCAGTCACAACAGGTAACAACAACTGGGTTTATATTCCAGTTGGGGGTGCCCCCGGAACAACAACGTTCATGCGCTTCCGGTTCAGCAGCACGGGCGGACTCGCGCCCGGCGGTCCCGCTCCCGACGGCGAAGTTGAGGACTACCAGATTACGGTTGCACCGGAGAAGCCCCCCAAGTGGACGCAGCCTCCGGACTACTCGCCTATGGGCATGGACGTTTACGCGGAGAAACCCAGGATACTGGCGGATGACTTCAAATGCACGGAGTCCGGCCCCATCACTAAGATAATTGTCTGGTATTCGAATTACGACGACATGTACCCATACCCGGAGCCGGAGATAACTCTCAGCATCCATGCTGATATCCCCGATCCTGACGGCGAGGGGCCTCTATACAGCATGCCCGGCGAAACGCTCTGGCAGTGCTTGTTCCTGCCGTGCTCGGGGTTGCCTCAAACCCCGTGTTATACCGGATACAGAGGTGCCTACAACCTGAACGAAGGTTGGTACGATCCGAAACTCAACTTCTACGATCCGACCGGAGATACGATATGCCGCGGATATATGTTCACTATCCCATACGAGATGGCGTTCATACAGCGCGGCACCCCGGAGGAGCCCAAAGTCTACTGGCTGGATCTACAGGCAATGGATCGGACGGGAGACCCCGAGACTTACAAGTTCGGTTGGAAGACCTCGGCAACTCACTGGAACGACGACGCTGTCTGGACAGAGGGTACTGAGCCGTATAACGGTCTGTGGAATGAACTTCGGTATCCGCCGGGACATCCAATGGAGGGCCAGTCAGTTGATCTGGCGTTCGAGCTTTACGGCCAGGACCTGGATTGCGGCGACGCGCCGGATCCGACATACCCGACGCTCCTTGCGAGCAGCGGCGCCTCGCATAATGTAGTTCCCGGCATCTGCCTGGGCACCAGTGTTGACCGCGATCCGGACGGCCAGCCAGATCCGAATGCTCTGGGCGACGATAACGCGGGCATTGATGACGAGGACGGCGTAACATTCCTCACGCCGCTCGTTCCCGGTAGCCCTGGGTATATTGACGTAGTCGCCAACGTGCCCGGTGATGTGAGCGGCTGGATTGACTTCAATGCCGACGGTGACTGGGACGACCCGGATGACTCCCTGGGGATCAGCTATGCGAATGCCGGTTCGAACGTCTTCACGATCTGGGTGCCGCCTACTGCCCCAGGAGGCATGGATACGTATGCACGCTTCCGCTTTGGTGTTAAGAGCGGTTGGACCGGGCCGCGCGGCTACAGCATCGATGGTGAGGTCGAAGACTACAAGGTCTACATCTACCCGAATCCTGTAGTTGTGACCAAGGGCGACGCGAAGAAACGTCCGGTCGGCACGTATGTCTGCATCTACCAGAACGCCGTCACCGCCAACTTCGGCCTGGATAGCTGGTACTTCGAGGAGCTCAACCGTTCCGCGGGTCTTGGTGTAATCCCACCGCCGCGGACCATCAGCCCGTGGCAGGTGGGCGACCTCGTAAGCTGCTATGGGACGACCACCCTGAATGGCTGCGAGTTGATGCTGCAGGAGATCTACTCGTGGTATGAGGGTCAAGCGCGCGTGGATCCCGTCGGCCAGAACAACCGCGGCTCTGGAGGCGGGGCGTTCTGGAACCAGCCGGGACTGTTCGACGACGTGGGCGTGCCGACTCCAGCAGGCGGGCTGAACACTGTAGCTCTGCTGGCCAAGCTGTGGGGCCGCTGCACGTACATCGAGACCGATCCGGCCGACCCGACAGTCCAACTGAACTTCTGGATCAACGACGGCAGTGCCCTGTGGGATGGCACCCTCGATCCACCGGGCAATCAAGTGCTGGGCGTCAAGGTGCGCGTGCCGGCGAACTTGCCGCCGATCGTCACCGGCAACTACTACACCGTGGTCGGCATCATGCGCACGGCGTACGATCCAACCGGTCTGTACTGCGTCCGCTGGCTCTGGCCTCGGACCAACCTTGACATTAGGGTCATACCCTAGTATCCGGGTCATCCGCAAGACGTAGTGCAAAGGAGCCGGGGCATCCGCCCCGGCTCTCTTTTCGCGTGCCTGCTCAGCGCGCCCAAGCACGGTTTGCGGTCATTTGGTGGTGGCGCCAGCGGGAGTCGAACCCGCCCTACGGCCTTGAAAGAGCCGTGTCCTAACCGATAGACTATGGCGCCACAAAACGCGATGGCCGGGACCCGCGCCCGACCATGGCTATTATACCAGACTCTGCCCTTCCTCACAACGCGCAACTCTCAACTCTCAACTCTCAACTTTCAACCCTCAACCTCCCTTCAATGCTTCGGCGCATCTTTGCGCGCCGAAGCCAGCTAACGGCGCACCGAAGCCTTCGGCGCGAAAACCGAGCGCCGAAGGATAGAACTTTCAACATTCAACTTTCAACTTTCAACCCTCAACCTCCCTTGACGTTCCAGCCAGGCCGGGGGATAATGGCCATGGGAGCATGACATGGTGAACAAACGGGCCCGCGGGAATCGGATCCGGCGGGCCGTTCGTGACAATTACCTCAAACTGGCCCTGGAGCGCTCTGCGGCCGCGTACTGCGAGGCCCGTGCGGAGGCGATGGC
>Ga0315289_10009861_pt1 | contig 13715 bp, 12 predicted proteins | sample YL17G11_40_MG_FD_203452 | JGI IMG/M metagenome (GOLD analysis project Ga0315289, IMG submission 203452) | Sediment microbial communities from Yellowstone Lake, YNP, Wyoming, USA - YL17G11_40 | ecosystem: Environmental > Aquatic > Freshwater > Lake > Sediment | place: USA: Wyoming | collected...
CCATCGCCGCCAGGACCCCCACCTGGAGCAGCACGAGCACGAGGCCCGGCACCACCGTCAGGGCCTGGCCCCACTGTCGGGTCCTCAGGGCCTCCGCCTCCAGGCCGATGCCCCCCCGGGCGTACGCGTGCCCGTGTTCGGACAACCCGGCGTCCAGTTCCACCCGGTAATACACCGCCGCCGCGAAGACCAGGCCCAGCGCCGCGGCCGCCACCGCCACCGCGCCCATCGCCCCCAGGTACTTGCCGAGGATGAACTGCCACCGGCCGACGGCCTTCGCCAGGATCGTGTGGGCGGTCTTGTCTTCAACCTCGCGGGCGACGCCCGTGGCGGCCGCCAGGAGCCCCACCAGCAGCACGAAAAGCAGCACGAACGACAGGCCAAGGTCTTTATACATATCCACATCATTGTAAAACGTGAACAGCGGCAGGCGCATCGTCACCAGCAGCGCCGCCGCCCCGGCCCCCAGCAGCAGCCAGTAAAACGGCCGCCGCACGGCCTCGCGGAACGTGTTCAAGATAATGCCCACGAGCGCCAGCATGCCCGCCTACCGCCCTTCCATCGCCACGCCGAACCCGCTGAACTCGCCGGTGGCCGGCTCCACCCGGACGTCGGTCCGGCTGATGCAGCCGCCCATCGCCTCCGCAACCGCCGCCACGAACCCCTCGACCTCCGCCTCCTCGCCCTCGGCCACCAGTTCCACACAGCCGTCAGACAGGTTCTTCACAAAACCCGTCACCTCCGCGCCCCGAGCCAGGCTGCGGGCGGTGTAGCGGAACCCCACCCCCTGCACCGTTCCCCAGTACCAGACGTGCTTGCGAATGCGCACCGGCCACCCCGCCGATCGTGCTGCCCACCTTCGCGGTTTCCGCGGGCCGCGCCTCCCCGGCCCCAGCGCCGGCCCCGACCGGCCAGCCGCGACCGGCCAGCCGCCGCACATTATAGGCCCCCGCCCCGGCCCGGCAACGAGTTTCCACTTCCCGCGGGCTGCGCCTGCCGCGCAGCCCAGCCCAGCGCGCCGCCGCAACTGGCCGCCGAGTTTTCAGTTGCCGCCGCACCCGCAGTGTCTAGAATGCCGCGCGGGTGACGACTATGCCTGCCATGCTCTGCGTCGCAAATCAAAAAGGAGGCGTCGGCAAGACCACCACCGCCACGTGCCTCGCCCATGCCCTCGCGCTGACGGGCCGGCAAATCCTCGTGGTGGACATCGACCCTCAAGCCAACGCCACGAGCGGCATGGGCTTGACCCCCTTGCCCTCAAGCCCCGCATTTGCCGCCGCCGCCTCTCCCGACGGCGTCGTCGCAACAGCCTGGTCCGGCGTTTCAGCCGTGCCAGCCGGCCTGGACCTGGAGCGCCTTGCCGTCCGCGGCATAGCCTCGCCCCTCGTTCTCAAGAGCAACCTCGACAGGCTCCCGATGGATCGCTTTTCGGCCATCCTCATCGACTGCCCTCCTTCGCTTGGCCCGCTTACCCAGAATGCCCTTGCGGCAGCCGACCGGGTCATCATCCCCATCCAGTGCGAGTACTACCCCCTGGAGGGCCTCGTCCAACTCCTTACGGCCGTACAGCAGGCCAAGCAGACGAACCCTCGCCTCGCCGTCGGCGGCGTCCTCCTGACCATGTTCGACCCCGCAGCCGCCCTCGCCCGCGAAGTCGAAACCGAGGTCCGCACCAAACTTCAGGAACCCATCTTCCGCACGGTCATCCCGCGCGACCCGGCCGTTGCTGAAGCCCCCAGCCACTGCCTCTCGGTCTTGGACTACGCCCCCAGGTCGGCCGGCGCCAGGGCTTACGCCGACCTGGCCCTTGAGGTTATAGCCGCCGGGGTTGTTGGCTGATTCAATCAGGAGCAAACAACATGCCGGACAAGAAACTAGGACGAGGCCTCGACGGCATCATGCAGACCGCAGCCCGCCATCCCATCACCGAAGCGCCAGCACAGCAACCGCCGTCCACCGCTCTCCCCGTCGCCCTGCTCGACCCCAACCCATTCCAGCCACGCCAAGGCATGGAGCCGCAGGGTCTCGACCACCTGAAGGCCTCGATCTTTGAGCACGGCATCCTCCAGCCGCTCATCGTCCGCAGAAGCGGCGACCGGTTTCAGGTCATTGCCGGAGAGCGACGGCTCCGGGCCGCCCAGAGCGCCGGCCTCGTCGAAGTCCCAGTCGTTGTTCGGGATGCAACCGACGACCAGATGCTCGAACTCGCCCTGGTCGAGAACCTGCAGCGTGAGGACCTTGACCCCATCGAGAAAGCCACCAGTTTCAAGGCCTACTTGGACAAAACGAAACGCACACAAGAGGCCGCTGCAACAAGACTGGGTCTTGACCGCAGCACGATTGCAAACATGATCCGCCTGCTGGAACTACCGCAGGAAGTTCAGGCAATGGTCAGAACCGGCCTTGTCGCCATGGGCCACGCCAGGGCCATCCTATCTGTGGAAAGTACAAAGCGGCAGATTGACATCGCCCAGAAGGTCGCACGCGAGGGGCTCTCCGTCCGGCAGGTTGAGCGTCTCGCGGCATCCTATGCGCCGACGAAGCGACGGCAGAAGAGGCCAGCCAAGGATCCACACGTCCGTGACCTTGAAGCCAGACTTCGCGACGTCCTCGGCACCAAGGTCTCTGTCGAAGAGGGACCGAAAGCAGGATCCGGCAGGATCGTCATCGAATTCTACAGCAATGATGACTTCGAGCGGATTCTAGCCAGACTATCCTGACCGCGCTTGTGTTCCACGTGGAACGGCCCGAGGACTCTGCCTGACATGCCGCGACGGATACCTCCGGCGTCAGTTCGCTGACGATCCGCTTGTCGTGACGCGAGCGCGTCACAGAATGTTTCCACAAATCCACAACTTGCCTCGCGTTCGTTTGTGCGCTCCATCAAAGCCCCACCCAAATACGCCTTATGACTCCACGATGCTCCAAACCCACGCGTGGCGAGTCAGAATGCGGGGTATGTTCCACGTGAAACGCGGCGCTTCCTGACGGTGCCACCAGCCTCCGACTTGCAGCCACCAGGTTTTGCACAGGTTTTCCACAACGGCTTTTTCGCTATCGGCGACCGACGAAGGCGTCAAGTGGAACTGTCCAACCATCATTCGCGGCCACGGATGTCATGGCATCCGGGTGAGTGCGCCTCATCGGGAGGAAGGCGGTTGGAGAAGTGTTTCTTGTTCTTGGCCCTTGATCTCATCCTTGCGGCCGCATCGTGGCCGCCAAGTGTTGAGATACAGCAGCCGCTCAAGGTGCGATCTGTTGATGGACATGGCATTTGAAGATGGCAAGAACGCCAGTTTACGAGATCATGTCGTGTTATCCTGGCATACGCATGTCCTTCGCGACCCGCATAAGAACCCTGCTGGACCGCCATGTTGGCGTGCATGGTGTCCGGTAGCCAATGGCCGATTGCGTCCGCACTCTCGCAGGATAAGATTCAAGCGAGGCGTTGGTTGCAATTGTGGAACGGCTGATTCTGAACAAGCAGAATTTAAGGCCGCCGCATTTCGAGTATGGCTGCATTATTTTACACTGATACAATTAGCCAAACTTGCAAGAACTGAAATTTAACCACAGAGAAAAAAAACAATCTCAGGTACAGGGGCGCAAGATCCTTGTCGCGTGTCGGCCCTGGGAGTCAGTTGCGCATTTCCCGCTGGAGAGTTTTCAGGCCTGGTGTTCGCGCGGCGGTTCTCCTGAACCGCCGCGTTTGGGGGTCGGCGCCCTGGGTCGGGAGACCAACGGCGCTCCCACCCAAGGTTAAAATGCTCTGGCCGATCGAACCGGAGCAAGGCATAGGTAACTGTCACAAATACCCACGCTTCCGAATGGCCTTTAGGCTTCGCTTCAGGGCATCCCGGACCAGCGAGTCATGGCTGTTAGGCCGATCCGTGGGTCCCAGGCGCTTTTGCATTTCCTCCAGTGCTTTCAGGGCTTTTTCCTTGCCGACCTCCCCCAGCGACTCAACGGCATAGCATCGAACGCCCGACAACGGGGCGGGGTCGGCCAAGGCACGGATAAGGAACTCCTCCGTGTCGGGGTAGAACCGACACGCCTGGATAACCTCTTCTTGAATCTTGTCACCGCCAAGGCCATGCCAGGAGGGAACGTCTCGAATCCTGCCCGGGCGGTCGGCGGCTGCCAGCACCAGCGGTTCGCAGGCATCCAGCAGCGCCCGCCACCCCTTGTACTCCTCGCGGTCCGATAGCCCGGGCCCGGGGAACATCGTCTGGCCCGCGGCATGGAACGCGTTAAAGCCGGCGGTCGAGACAAAGCCCAAGGCGGCGCTCACGACCGAATCGTGCGGGTCGGCCAGGGCCGCCTTCAGTTGTTTCAGCAGGTATTCATCTGTGGGGCTTGGTTCGCATTGCCACGTGTGATAGTTGCCCGAAATGATTCTCCACGCCCGAGCCCGCACAATGGGCGAGGCGTCGGCCAGGGCTTTTCGGGCAATGCCGTAGGCATCATCGGGGAAGAACTGATTGGCCGCCTCCAGCGTTTCGGCCTTGACGTATGGGTCCGGATCGTCGAGAAGGGGTTTCATCGCCACGGCGACCTTCTGCCGGTTGTTTCGTGCAACGAGGCCGTCGGCCTCCACCAAGGCCTTGATCGTCGCTTCTTCCGACTGGTAGGTGTTGGATTGCTGCTTCTGTATGGAAAGCCGGTTGATCGCCCACAGGCGGACGAAACGCTCCTTGCGGGTCAGGCATTGCAGCAGGAGCGCAACCGCCTGCGGTTCCCGTAAGGCTGCATAGGCCTCGGCGCTGGGCTTGTGGGTATACATGTAGCACACGCCGGTGCCGGGAACGAGGGCGGGACCGAAGTAGGGGCAAAGCAGATCCAGGGCGTCCACGCGCTCCTCGGCCTTGCTCGACCGCAACTGGTGCGTGGCCGCCTGGATGACGTCATCGGAAAGCCGGGCGCCTTCGGGGCGTTCCTGCCCCAGGATCATAATCCCCATTGCCGGACGCGGGGCCTGGCAAGCGAGAACACCCGTAAGCCCCACAGCGAGAGCAGCCAGCCATCGCGCTGCCATGGTTTGCGCCTCCTGCAAGACGGGTTATTAGCGACAGGCGCGTATTACTTTCGTTCTCCTTCGCCCCCTTCGGCCGGCCGCGCAACCCCAAAGCGTGCCCGGCCATCATCGCCGCATGGAGTACAATACTCCAAGACTGGGGCGAAGTCAAAGGAAGGCAATGGAGGCGCCGGGGCGGCGCCCCGGCCTACTCAGACGTACAGGCCGTGGCGGGCGATGTGGGCGGCCACGCTGGCCGGAACAAGGCCCGCAATCGGCAGCCCATCGCGGACGCGCTGGCGGATCTCGCTGGCACTGATGCCGATGAGCGGCGAAGGAACTCGCCTCGCCAGGATGTCATCCACGGCCGCGGCACCGATTGCGGCAACAAGGGCCCCCGTATCGCAAGGGCCCCCACCGGGGCGCGGCATCACGGCGATCTCGGCAAGGGATATGATGCCGCCCAGGTTGTACCACGTTGGGAGTTGGGGGAGATTATCTTCCCCAACGAGGAGAATAATTTTCGTGCTGCTAGGCAGCACCGAGGTAAAATGCTGGAGGGTGAAAACCGTGTAGGACGGTTCAGCCCGGCGCACCTCGACATCCGATACCTCGAAGCGTGGGATCGAGGCGCACGCCAAGCGGCACATACACAGGCGCTGGTCAGCAGGCGCTGGCATGTGGCGCGGACGGTGGACGGGTGACGCCGAGGGGACCAGGATCACGCGGTCCAGCCGCAGGTGCCCCAGGGCGTACTGGGCGGGCACAAGGTGGCCCAGGTGGATCGGGTCGAAAGTGCCTCCGAGAATGCCGATGCGCTCCATGCACGGCAGTATGGGGCAGGCCGGCGATGAAGTCAAGAATCGGCGGGGAAGATGCCATGCGTAGGCATCCGAAGGCGGACAAGGGGAGGGGACTCCGGCCGGGCGCGCTCGTCTTGGGGGCGGGCCTCGTTGCAGCCATGGCCTTGGCCGGCGGCGCGGGGTCGGGCGAGGCCGCGAAGCCCGCCGGACAGGACCCGCCTGCGGGCCGTAGCCCTAGCGACTCCGCCGAAGCGGCTTCGTCGCTCACGCGAAGGCGGACGGCGGGCGGAGGCCCGGCGCAGGCGAAGCCGGCGGTGGTCGGCCCTAGCGACATCACCTTTGTCGACAACGACGCGGACCAGCCCGCCAGGGCGGGCAAGCCTGCCGCCAACCCGTTCGGCGCGCAGGGCGGCGTCGCGCGGAAGGATGCCGTCCCTGGGTACGTAGAACTCTCGACGGGCCTGAAGGTGCCGGGCTGGATTTACACGACGCGGGCCGCCCGCATCAAGATCTACAACCTCCGGCGCGAGGTGTACGAGTACGTGCCCGCGGCGGCCCTGAAGCGCATCGAGACGACGGTCCAGTGGGAGCGGATGGACAAGGAGTGGCGGTTCAAGGAGGCCGGCAACCCGGAGAAGATCTACTCGGGGCGCGAGTACCCGGTCCGCAAGGTGGCCTACACGCTGACGTTGCGGAACGACCACAAGATCTACGGGCACATCCTGGGCGCGCCGCTGTACGTGGACCACAACGGGAAGGTGGAGCGGTTCATCCTGCACGACCGCGACAAGGGCCCCGTGGGCTCGCCGCTGGCGGACCTGAAGTACATCAAGAGGGTGGAGTTCGGGCCAGAGGCCTACAACCTGGCCGTGGAGGAATTTAAAGAAAAGAGCAAGGCCGAGGCCGCCGCCAGGAAGACCGGGGCGGCCGGGGTCCCCGCGGCGCCGGCCCCGAGGAAGCCGTGAGGCCTGCGCGCAGCGGAGGCAGGGGGTTTCTGTGGCACTTATCTATGTAGATGCCTTTTCTGGTGCGAGCGGCGACATGCTCCTGGGCGCCCTCCTGGACTCAGGGCTCCCCGAGGCCGCCCTGCGCGAGTGCCTGGCGCGCCTGCCGGTCCAGGGCTACCGCCTCGAGGTCCGGCGCGAGAAGCGCCTCGGCATCGCGGCCACGCGGGCCGAGGTCCACCTGGAGGAGCACGGCCACCCTCACCACGGCCGCGGCCGCCACGGCCCCGCTGGCGGCCGGCGGCTGCCGGAGATCGAGGCGATGATCGCGGCGGCGGGCCTTCCCGGCCGGGCGGGCGAGTGGGCCACGAGAGTCTTCCGGCGCCTCGCCGAGGCCGAGGCCAAGGTCCACGGCTCCACGCCCGAGGAGGTCCACTTCCACGAGGTCGGGGCCGTCGATTCCATCGTCGATATCTGCGGCGTATGCGCGGGCCTGGCGCTCCTGGGCATGGAACGGCTGGTCGCGAGCCCCCTGCCGATGGGCTCCGGCTACGTCGATGCGGCCCACGGGCGGCTGCCGGTGCCGGCGCCGGCGGTGGTGGAACTGATGCGCGGCGTGCCGACGCGGGCGTGCGACGAGACGGGCGAACTCACGACCCCCACGGGGGCGGCCATCCTCGTGACGCTGGCCGAGCGCTTCGGCCCGCAGCCGCCGATGATCGTCGAGTCCGCCGGCTACGGCGCCGGCGCGCGGCAAGGCGAGCGGGTGCCGAACCTGCTGCGGGTGATCGTGGGGCAGCCCGCCGGCGGGGCGGCGGGGGAGTCGGACCTCGTGTGGCAACTGGAGGCGAATCTCGACGACGCCACCGGCGAGACCCTCGGCGCGGCCGCGCGGCGCCTGTTTGACGCCGGGGCGCTCGACGTCTGGCTCGCCCCCGTGACGATGAAAAAAGGGCGGCCGGGCGTGGTCCTCGGGTGCCTGGCGGAGGACGCCGCGCTGGCCGCCGTCGAGGAAGCGATCTTCCGCGAGACGACGACCTTCGGCGTGCGCCGCTGGCAGGTGCAGAGGTCGAAACTCGCGCGCGAGCACGTCGAGGTCGAGACGCCGTACGGCCGGGTGCGCATCAAGGTCGGCCGGCGGTCGGGCAAGACCGTCACGGCCACGGCGGAGTACGAGGACTGCGTGCGGCTGGCCGAGGAGCGCGGGGCGGCGTTCCGCGACGTTTACGAGGCCGCCCGCGAGGCGTGGGCCAAGCGCCAGGCGTAGCGCGGCGCCTTCGCAGGGCAGGGGAGAGCGCCAGTGGCGATTCTCGAGTGGGCCGTCCTCCTCGTGGCTGCCGGCGTGATGGCCATCTGGGTCAGCCGCGCCCTCCAAATCTATTCGGCCCGGTCGCGCGGGCCTGTCCTCGCGCGCGAGACCACGGGCCCGGCGGCTGCGGCGGGCCTCGTATCGATCATCATGCCCGCCAAGGACGAGGAGGCCAACATCCGGGCCGCCCTCGAGACGGTCCTCGCGCAGGATTACCCGGACATCGAGGTGATCGTCGTTGACGATCGCAGCCGCGACGGCACCGCCGACGCTGTGCGCGAGGTGGCGGCGGCCGACCCGCGCGTGCGGCTCATTCCGGTCAAGGAACTCCCGCCCGGCTGGTTCGGCAAGCCCCACGCCATGCACATCGGGGCAGGGGAGGCGCGCGGCCAGTGGCTCCTCTTTGTGGATGCCGACTGCCGCCAGGCGCCGCACAGCGTGCGGGCGGCAGTCAACTTCCTGGCCGAGCACCAAGGCGAGATGCTCAGCCTCTGGCCGGTCCTGGAGATGCACGGGTTCTGGGAGAACGCCGTCCAGCCGGTGGCCGGGTCGGTGCTGGTGGCGTGGTTCCGGCCGTCGTGGGTGAACAACCCGAAGCGCCGGGCGGCGTTCGCCAACGGCCAGTACATCCTCATCCGCCGCGACACGTACCGGGCGGTGGGCGGCCACGAGGCGATCCGCAGCGAGATCGTCGAGGACATCGCCCTGGCACGCCTGGTGAAGCGCTCCGGGCACCGGCTGTGGAACGCCATCGGGGCGGACCTTTTTACGACCCGCATGTACGATTCGCTCGGGGCGATGTACAAGGGCTGGACGCGGATCTACTACGGGGCCTTCAAGAGCATCGCGTGGCTGGCGGGGGTGATGGCGCTGACGCTGCTGTTTACGCTGGCGCCGTTTGCGGCGCTGGCGTGGGCGGCTGTGCTGGCGGCCATAGGCGACCCGTCGCCATTTGTGCAGGCGATGTTCTGCCTGGCGGCTCTCACGACGCTGCTCGTGTTCGTGACGATGCGGCGGTACTTCATCGCCGGCAAGGCGAACCCGTGGTACCTCTTTTTCTACCCGCTGGCGGTGGTGCTGGCGCTCGCTTTTCAGTTTGGGGCGGTGCTGCGAGCACTGGGCCTGAGGAGCGTGACCTGGCGCGGCACGACGTACAAGGGGAGCAAGGTGGTGTCGAAATAACGCGTCGCGTTTGGTGTCACAACAGGGCTTGGGGCGGGAGTTTATTGAAAGCCTGCTCCGCGCAAGATACGATAATGGAAGTGGCGGAAGAGGCCAAGAGGGCTTCTGATGGTGCGAGGCCGGATCGAAATCCCGGACGAGGCGCTGGCCGGCTTCTGCCGCCGGTGGAAGATCACCGAGTTGGCGCTGTTTGGCTCGGCGTTGCGCGACGACTTCCGGCCCGACAGCGACGTGGATTTCCTGGTCACCTTCGCCCCCGATGCGGATTGGAGCCTGCTGGACGTGGTCGGAATGCAGGATGAACTGGCTTCCATCATCGGCCGGAAGGTGGACCTGGTCGACAGGGAAGCCGTTGAACACAGCGACAACTGGATTCGCCGCAAGCATATTCTGGGCAGTGCCGAGGTGGTCTATGTGGCGTGACCCTGCAACGCTTCTCGACATTGCCAAGGCCATCGGTCTTATCCAGGAGTTCACCCAAGGCATGGACCGCAAGGGCTTCCTGGCCGACCGGAAGACCCAGGGTGCTGTCCTGTACCAGATCACGATTCTGGGGGAGGCCGTGAAGCGTCTCTCGGCCGAGTTCCGCGAATCCCATGCCCACATCCCTTGGCGGAAAATCGGCGACATGCGCAACACCCTCGTCCACGCCTACGACGATGTGAAACTTGAGATCGTCTGGAAGGTGGCCGAGGAGGACATCCCTCAACTCAAGGCGTGGATTGATCCGCTCCTGCCGCCAAAAGAAGACTGACGAGCGGCACGACGCACCAGGGCGGGCGGGTGGTCGGCGGGGCGAAGTAGGGGATCGGCTCCGGCAAGGGCCCCGCCGACGGCGCGGTTGGCCGCGAGCCCAAGACGAGCGCGCCCGGAGGCGAGGGCATGAAGCACGTCATCGGCGGCACGAGCCTGCTCGCGGTCGTGCTGGCAACCGCGGCTGCGCAGGCCGCGACGGCACCCGCGCCGACGAAGTGGCAGTGGGTCTATGCCCCGGTCAACTTTCAGGTCGATGCCCGGGTGGATGAACTCCTCGCGCTGGCCAAGCGGGCCAAGGCCGCAGGGTACAACGGACTCCTGGTGTCAGACTCCAAGTTTGGGCGTCTCCAGGAGCGGCCCGCCAACTACTACGCCAACCTCGCGCGACTGCGGAAGACGGCCGGCGAACTCGGCCTCGACCTCGTGCCGGCGGTCTGCCCCGTCGGGTACTCCAACAGCATCCTCCAGAACAACCCGAACCTGGCGGAGGGTATCGCCGTGCGCGACGCCCCCTTCGCGGTGCGGGGCAGGGAGGCAACGCTGGCGGACCGCGACAACCTCCTGCCGGGCGGCTCGTTTGAGCAGGCCGGCCCCAAGGGCTTCACGGGATGGGATTGGATGGACGGCTTCGGCCAGTCCATCGTCCAGGACACGGCCGTGAAGCACGGTGGCGCGGCGTCGGCCCGCATGCAGGACTTCCGCAAGGGCAACGAGTACGGCAACTGCCGCATCGTCAAGAAACTCAACCTGGCACCGTGGCGGCAGTATCACCTGTCGGTGTGGGTCAAGACGGAGGGCCTTGCCCCGGCGGGCGACTTCCGCGCGGCCATCCTTGCGCCCGATGGCCGGAGCCTCAACTACGCCGACCTGCGCATCAAGGCCACGCAGGACTGGACCGAGCACCACATCGTTTTCAACTCGTTTGAGTCCAGTAACGTCTCGCTCTACCTGGGCATCTGGGGCGGGCAGGGGGGCAGCATCTGGCTCGATGACGCGGCCCTGCGTCCGTGCGCCGGGGTCAACATGCTCCGGCGCGAGGGCTGCCCCCTGAAGGTCACCAGCGAGGACGGCAAGACCGAGTACGCCGAGAGCAAGGACTTCGAGCGGTGGGAGTACCCCAAAATGGGCCGCGTGCCGTGGGCCGGCGAGTTCGAGCCGTATCACCCCGAGCCGCCGCTGCGCCTGGCGCCCGGGTCGCGCATCCGCGACGGCGAGAAACTCAAGGTCTCGTTCTACCACACGGTCATCATTTACGGAGACCAGGTGTGCGGATGCCTGCGGCACGGGGAACTCTTCAGGTTGATGGAGGGACAGGTGCGGCTCATCAAGCAGTACCTCGGGCCGAAGAAGTATTTCATGAGCCACGATGAAATCCGCGTGGCAGGGCAGTGCGGCCTGTGCCGACAGGAAGGCGTGACGGCCGGGCAACTCCTCGCCGAAAACGTGCGGCGGTGCACGGCCATCATCCGCCAGACCGACCCGCAGGCCGAAATCTTCGTCTGGAGCGACATGTTCGACCCGCACCACAACGCCGTGGACCGGTACTACCTGGTGGACAGTACGTTCGCGGAGTCCTGGGAGGGCCTGGACCCCGAGGTCCGCATCGCCAACTGGAACTTCGGCCACCGCGACCCGAGCCTGACGTTCTTCGCCGGCCGCGGGCACAAGCAGATCCTGGCGGCGTACTACGATGCCGCGGACCCGAAGGCGCAACTGGAGGCCTGGCTCGGGTCGGCGGCCAAGACGACGGGCGTCGAGGGCGTCATCTACACCACGTGGCGGAACGACTACAAGAACCTGGAGGCGTTCACCAAGGTCCTCCGCCCCGAACCATAGGGAGGAAGGTCGCTGTGCCCCAACGCGTCCGGCTACTGATCGGCCTGTTGCTGCTGGCGGCGCCCGTGGCCGCCGGCGAAGAGAAGGCCGCCGGGTCGCCGAAGGAGGCGCCGCAACTCTCCATCCGCGTCCTCGGCGCCGAGGAATGGAAGTGCGAGGTCCGCGACGTCGAGAAGGTGCTCCATTCCGCGGCCGGCGAACTCTGGCGCTACTTTCCCGAGCGCCGGCTGCCGCCGCTGGAGGTGTCCGCGCGGGGCGGCCCGATCATCCTCTTCAACCGCGGTCCGGAAGGGCAGATCCGCGTCCGCCTGAACACGGGGGAGCGGCTGTGGGCCCAGATGGCCTTCCAGTTCGCCCACGAGTTCGGCCACATCCTGTGCGCGTACGACGACAAGCATGCGCCGACCAAGTGGCTCGAGGAATCGCTCTGCGAGACGGCCTCGCTGTTCGCCCTGCGGCGGATGGCCAGGACCTGGGAGAAGGACCCTCCGTATCCCAACTGGCGGTCCTTTGCGCCGCACCTTGCCGAGTACGCCGCCGAGCGCCTCAAGAAGGCCCAACTGCCCGAGGGCAAGACCTTCCCCCAATGGTACCGCGAAAGCGCTGAGGCGCTTCGCGCAAACGCGACCGACCGCGACCACAACACCATCGTGGCCGGCGTCCTCCTGCCGCTCCTCGAAGCCCAGCCCGAGGCGTGGGAAGCCGTCTCGTACCTCAACAAGGAAACCTTTCCCGGCCCGTACACGTTCCAGGAACACCTGAAGGCCTGGCGGCGCCAGTGCCCGGAGAAGCACCGGGCGTTCGTGGCCAAGGTCGCCAAGACGTTCGAGATAAGCCTGGACGGCGGCCCGTAGTGCTACAACGCAACTTAAGCCTTTGCGCGGTGGGTCTCCGAACCCACCGCGCGAAAAACCCGGCTACGGGCGCGGAAACGAGGTATGCGCGGCGGGTCCGGAGACCCGCCGCGCAAAGGGGCAGCCCACGTAGGGTGCGTGCTTTTGCACGCACCTTGCCTCGCTTGCATCCGCGCCGTCCGTGTGAATAATCCGCGTGCGTGCGAAGCACGCACCCTACATGCTGGGCCCCTTACGCCTTTTCCCCGAATTGCCGCGCGCGGCAGGGGGCACGGTCGTATAATCGTATATAGGGGCCAAAGGGGAAGAAGGAGGCCGACCATGAAATGGGGAATCGCCGTGGGTCTGGGCCTCGCCGTGGCCGTAGCCGGGTGGGGCCTGGCAGGGGCCGTTGAAACCAAGTCGAAGAACCGCCTGGGCGGGCGGGAGCCGCCGACCGCCGCACCTGCCGGCCAGCCGGGCGGCACGGTCGTCAAGGAGACCGCCGCCCAAGCAGCCGACCCGGCCGCCGAGCGCAAGGCCCGCGAAGAGGCCGCCCGCAAGGCCCAGGAACTCGCCCGCACCCGCCGCACCCTGACCACCGGCAAGACCAGCGTCAACTTCGAGAACGCCGCCATCAAGGACGTTCTGGCGTACATGGCGGAGGTGGGCAAGTTCTCGGTCGTCTTCGACGGCGCACTGGGGGAAGCAGGGATCGACCTGTCGGCGCGCACCGTCACCATCCGCCTCACGGGCATGACGTACGAGGACGCCATCAACCTCGTGCTGCCCAAGGAATGCGGGTATCGCATCGAGCCCGGCTTCATCCTCGTGACCACGCTGGAGAAGTCGTGGATCCCCCTCAAGACCGCCACGTACAGCATCCAGTTGGCGCTGGCCGAGGTGCCGGACTTCGAGGGGCCGCGGTTCGACGTCAGCACGGTCCTTTCGCAGACGCGCCAGGGCGGCGGGGGCTCGGGCCTCTTCGGCACAACGACCACGACGAAGACGGAAGAGACCGGCAAGGCCACCCCCGAA
>Ga0315289_10009862_pt1 | contig 13714 bp, 6 predicted proteins | sample YL17G11_40_MG_FD_203452 | JGI IMG/M metagenome (GOLD analysis project Ga0315289, IMG submission 203452) | Sediment microbial communities from Yellowstone Lake, YNP, Wyoming, USA - YL17G11_40 | ecosystem: Environmental > Aquatic > Freshwater > Lake > Sediment | place: USA: Wyoming | collected...
TCATAACCATGAACGGCAGGCTTGAGGCAGACGTAGAGGAAGCGAAGAAGGCAGCGATTGAGGTGCTGCTCTCCAACTCGCGAGGGCCGCATAGTGACTTACCGAGAACCGCGGGCTGGGGTTATCCGGAGCCATACACACGCGACCTCATGATAGCGGCCCTGGGGATTCTTGCCTCGGGCAATGAGCAACTGATTCGTTCACTCCGGTCCGTACTCAGGACTCTGGCAAAAAACCAGTCTCCACGCGGACATATACCTTCGCTTGTGCATAACCCCGAAGACCGAGGAGCAAGCGACACAACACCGCTTTTTCTCCTCGCTGTGGCGTGCTTTCGCCGGACGACGGGGGAGTCCGATTTTCTCGAAGATGCCGTCCGGGAGGCGATGGTATGGATGGATTATCAGAGCCCCGGCGATCGCGTGATTGTCGCTCAGATGCCGACGAGTGATTGGCGAGACGAGCAGTGGGTCCTGGGCCATGGTCTCTTCGTAAACACCGTCGTTTACTCCTACCTGCGCCTCTACAAGCAGGACGAGAGAGCGGAAAGGCTCCGCGATTTGATGAGCGGGTTTGCTGTGACTCCAGATGCCAAACGCCGGTCCGTTCACGCGGGATTGGTCTTGCCGCACAAACCTTACTACGCCCTTTGGTCCTACAAGCTCTACTCGAGTGAGAGGTTTGACCTTTTGGGAAACAGCCTCGCGATTCTTTCAGGGCTTGCTTCTCCGAGGAGGTCGGAATCTTTGATCTCGTGGGTGGAGAAAGAGTGCGACGCGATGCGAGAGAAGGGCGAACTGGCGATTGACTTACCCCCCAACCTTTTCCCATACATACTCCCCGAAGACCCGGATTGGCACCCCCGATATGCGGTGACAAACGGGCCCGGAGAGTACCACAACGGCGGAGTCTGGCCATTCATCTGCGGCTTTTACGTCGCGGCCCTCGTCGCTGCCGGAAAGCAGCAGCTTGCAGAAAAAAACCTGGAGGCTTTCACGAGGCTTGTTCTGCCCGCGCGGGAGGCGAATGTGCCTTTCGGCTTCAACGAATGGTTTTGCGCCCAGGATGGTTCGCCGCGAGGGCAGGACTGGCAGACGTGGTCCGCCGCCATGTACCTATATGCCGCCATTGCCGTCGAGCAAAAACGCACCCCCTTCTTCGACCAAATCCGCAACGCGTGACCTGGTGTGGCTGCATTTCCGCGGCGGTGCGTCGTTGCGCTCTTTGAGAGCCCCACGTCGTCCTCACCACGAAGACACAAAGGCACGAAGTGCGCGAATGTGGATCGTGCGTTGTGTCTTTGTGCCTTTGTGGTTCACAGGAGGGTTGGGTCAACGCCGGCAGCGATCAAGGGGTGTCATCCAGGCAAACCGGGCACGCGTTGCATCAACCGCTGGGGAACCTGACCCGACACCGCTCAATTGCACTCGCTCCCATCTGACTGTCGCCTTGACAGCCCGCTCGCCACGTATTAATCTACCGGCAAAATTCTGACGGAGGGGTGAGGGCCGAGTTCTACCGTGGAGGCGAGCTGTCCGCCAGGCGGCGTCGGCGACCTCTGTGGTAAACCCTCTCCAAACCCTCGAAACGCACGGAAGCTGCTCGAAGGCAAGGAACAGCCCTTTAGATGGGTCAAAACACGGACCTTCTTCATAGCCCGATTGATTCGTTTCACCGCGCTCATAGCGCTCGGATGACCGAGTTCGCCGGATGGGAGATGCCGCTGCAATTCTCCGGGATCGTCGAGGAGCATCTGGCGGTTCGGCGCGCTGCCGGGCTTTTCGACATTTCTCACATGGGGCAGATAGAGGTCTCCGGTCCGACTGCGTTCCGCGACCTTCAGAGAATCGCCACGAAAGACCTATCGAAGGCTCGACCCGGCGCGGCAGTCTATTCTCTCCTGTGCAATGAGGAGGGCGGGATCCTCGACGACATTATCGTGTACAAGCTGGCTGAGGACCGGTTTTTCATCATCGTCAACGGTGTCAATTCGACGAAAGATTACGAGTGGCTGACGGCAAACTGCACGTCGGGGAAGGCGGGCAAATCCACGAAGCTTGAGAACTTGAGGGGGCGCCGTGCGCTCTATGCCATCCAGGGGCCGAAAGCGGCCGCCATCGTCGGGCAACTCACAACGCAGCCTTTGTCCGACCTGTATTATTTCCACTTTCGAGAGGAAGAGATGGCCGGTTTCCCTGTGACCCTCGCCCGGACCGGTTACACGGGGGAGGACGGATTTGAGATTTCGGTTGAGTCAGAGAACGCGCCGAAGTTGTGGGATAGCCTCCTGGAGCCCGGGAAATCGTTCGGCTTGAAGCTCGTCGGACTCGGGGCGAGAGACACTCTCCGCCTCGAGATGGCATATTCGCTTTATGGAATGGAAATCTCGGAAAGCGTCTCCCCGTTCGAGGCTCGACTGGGGAAAGCCGTTTCTCTCGAAAAAGGCGATTTCGTAGGGAGGGACGGAGTTCTGCGCAAACGCGAGGAATCGCGCAGAACTCTCGTCGGCCTGGAGATGCTTGAGAAAGCTGTTCCGAGGCACAATTATCTGGTTAAGTTTGGCGGGAGCATCGTCGGGAAGGTCACAAGCGGTACAATGTCCCCGTCCATCGGACGAGGGGTCGCCATGGCATTTGTCCAGAAGGAGTGTTCCGAGGTCGGCACCATCCTCGACGTCGAGATTCGAGGCCGGAATTTTCCCGCGATAATTGTTAGAACGCCTTTCTGGAGTCCGCGAGTTTACGTCCCGCCCCGAGAAACGGCGAAAAGCTCCGTCGCCGATGGAGCAGCGATATAGGCCGAAAGGGAGTTGCTGCCTTCGCACGTTCCCTGGTTTTCGAGGCGAACGCAGAGCTGGCAAAAATGGTTTCTCGGCTCGCGGAGGATGGGAACGCAACGAACCCCGGTCGAGCCGCCGTCAACTTGTGGAGGAAACAAATGGAATTCCCGAAAGAGTTGAAGTACACAAAAACCCACGAATGGGTCTTGATTCGCGGCCCAATCGCAGTCGTCGGAATTACCGATTTCGCCCAGCGGGAGCTGACCGACGTCGTTTACGTGGAATTGCCGGAAGTCGGCAAGAAGGTCACGGCGGGGGCCGAATGCGCCGTCGTCGAGTCGGTCAAAGCCGCCGTGGACATTTATTCTCCGTTGTCGGGCAAAATCACGAAGGTCAACGAGAAGCTCACCGACGAGCCGCAGTTGCTCAACACGGACCCCTACGGCGAGGGCTGGGTCCTTGAGATGCAGCCCAGCAACCCGTCGGAACTCGACACCCTCATGAACGCGGACCAGTATCAGAAAATCGTGGAGGAAAGCTGAGTTGGACTTCGTGCCCCAGACGGAAGAAGAGTTGCAGCGGATGCTCGAGGAAATCGGCGTTCGCTCATTCGAGGAGTTCCTCGAGGAGATTTGCCCTGACCTGAAATGCTCGCCCCTGAACCTCCCTGTTTTCTCGTCGAGGCCTTCGGAATCGGAAGGAATGTCGGAGCCGGAGTTGCAAGAACACATGCGGCGATTGGCTGCCCGCAACGTCTCGCTTTCGGCGCGCAATTCGTTTCTTGGCGCCGGCGCATACGACCACTTCATCCCGGAAGTCGTCAGCGCACTCTCGTCGAGAGCCGAGTTCTATACCGCCTACACGCCATATCAGCCGGAAGCCAGTCAGGGGTTTCTCCAGGCAATGTTCGAGTACCAGACGGCTATCTGCGAGCTGACTGCGATGGAGGTGAGCAACGCCTCCCTTTATGACGGTGCATCGGCTCTCGCTGAAGGTGTGCTCATGGCGTTGAGGACGAAGGGAGGCCGCTCACGAGTTCTCATCTCCAGCGCCGTTCATCCGGAGTATCGAACGGTTTTGAAGACGTATCTCAAAGGCTCGGCTGTTCGGGCTGAGGAGCTTCCCTACGAGGACGGCATTACGGCGCTCCCTGAGCTGGAACGTCTTGCCGACGACCAGACGGCGGCAGTCGTCCTTCAGTCCCCCAATTTCTTCGGCTGCATCGAAGACATGGAAAGGGCTTGCCAGATTGCTCACGCGCGCGGAAGTCTCTTCATCGCCGTCGTGAATCCGGTATCGCTTGGTGTTCTGACCGCGCCCGGAGAATACGGCGCAGACATCGCCCTCGGCGACGGACAGCCCCTCGGCAACGAGCTGTCCTTCGGGGGGCCGCACCTGGGCTTTCTCGCCTGCACTGAATCGCTCATGAGGAAAATGCCGGGGCGAATCGTGGGAATGACCGAGGACGCCGACGGGGAGCGAGGTTTCGTCCTGACTCTCCAGACCCGCGAGCAACATATTCGACGAGAGAAGGCGACGTCCAACATCTGCACCAATCACGCCCTCAATGCCCTGAGAGCCTCCATATATCTGTGCTGCCTCGGAAAGGAGGGCATTCGGCGTCTCGCCGAGCTGAACCTTCAAAAGAGTCACTACCTTTTCGACCGGCTTGGCAAGGTCAAAGGAATCTCGCCCGTCTTTCCTTCACCGTTCTTCAACGAATTCGTTGTCCGCTGCGGCGTCCCGCTCGCTCGGCTTAACAATCGGCTGGCCAAGAAGGGAATCCTCGGCGGCGTCGAGCTGGGACGCTGGTACCCGGAGTTGAAAGATTGCCTTCTCGTTTGCGTGACCGAAACCAGGAGCAAAGAGCAGCTCGACGAATTCGTCGCTGCCTTCAAGGAGGTGCTGTGAGCGAGCCGCTGATATTCGAGCAGAGTCGTCCGGGACGAATGGCGGCGTCTTTGCCGAAGCTCGACGTGCCGGAGAAGCCGCTGAGCGAAATTCTCCCGCAGAAGTTCCTTCGGAAGAATCCGCCTCACTTGCCGGAGGTCTCCGAAGTCCAACTCGTTCGGCATTTCACTCGCCTCTCGCAACGAAATTTCTGCGTTGACACGCATTTCTATCCGCTTGGCTCGTGCACCATGAAATACAACCCGAAAGTCAATGAGAAGGTAGCGAGCCTCGACGGGTTTGCCCATCTTCATCCGTACCAGCCTGAGGAGGATGCTCAGGGTATCTTGCAACTGATGTGGGAAATGGAGCAGTGCCTCAGAGAGATTTGCGGGATGAGCAGGTTCAGCCTCCAGCCGTCCGCTGGAGCACACGGCGAGCTTTTGGGGATGATGCTCGTCAGAGCCTACCACCAAAGCAAAAAGCGGTCTCCGACGAGGGTGATAGTCCCCGACACCTCTCACGGGACGAATCCCGCCAGCGCCGCACTCAGCGGGTTCAAGGTGGAGGTGGTTTCCTCGCGTGCGGATGGCGTGATAGACCCCGACTCTCTTGCTGCGGCGATGAACGACGACGTCGCTGCCGTCATGACCACGAATCCGAACACTCTCGGGTTGCTCGAGAAGGAAATTCGCACCATCGCCGACATCGCTCACGAACACGACGCTTTGATGTATTACGACGGGGCGAACCTAAACGCCCTCATGGGAATATGCAAGCCGGGTGAGATGGGCTTTGACATCGTCCATCTCAACCTTCACAAGACGTTCTCCACTCCCCACGGCGGTGGCGGCCCCGGAGCCGGACCGGTCGGAGTCAGGGAGAACCTCGCTCCTTTCCTCCCCGTGCCCCTCGTCGAGAAAGACGGCGAGCGGTATCGCCTCAACTACGACCTTCCCCGCTCCGTCGGCAAGGTCCGTTCCTTCTACGGCAACATCTCCGTCGTCATAAAAGCCTATGCTTACATTCTCGCGCTGGGGAGCAAAGGGCTGGCACGTGCCAGCCGCGCGGCAGTCATCAACGCGAATTATCTCTTGAGCAGATTGAAGGCGACGTTTTCCGCGCCCTACGGTGAGCGGTGCATGCACGAGTTCGTGCTTTCGGCATCAAACCTGAAAGAGCACGGCATCCGGGCGCTCGATATCGCGAAGGCGCTCATAGATAAAGGATTTCATCCGCCGACGGTCTATTTCCCACTGACCGTCCCGGAGGCGATGATGATTGAACCGACAGAAACCGAAACTCGTGAGACGCTCGACGAGTTCGCAGCGGCGCTGGTCGAGATTGCCCAGGAAGCCCGCGCCAATCCTGAGTCGCTCCACCAGTCCCCGCGCAGGGCTTTCTCGCGCCGGCTCGACGAGGTGAAGGCGGCCCGCGAGCCTCGGCTCAGGTGGAAACCAGAATAATGGCAAACATCCTCAAAGAGTCGCAGCATCCTATTTGTTTGGCTGGGTGAAAAATGAAAATCTGCTACTTCGACTGTTTTTCAGGAATCAGCGGCGACATGGCAGTCGGAGCGCTCCTCGACTGCGGGGTGGACTTCGCCCTCATTGGCAATGAGGTCGGGAGGCTCAACCTGAAAGGCTATTCCCTTTCTCGCAGAAGAGAAAAGAGATGCGGCATCACAGGGACGAAGTTCTACGTGAAAGTTGACCCGAAGACTGGCCAACCCCATCGCCATCTCGACGATATTCTGGGCCTCCTTGAGAAAGCCAGGCTCTCCGATAGCGTGAAGGCGGACGCGCAGGCGATTTTCCGGAGGCTCGCGCGCGCCGAAGCGAAAGTCCACAGAACCACCCCCGATAAGATTCATTTCCACGAAGTCGGGGCGGTGGACTCCATCATAGACATCGTCGCTACCGCCGTCGCCATCAATTCCCTCGGGGCAGACAGGTTCATCAGCTCGCCCGTCCCGCTTGGCAGCGGAAGCGTCGTCTCCGAACATGGAATCCTCCCCGTGCCCGCTCCGGCGACGATGGAATTGTTGAGGGCAGCGAAAGTCTATTCCTCCGACCAGAAACGAGAGCTTGTTACGCCAACCGGGGCGGCGATTCTGACTCATTATTGCCGGGAGTTCGGCGGTGTCCCCGAGATGGTCGCAAAGGAAATCGGCTACGGCGCGGGTTCATTTGATGACCCGCAGCGACCGAACCTCCTCCGAATCATCGTCGGCGAGACGCAGGACTTGCTCCTTCGGGACGCCATCCAGGTCATAGAGACCAACATTGACGACATGAACCCCGAATTCTACGACCACGTTTTCCGACGGCTTTTCGAGGCGGGCGCTCTCGACGTGTACCTCGTCCCCATTTACATGAAAAAGACCCGCCCCGCCAACATCCTCACCGTTCTCGCCGAGCCGAAAGACAAACGAAAACTCATCTCCATCATCCTCGACGAGACGACGACCTTCGGCTTGAGAACCTACGTAGCCGAAAAAGTCATGCTCAGCCGAAAGAGCATCAAGGTGAAAACTAAATTTGGCGAGGTCAAAGTCAAAATCGCCTTCTCCGGTGAGAACGTCAAGACTATTGCCCCCGAATACGACGACTGTCGGCGCGTCGCTCAAGAGAAGGGTGTCCCTGTCAAAGACGTTTTCCGCGAGGCCCTCGCCGTCGCCTCAAAGAAGGCTTAGGTCCAGACCGTTTACACGAGCATCGCCTGCGCGCTCGCTCCTGAGTAACCAAAATTCCCCGAGCCGCCCCTGACATTTTCGCGAAAGGCTTCACTCCCTGTTCTCGGTCAGCAACTCGTGGAGCGCCTCGCTTAACTCTTCGCCTTTGTACGGCTTTGTCAGCACAACCTTGAAGCCGTATGAACCGGGGTCCGCGACGACCGGGTCATTGGAATATCCGCTTGAGGCGAGCGCCTTGACATTGGGCTCTATCTCGAGAAGCTTTTTGATTGCTTCCTCGCCCCCCATTCCACCGGGCACGGTCAGGTCCAGGATCACTGCATCGTACGGGCACCCGGATTTTCTGGCGGCGACGTACAGGTCAACCGCGTCGGCGCCGTCTTTGGCGCAGTCAACCTCGTAGCCGAGACGCTTCAGCACCTGCCCGGTCGTGTCTCTGATTTCTTCCTCGTCGTCCATGAACAGGATTCTTCCTGTCCCGCATATCGGGTGTTCGGCAGCGCGTTTTTTCCTTTTCGCTCGCTTGCGCGACGCCGGGAGATAGACGTGGAAAGTCGTCCCGACACCGGGTTGTGAGTCGAACCCGATATGCCCGGAATGTCTCTTGACTATTGTGTAGGCAGTGGCAAGACCAAGCCCTGTCCCTTTCGGTTTCGTCGTGAAGTACGGCTGAAATATCTTTGGGAGATGTTCCCTGGGAATACCGGGTCCACGGTCCTGGATGGATATTTTCACATATCTCCCTCCATCCAGAGGGAGCGCGTCTTTTCGCGTTACACGAACGTTCTCGGCGGAGACCGTCACCGCCCCACCCTGAGGCATCGCCTGAGCCGCGTTGATGATGAGGTTATTCATGACCTGGCTTATTTGCCCGAAGTCTATCTCAGCGTCCCAGAGGTCGTCGGGGATGGAGAACTCACACACGACGTTGGAGCCACTCAGGGCAAACTCGGCGGTCTCTTTGAGCAGTTCTGAAATCGAAGCCGCTCTCTTGACCGGTGCCCCGCCCCTGGAGAACGTCAACAATTGTTGCGTCAGGCGCTTCGCCTGAAAGATCGCTTTCTCGGCGCCGGTGATTTTCTCGAGCAGGTCGGGGCTCTTCTCGGCGTACGCTTTTGCTATGAACAAATTCGCCGTTGCTGCGGTCAAGATGTTGTTGAAATCGTGAGCGATCCCCCCGGCCAGCAAGCCCACAGCTTCCATCTTTTGAGCGTTAAGAAGCTCTTCCTCCATCTTTCGCTGTTCGGTTACGTCCCGGAAGGCGAGAACAACGCCAATGGTGTCGCCCCTGGCGTCCCGAATCGGCGAGGCACTGTACGTGATAATTCGCTCTTCGCCCGTCCTCCGAACGAGGATAGAATCGCTTGCTAACTCGATTGCGCGCTCGTCTTTGAGCACCTGCTCCACCGGATTCTGGCGTCTTTGGCGCGTCTTCCCATCCAGGACATGGAACAGTTCACTGAGGGGTTTGCCGATGACCGCTTTCTGGCTCCAGCCGGTGAGCTCCTCCGCCACGGCGTTGAGCAAAACGACCTTGCCATCCCTGTCGGTCGCGAGGACGCCGTCGGCGATGCCCTGGAGCGTGACTGCGAGACGTTCTTTTTCGGCCGCAAGGGCCTCCTCCGCCTTCTTTCGTTCCGTGATGTCTTTGAGAAGGCCGTCTATTCGGACGAGTTCGCCTTTGGTGTCGAACTGTCCCGTCAGGCTCACCAGAAATGTCCGCAGTTCGCCCTCCTTTGTCCTTCCCCTCAGTTCGGCGTCTTTCAGGTATCCCTTTTCTTTCACTTCCTTTATTACCCGGCGTCTCGTCTCCGCGTCGGCGTAGAAATCGGCAGTGCGCATGGGCATCAGCTCTTCGCGGTTGTCGCATCCGGTCATCCTGGCCGCCGCAGGATTCGCAGATATGATGGTTCCATCGGGACGAGAAACGATTATCCCCTCGCCGATGGACTCGAATAACGTCCTGTACCTTTCCTCACTCTCGCGAAGCGCGTCCTCCCCGCGCTTGCGCTCTGTGATGTCCTCGACGACGCCTGCGAGGCGATAAACCTTGCCCTGCTCATCCCGGATCGGAAATGCCCTGTCTCGCACCACTCGAACGGTCCCGTCGGGCCGGACAACCCGATACTCCTCGTCATGCCCCGTTCTGAGCCTCTTCAACAGATTGCCCCTCACCCGCTCGCGGTCGTCAGGGTGCACAGCCTCAAGCCAGCTCAGCGGGTCTCGGTACACGCTCTCGCACGTGCGCCCCCAGACCTTCTCATAGGCGGAGCTGACATAGATGACTTCATTAGTCCTCGGGTCGGTCATCCAGAAGACCTGCTGGATGTTCTCTGCCAGTTGGCGCAACCGCGCCTCGCTCAGCCGCAACTGCTCTGTTTCCTTGTGCTCGGAGATGTCCACGCACGACACCAGGACTCTTGACCAGGTCGCCTCGTGGCCGGGAGGAATGAAAGCCCTTACGACAATGTCCCTCTTCCTGCCGTCGAAAGTCCAAGCGGCTGTCTCCCATTCAAAGAACGTTTTCCCCCGGGCGAAGGCAGCGATTCCCTCTCTGAAGGTATCGAGCGTCTGTTTGGTCCAGAGCGCTGACAGACCCTCCCGAAACGTCTCTTTCGTGGCGGCTCCACCCAGTTGCAGCATCGCTTTGTTCACGTCGAGCACTTTGAACATCGCCGCGCATTCTGCGACAGCTTCGTGGTGAGCTTGGAAATATGCGCTGACATCGTTGACCCCCGAACTACGCAAGCTATCAAGATGCCTTTTGATCTCGGAGCTATCCACTTCTAACACAGGAATGGGAGCCTCATCGAACAGAGTGCGATACCGAGCTTCGCTCTCCCGCAGCGCGCCTTCGGCCCGCTTGCGCCTTGTAATGTCGTGAACCAGAGCGAAAAAACCCTCCACCCTGGCCCCTTCCCCAAAGTGCGGCACGTACGTCGCCTCAACCCACCGTTCTCCCCCCTCCCTGTACGGCACAAGTCCCTCGAAGGTCACTCGCTTGCCCGATAGCGCAGCGTGGACGTGCTCGCGAATCGCCCGGTAAGCCGCACCTCCGAGCACTTCCTCGATCAACTTGCCGTGCACCTGTTCCCGTGAAATGCCAAACCATTCTTCGTACGCCTTGTTGTTGAACCGATAACGCTGCTGCGAATCCACGTACGATATGAGGTCCGGCAAGGCGTCCGTCACAAGACGCAGTTGCCCTTCGTTTCTTCGTAAAGCCTCCTCCGCGCGCTTCCGGTCGGTGATGTCCGTTGTGGACACTAACACCCTTGACCAGGTTTCCTCTGAGCCGGGGGAAATGGCATACCGGACGGAAACGTGTCTCTCATCCCCATGAAGAGTCTTCGAGACAGTCTCGGCTTCAAAAGCCGTCTTGCCCTCCGCCAGAGCCACGATGGCCTCAGTGAAAGCGCCGTGTGCTTCTTCTGTCCAGAGAGTGCGGAGGTTATCCCGAAACTCGTCCTTACTCCTGGCCTTATACATCCGGAGAGTCGCTTTGTTGACGTCAAGAATCCTGAACGCACTCGCACATTGGGCAATGGCCTCCGGATGGGTTCGCAGGTAAGCTGGGACATCCGCGACTCCCGAACGCCGCAAACCGTCCACGTATTTCTTTATGTCTGAGTTATCCACCAACCACAGAGAAATGGGAGAGTCCTCGAAGAGGGCGTGATACAAGTCGTCTCTTTCCGCCCGCAATTCCCGCTTCCGCATGTGCTTGATTTTCGTCAGGGCGGACTTCCCGAACGGAGAACGCGTCCGCCGTGAGTTGCGTTGGGCTTTGTTTTTCTTCCTATCAGTGTCGCTCATCTTTTCCGACTCCTGTTTTTTCAATCATTCACCACAGCAGACGCTTCAGGGACTGCCGTCGGTGGATTTGTCCTCCGCCTCGGGACGAAGTCGCTGCAAGGTCGCCAGGAGATTGGGGTCGAGCTTCAGGCCTCGTTCCTCGGCTCGCTTTGCCACCTCCGACGCGGCGTTGTAATTCCTCTTTTGGCAATAGAGAGTAATGAGTTCGGCGTAGGCGTCCGCGAAGTCCGGCGCAAACCGTATCTCCTCCTGATATTCGCTGATAGCTTCCTCAATCTTGCCGAGGCGCCGGAGAGCCGTCGCCAGATTGAAATGAACGCGGCGAAACTGAGGCGCAACCTTGATGACCTCGCGATAGTGCTCCACCGCCTCCGGCAAATTCCCGACCCTGGCGAGGGAGTTTGCGAGGTTGAACCGAGCCCGGACTAACCGAGGGTCCAGTTCCACCGCCCGCCGAAACTCCTGAATGGATTCCGCTTCTCTGTCGAGCCTTGCCAGGCCCGCTCCCAGGTCGCTGTGGTAAACCGCGCTTTTCGGGTCAAGCTCGACGGCGGTCCTGAGGGCTTCTACCCCCTCGACGTTTCTACCTTTGCTTAGAAGAGCCACGCCCAGGTTCGCTTGGGTTTTAGCATCGCTCGGGTTCATCCCCACAGCTTTCTGGAGCGCTTCGATCGCCTCGTCATAACGGCCAAGTTGCAGAAGGCTGTCGCCGAGATTCTGAAGAACCTCCACGTTAGCGGGCTGGGCCTTGAGGCTCTTCTGAAACAGCTCAGCAGCTTCGCGGTTGTCCCCCCCCCTTTTTTTCTGCAAACCGAGGTTTTGGTAAAACACGGAAGCCGCCGCCGGGTTCTTCTCCACCCCTTTCACAATTCCCTGGGCGGTGGCGTCGGGCTTTTCCTGCAAGGCAAGAGCCAGAGCAAGGCTTCCCCATGCCAAGTTGCTCTGTCCATCCAGCGAGACCGCCCGAAGCCCTGCTTCCAGACCTTTGCTCACGTCTCCCGCCAGGCTAAAGGCACGGCTTGCGGCCGCACAGGCATAGGCGTTCCCCGAGAGACTGTAAAGCACCGTTGGGGCTTTTTTGGCTGCCGCTTCGTAGTTCTTCTCCTCGACGAGAGAGACCATCGCCTCCAGTTGGAGCACCGCATCGTTCGGGTCGGCTGTTTCGCTGAGGGCTACGATTTCCTTTCGCAGAGCGGGGGTTCGCACCTGGGTCAGGACGTAGCGCAGCCAGTCCGGCTTCGGGGGAGTGACAGTCAGCGGTTGCGAGCTGGCGCGTTGCGCGAGCTCCATTTCCCTGAGTTGCTCCTGTGCCCGTGCGATATGCCTATCGGAAGGGGCAAGATTCCGGGCACGCTCCAAAACCCGACGAGCTTCCCTGATGAAGCCTTTCAGAAACCAGACTTGCCCCAGGCGCGTCATCGCCGTGGTGTTAAACGGGTTGACCATCAACACATTTCCAAAATTCTCCTCCGCATGATCCAGAGCGCCCGTCGCCAGCAACACCTCGCCAGCCGCGAGGCAGTACTCCTCAAGCACCATCCCCGTTTTCTCCTGTATCGAGCCAAAACGGAGATGGATGGCGGCCGCGAGATAATTTCCCTCGTCAATGTAGTGGCGTGCCATTGCCAGGCATGGATATTTCACGTCCTTGACCATGGGGGCGAAGAAGTAGTGAAGCGCCATGGGCACCTCACCCCGCGCCAGATAAGCTTTCCCGGTTTCGTACAAAGCCGTCTCGCTCGTCTCATTCATGGCCGCGACATGTTTCCAATAGGCAAGGGGCGAACGAGCAAGAAGGTTGAGCTGGATTGACCGCCCGCCCAGGAATACGAGCAGCGCCACGAGAACCGCCTGGGCGCCTGTTCTCACCACGCGCTGCCGTGCCCGCAGCACGTGCTCGTATCCCCATGCAACCAGCAATGCACAACCCGCCACCGGCGTGTAAAGGTACGACCACGAAACGTAGTCAACCACTCGATTGTAGGCGACCGACGCATAGGGAATCATGGCGACGAACAGCAGCAAAATCCCGAAAGCCCCCCACCACTTCTTCCGGAGCGCCATGGTCGCGGCTGCCATGAGGAGGAGGTCAAACGACCCCCAGAAGAGGAACTTCCCGGCGGACCAGCGATAAATCTTCTCGACGATATCTTGAAGGACGAGCGGAATTCCCTTCGTCAGGACGAGACCGCCAGCGTACTGCTTTGTGGCGCCAGTCACGGAGAAAAGACCGTGCCAGAACGACCCTTTAGCCGTGGCTACATATTTGTAATGAAGAGGGTGTGGGCTATACCCCACCCCGAACGGCAGAAGTGAAAGAGGAATAAGCGCGAAAGGAACCACGCGAACCAACGCCTGCTTGAACGCCCTTCGTTCGTACAGCACCTCGTACGCGAGCACAGCGAGACCCAGGAAAAGAGCTATCCTCACCGTAATGACGGCAAGGGCGAAAAGGAACACGGCAGCAAGATAGAGCCCCTTTCTTCCGCTTCGCGAAAAAGACAGGTACGCCTTCAGGAAGCCGAGAGACAGCG
>Ga0315289_10009865_pt1 | contig 13713 bp, 11 predicted proteins | sample YL17G11_40_MG_FD_203452 | JGI IMG/M metagenome (GOLD analysis project Ga0315289, IMG submission 203452) | Sediment microbial communities from Yellowstone Lake, YNP, Wyoming, USA - YL17G11_40 | ecosystem: Environmental > Aquatic > Freshwater > Lake > Sediment | place: USA: Wyoming | collected...
TTCGTAACCGATGTCTTGGGCGATGTATCGATGGTGGAGCTGCGAGAGAAGATAGTTTTCCTTTTCCGGAAATACCGCCCATACACCGTCTTTACCTTTGACCCCTATGCTATCTTTGAGCCAAACCTGGACCATGTGCGCGTTTCCCAGGCCGTGGAAGAAGCTTTTTGGGTTTCCAACTTCCACCTGCACTACCCTCAGCACCTGAAACAAGGCTATATGCCACACGCTGTCTGCGAGCGCTGGTATTTTGCCCGTGTGCCAGTCGAACCCAACTATGTGGTCGACATTACCCCCTATATAGACCAAAAAATCGAGGCTTTATGCGCTCATGATAAAATGGTGCGTAACACATTCCACCAGCTTCAGCTTCAACTGAACACTTGGGGGCGACGGGTACCGGAGGTCGACGCAGCCATCCAGGGAGATCTCCACCCTCTGGTATCCGAGTACATGCGCCAGACCGCAGCTCACGTTGCAAAACAATATGACCTGGAGGATGGTCACCTTGCTGAAGTATTTCGAGTCAACCGCTTTGGAGCCTGGGAAGAGTTCGTCCAGACCCACAGCAAAGCTCTCCCCGGAGAACCCGAGGAAATGCATACCCGAACATGCTTTGATCCTAACCTGGGACCAAGGCTTATTAATTAACTGCCAGAAAAAAGAAAGGAAAACAAAATGGAAGCAGCTAAGCAATCCAAAGTAAGTCGTGCCTTCTTTGTAAGAGAGGCAACCGGTCTGGTACGTGAATTATCCTGGTTCGATACTTTTCTATGTGGTTTTGGGATCCTCAATGTGGGGCTCGGCCTGGTGCAGGCGTTTGCTTATGCTCCATATGTTTTCCCGGGCTCAAATATTGCACTGGCGTTCGTCATTGCTTTGCCTGGGGCTTTCTTCATCGGTTTGCTCAATTCCCTATTTACAGCCGCCATGCCTCGCTCGGGTGGTGATTATGTATGGGTCAGCCGCTCGATATACCCAGTGGTCGGCTTTGCTGTAAACTTTTTTGTGACTTTTAGCGTTATCGCAGCCGCGGCCGTCAATATCTGGTATTTGGCTTCTAACTTTTTAGCACCGGCTTTTTATGTCTTCGGGTTAAAGGATGTAGCCGCATGGGTAGCCACCGGACCGGCTGCCATCATCCTGGGCATTCCCGCTATCCTGCTGCTCATCTTGATTTTCTCGCTTGGATTAAATACTGTCCGCCGCGTAATGCTGGTCCTGTTCCTGATCACCGGTGTAGGCACACTGCTCTGGCTGCTGATTATGGCGCTGGGTAACAACAACGGGTTCATTGCAGGCTTTAACGGGCTGATGGGAGCAAATGCTTACCAGGGCATGATACAGACAGCCAAAGAGGCCGGCAGGACGGTTGATCCGGCACAGTCAGGTCGGTACAGCTTTTACGCCATGATCTATGCCTTCCAGATGTACAGCGGCTTCCAGATGATCGGATACTTTGCTGGTGAGATCAAACGGGTAAGCAAGTCAGCCATCCAGGCGATTATGGTGGCCCTGGCAGCTGGCGCCCTGTTCTTTATCATTGGTGCGCTGGTTGTCGTGCGCTATTTTGGTAATGAATTCCTTGGAGCGGTAGCCTTCCTAGCTAATAGTGCTCCTGATAAACTCAACCTGCCTCTTGGCGCTTACCTCTCCTCGTTTACTATCTTTATGACCACTAACCCACTGCTCAGAATCATCGTATCTCTGGGTTTCCTGGCAACTATCATCTGGATCTTGCTTCCCCAGATGCTGATCGTCACCCGCAATATGTTCGCCTGGTCCTTCGACCGCTTGATCCCTAGTTGGATAGCGCAGGTAAACGAACGTACTCACTCCCCTATCATTGCCACTATCATCGCCGGTGTCCTGATCTATGTCATGTTGCTGGTCACGTTATTGACCAAGTTCTGGGCTTATCTTGTCAACCTAGCGGGTGTTGGCGCATTAGTCGGCATGGTAGTCGCCGCCGCAGCGATTATCTTCCCCTATAGAAGGAAAGATATCTTTGACAAAGCGCCCAGCTTGGTACGCAAGACCATTTTTGGTGTACCTCTATTGACCTGGGCAGGCATTTTCACTCTAATCACTCAGGGATTGGTTGTCTATGTGGCTTTCACTACCCCTTCCATCGGAGGAGCAGTTTCTATGGGGTCCCTTCTGGCTAGCCTGGCCATGTTCATCATCGCATTCCCTCTTTACCTGATCCCCTACTACATTAATAAGAAGCGCGGCCTGGACAACAGCTTGGCTTATAAAGAATTACCTCCTGAATAAAGCTACAGAAAAAAAGGACCTTCAAATTGACCGAAATAAAAATTTTTTTCGCCTCCGATATCCACGGATCTGAGATCTGCTTCCGGAAATTTCTTAACGCGGGTAAGGCTTACCAGGCAGATGCTATCCTAATGGGTGGCGACATAACCGGCAAGATGATCGTTCCTATGGTTGAGACGGGAGGGGGTACCTTCGCCTTCCAATGGCTGGGTACCCCCTACGCTGTCTCTCGGGAAGAGCTTGATGGACATCTTCAGCAAATTCGGATGTCTGGCTGTTATCCTTACCAGACGACACCCGACGAAATGGCCTTGCTCGAAGAAAAACCTGAATTGATCAAAGATATTTTCCGCAAAACTTTAATGGAGTCGGTCAGGCAGTGGTTGTACCTGGCAGAGGAGCGGCTGAAAGGCAGTGGTATTGAATGCTATATCACGCCTGGGAATGACGATGACCTGGCGCTAGATGAAGTCTTTATCAACCAAAATGTGGTATGCAATCCAGAACATAAGCTAGTCTATATTAAAGATGATCTTGAGATGATTGCCTGTGGTTATTCCAACCGAACTCCTTGGAACAGCCCCCGAGAGCTGAACGAGGAAGATTTGTGGAAGGTAATCGATGGGATGGCCCAAGGAATTGCCAATACTCAACGGGCGATCTTCAATTTTCACTGTCCTCCCTTTGATGTTGGACTTGACTTGGCGCCGCGCCTGGATAAAAACCTTAAGCCTATCGCCGGTGTTGGCGGTGTCGATACAGCCCCAGTTGGCAGCAAAGCTGTGCTAAAAACTATCCAGGCCTATCGGCCGATGCTGGGGCTGCACGGTCACGTGCATGAATCCCGGGGAGTGGTTAAGATAGGTAGGACCTTCTGCGTCAATCCCGGCAGCGAGTATTCAGAAGGCATCTTGCGAGGCTGTTTGATTTTGATCGATCAGAAAGGTGTGAAAGATTACATGCTCACAGCGGGTTAATTTTACCTGTGGTGACCGAGATCCTGATACCCTGGAAACAGAATTGATAAGAAATGACTAATGGCTGAAGACAACCTGGTTCAGGAAGCAATCCAGATCATTCAAAGCGGTGACAAGGCCGGTGTTCCTCTGCGGCTATTGGGTGGCTTGGCAATACGATTGAGCTCGCCTTCGAGCGGACGAAACCCAAAGCTGAGGCGATCATACGCCGATATCGATTTTGTGGGTCTTGAACGTGATAACCGCAAAATAAAGGAAATCTTAAAGAAGCTCCAATATGTGCCAGACGAACATTTCAACGCATTGCACGGCCAAACCAGATTAAACTTCTACGATCAATCATTACAATATCATATCGATATCTTTTTAGACTGGTTCAAGATGTGCCATGGGCTTGATCTGCGGGTACGCCTTTTCCCCAGCTATCAGACAATTACTCTCGTGGATCTGCTGGTTACCAAATTGCAAATTGTCCAGCTCAATGCCAAAGATATGATGGACATTCTGGCGCTGCTGAACGATCACGAAGTTGTCCAGGGAGAAAAGCCTAATGCCATCGATGTAGACTATCTCAGTCAGCTTACCCATTCAGATTGGGGCTTATATACCACACTTAATGACAACCTGAAAAGGACCCGCGAAACCATTCCGGACTTTCTATCGGAAACGGAAGGTGTGGTGGTAGCAAAGCGCATTACTACCATCCTTGATGTGTTGGAAGAAACTCCCAAGACAATGCGCTGGCGATTGAGGGCAAAAATAGGCCGGAGAATGGAATGGTACGAGCTTCCTGACGTGGTCAACCGTTGATCGTAAGAGATCATGAAGTTCATAGAATGAATAAATCCGACATATGACAGACATCTTAGAAAGTTATGCATGGGAAGGATTGGGATATCAACCGTTGCTGCTGCAGCCGAACTGGATGGTTTCCTTGTTGAATTGGGAACCGGCTGCCGAGAGAGCCAACTTAATAGAAATCGAGCGACACAACCAGTCAGACGAAGTCTTTGTCCTTTTAAAAGGCAGGTCGGTCTTATTTGTCCGGCAAGATGGAGAACGATTACAGGCGTTCGATTTGAGACCGAGTGTGATCTACAACGTTCCGCAGGGTGTCTGGCATAATCTTGTGGCATCCAGGGAGGCCACACTCTTAATTGTAGAAAACCGCGATACGCATTTGTATGATACAGAAATTCGCCCGATTACACCTGAGGAGCTGGAACAATTGGACATTCTATTAGGGCAGTTGAATTTCTCTATTTGATTTTCCACTAAAATTTGGGTGAAAGGTATGGTGAGACCTATGATCGATTTCCAAAAACGATAACTCTATCCGTCCATGCAAGGCTATCCAAAAGCCCTTCCCGCTGGGGTTTACGGAACAGCGAAAATTCTTTCAAATCGGGTATCTCGTATATGAAATTAAAGGAGAATGATATGAGTAAAAGTACCTTATTCAAACTGGTTGCCTTACTGGTCGCGGTCAGCATGTTGGCAGCATGTGCACCCGCTCAGACTGCTACCAACCCGGCTCCACAACCTACCCAGCCTACAGTGGCAACGAATGCTCCGCAGTCGGTAGACCCGGTAGAGGCGTGGGCCAAAGATATTAAGGCTAAGTACGGTGGGACGGAGCTGAAGCTAGCGGTTCCTTCCCACCCCTCTACCGAAGCGTTCAAGAAGTTGACGCCCCGCTTCGAAGAATTGACCGGGATTAAGGTTGTCCTGGATGAGATGGAGGAAGGCGCGCTGGGTCAAAAATTGATGCTGGAAATAGGCGCTCCGACTACCAGTTACGATGTCATCGCCTCATATCCGGAGGCTTTGCCCATAATGGTGGATGCAAACTTCCTGGAGCCACTGGACAGCTACGTCGCCGATCCTACCAAAACACCCTCCTGGTATGACAACGAGGATATCCTCAAAGCCTACCGCGATATGATGATCATCGGTGGCAAACATTATGCCGCTCCCTTTGCTGGTGAAACGGTTTTTCTGTACTACCGCACAGACCTGTTCGAAAAGTATGGAATCCAGGTTCCCAAGACTATGGATGAACTCATGACAGCCGCTGCGTTCTTTAAAGATAAAGAACCGGGACTGTCGGGCATATCAATGCGTACCCGCGTCGGCTGGGAAATGACATATACGTGGTCGGTGTTCATCTTCCCATTCGGTGGCGAGATGCTTGATCCTACCAACACCAAGCCTGGTTTCACCAAGCCAGAGACAGTCGCATCATTGAAGTATCTCATCGATCTCATGAAGTTTGCCCCTACCGGGGTTGAGTCATTCTCTTTCCCCGAAGCCTGGGATGCGTTCATGCAGGGTAAGACAGCAATGATGGTTGAAGCCTCTTCTGCAGCGGCTGAGGTGGAAAACCCTGATAAGTCGGTCGTTGCGGGAAAGGTTGGCTTTGCGCCGATGCCTGCAGGACCTGTAGGAGCCTATTCGGGCGTTTGGGGTTGGGGCTACGGTATTACGGCCAAATCGCAGAACAAAGATGCCGCTTACGCCTATATTATGTACATGACCAGCAAGGCTTTACAGGCCGATTATGTCAAGAACGGAGGAATTGTTTCGCGGAGTTCCATTCTATCGGATCCTGCCCAGCAGACACAGTTCCCATACTACAAGACCACATTGGACACGCTCAAACAGGCTGCTGACCTGATGAGTAAGGGCTATAGTGTCGTTATCCCTATTCCTCAATGGAATACCCTGAGTGATATTATGGGGACGGAAGGAGGCAAGGCTCTGATCGGACAGCAGACACCCGAAGATGCCTGCCAAAAGATTCAGACTCAAGTGGAAGACCTGCTCAAGTAGTGATGTTCCTACTGGGGAGGCAAATGAAACCATCTGATGGCGAGTTTGCCTCCCTTTCTCTAAAAACACTGAGAAGAGATCAGGTTTGCTTGCTGTAAGCATTCTGCCCTGGCCTTCTTGATAATCGATTTGATTTACGATTCCGAAGAGGAGTTGCGTTGCGATGCTCGGTTTTCTAAAAAAAACCCAGAGAAGTAAATTCACAGCATATGGGCTGATTTTGCCAGCATTTGCAGTCGTCTTCATTTTAGCTGCCTACAGCGCTTACTGGTTAGTCAAGATGAGCCTGGTCAAGTGGTTGTTTGGCGAACCTTGGATCAATTCTATCTGGGTCGGATTGGATAACTATCGCTGGCTTTTGTTTGATCAAAACAGCTCATTTTGGGCATCTGTGCGAATTACGGCTGTTTATGTCGGGATAGCGTTATTCGTAGAACTGGTTTTGGGTCTCGGCATCGCTCTCTTGCTAAATTCGAAAATCTTTGGGCGTTCGATTTATACGGCTTTTCTGATTATCCCCATTGTCGTGATGCCATCAATGGTGGGCATGGTTTTCCGGCTTTATTTCTCATATGACGGGCTGATAAACTACTTTATGGAAACTTTCTTTGGGGCAAAGGTTAATTGGTATGGACCAGAGCTTGCCCTGCCTGCAGTTATCCTAGTGGACATCTGGGAAGCAACACCGTTTTTTGTCTTAATATTACTGGCAGGTCTACAGGCGCTGCCAAAGGAGCCGTTTGAAGCTGCTCGAGTTGATGGAGCATCAAATCTTCAAGAATTCCGCTGGATCACCCTACCTATGATGGCGCCTCTCATTGTCACTGTATCAATCTTGCGGTTGATGGATTTGCTGCGTAGTTTTGATGTGATCTTTGTCATGTTCGCTGGAGGTCCGGGAGATGTGACGACCACCTTACCTTTATATGTTTATAAGATGACCCTCATCGCGCGCAATGTGGGACGAGGGTCAGCCGCCAGCATCATGTTAATTATCATTATCGTTGCCTTGACCTTCCTGCTCATCAGGCTGTTCGAGCGCATCAAGTTTGAAATGTAAAACCAGGATGGTGAAGATCATGCACACTCATTTGCTCAGAAAGCGAACCTCCGCTGTTTTTCTAAATCTATTGGTCATTATTGTTGTGTTTGCATTCCTTTTCCCCTATTTATTTATGGTTATGTCAGCGTTTAAGAGCCGACTAGAGACCTTTGCCTACCCGCCAGTATGGTTCTTTAAACCTGTTTTGGATAATTTCAAGTCCATTTTTCAAGATATTAACATCATGTTTTACATGAAGAACAGCACCATTATCGCCACAGCAAGCTCGTTATTAACCATGTTGATTGCCATACCTGCGACATACAGCTTTGCCCGCTTTAAATTTCGCTTCAAAGATTCACTTGCCTATGGCTTTCTCTTCCTCCAAATGGTGCCGGGCATCTCGATCGTGTTTGCATTGTTCACTATCGCACGCCTGACTAACCTGTATGACACCTATATATACCTGGTAATCTGTTATCTGCTCTGGAATATCCCCTATGCCATCTGGATGCTGCGTGGGTTTGTGGAGGCAATCCCAGTCGACCTGGAAGAATCAGCCATGGTGGATGGTTGCTCGCGATTCCAGGCGTTCTTATTAATCACTTTACCACTGATGGGAAGCGGTTTAATTGCCTCTACCATCTTGATTTTTATCGGAGCTTGGAACGAATTCTCTCTGGCGTTTTTTCTGACCTCAGTAAACGCCCGTACTATGCCGACTACGATTGCCTTCTTTATGACCCATTCTGGTATCAAGTGGGGTCCAATGTTTGCCACCGCAGTGATCGGCACGCTCCCGGTGGTGGTGTTTGCCTTGTTGGTGAGGCGATATTTTATCTCTGCAATGACTTTTGGCGCAGTTAAAGGGTAAATCCGTATGGAAAATGGCATTGGGTAGCGGACATGCCCCCAGTGCGCGACTCGGAAATCCTTATGATCGAATTCTGCTGAAACGATTTTGCTCATACAATTTTTTCGAAAGAGGAGATCAGTCATGGAAATTAAGGAAAAAATCTTTGCAGCTGTGGAAAGTCAAAGACTGGAAGCTCTGGAGTTACTCCAAACCATGGTGCGCACGCCTTCGTTGGAAGGCGAGGAAAGAGCTGTCCAAGAAATCGTCGCCCGAAAACTTCGCGAAATGCAGCTCGAGGTGGATGTCTGGGATCCACCAGATGATGTGCTGCAAGCCCACCCTGCCTATGTGCCGGTGGGGCGATCATATAAAAATCGACCGAATGTGGTCGGTATTTATCGCGGTGCGGGGGGTGGGCGCTCGTTGATCCTGAACGGCCACGTAGACGTAGTCCCCATAGGGCCGGAGGAAGCTTGGTCATTTTCCCCATGGAGCGGAGATTACCAAAACGGCAGAGTTTACGGTCGCGGTTCAGCGGATATGAAGGGCGGCTGCGTGAGCAATATCATGGCCATCAAAGCGCTGCAAGCTGTTGGCATCCGTTTAAAAGGGGATCTGATTATTGAGAGTGTCGTCGACGAAGAAGATGGAGGAAATGGTACACTGGCTTGTATCCTACGTGGCTACTCTGCAGATGCCTGCAACTTCAGCGAACCAAGCGGCCTAGACCGCATGGCCATTTCTAGCCGGGGAGCGCAATATTTCCGGATCACTGTCCCCGGGCAAGAGGGTGGTACTGAATACAAACACCAACTGGTCAACCCAATTACAAAGGCAATGGAGGTTTTCCAGGCTATCGAAGCCTATTCTATTATGCGCGAATCGTCTGTATCTCATCCATTGTATGACAATTATTACGACACCAAAGTTCCTCTAGGCGTGTGCAAAATCCAGGCTGGTGAATGGCCTTCGACCGTTGCGGCTCAATGTGTGATGGAAGGGACCATCGAGTGCCTGCCTGGAGAAAATATCCATGAAGTTAAAGAGCAATATAAAAATTATCTGATCGAATGGGGTTCGAAAGACGCCTGGTTGAAGGACCATCCTCTAAAGATAGAGTGGTTTGGCTTATGGTTTGATGCAGCCGAGATATCTCCCGACCATCCGTACATTCAAACTATAAAAGATATCGTCAAGGAGACGACCGGCGAAGACCTATTGGTAGGCGGCGGTGGAGGCTGCGATTTGCGGCTGCCTGTACTGTACGGTCATACACCTGCCGTCCTTTTTGGTCCGCAGGGCGGATTGATTCATGGCACGGACGAATACGTGGAGTTTGAACAAGTAATCACTTGCACGAAGATCCTTGCAATGGCTGCGGCGCAATGGTGCGGTCTTGTTGAATAGATCAATCATACTTAGTTAGATTTTTCAACCATAAAACAATTTTAATAGAGGTGAATGATGGAGAAATGGTGGAATAAACCGCTGCGTGCAATTACCCTGGAATTCCCTGCTTCTGACGTAGCCACGATTGATGTCGATGGTATTATTAATGAAACTCAACGTGGTGGGGTGAATGTTTTAAGTGTTTTTTGTACTGGCTATTACCCCGGCGGAACAGCGTTTTACCAGAGTAAGATCGCCCCTCATTTTCCAGGGCTGGATAACCGGGATCTGTTAGCCGAGGCGATCCTAGCTGGTCATGCAAGAGGACAGAAAATCATTGCATACATCGCTTCGATCTGGGGAAATCGTGACTTGTTTGAGACCCATCCTGACTGGGCGCAGCGCAAAGCAGATGGACGAGTGACCAGCTGGGACGAGGAGAATAACTCAGTTGCGTTTTGTCCTAACAGCCCTTACCGAGAATATCTGAATTCTATCATTAAAGAGATTCTTGATAACTATGAGGTCGATGGGTTTTATTTCGACGAACCCAGTTTCCAGAGTTGGTGTAATTGCGAGAACTGCAAGAAGAAATTTTCCGACCAATTCCATAAGCCCCTGCCGACAGAAGAAAAATGGGGGGATGAAACGTTTCAGAACTTTATCACATGGCGCTACCAGCAGATCTCTGAATGGCGTCGAACGTTATATGAAGCTTCCAAAGGTGAAAATCGGTGCATTTTCTTTCAGGGAGCTTTTCCCCTATCCAGGCTGTCTAAAGAGCCGATCAAAATCTCAGGGTTGGAATTTATGAACCCATATGTAGAGCGTTTTGGAGCCGATTGGTATGTACCCATGGCTCACGGCGCAGATTTGTCTTATTCCTCACAAATAGCTGATATCGTTCACTTTGAGTTATATCGGCGGCCTGTCCGAGAACCTCTCTGGTGGTATGGGATTAATCTGCGTTATGGTCAGACAATAGGGCATGGTAAGCAAATCCTCGTGTTGAATATGATGGCACAAACGCCTTTTGATTTGTATGGACTTCCAGAAGCCGAATTACGCCTATCCGTCGCTGAGCTACTGGCAAATTCCGGCTCACCGCTGTTTGCCCGATATTATCCGGACCGTGTAGATCAGCCATCCTGGGATAAAGTCTATGATTGCCTGCGCGAGGCTGCGCTGTTAGAACCCTATTTAGAGAAACGTGAGAGTCTGAAATATGCTGCGTTACTCTTTTCGGAGACCACTTTAGAGCATAATGACAGCTTGAAAGATAAATCATCCCACCTGGATTGCTTGAAGGGTATGGCAAAAGCGCTCTTGCAGGAGCAGGTGTTATTCGATGTGATAACCGAAAAAGAACTGAATGACAAGCTCGGGCGGTATAAAGTCCTCATTCTGCCCAATGTAAGCTGCTTGACTGCTCAAGCAAAGAAGGCAATCCGTACATTTGCTTCCAGGGGTGGAGGAGTTATCGGAAGCTACGAGACCGGGTTATACAACGAATATGGCTCCCGAAGTGAAAAAGATGATCTTTCAGCTTTATTTGGGGTACATTACGAACCGAATCCCCCAATGTTCACTGGATTTGATGTGTACATGACCGTCCATTCACCTCAGAAACTGGAATGTGAGGTTCAACCCGGGAAACTGGTGCCAACCGGTGGCATCCAGATCGAAGTGTCTGCGGAAAAAGCAGAGGTAATAGCCAGCACCCTGGCAGCCTCGGCTGTTCACTATGGGCCGATTGGTTCTGAAGTTGGTCCTTCTGCTATATTAGCCTTCGAGGGCACTGGCAAAGGGAGAAGCGTCTATTTCGCCATGCCGGTTGGGAGCCGGTACCTAGAGTTTGGTGTGGAAGACCAACGTCAATTAATCGTTTCAGCAGTTAAATGGGCTGCACGTGTCATGCCGCCGGTTCAGGCGATTAATGCCCCCAAGACATTAGCATTGACTGCTTTCCATCAAATCGAGAAAAATCGCCTGATTATACATTTAGTAAACAGCGTTCAAGATGAGGTAATGCGACCGATCGTCGAAATACCTGAAACTAGCAATGTTGAATTGAAGATAGCCATGGGGTCGCATCCGAAAAAAGTTGTAGTCTGGAACAAAAACCAGGAAACAGAATGGAGAATGCAGGATGAGTACCTGATCTTACGCGTTCCAGTGTTCCGGCACCATGCGATTGTCCTGATCGAGCATTAACCTTTTTACGTACATTTTCTCAACAAACTTGGTTAGTAACTTGTTTATTTTCTTTGGAGGAACAACGTGAATACAATCTGGCCAATACCGAAAATCAAGCTCATGCCGCTCATGGAAATCCAAGAAACCCGCCCGGTAGCCTTGGTTTACAGTAACCCGGCCTGGATGGCCGTAGAGAGCAAATTGAATCTGCCAATCATATGGAAAGCCGAGGTATTCGAGGCTACCATTGAAAATTGGAACAGCCTGATGGATAATTTCCAAGGAGAGGTGTTGTATTCGGTAGGTGGTGGATTGACGGCGGATGCTGGAAAATATATATCGACGAAGAAGAACGTCCCCATGGTTTGCCTGCCGACCGCTCTTTCGGTTGACGCACATTTAACATGGGCGTCCGGCATCCGCGAGAATGGCTGTGTCCGTTACATCGAAACAAAAAATCCTGAAACCCTGATTGTTGACCTGGATGTGATCGCAGCTGGTCCAGCTTCAATTCGGGCTGCTGGCATCTGTGATGTATTATCGATAGCTACCGGTAAATGGGACTGGAGATTTGCCGCCGAGCAGGGGAAAAATCCTGCGGGAATGGAGTTTATCCCTTACATCGACCAGGCAGCAGGCGCCATTCTGCAAGGTGTACTGGATTGCGCCGAAGCAGCCGGAAGGGGTGACCGGGAAGGCCTTAAGCAACTCCTGGATTGTATCGCCTTGGAAGTACAGTTAACCAATCAGATTGGACACTCCCGCCCTGAGGAGGGCAGTGAGCATTACTTCGCCTATGCCGTTGAAAATGAGGTTGGGCATGGTAAGCCTCATGCCGATCTATTGGGACCGGGCATCCTCTTGATGGCCCAGGCTCAAGGACAAGATATTAACCCATTGAAGAAAGCTATGGAAGCGACCCAAATACCTTTGAAAGATATCCCAAATAACGTAGTTATAAAAACACTATATGATCTACCAGAATATTGCCGTCACCAAAATTTACCCCACGGCATCGCACATACACTGACAGGGGAAATGATCCAAAATATCAATTTAGATTTTCTGGATTAGCCTGTGGTGGCTACATAAGTCATCCGTCGAGATTCTTGAACGTCAAACAAGTTGAAGAGGTCACCCTAATAGAGTATCATGCTGTCTTATCCAAAATACATAACACACTGGGAACAGCATGATTTATAGCATCTTCATCTGGAAACCTTTTCTTTTTAGGCTTGAATAGCGCATCAAACGTTGGGCTAAACCTACCACTATATCCTTGATCTCAGGAATTCTTTCAGATCTAACTCGAAGCCGTTCTGGTCTGATTGTAGAAAATGCCTGTATGGTGCAAATATTCCATACAAGGTAATCCAGTGGATCTGGCGGGATTCGAACCCTCATTATTTTTATAGCGATGGATAAGCAGCTAAAGGAAAAGGGGGGAAAGGCGTCTATTATGTCTCTTTTGTTCCAAAATCACCATTCTATTCGAGCATATCTGTTCCCTAATTGTTTACAAATTGTGCCTCTATATGCAACGGCATAAAGCAAGGAAGACGATCCTCAAACCTGTCTGAATGGGGATTTGATGCAATTGATGTCCATGAATAACATCGACTTCACTTTTCTCTTTCGTTCCCCTGACCAAGAAATCTTTCCTGGCTACTTCACTCATCCATAGAATTTCTTAGGTATTACTTTAGGGTTAATGAGATATTATTGTACATTCTGAATGAACGGGATATTTGCACCTTACAGGGTGGAAAGGATAGAATGATTTATCAACAAGAAAAGGTAACCTACAGCACTTTCCAAACGGGGAGTTTTTGAAAGGAATAGTTTTTATGTGCCAGTATATTATTACTCACTCGAGATCGAAAACACCAAATTCATACATTTTTCCTAAGAAGTAACTTTATACATTACATATTCTTTATATCCCGTAATTATTGGCAGGTAGCCACATAAGATTTTATCTACTTCGCAGTCTCCCGTATCAACCCATAAAGGACGCCCTTTTAATGCATCTAATTTTTCTTTTGTGCAAACAACAAGAATGCCCGTTTTCCCCACCTTAAGAATTACGTCGGGGCTAATTTGTTGATTCCCGCGTCCAAGAATACATCCCTGTCCACCTATCG
>Ga0315289_10009867_pt1 | contig 13710 bp, 14 predicted proteins | sample YL17G11_40_MG_FD_203452 | JGI IMG/M metagenome (GOLD analysis project Ga0315289, IMG submission 203452) | Sediment microbial communities from Yellowstone Lake, YNP, Wyoming, USA - YL17G11_40 | ecosystem: Environmental > Aquatic > Freshwater > Lake > Sediment | place: USA: Wyoming | collected...
CGAGCCGGCGATCATCCGCTGGGGCAACCGTCATGAAGAGGAACTCGCGCCCGGGGACGCGATTATTTTCATCCGTAAAGAGCAGCACGGCTTCATCAACGCCGGCACGCGCACGCCCATGTTCTGGGTGATCAATTTCGGCGGATGGCAATTCCTTCGCCATTCATTCGGCGCCGAATTCTGCGAACACGAGACGCGCCGCATCCGAAGGTCGAGCCCGGAGCAGATACGCAGGTTTAAATCCCTCTGCATCTATTTTTTCCGGCAGAACATCGCGAACGATCCGCTGAGCAAACATCTGGGCATCCTGCGGCTTGAACACATGCTGCTGGAATTATTCTCTTGCGAAAAACGAGACGGGGGCATATCCCTCCCCGCGGATATCGATGATGAACTGGTGCACAGCCTCTGGTCCGCCCTGAGCCTGAACCTCGATAAATCCTTTGCCCAGGCGCTGGCCGAAAGCGGCGTGCATTATGATTCCGTACGCCATAAATTCACGCGTTGCATTGGAAAAAGCCCGCGCGAGGTGTTCAATCGCATGCGCATCGAACACGCTAAAATCCTGTTGATCACCACGAATCTTTCCATCAAGGAAATAGCCGACCGCGTGGGCTATGCGCGCCAGCACGAATTCGCGCGGGCATTTGGCGCTATGGCGGGAACTCCGCCGTCGGCATGGAGGGGGAACAGAAAACAGTAGTGGGACGGCCGCTTTGCTATTGCGATTTCCGACGTTTCAACTCCACCCGGCGTTCGAAAACTTCGGATTCAGAATCGATAGAAAGTATTTTATCGACCGGTCCTATATTATTCTCTCTTTCAGGGCTTTTATGAAAGAAAACAAAAATTCCCCCCAAGGCCGCACCTGGCGGTTCTTCCGCGCGGGCGGATTCGATCAGGTCAGGCTTGATACCACGAGCGACCTGCTGGCGCTCGAGCAACTTGACCAGAAACTCTGGGTCGCACTCGCTTGCCCCATCGATAATGTCTATTTCGATGAGCGCACCCTGTCGCTCATCGACACGGACAGCGACCGCCGCATCCGTCCCACCGAACTGATTGCCGCAATCAAATGGAGCGCCTCGCTGCTTAAAAATCCCGATGACCTTATCGGCGCAAGGACGGATTTCACGCTTGCGACAATAAACGACGCTTCCGATGAAGGAAGGAAGCTGATTGCCTCAATGCGCAGCGCACTTATAGCGCTTGGGAAGACCGAATCCGACGCAGTTTCCATTGCCGATTTTGAATCGCTTGAAAAAGTCCTATCGCAGAAGCCCTTCAACGGTGATGGCATTATCACCCAAGACGCTGCTGCCGATGGCGTGATACGCGATGCTATCAAAGAGATTATCGCAGCCCTTGGCCCTGCTGCCGACCGTTCGGGAAAGCCCGGCGTTAATGCGGAACAAGTCCAGAGCTTTTTCGATCAGGCGCAGGCATATGTGACATGGCAGGCCGAATCTCAGAAAAGCCCGGAGACCCGTCCATTGGACGATGCCACTGAATCGGCCGCTCAAGCCATTGCCGCGGTGCGGAGCAAAATCGACGACTACTTTGCACGGTGCGCGATCGCGGGTTTCGATGAAAAGGCAATAGCGCTTCTGAACGTCGGTGAAAAACAGTATGAAGCCATGGGGACTAAATCGCTCTCCCTGCAGAGCACGGAAATAGCCGAATTGCCGCTTGCGCGCATCGCGCCCCAGCGGTCGCTATTGCTGAGCAAGGATCTCAATCCGGCATGGGCTGAAAAAATCAAGAATTTTGAAAAATCCGCGGTCCGGCCGCTGCTTGGAGCCAGAGATTCGCTTACCCTTGCCGAATGGGAGAGCCTTCTGGCCTCCTTTGCCCCATGGTTTTCCTGGAAAGAGCGCAGGCCCGCGACTGTATTTGACAGGTCAGGCATCGTCAGAGCGCAGGAATTGCTTGAGGGCAACACGCGGAAAACCCTTATTGATCTCATCGAAAAAGACAAGGCGGAATCCGAGACATTGGCATTGCTCATCAGCCTTGAAAAACTGGCACGCTTCCGCCGCGATATCCACCATCTGTGCACCAACTTCGTAAACTTCAAGGATTTTTATTCCAAGGGCGGCAATGCCATTTTTCAAGCGGGCACGCTCTACCTTGACCAGCGGAGCTGCAATCTCTGCCTCAAGATCAATGATCCGAACAAACACGCCTTGATGGCGGCCATGGCCGGCACCTATCTCGTTTACTGCGAATGCAGGCGCCCCGGCATAGCGCCCTTGATGATTGTCGCTGCATACACCAATGGCGATTCGGAAAACCTTATCGTGGGCAGAAACGGCGTGTTCTATGACAGGGCAGGAAACGATTGGGATGCAACCATAATCAAAATCATAGAAAACCCCATCAGCCTGAGGCAGGCCTTCTGGCTTCCCTATAAAAGCCTTGTGCGGATGATCGAGTCGCAGGTAGCTAAACGCGCCACAGCCGCCGCAGCGCAATCATCGGCTACATCAGAGCAAACGGCGATCTCTACCGCGAATGCTGACAAAAACAGACCGGAGCCGCCGCCAAAAAAGCTCGATATCGGCATTGTTGCGGCACTGGGGGTCGCAGCCGGCGCGCTCGGGACTTTTGTCGCCACGCTACTCGGCTACGCGTCTGGAATCATCAAGCTTGGACCGCTTGCAATCATCGCAGCGCTTGTTGGGTTGTTATTTCTGATTTCCGGACCGTCGCTTGTCCTCGCCTATATCAAGTTGCGAAAACGCAATCTCGGCCCGATCCTGGATGCCGGCGGATGGGCGGTAAATGCCAAAGCAAAAATCAATGTTCCATTCGGCACCGTGCTTACGCACATTGCAACATTGCCGCCGGGCGCGCAACGAGACCTGGTCGACCCGTATGCGGAAAAAAAGTCACCCTGGCCGAAAGTGGCGATCGTAGTGCTGGTCCTCTACATCGCCTACTTCACATTGAATCAGTTGGGCTTTATTAACGAATGGAGCGGCGGCCGATTCGGGCTGAAAAAGGGGAACAACACGGTCAGTGAGAAAAAGGCACCGGCGTCCGCGCCAGAATATAAAGAATGAAGAACGGGCCATTGAAGGCGCAGTATCTGACCGAACCGCATCATCCATGGATTTGGTTCCTCATCAAGCGGTACGCCGGCGTCACTCACCAGAGCAGACTGGTATTTGTCCACTATCCGTTCAAGACCAAGGTTGTCATATACGCCCCATCCGCCAGATATATTCTTTGTCGATATCTCACGTCTTCGTAAAGATCGGCACCCGCGACTTTTCGCCACCATTGCGGGGTCTGATTTGATGATCACTGGACAGAAAAAGGGTGGGAAGCCTGAAGATGCCGCTACGATTTGAGCAACAGACCAATTCGGGCTGTCAGCAATCCCTATCCGGCAATCTGCGAAGAACATTTGCCAGCCTTTCCGGCAGGGGAAGTTTTTACTATTTCAACGACTTTGATCATTACTCGCAGGGCATTATTGTCAATAAGCGTGAATTTGCCGCGGAATCGCTGATGATATTCATGAATTTTTCCGGTCAGCCCGGGGACGCTTGGGTTCAATTCCCCAAGGCCGGTAGACTGAAACAGTCGCAAATATCGCATTCCCGATCGCTCATAGTCGCAATTCTGCGACGCGGCATGTTTCTTGTTTTATATCAACTGATTATCGTAACTTACGTAATATTAAGCTGATTCATGCTATCGATCCATCATTGGCACGCTCCTTGATATATCATTCTCTCAGGAAATATTTCCAAGGCGCCTGTTAGCAAAACCAGAACACGAATGTAGTCAAAGGAGAAAAATTTCAGGGAAACGAATATGGCAGGACCACGGCTTTGATCGGGATTACCTGTTCCGAATTTTATATCGATTCAGCCATTCATGTGTGCAAGGGTTCCGCGGATCGACGCATGCATGAGGGCAATCGAGGAAGCAAAACCGTGCTGGATAGCAAACAAAAAACCAATATCAATTTTACTTGTAATTTCTGTAAATCAGAAGGAGTTTCGTATGACAAAGTCAGTAATTTTCAACACAGCAAGCGACGCGTATCAGGTTTCCAACATCATCTATGCAGGTCCCATTTCGGAACTGCCGGAAGAGCGGAGAAAGAACGGAAATACGCATTCGTTTCGCATGATCACTTCTCTTGGCGCCGTGTACTGCTATTTCCAAAATCAGGAAGCGGCCCGAAAGGCCCGTGGCCTTCTTGGAGCCATGATTGACGGCAGCAAACCGATTATGTTCAAATCAGGATACCAGTGCATAGATCCCCGGCGGATCGTATCGTTCGGCCGGGTCTTTGCTCTTAAGCGTACTGATGACGGCATGACCCACGGTTTTGTTGTCAATCTGGAAACTGCGCAGGGCAAAAACAGCCAGGTGTGGCTTACCTATAAATCGGAAGATCACACAACCAAGGCGCGCAAAGCCCTGTATGCGATCATCTGTGCCGCAAACAGAACCGATGGAGAAGCTGATGAACAGGCGGCGGCAGCGGAAGTCGAGCCGGTGCTTGCAGGCGGTGAAAAGCTCCCGTTCTGAGGGAGAAAACGCTGATTCAAATCAGTGTATCAGAAACCAGAGCCCGGGTTGAAAAACCCGGGCTTTTTTTATTCCTGATTTAATAATCCCTGAATTTGCGGAGAATTTCAATTTTGATCGGACCGGCCCTCCGTCCAGTTACTTGCGATAGGAAGCAGAGGACCCTGAAATACGTTAATCTTCGCCCTTTTAATCCGATCAAAGAAGAATACGGGCCGATTAATCTGAGAGGAATTTTGTTTTTGCCCTGCAACATCTGAAAAACATACGAAGGGAATTCGCCCAGCGTCTTTGCCATCCATCGAAAAGTAATATCGGCATTATGCTTTTTAGCGGCCGAGAGCCAATCTCTTAGAAACCTGCTTACATCGCCATAGTGGAGAACATCAACCCCAAATGAGGACAACTTTTTCATAGCATAAGTCTTTCGCCGAAACGCAGGTGATTCGCGCTTATTTTCTGTCCTGCATTAAAATATATGCGAACGAGCGGGCGATCCGACCCTTTACTCCCAACATCCACTGTTTTCCGAACCCGGCGTTGGCGCCTGCTGGCGGCACCATGTCGCGCTGCCGTCGGTGCTTCGACCATAGGATTTATCCGGAAGGCGCGATTCGGGGTTGGGGCTGGCGGCAAGAAAGCGGATTACGTCAATCTGTTTTCCGCCGATGACGCTGAGGATGATCTCGTCGCCGGCGAATGCGTCCAATTTGAAATTCGCATGGTTGTTGCCCTGCGCGGTCTGATTGTCCGCCCAGATGACGCAACAGCCATGGGAAGGTATAATGGCATTCGGCAAAGCGAATTTCAATAGGTCGGTGGAGTCGTCCGAGAGATACAGGCCGCTCAAATTAATCGGATTCTCGCCGGCATTATAGAGTTCGATCCAATCATCGGATTCACCATACTCATCGAATATCTGCACTTCCGGATCGCCGCCGGTATTGCTTGCCATGAATTCATTAATGACAATGGGAATGCTCACGGAGGCCTTTGGATCATAGGGATTACGGAGGCAATTCAGGAATGCGGTTGAAATGCCTATAATAAGGGCGATGCGGATAGATGCTGTTTGCTCAATTAACATATGCTCAAAACCACCTTCCTGCTGATTCGATCCCCCGACTTCCGCGGTTCTGCCGCTCCGACTTCAGGTTTAAAAGGTCTGCTCTTCCCTATACGAAATCTGCACCCCTATCCTATGATTCGCGAAACGGTCTGCTTTTTCCAACCAGGTCGTGGCGCCGTTGAGGTAAAGGTCAAGGCGCTTTCCAAAACGGCAAAGCACGCCGCCGGTTACGGTTTCGCGGATTACATACCCGTCGGTGTGTTCGATGGATGCCACCGGCAAAATCATCAGGCGGTTGAGCGCTTTCCACTCCCCTGCCGCCAGAAAGCGCAGCGAAAGACTGACGAAATCGGCGCTGTCGATCCGGCGATCGGGCAGATAATCCGGAAGCTGTGCGTCGCCCAGGAAATATTCGCATTCGAAATAGAGCGGCTTGATCGGCTTGCCGGAAGCTGCCAGATCGTACCACCAGGTGCGGCGTTTAAGAAGCTGGTGAACACCGACCATTTCGGTGCGAATGCTCGCTCGTAAATCGATTTTATTCCCATGCGACCAGCACACGGTCGCGACCCCGAATTCAAGCGGATCGAATTGCGGGACCCGCCAGGTGGGCCCGCCCATATAATCCGCGCAATAGGAAAAACCCAACGGAAGCTTCCCACGAAATTCAAGACCATAGAGCCGGTTGTCGCCCATTTCAGCTTTGAAAAATGCGGATGCGCGGCTGCGATCGATAAGCAGAAGGTCCTGGTTTCCCATTGAAAAATCCTGGCCGAAATCCGGCTTGAACCGGCCCGCGGTGATCCGGAAAAACCGTCGTATCGGCAGGCTGATATAAGCGTCCTGCACCAGGTTTCTATCCGTAAAGTCGACGCCGAACTCGAATTGCGGACGCGGCGTTTTTCCGTCCGGGTTCGACCGCAGCGCAATTTCGGCGCGGTGCAGGTCCCATCGGGTGCGCGTGCTGTCGAGATACGGGCTCCTGGGCCGTATTTCAAGGCGCGGCTGCAGCAGGACGCCAAGGAAAGTCCGCGGCGCTTTCACCCCGGTGGTGTCCCGCTCTTTCGCGCCCGCGCTTGAGATACTAAACGCAATCAACGTGACGAGGGCAATTCGGATTTTCATCGGTATGGCCTTGCCTGTTTGATATAGAGTTTCCGGTCCTTCGTATCGAATTTAAATTCCACGTCCATGGCAAAAGAGCCCCAATTGAGCGAGCTTTGCGCAAAAATCCAGAAGAAATGCTGCTTGATCGAAAGCAGGTGCCGCGCCAGCAGCACGGATTCGCTATCCGTCAACACCGGCCGGCCGCCATTGACATTGGAATGGGAAATATACTCAATGGCGGGCGTGGTAAAGGGATCGTTGTCAAGGTAATAGAAGATAAACTGGTCCGGTATGAAGCCGGCGGGCGGGTTGACCACGCTTACCTCATCGACCTGCACATTCACCGTCGATGCGTACAGGCCCTCGTTGTACAGGTTTTTGGTGATCGCCACGCCGTTGGATTCTTCATTGGGAAATGCACGGTGCACCAGAATGCCCATGGCAACGCTTCTCTGATCGATGCGGAAATATTCGCGTTCTTCGAATCCCTGCACCGTCCAGAGACTGGCCCAGACCTGCTTGATTGCGTGCTCAACCGACTGCGCAGAATCGCCCGGCACAGCACTGCGCGATTCATACAGCCCTGCACCATTGAAACCCGCAAGGTCTTCGGCATTGGTGGATGAACGGAACCGGATGTTCGCGTATTGACACCGTTCGCGGATGAATGACCCGACGGAATCGACGAATTCCCGATCAATCGGCGCGGCAATGATGCGGTCGCGCAGGCGTGCAAGCGCCGTCTTTCGGCGCGCAGCATCTGTTATTATCGCAGGGTCATCGAGCAACGAATCCAGCGCCGCCACAAGTCCGTTGCGGAGCATGTGTTGCCGGTAGTAATAGAATGGTATCGCAAATGCGCCTTCGGGCAGCGGCACCGGGCCTGTCCCCGGCGTGACAATGCGTGCGAGCTCCGCGAAATTAGCGGCCTTTGCGCCTACGAGCGCTGTTGATCGAAAGTCCAGTTGGGCCAGGTCGAACAGGCCGGCGGAATCATCGTGGCATTCCATGCGGATCGAATCGGAGGGTTCATGCACCGACCAGAATTTTTCCGCTTCATCGATGGTAGCGACGCGAACCACAAAGCTGTCCGGATCAACGCGAAGGTAGACCAGCTGGTTCTGCAAAGCGGCAAGTCGCTGGTCCGTCCAGGCGAATTTGTAGGCCATATTGGGCGTGCCGCGATTGCTGCTGAGAATGGCGATATGCGCAAGCGGCGTCTGGAATTGCGCGGTAATGATGCCCGCCACCGCGGAAATGTCGTTCGGTATTCCATTCGTCAATACAATATCGCGATGACCCAGGTAGGTGGATGCGATGCGGCCCGCGTCGATTTTCAGCAGATAACCGTAGGTTTCCGCCAGATTAAGCGGCTGATAGGTCTGTCCGGCAAATATCTGGTCCTCATAAATGATGGGTATTTTGCCGGAGATGGCCGCCGTCCGCGCGCTCATGTCCGACGACGTCGGCATGAATTTAAGTACCGGCCCGAACCAGGTCAGCTCCGCGCACCGGCGATAGCACTGTTCCACAAGGTCGCTTGAAATGCAATCGAAGGAGAAGAATTCCATGGTATAGGTCCGCGACGCTTCATAATAATTGATGGCGCCCAGGCAAAATCCGCGGGCAGGTCCGCAGCCGTATTCATCATCATTGAATTGCTGCAGACTCTTTACATAATTCAGTGCGTTAAGACAGAAGTAATAGTGATACGGGAACTTTTTCGAATCCGCGAAATAGACATGGTCCTGCGCCAGGTTATAGGCGAATTTGACGCATTTGACCTGCGCGTACATCTGCTGCAGCGGCGCGCCCTGCAGGCGTTCGAAATCAGCGGCGCAGGTGATTGAATCAAGGTAGTTGATGGTGTCAACGCCGTTCCAGGTGCAGGCTCGCTCGACGATCGGCGGCTCGGTGCCCTTGTCCGTCGGCGTGCGGGTGCACAACGCCGCGCCTGTAAGAGTCAGCGCAACAATCATGGAGAATGGTCGAATCATAGGGAAAACGCACCTATTGACAAATTAATCGACGTGGAGGGGAATAACAAGCTTTTTTTCTATCCTGAGGCGATTCAATGCCCCGGGCAGCATTATTTTTCTGATATATGACAACGCATAACGTTGCCTTCGCTTTCCTGCTTACGCTGCTAGCCGGTCTTTCGACGGGTATAGGAAGTACTCTGGCCCTTATGAGCCGGCGCACGAATACCCGTTTCTTAAGTCTTGCGCTGGGATTTTCCGCCGGCGTCATGATCTATGTTTCATTCATCGAAATCTTCCCTGAAGCGCGGACGCATTTATGCGAAGAATTCGGCAAAAAATCCGGCTATATCGCCACGACCCTCTCGTTTTTCTGCGGTATCGCGCTGATGGCGCTGATTGACCGGCTGGTGCCCAATTTCGAAAATCCTCATGAAGCGCATCGCATCGAAGAGATGCATATGGTCCGAAAATCCAACGACCGCCTTATGCGATTGGGGTTCTTTTCGGCAATCGCCATTTCGATCCATAATCTTCCCGAAGGAATGGCGACCTTTGCTTCCGCATTAACCAATCCTGCGCTCGGTATCAGCATCGCGATAGCCATTGCCATCCATAATATCCCCGAAGGTATCGCCATTTCAGTACCTGTATTTTTTGCCACGGGAGATAAGAAACGCGCTTTTGCCCTCTCGTTCCTGTCCGGGTTGGCCGAACCGGTGGGTGCGCTGATCGGCTATCTGTTGCTGATGCCGTTTCTTAACCACGCAACCTTCGGTATAGTCCTTGCCGCCACAGCCGGTATTATGGTGTTCATTTCGCTGGACGAACTGCTGCCGGCGGCCGAGGAATACGGGGAACATCATCTGTCAATCATTGGTTTGATCGCCGGCATGCTGGTAATGGCGGGCAGCCTGTTGCTGTTTGCGCGCTAAGCGGGCGAAATGGGGTGCCGGCACCTAAAAACATTTCTGCGCGATCATCAAGCGCATGCCGAAACTTCAACGCTTCTTGAAAATATCCAGCGGCACAACCGGCGAACGCCGGATTTTTTCCTTGGTCTCTTTTGATGCGTTTTCGAGGGTCCGTTTTTCCTTCCGCGAAAGGGATCCCATGCCCTTTTCGGATATCTTGCGCAAAAGGGGATCGATCACCTCTTCATACTGTCTTTCGCGCTTGAGTGCGTCTTCGGCCCACCTTCGGCGCCGCATCTCGCGGTCAACCGCACCGCGATTTTCCCGCCATCGTTCGTAGGCGGGATAGCACTTGATATATGCCAATCCGGTCAGAACACCGCCAAGGTGCGCCAGGTGGGCAATGCCGCCGCCCGGCTGCGCGGCGGCAAGAAAGGAAATGATGCCGAAAATATAAACCGCAGCTCGCATGGGAACCGGGAGAATGAAGAAGAGAAGGAGCTGGCGGTCGGGGTAATAATAAGCGTACATTGTCAGAAGCGCGAGGATCGCCCCTGATGCGCCGATGATCGGCGTGTTCCACCAGATAGCGCTGAGCGCCGCTCCGCCAATGCCGCCCAGGGCATAAAAGATCAGGAAGCGGCGCATGCCCCAACGCTGTTCGAGTTCGATGCCGAACATCCATAATGCCAGCATATTGAAAAAAAGATGCCACAGACCGCCGTGAATAAAAAGGTAGGTCAGCGCCCGCCACAGCTGTCCCTGTCCGAAAGCAAGCGCAGGGACCATTTCCCCCCATTGCAGCACCATCGAATTGGCATATGGGATTAATTGCACGATCGCCACGCCCAGCGTTGCGATGAGCAGATATTTGACCGCAGGGGTCATGCGGGGCGGTGAAGCATAGAGCATACGGGCCGGGCCTGTTGGTCAGCGGGAATGCCGGTGCGTTTTTTTCATCACACGTCTGGCCACGCATGCGGGAACGAATTGGGATATGTCGCCCCCCAAACGGGCGATCTGCTTGACCATGGTGGAATTGAGATAGGTATACTTTTCGCTGGGCATGAGGAAAACGGTCTCCGCTGCCTTATACATATTGCGGTTTGTAAACGCCATCTGGAATTCGTATTCAAAATCCGACAAGGCGCGCAGCCCGCGGATGATGGCCGACGCCTTATATTCCCGCAGACAATTGACGATCAAACCGTCATACTTGACAACCTGAATGCGTTTGCTGCCGGCGAACGCCTCGCGTGCCATCGCCAGACGGTCTTCCACGCTGAAAAACGGGTTTTTTGAAGAGTTGGGGGCTATGACCGCAATTACTTTGCTGAATATTCTGGAAGCGCGCTTCGCGATATCAATGTGTCCGTTCGTGATCGGATCGAAGGTACCGGGATAGATGGCGATCGGCATTGCAGGCTCCTTGCGCAGGTGCGGTAACGAGAAAATACAATCAGGCGGATAGTGCGGGGGCCGCATCGGCGGTATCAGAACGCCGGTAGAATTCGATGCGCGTGTTTCCGTAATCCCGGCGGTCATAGGGGGCTGTTCCGATTTCCGCATCCGGGGATCGATGCTTTGCCGCGCGGCGTTCATATATCAGAATGCCGGATGGAAAAAGAAGTTCCGTCAGCGCGGCCGGCAGCGTCTGGAGTCGCGCATCGTCGTACGGCGGATCGAAATAGCAGATGTCGTAGCGCCGTTCCCGGCGCCGGACAAAGCGCTCTGCATCATCGCAGATGGCTGCGCAGCAATCGCGCAGGTCCAGCGCATCGATGGCGACGCGCAGCTCGTTGCAGCGACGCCGGTCTTTTTCTACAAAGTCAACCGATTTCGCGCCGCGGCTGATCATCTCAAAACCGAACGCCCCGCTGCCGGCGCAGATATCGGCGACGACGGCGTTGGGGATCCGGTCGCGAATAATATTGGCGACGGCTTCACGGCATTGCTGGGATGTGGGCCGGAAATCCCCTGCGGAAACGGTCAGGTAGGTCCCGCCCAGCATTCCGCCGATAATCCGTAATTTCATACCTGCAATTACTTTTTTGTGGTAAAGACGATGGTAGCGTTGATGGAAACCAGGGACTCTCCGGCGGCCTTCAGCGAAAGCTCCTTGAAGGCGCATTGCATGCGCGCATCATAAAGGCTTTGCAGCAGCTTCGTAAACTGCGCAAACGATGCGTATGCGTTGATATGATAGACAAAACGTGGATACGGACCCGCAAGGTCGGAAGTCTTCGGTTCCGGTCTGCCGTGAAGGGCAACGCCGCTCGATCGACACCGCTTTTCAAATTCCTTGACGGTCGCTGCAAGCGATTCCCGATACGGCAGATTACTCAACGACATATCCACGAACGGATCAATGGTCGTAAGCCCCCACTTGATGCGGCAGACGAATTCAAAACGGAAGCCGCCGGCATGCGGGCGGATGGAGGAGCGCGGAGGCGGCAGAAAATCGAGCCGCTCGCGGCGCAGTGATTCGAACATCCCGTTGACAAGCTCGCGCGATGACCCGATTCCGGTCGCTGAAACCGTTTGATAATCGGACAATGATAGCGAGACAAGGCCGATCGAGCCGGGCACGTCGCGCACGATCATTTCACATACCATGCGCGCGAAAAGCGATTCAAAATTAATTCTTTCCTGCAATGACAATTGATCGTACGGCAGATTAAGATATCCGCTGGCCGTATCGATTGCATCGCCCTTTGTATCGGCGTCGGCCACCACATCTTCAACCGTTTTCGATTTGACAAAGGTGGATGGCGGCGGGCCTTCGGCCTTGATCGGTGCATGTGCAACGACCGGGGCCTGTCGGCGGGCGAGCAAGGGCTTCAGCAGCACCATTCCGCCAATGCATGCCGCCAGAAACGCTATCACGCCGGCACCCGCCGCGATTGCCTTGACCGGCAAACGGCGTTCGCGTACAGCCGTATACGATATGTTTTTAAGCAGGTTTATTCTAATCATGATGCAGGTCTTTTCCGCCGCGCACCGCCAGCCCCACGGCCACCGCAAGCTGCGGGGAAAAACGTTTGATGTCTTCTTCCGCGATTTCGGCACGGCAGGTGATTGCGGCGAAGGGATTGATGACCTCGATACGCTCCATGTCGCTTTTTATCCCGCTGATCAGGTCCGCCTGCGTGAAAAGCGATCCCGCGAGCCACACATCGGGCCGCACCCCGCCCCATACCGATGCATTGGCGCCATGGAGGACGTCGATACCCGCGAGCATAGCCTTGGTGCATGCTCCAACGTCCTGAAAACCGGTATCGCTTGTGACGACCTCGAAGTCGATGAAACCGCCATTCTGCGTGAGCGTCAGAATGATGCGGTCGCTGTCGCCCAGGGCGATGATCGCCGGTTTGGCGATCGAAGCATGATAATTGAACTCGAATGTGTTGACAAGACCGAACAGATCGAGGTCTACGATGACAGGCTGCAGGCGGGCTGTCCGCAGCATTTCGGAACAGCGTTGCACGACATCCTGCCGGTACGCCGCCACGAGAAAATCGTTATACCCGTCGGTCACGTCCCGCGCAAGCTGCTGGAAATCAAACGCGTAGCTGCCGACATCACCCAGTATCTGCTGGCTCAATTCCCACTGGACCGCACCGGCGATATCGTCTTCATCCTTGTCAAATGTGAATCGCTTAATGATGGCATGCTCGGCAGGGAGCGAAATAACGGCATCGCGCCGGGAAAGTTTGAGTCTGGCGCTCAGTGCAAGGAATTCTTCCCGGGCGGCTGCCCACCAGTCGCCGCCTTCAACGGCAAGCGGGTTGACCACAATGCTTTCGATGGATTGATGATCGGGAAGATAGCATGCCAGGCAGATACAATCTTTGCGGAAGTCAATCCCGTAAATGCTGTAGGGGGTATTTGCCATAGGGTATCTGAAAAATCATGCCGGTTATCGCGGCCGCATACCCGCGGCCGCTCAGTATTAAAAATGCGTTTGCGCCGTCCATGAAGCAATAGGTTTGTTCGATATAACGGTGGAAATGTTTTTGGGCAGCCATACACGTCCGCAACCGCCGGGTGAAAACCATCGCGGCCGATCAAAGCAGGCGATGCTGTTTGG
>Ga0315289_10009868_pt1 | contig 13710 bp, 4 predicted proteins | sample YL17G11_40_MG_FD_203452 | JGI IMG/M metagenome (GOLD analysis project Ga0315289, IMG submission 203452) | Sediment microbial communities from Yellowstone Lake, YNP, Wyoming, USA - YL17G11_40 | ecosystem: Environmental > Aquatic > Freshwater > Lake > Sediment | place: USA: Wyoming | collected...
GCCCGGTTTCGGTCAACCTGTTCGACGGCAAGCACCTGCCCTATGTGGACAATCTGGCGAATCTGATTGTCGTCGAGGACCCGAGCCAAGTTCCCATGGCGGAGATCATGCGCGTGCTGGCGCCGCTGGGCGTGGCTTGCGTCAGGCAGGGCGGAACATGGACCAAGACCGTCAAACCATGGCCCGCCGACATCGACCAATGGCCGCAGCATCTTTACGGCGGCGACAACAACGCCGTGGCCCATGATCGCGTCGTCGGCCCCCCGCGTCATTACCAATGGACGTCGACGCCCGAATGGAGCCGCGCCCACCTGGTGCTGCCGTCAATCCAGGGCCTGATCTCGGCGCGAGGCCGGCTTTTCACCATCGAAGACCAAGCGTCCATCGAGCACCCCGCCCTGCCGGGCGAGTTCACCCTGGTCGCGCGAGACGCCTTCAACGGCGTCGTGTTGTGGCAGCGGCGGTTTTCCGATTGGCATCCGATGAATCTTTACATCAAACATCTTACGGCCCAGATCATGCGCCGTCTGGCGGCCATTGGCGACACAGTCTATTGCACGCCCGGCTACAGCGCTCCGATCACGGCCTTCGACGCGGCCACCGGCAAACAACTCAAGGTTTACGAAGGAACCGACCGCACGCAGGAACTCGTTTACGATCAAGGCGTCCTCTTCGCGGTCATTGGCGACCACGTCGACACGCGCGCCATCGGCGACACCAAGGGCAGCATAGCCAGCAGCCAGTTCCCGCAGGCCGCCTACGGTCCGATTATCCCGAAATTGGACGATCCCAAGAGCACGATCGTGGCCTTCGACGCCGATTCGGGCCGGCGCCTGTGGGAGAAATTGGGCGCCGATACGGCCGGCTACCAGGGCTCGTCGCTGGCGGTTCGCGGCCAATACGTCGCATTCTGCTCGGCCAAAGCAGGGCCGGATGCCGGCATCCCGAAGCGGAAGGACAAAGACCCTGCCAAGCGCGGCACGGAGGGATCGGTGGTCTGTCTGGATCGGACCTCGGGCGCCGTCCTGTGGCGCAAATCGGTCCCGCTCGCCCTCGGTTCTGCCACCGGGACGGTCCCGGCTCTCGTGCTCTCCGACAGCGCCGTCTACGTGGCCGACGCCAAGACCCTGCACGCTCTTTCGATAAAGGACGGAGCGCAACTGTGGACCGGCAACGCCGAGATGAACCATCACAAGGCCCCCGACCTGTTTCTGACGGGCGGGGTCGTCTGGACCGGTTACGGCGGCCGATACACGGCCTACGATCTGGCCACGGGAAAAATCGCCAAGACCATCAAGCAGGCGATGACCGGCCCGATGGGGCACGACCGCTGCTATCGCAACCGCATCACCGATCGCTTCTATATCGACACCGCGACGGGCGGCAGCGATTTCATCAGCCTGGATGCGTCCGACGGAACGCCGCAGCGCGAGTTCCCCAATCCGTGGGTGCGCAGCACCTGCGGCATCGGCTTCCTGCCCTGCAATGGCCTGCTCTATGCCGGTCCGCCGGCCTGTGCGTGCTCTAACGGCGTGATGCTCAACGCGCTCAACGCGCTGGCGCCCGAACCGGGCATGAAGTCGTCGAGCCAGCCGATCGAGATCGCGACCATCCCACGCTTGGAAAAAGGCCCGGCCTACAAGGAAATCCCGGATTCGAAATCTCAAATCCCGGATTCTGCCGACTGGCCCACGTATCGCCATGACGCCGGGCGCAGCGGACACACCACCGCTGCGGGGCCGGCCCAACTGCAACCGCTGTGGACGGCCAAACTCTGCGCTTCCACCGGCAGCCATCTCGGCGGCGTCCGCGAGGGTGTCAAAATCAGCGCGCCGGTCATTGCCGCGAGCAAAGTGTTTGTCGCCGACGTCGACGCCCACGCCGTCTGCGCGTTGGACGCCGACACGGGCCGCGTGACGTGGCGCTTTACGGCCGGCGCGCGCATCGATTCGCCGCCGACCTATTACCAGGGGCGGCTGCTCTTCGGCTCGCGCGATGGCTGGGTTTACTGCCTGCGCGCGGCCGACGGCGCCCTGGCCTGGCGTTTCAAAGACCTGCCCGACGACCGCTGGATCATGGCCTATGACCAGCCGGAATCGGCATGGCCCGTCTGCGGCAGCGTCCTGATGCTCAACGGCGTGGTCTACTTCGCCGCGGGACGCAACTCATTCTTGGACGGCGGCATTTGGATCTATGGACTCGATCCCGCCACGGGCCGCGTGATCCATCGGCGCCACATGTACGGCCCTTACGGCGATGACGGATTCCCAATTATCAAGGGTGCAGACTACGTCGGCCACGGGATTCAGGGCTTCAAGAACGACGTCTTGCTGACGGACGGCAAATATCTCTATCTGCGCCATCAGCCGCTGAATCTGGATCTGTCGTCGCTAGCGGCAAATCAGTCTCCACTGCCGCATTTGATCGCGAATCCCGGCTTCCTGGAATCGATCCCGCAGCACCGGTCCTTCTGGACCATCAACAGCGCGTTGCTTTACGACATACCCACCGGCACGACCGCCGTTCACGGCGACATTCTGGCGATGGACGGGAGCAAGTACTACGAAGTCCGGGGATACACGCCCGGCCGGACCAACAGCTTCGACCCACGGGTCAAGGGCTACACGCTGTACGCGGGCCAGTTCTCTGGAACGACGGTGGCGTCAACCGCGGCGGAGGGGAAATCTCAATCGGTCACGACCCCGCCCACAGGCAAGAAAGCCAAAAAGGCGGCCCGCGCGGCGGGGGCGAAAACAAAGACCAAGAAAGACAGGAATAAGAAGACGGCTGGTTCGCCGCAAGCGTCAGAGCGCTGGAGTTCCAATATCCCGCTGACGGGCAAGGCCATTGCGTTGGCCGGCGACCGGCTCTTTGTCGCCGGCACGCCCGTGGCGTTTCCCAAAGACGATCTGGCCGCGGCTTACGAGGGCCGGATGGGCGGCGTGCTGTGGGTCGCATCTGCCGACAGCGGCAAGAAGCTTGCCGAAATCGAACTCGACGCGCCGCCCTCGTGGGATGGTATGGCCGTCGCGCAAGGCAGGCTTTTTGTCGTCCTGCAAGACGGCTCGCTCCGATGCTATGCGGCCAAGTGAGGCCGGCCTTACGGCCGCAAGCGTGTGCGGTCAAGAATCTCAGATGACGTGCAAATCCTTTGACCGTCGTGACCGTCCGTTTAGACGCGCGGTGGGGTTGCTGGGCGGAGGTCAACTGGGAAATGTCAATTGAACATTGAAGACTCGGCAAGTCGGCCAAGTGCTGGCGATCGAGGAGTTAACCACCCGCGTGCGGAAGGAGAGATACCGTGAAACAAGTTTTATCCATCGCCGTTTTCTTGTTGGTACCCTTGGCTCCGCTCGGTGCGGCCGAAAGGCCCAACGTGGTCTATATGCTGGCCGACGATCTGGGATGGGGTGATCTGAGCGTGAATGGCGGCAGCATTCCGACGCCACGAATCGATCGGCTGTTCAAGGAAGGCGTGCGGCTCGACAACTTCATGTGCTGGTGCGTCTGCTCGCCTACACGTGCCATGCTGATGACCGGCCGCCATCCCTACCGCGTCGGCACTGGGCCGGAAACCGGCGGCGAGTTGGCGAAGGAAGAAACCACCATCGCGGAGGCATTCAAGGCACACGGCTACCGCACCGGCATCTTCGGCAAATGGCACAACGGCGAAAACCCCGATACGCCCGAATATCTTAAGGCTTACGAGGAGGCTTACGGTCGGCTCTCGAAGACGCATCGCAGAGGCGGGCTGGGCGTCAACGCCCACGGCTTCGACGAGGCATGGGTCTATTACGGCGGCAGCGTCGACTACTTTACGCGGCGAATGAGCGGTGGACGCGGCCCGGTAAGTTGGTGGCACAACCTCGAGTACCGCCCGCAAGACGTCGGGTACGCCGAGGACCTGATCACGGGGCATGTCTTGGAGTTCATTCGCGAGAACAAAGACCGTCCGTTCTTCTGTTACGTGCCGTTTCACATTGTCCACGCGCCGTTGCAGGCGAAAGACTCGGATCTGGCGAGTGTGGACGCGAAGGTGACGGACAAAACCAAGCGCGCCTACTGCGCCATGGTGCAGGCGATGGACAAGAACGTCGCCGCCATCCTTGCCGAACTCGACGGGCTTGGCCTGCGCGACAACACCATTGTCGTTTTCACCAGCGACAACGGCGCGACCCGCGACGGCAGCAATCTTCCGTTCCGCGGCGGCAAGCACACGATTCTCGAAGGGGGTACACATCTGCCGACGGTCATCCACTGGCCTGGCGGCAAGGTGGTCAGCGGCACGTGGGATGGCTTGTGCGGCGCGCTCGACATGTTTCCCACGCTGATGGCGATGGCCGGTTTGGAGATGCGCGCGACGCGTCCGCTGGACGGAAAAAACATCTGGCCCGCCCTGCGCGACAACGGCGCCAGCCCGGTGGAAAGCTACTACTTTTCGTGGCACAACGAGGATGCCATCCGCACGGCGGATTGGCGCATGCACCGCTTCTGCGACCATGTGGAACTCTACGATATTCGCAAAGATATCGGCGAGGCCGTCAACGTTGCCGACAAGCATCCCGAAGTGGTGGCGTCGCTGAAAGCGAAGATGAATGCCTGGGTTGAGTCGATGGGCGTTGCGCTCACCCATCTGCCCCCGCCGGCGTCCCTCGACGCCAAGCCAGCGCCGCAGGGCGAAGTGCTGGAGGTCTCGGTGACGGTCACGGACAAGGCCAAGCCAAAAGATTCTCTCGTTGTCACATTCGCCCGGTGGGAAGGGAATGTGTTTGCGACAGACTACATCGAATATGACCTGGCCGTGGCGCCCGGCAGCCCGACAAAAGGCTTCTATTACTCGCCCTTCAAAGGCAGCGATAGCGATAACAAGCAGATCAGGCTCGACTTCAAGCGCGGCGAGGGGTTCGACCAGTTCGGCCGCGAGCAAGTCTCCGGCCCGGAGCCAAGAGGGGGCGCGGGGGTGTGGGAGCACCGGATCATCGGACTATCCAGCTATGCTCCTAGCATCATGCCGGGACACGGTATCGTCTTCAAAGGTGGCGAGCCCGGCCATTACAAGATCTACCTCGATAACCTGCGGATTCGGCGCGGTGACGGGAGCATCGTGCCGATCTGGACCAGTGCCAAGGACACGGCCCGACTGAAGATCAAGGACTCCGAACTCTTTACCGACATCCGCGTCCGCAGCATCCCGGCAGACCAGGTGAAATGAAGAGATTGCCGATCGGTCACGTCACAGAAGGCGTCCTATACGAGAAATCCCGGCTTGAAGAAGGAGACCATCTTATGTCATCCCGTTGCCGACTGCTTGCCGTGCCGCTGTGCGTGGCCGCGTTGCTCGCCGGCCAATTGGCCGAGGCCAAGGGAAAGCGTTCGCCGTCCACGCCGGAGATGCGTGCCGGTGCGCGGATCATCGGTCAGGTCTCCGCGCCCGATGGCGATTGGGTGCTCTGGTATCGGCAGCCGGCAGCCAACTGGACCGAGGCCCTGCCTTTGGGCAATGGCCAGCTAGGGGCGATGGTGTTCGGCGCCGCGCCCGAGGAACGCGTGCAGTTCAACGAGGACACTGTGTGGACCGGCACGCCGCATGCTTATGACCATCCGGGCGCGGCCCAGGTGCTGCCCGAGCTACGCCGCCTGCTGGCCGAGGGACGCCAGGCCGACGCCCATAAGCTGGCCATGGACCAATTTATGAGCGTGCCACTGCACCAGATGGCCTACCAGCCGTGCGGCGACCTGTGGATCGAGATGCCCGAGCAGGACGAGGTCGCCGATTACCGTCGCTGGCTCGACCTGGAATCGGCCGTGGCGACGACCGAGTATCGCGCCGGCGGTATCCTGTTTCGCCGCGATGTGCTCGTGTCGCATCCCGACCAGGCGATCGTCGTGCGCGTCGAGTGTGATCGGCCGGGTGCGCTCGATTGCCGCGTGCGTCTGAGCAGCCCTCACGCCAGTTCGGCCGTCGAGGTCCAGGGGCCCGACGTTCTCGTGCTCCGCGGCCAGGTGCAGGACGACGGTGTGAAGTTCGAAAGTCGCGCCCGGGTGGCCATCGAGGACGGGAAGATCACGGCCGACGGCGCGGCGTTGCGCGTGACCGGTGCCACTGCGCTGACGATTCGCCTGGTCGCGGCTACCAACGTGAAGAACTATCGTGAACTGGGCGCCGATCCCACGGCTCGCTGCGCCGACGCCCTGGCAAAGGCGTGCGCAAAGCCGTGGGTGCAGAACAAGCGCGATCACCTGGCCGACTACCAGCCGCTGTTCCGCCGCGTGGAGTTGGACCTCGGCCGCACCGACGCCGCGCGAAATCCGACCGACCAGCGGATCGTCGTCTTCCGCGAGGGCCACGACCTACAGTTGGCAGCCGTCGCGTTTCAGTTCGGCCGCTACCTGCTACTGGGGTCGAGTCGCGAGCCGGGCCAGCCAGCCAACCTCCAGGGGCTGTGGAATGAATCGCTCAAGCCGCCGTGGGACAGCAAGTACACCTGCAACATCAATACTGAGATGAACTACTGGCCGGCCGAAGCGACGAACCTCGCCGAATGCACCGCCCCGCTCTTCGACGCCCTTGACGACCTGGCCGTCGCCGGGCACCAAACGGCCAAGGTCCACTACGGGGCCGGCGGCTGGGTGCTGCACCACAACTTTGATCTGTGGCGCGGCACCGCGCCGATCAACAACTCGAACCACGGCATCTGGGTCGTCGGCGGGGCTTGGCTGAGCCTGCATGAGTGGGAACACTACCAGTTCTCGCAGGACAAGGAGTTCCTCCGACGCCGGGCGTATCCACTGCTGAAAGGGGCGGCCGAGTTCTTTGTTGACTTCCTGGTGGAAGACCCGAAGACCGGCTGGTTGATTTCCGGGCCGTCGAACAGCCCGGAACACGGCGGCCTCGTGATGGGCCCTACGATGGATCACCAGATCATCCGCACGCTTTTCGGCGCGTGCATCGAGGCCTCGAAAGTGCTGGGCGTCGACTCGGAGTTCGCCGCGCGGCTCGCCGCCATGCGCGCCCGCATCGCCCCCAGCCAGATCGGGCAGCACGGACAGCTTCAGGAATGGCTCCGGGACGTCGATAACCCCAAGGAGCAGCATCGCCACGTGTCGCACCTGTGGGGTGTGTATCCGGGCGCCGATATCACCTGGCAACAGCCCAAGCTGTTCCAGGCCGCGCGCCAGTCGCTCCTGTTCCGCGGCGACGCGGCCACCGGCTGGTCGATGGGCTGGAAGACCTGTCTCTGGGCCCGCTTCCTCGACGGCGACCACGCCTATCTGATCGTGCAGAACCTGCTCGGCCCAGTGGGCAGCAAGGGGCGCGGTGGGCTGTATCCCAACCTGTTCGACGCCTGCCCTCCCTTCCAGATCGACGGCAACTTCGGCGTCTGCGCCGGCATCGCCGAGATGCTTCTGCAGAGCCACGTGCGTGAGCCCAATGGCCGGTACCTGGTCCACCTGCTGCCCGCGTTGCCTGCGGCCTGGCCCACCGGCTCGGTCAAGGGGCTGCGCGCTCGCGGCGGATTCGAGGTCGACATGGCGTGGCAGCAAGGCAAGCTCCGCGAGGCCACGATCCGCAGCGTGGCGGGCACTGCGTGCAAGGTCCGCTATGCCACCGAGGAGGTCGACGTGACCCTGCGCCCCGGCGAATCGGTCGTCTTGAACGCAGGTCTGCGACCGATACGGCAGTAGTGCGGGAAGGACTTTGTCTATGACCTGAATGACGAAAGTTCAAACAGCAAGAGGAAGAACAGAAGATGACGGCTCCATCACTACGACTCGGAAGTATGCTCCTTGGGGGAGTGACGTTGATCGCTAGCTCTTGGGCGTTTTCTGCGGATCCACCTTCTGCAGCGATGCGCGATCAAGTTCGGCAAATCCTTGATGCCACTGGCGTTCAAGGGGGCTTGATCGTTCACCTGGGCTGCGGCGATGGCAGGCTGACGGCAGCCTTCGCTAAGGATGGTTACATTGTCCAATGCCTGGAAACCGACGAGCAGCGGGTCGGCGCTGCCCGCCAGTTCTTTGCATCGCTACGAGTCGATGGGAAGGTGACGGCCGAGCAGTATGATGGCCAGCACCTGCCGTATCTGGACAACTATGTCAACCTGCTGGTTGGACAAGAGCCTGCGTCGCTTTCTCGGGAAGAGATCCTGCGGGTTCTGGTGCCCGGCGGCGTGGCCTATCTTCATCGTGATTCCGGCTGGGAGAAGGCGGTCAAACCGCCGCGGCAGGGCACCGATGAGTGGACCCACTACCTGCACGATGCGTCGGGCAATGCGGTGGCCCACGATACGGTCGTCAGTCCGCCGAAGAATTTGCAATGGCTCGCCGGTCCCGAGTGGACCCGCACCCATTCCCACATGGGCAGCATGATGGGATTGGTGTCGGCCCAGGGCCGGGTGTTCGCCATCGCCGACGAGGGTTCGATTGCTGACCCCAGTAGCCCAGCGAATTGGTCGCTCTCGGCGCGCGATGCCTACAATGGCGTGTTGCTATGGCGGATTCCCATCCAACGCTACCAAGACCACACTTGGCCGCTCAAGAACGGCCCCGCGCAGTTGCCGCGGCGGCTGGTGGCCGAGGGGGACCGCGTCTACGTGACGCTCGACATCAACGGGTCGGTGAGCGCGATCGACGCGGCGACCGGAAAGATCCTCTATTCGTGCAAGGCGAGCACCGGCACGGAAGAGATCCTCTTGAGTGATGGATCTCTCTGCCTGCTGGTCAACCCGAAGCGGCTCCAAGGGGATCCGCCCGAGCCAGTCGTGTTCAATAAGGCGGTTTCGAGCAAGAGCTATGGCGAATATCCCAAGGTGATCATGGCCGTCGAGGCGGCCACCGGAAAGGTCCTTTGGCAACACAGCACGCCGGTGCTGCCGATGACCCTGGCCGCCGACGGTCGCAGGGTATACTTCCATAACGGCGAGAAGATCTGCAGCTTGGACCGGAAGACCGGATCACCACTGTGGAACACTCCCCCGGTCGCGTGCGCACGACCGATCATCGCCAACTTCTCCCCGACCTTGATCGTCTATCAAGACGTGGTTGTCTTCACGGGAGGTGGCGAAGGAGGCAAGAAGTCGGCGGGCACGACGGCAGCCTTTGACGCCAATACCGGACGACAACTCTGGGCGGTGCCCGAATCAGGCACATCGGCCATGTCCCCCACGAGCCTGTTCGGCATCGGCGGGCTGGTCTGGTTCGGCGACGTGGGCGGTGGTGGCTGCTCGCTGCAAATCATGGGACTGGATCTGTTGACCGGCAAGAGCAGGCAGACGATCCCCTCCGATACCGACAATCTTCAGTATCACGCGCGATGCTATCGGAACAAGGCCACGGACAAGTATTTCCTGTCCAACATTCGGGGCGTGGAATTCGTCGATCTGACTCAAAAGCATTGGGATGTGAACCTGACCATGCGGGGCTGCTGTTCGTTCGGCATCATGCCCGCCAACGGCATGACCTACATGACGCCCCATCCTTGCACCTGCTATATCGAGGCCAAGCTGAACGGCTTTTACGCCGCCTATGGTGATTCGACGCCGGCCCGTCCTAAGCTAGCGGAACCGGCCGCGCGGCTCACCAAGGGACCGGCCTATGACACCGCGGTCTCTCCAATCCCAAATCCTCAGTCCCCCATACCTGCCGACGATTGGCCTGCCTTCCGCCACGATAACGCTCGCAGCGGCGGCACCACGGCGTCCATCCCGACGGAATTGAAACCCGCCTGGCAATCCAGGCTGGGTGGGCGGCTGAGCACCATCACGGTCGCTGGCGGAAGGGTGTTCGTGGCGGCAATCGACGCCCACACCCTTTATGCCTTGGATAGCGCCTCGGGGAAAGTCGCCTGGTCCTTCCTGGCCGGAGCCCGGATTGACTCCCCGCCCACAATCTACCAAGGCCGAGCCTACTTCGGCTGTGCCGATGGCCGCGTGCATTGCCTCCGTGCTGCCGACGGAGCGCTGGCGTGGAAGTTCCTCGCCGCCGGCTCGGATCGTCAACTCTTTTCGTACGGCCAACTCGAATCGGTGCATCCTGTGCATGGGAGCGTACTGATCGAGAACGATGTTCTCTATTGCATGGCCGGCCGCTCGATGTTCCTCGATGGCGGCATTTGCTTCTACCGGCTTGATCCTCGAACGGGCAAGGAACTTTCCCGTTCGGTGCTCAATGAGATTGATCCCACCACGGGAAAGAACCTTCAGGACAAGGTGACCGAACAGACTCTCCCGCCCGCCCTGCCAGACATCCTCTCCAGCGATGGCAAGTTCATTTACCTACGCAGCCAGCGGTTCAACCTGGACGGCAGTCGTCCGGAAATCACATCGCTATCGAAGAAGATGGACAATTTGTTCGCGGTTCAGCAAGGCCCGACCGCGCACCTCTTTGCCCGCGCAGGCTTCCTGGAGGATTCCGGGTTTCATCGCTTGTTCTGGACCTACGGCAAGGTGGACTTCGGCGGCCATCAGGGCGATCCCTTCGTGCCCCCTTACACGCCCACGGGCGATATTCTGGCTTTCAACGACACGGATGTCTTCGGCTACGCCGGCAGATTCAAAGGGGGCAAGATCAAGGATGCCCTGTTTTCCATTGCAAAAAAGTCCCAGGCCATCGGCGATCCCCACGACGCAACGACGCACAAGAAGGACAAGCAGGGCAAGAACGACAAGAAGGATAAGAAACGCGACCGGAAGGCGGGAAAGGCGGACGATGCGGTGCAGCAGGCGCCTGTCGCTGAGCTGAAATACAACTGGGTGAAGAAATGCCCGTTGGAAATTGCGGCAATGGCGATTGCCGGGAAGGTGCTCTTGGCGGCCGGAGCTACGGAGGGCAGTGATCCCAAGCTGCTGGCCTTCGCGATCGAGGACGGCCGGCTCCTTTCCGAGTTGCCGTTGCCCGCTCCTCCCGCCTTCGACGGCATGGCGGTTGCGCAATCGCGACTTTACTTGACCCTCAAAGACGGTTCGATCCTGTGTCTTGAACCGGCCGAACTTTCCCGAATACAAAGGCAGATAGAAAGATGAAAACGATCAGGCGTGACGTCTTGACACGTGGACGAAACGGATCGTCGGCCGCTGACCGCTTCACACAGGGTATTGCAGAGTTTCCGATGCGAAATGGATGTTTGGCCTTCGTTTTGATGGTCTCGATCCTGGTCGCGGCTTCGGCTACTTGTTTCGCTGCTCCGGCTAAGCCCAACATTTTGCTGCTGTTTTCGGACCAGCACAATGCCGAGATGATGGGGTGCAGCGGTCATCCGATCGTTCAGACTCCCAATCTCGACCAATTGGCCGCGCGAGGAGTGCACTTCACCCGGGCTTATTGCCAGGATGCTATTTGCGTGCCATCGCGGACCGCGCTGATGACCGGTCTGTACCCACGCACCACCGGCTGCCTGGATAACGGGGATTCACCGGTGTCCCAAGCGAAGCTGTATCCGCTGCAGCAAGTGTTCCAATCCGCCGGCTACCTGACCGGCTGCTTCGGCAAGCGGCATCTACCGCGTCCGACCCTCGCGTTAGGCTGGAATCGCTCGGCCACCGTGATTTCCCCCAAGCAGGATCCCTCCGACGAGAACTATGAGGATTGGATTCAGACGCGTGGCCCAGGTCAGGCGGAGGCGTTTGAGAAGGACCACAAAGGCAGTCTCCAGTCTGACATGTGCTGCCATATCTCGGGGGTTAAGCCGGAAAACCGGATCGAAGCCTACACGGCTATGAAAACCAAAGACTTTCTGCGCGACTGCCAGAAGCAAGGCAAACCGTTTTTCTGTTGGTGCTCTTTCCACGGGCCGCATCAGCCCTACACGCCTCCAGCCAAGTGGGCTGATATGTATCCAGTGGACGTCATGCCGCTGCCGGCCAGTTGGAACGAGCCGATAGACCATTTGCCGCCAGGCTTGCAAAGCTGGCGCCGCAGAACCACAGATCCGTGGTGCCTGGCCAAAGCGGCGGAAAACCCCGACTTATACCGGCGGTACATTGCTTACTACTGCGCCCAAGTGACGGAAGTGGATCACTTCATCGGGGAAGTTCTGGCTGAACTGGAAGCTCTTGGGCTGCGCGACAATACGATCGTCATTTATGCGGCGGACCATGGGGATTTCGCCGCACGGCACGGGATGATCGAAAAATGCGCAGTGAGCCATAATGTGTATGAGGAGACGTTGCGTGTGCCGCTGATCATCTCCTGGCCCGGGCATTTTCGGCAAGGGGCCACGTGCAATAGCCTGGCGCAACTGGTGGACCTTTACCCCACGCTCGTGGAATTGCTCGGGCTTCCGCGCCCCGCCGACGCGCCCAAGCTGGCGGGCCGTTCGCTCGTGCCGACGCTGGCCGAGGGCAAGCCGACCGGGCGCGCGTATGCCGTGTCGGAGAATTGGTCGCAAACGACGATCATTACCGATCGCTACAAGCTGGGCACCTGGATTGATCCCACGCCGCGGTATGCGCAGCGGGATTTTCGCCAGAAATTCCCGGATCTGCTTTTCGACCGCGAGAAGGACCCCGAGGAACTGGTTAATCTGGTAGGCAAGCCCGAATGCGCCCCGGTCGAAAAGCGGCTGCGCGCGTACCTGGCTGAATGGATACGCCAGACAGCAGACGGTGGTAAGAAGGAACTGGCTCTCAGCCCTTCCGTTGATCGCGGTAAGAAAAGGTCCCCAAAAGAGGACTCGAAATAGAGTGACCGTCTCTATACCAAAGCCATCCCGTTCGCCAATATTGGTACCGTGTCAACAACTGCGACCCGAACATCGTTGTACTCAACATGGGGAACCACAACCCTGGCCACGTTATTAAGTTATCGGTCACACACTACTGGTGAGCCTCTAGCGATGATGCACTCCTTCCGTTTTGTGATCCTCGCAGCGGCGATCGTATCTACCGCCGTCGCCGCCGACAAAGTGGACTCCTCGACGCTCGACAAAAAGGTCCTGTTTGGTTACCAGGGCTGGTTCGACGGTCCGTCTGCGGGCAGCCGGCGGCCCAACTGGTCGCACTGGGCCCGGGGTACGCCTGCGCCGCAGACGCTCGCCATCGACATGTACCCGGATCTGACCGAGTTCGACCCCGCCGACCTTTGCGCTGTGCCCGGCATGACGATTGGCAACAAGCCCGCGTACCTGTACAGCGCGCACAATCCCCGGGTGGTGATACAGCACTTCCGCTGGATGAAGGAGTATGGGTTGGACGGCGTCTTGGTGCAGCGATTCATCGGCAGCGCGGCACGCGCCCAGGCCGACGGCGACGTGGTGCTGCGGAACATCATGGCGGCTGCCAGCGAAACCGGACGCACCTTCGCTGTAGAGTATGACATCAGCGGCGGCAAGGAAGGTACTTTCGCAAAACTACTCCGCGACGACTGGACCTATTTGGTGGACGCGGTGAAAGTGACCTCGCACCCGAACTACCTCCACCACAACGGCAAGCCGCTGCTTTCGGTGTGGGGAATGGGGCTACGCGACGTCGACAAGCATCCGCCGGTGAAGCCGGAGGACGCGGGCCGGCTCGTCGAATGGTTGCAGTCGGGCGCCGCGCCGCGGTACCGCGTGACCTACATGGGCGGCACGCCGGCGCGCTGGCGGACGCGCAAAGTCGACGCGGCGGCCGATCCTGGGTGGAATGCGATCTACCGCGCGATGGACGTGGTGCAGCCTTGGACGGTAGGCCGCTACCGGACCAGCGCCCAGGTGGATGACTGGCGAAAGAACGA
>Ga0315289_10009869_pt1 | contig 13708 bp, 13 predicted proteins | sample YL17G11_40_MG_FD_203452 | JGI IMG/M metagenome (GOLD analysis project Ga0315289, IMG submission 203452) | Sediment microbial communities from Yellowstone Lake, YNP, Wyoming, USA - YL17G11_40 | ecosystem: Environmental > Aquatic > Freshwater > Lake > Sediment | place: USA: Wyoming | collected...
GGCGAGGACGTTGCCTTACGGCTTCTGGACCGGTCAGCGTCGCTGATCCGTCTCCAGGATCTGGGGATGAATGCCCAGTCGCTGGAGGGTTTCTCCAAGTGCCTGACGAGAACGCACGGCATCGTCCTGGTCACCGGGCCGACGGGCTCCGGCAAGACGACCACGCTCTACGCGGCGTTGAACGAGATCTACTCGCCGGGGGTCAAGATGATCACCATCGAGGACCCCGTGGAATACCAGCTCGAGGGCGTCAGCCAGATGCCCGTGAATCCCAAGAGAGGGTTGACGTTTGCGACGGGTCTGCGCCATATTCTGCGGCACGACCCGGATATCGTCATGGTGGGCGAAATTCGCGACCGGGAGACGGCGGACATCGCCGTCCGGGCAGCCTTGACGGGGCACTTGGTGTTCTCCACGCTGCACACGAACGATGCCCCCGGGGCGATAACCCGTCTGCTCGATATGGGGCTCGAGCCCTTCCTGCTGGCCAGCTCGATCGAGGGAATCCTCGCGCAGCGGCTGGTGCGGAAAATCTGCCCGAAGTGCAAGGAGCAGTACCAGCCGGACGAAAGCCTGCTCAAGAGTCTCAACGGCGCCATGAAGTGCGGCCCGGACACCAAGTTTTATCACGGCGCCGGGTGCAATCACTGCAATGGGACCGGCATGATCGGCCGAATCGGCATCTTCGAAATGCTGCGCATCACGAGCCGGCTGCGGGAATTGATCCCGACGCGTCCGTCCGCGGACCAGATCATCCGGGAAGCTCCGCCGGACCACGTGGGCATGGTGCGCGACGGCATTGGCAAGGTGATGGCGGGGATCACGACGCCAGAGGAGATCTTCCGCGTCGCCAAGACGATTGGGGAGGATGACTGAGGGATCGCAGTAGTATCGCGATGGAGCGAATGGTCGCCTGACCGAACATCAAACTGAGGCACGGTGGACTTTGAGCCAATTTACCTATAAAGCGGTGGATCGGGCCGGAGCGCACGTCGCGGGCGTGGTGGACGCGGCGGATCGCCGCAGCGCCGTGGCCACGCTGACGGGCCGCGGGCATCTGGTCACCGAGTTGCTCGAGAAGGGCCAGGCACGCATACGAGCGGCTGAGGCAACGCCGGTTTTCCAGTGGCCGCGCTGGGGCGGGCGTGTTTCGAGCAAGGATATCTACGCGATGACCACGCAGTTAAGCACGGCGGTCCGGGCCGGGCTGCCATTGCTCAATTGCCTGGAGTTGTTGCGCAAGCAGCAGCGCAAGCCCGGCATGCAACGCATGTTCGAGCACCTGACCAAGGCCGTCAGCGGCGGCATGTCGCTGTCCGAAGCGATGGGGGAGCACAAGGAGGTTTTCAGCCCTCTGTACCTGTCGATGATCCGCGTGGGCGAGACGGGTGGTATCCTCGAACAAACCAGCACCCAACTGGCGATGATCCTGGGCCGGGAAGAGAAGGTCAAGGCGAACATGAAGACGGCCTCGGCCTATCCGCTCTTCCTGCTGGTCCTGGGGATGCTCTCCGCCACGCTCATCGTCACGGTCATGCTGCCGAAGATTCTGGCGACGATCGATACCGGCGTCGCCGCCCTGCCCATGCCGACGCGGATCCTCATGGGCATCAGCGGCTCGCTGCGCTCGTTGTTCAGCAGCGTCGGCGGGTGGGTGGTCCTGGCCGGCCTCGTGGCCGCTCTCGTGGCGCTGCACCGATGGACCAAGACCATCGGCCGGGTGCAATGGGATGCGTTCAAGCTGAAGATCCCGATTCTGGGGTCGGTCCTGCAGACCATCGCCGTCGGGCGGTTCGCCAGGACGTTCGGCTCGCTGACGAAGGGCGGCGTGACTGTCCTCGAGGCGCTGGCCGTCGTTCGGGACACGCTGGGCAACGAGGTGCTGGGCCGGCAGATCGACGAGGTCGCGGAAAAGGTGAAGCGCGGCGACTCGCTGGCCGATCCGCTGGAGCAGTCGGGCTATTTTCCCCCTCTGCTTATTCAGATTGTGGCCATCGGCGAACAGACCGGCAAGCTCGATGAGTTGTTGTTGAATGCCGCCGACACGTTCGATTCGGATGCCGATGCGGCGATCAGCCGGTTCATGGCGATCTTCCCTGCCATCTTGATTTTACTGCTGGCCGTGGTGATCGGATTTATTATCGCGGCGGCGTTGTTGCCCATCGTCACGATGTCGATCGGTGCGGGAGTCAGATAGTGGAGCAAGCCAGGAGAGTTGTCCCAGTGTGTAGTACTAGAAGAGGTATCCGAATGAAGCGGATCAGACGCGAAATGAGGATCTCCCACGCGACGCGTCGCGAGGGGGAATCCGCCCGAGGGTTTACCCTCATCGAGCTCATGGTGGTCATTCTGATCATCGCGATGCTCGGCACCTTTGTGGCTCCGAACGTGATGAGCCGGTTCCGGAAGGCCAAGGCCGATCTGGCCAAGCCGCGGATGGCGGTGATCGAGAACGCCCTGAAGAGTTTCGAGTTCGACTGCGGCCGGCTGCCGGATGAGTCGGAAGGCGGACTGGAGGCTCTCATGGTGGCGCCGCCCGAGCTGGAAGAGAAATGGAACGGACCGTATCTCAAGAGAAGCCAGCTCCTCGATCCCTGGGGGAATCCGTACATCTACGTCCAGGAAGGCCAGTATAACCCCGGCAGTTTCGACCTGATCTGCTATGGGGCGGACGGCCAAGAGGGCGGCGAAGGCGAGAACGCGGATATTGCCAACGATTGAGCCCGCATGCGTACACGAGAGAATCCATGGCGGATGGCGGATGGCGGATGGCGGATTCGCGGCGGGCAGTGCCTTATGTCATTGCGAGCGCAGCGAAGCAATCTACCATGCGGCGGATTGAGATTGCTTCGTCGCTGCGCTCCTCGCAAGGACATGCGGGCGTGCGGACGTGGATTTACGCTTGTGGAAATCCTGCTCGTGGTCGCCATCATTGCGATGGTGGCCGGCCTGGGCGGCGGCTACTGTGTCGGCACGTACAAGCGGTTGCTGGTGGAGAAGACCGCCCGCCAGCTTCTCCTGATGGCCACGTACGCCCGGATCATGGCCATCGAGCAGCAGCGTCCGTATGAAGTGCAGTTGGACGCCGGCAACCGGGGTTTTCTGCTGACGACCACCGAGATGAATCCGCAGACCGGTCAAACGGAGCGCCTCATCGTCCGGGACTTCTACTGCCGGCCGGTGGAGTTCGAAGGCGACATCAAGTTTGAGGACGTGAAGCTGGAACTCGCGACGGGCGAGTCGTCGGAGGGAGCCGACCTGGAGCAGAAGGTGGTGTTTCTGCCGAACGGCTCGGCGGAATCGGCAGTCCTGCAGATCGGGGACGGCAAAAGCCACTATACCCTCGCCGTGGTGGCCGCGACGGGCAAGGCGACCTTGTACGCCGGCACGGCCCAGAACGTCGATACGGTGTCCGTGGATCTGGATATCCAATGAGAACTAGAGGGACAAAACACGGCGGCTTCAATCTGGTCGAGGCTCTGGTGGCCACGATGATTCTCTCCAGTGCCGTGTTGACGCTGGGGGCGATCGGCACGAACGCCCTGTCGGGCACCCGGTTGCACCGGCATTATGAGGTGGCCGCCGCGCTGATCGACAAGCAACTGAGCCTGATCGACTACATGGGAGTCGACCAGTTCATCCAGATGGGGCAGATGGAGGGCATCGTCGAGGAACTGGAGCCCGGCTATCAGTGGAGCGTCACCACGGAATATCAGGGCGTCGACAATCTTTATCTCGTCGGCATTACCGTGGCCTGGCTGGAAGGGAGAAGGCCGTACCGCGTCACCGCCCAGACGATGTTGGACGGCACCGGCGCCGTCACCGATACGAGCACCAGTACAGAAACGGGGGAGCAGCCGACGCTATGAGCAGAACCGTCAGAAGCCAATTGCGGATTGCGAATGACTGCGGGGTGGCAGCCTCAAGCGCAGCTTGGGGATGGTGTCACCCCACGACCATCCCCAAGGCCTTCGGCCTTGAGGCTGCCACCCGGAGCAGGCCCCGATCCGCAATCCGAGGTTTCACTTTGGCCGAGGTCCTGGTGGCCTCGACGATCAGCGGCTTCGTTGCGGTCGTGGCCGTCGGCGCCCTGAACGCCCTCGCCGGCAGCGCGCAGACGGTCAATCGGACGACCGAGACCACCTCCGAGCTTCGGTTCGCGGCACGAATGATGGCACGCGACTTGGCGAACCTGTACCGGGACCCGAATCCCCAGAACATGAAGCTGCTGGGGTCGTCCGAGGGTACCGCGCTGGGGGGGCCGCCCTTCCTGACCTTCTACGTGACCGGCCGGGCCAAGGCCCGCGCGAACCAGCCGGAGGGGGACGTCTATGAGGTGGAGTACTTCCTGGGGACCCGCCAACAGGAGACCGCGAGGACAGAGGCGTCTTCGGAAGAGAACACGGTGCTCTTTCGGCGCCTATGGCCCAATCCCGACAAAGACCGGGAGCCGGGCGGCATTTTGACGCCCATCGCTGAGAACATCGGCATCTTTCAGGTTCGATTCTGGGACGGAAAGCAGTGGACGGATCAATGGACGGAGGAGATGCGGTCTCTCCCGGAGTGTTTCGAGGTTACCCTGGCGACCATGCCGCCGGAGAAGGGCGATCCCCTCGTGGAGACCTTCACGATTACGTTCCCGCGTTTGAGCAAGGCGGCGGCGGCCGCCGCGGCCCAGCAGGGCGGAGCAGCGCAGGGCGGGGCGGGGCAACAGGGATCGGGCACGTCCGCGACGACGGAGTCCACGTCGGGGTCGGGCGGCCCACAAGAGAATTCCGGGGGCGGTCCGGGCGGTAAGCGATAAGCAGGAAAAGCGTGGAGCCGGCGGCTGATGAATTCGACAAGAGATAACCAGGGGATGATTCTGATCGCGGTGCTCTGGATGGTCGCCGTGATGACGGCCCTGGCCGCGATCGTGGGGCAGACCAGCCGTCTGAACATGAAGATGGCGGCGTCGGCCACCGATGAAGTCCGGTGCAAGTGGGCCTGCCGGGCCGGCACGGAGAACGCCATCGCCGTGCTCGCCGAGGATCTCAAGGACAGCGACTCTCTCCTGGACCTCTGGAGCGACAACGACGAGGATTTCAACAATATCGAGCTGGAGCGCTGCCGGTACAGCGTCCGCGTGACTGACGAGGCGGGCAAGCTGAATATCAACACCGTCACGAAAGACCAGCTCATGGCGCTGCCCTATATGGAAGAATACATCGCGGATGCCATTCTGGACTGGCGCGATGGCGACGATGAGCCTCAGACACAGGGCGTGGAGGCGGGGTATTATGAGAACATGCCCATTCCCTACAAGATTCGCAATGGCCTGCTGCGGACGATCCGGGAGTTGCTTGAGGTCAAGGGCGTCACCGAGGACCTCTTGTATGGCGAGGACACGAACCTGAACGGCCAGCTCGATGCCAACGAGAAGGACCGCGAGCTGAGCCCGCCGCTGGACAACGGCGATGAGGTCCTCGATCAGGGGTGGATCGCCTTTTTGACCTGCTATTCCTACGAGAAGAACGTCGATGCCGAGGGCAACGCACGGATCAACATCAACCAGGCCGATCAGAAGCAGCTCGAAAGCTCGCTGGGTCTCCAGAGCGCGCAGGCGAAATGGATTGTCGACAATCGCGGCGGAGGGTATAAGAGTATTGCGGATTTGATCAACGACAAGAGCCCCAAGACGTCGTCGGGACAAAGCTCCGGCGGGGGCCAGAACCAGAACCAGGCGGAGCCGATCGATTTGCAGACCTTTGGCCAGATTGCGGATAAGATCACCGTCTCCGGCGAGCAGAAGATCCTGGGCAAGGTCAATATCAACACGGCGCCCCGGGAAGTGCTGGTGGCGCTGTTCGGCGGAGACGAGCAGGCGGAACAGCTCGCGCATACGGTGATGGCCAACCGGTCGAGCCTGATGTCCGGGTTCCAGAGCATCGCCGAGCTGCTCGACCAGCAGTCCATGACGCTGGAGAAGTTCAAGGCCATCGCCGAGCAGGTCACCATTCGCTCGGACGTCTTCACGATCCGGTGCTTTGCGATGGCCCAGGTCAGCGGCGCGCGGACGCAGACGGAATGTGTGGTGGACCGGGGCGAGACGCCTTGCGCGATTCTCTACTGGTATCAGGGAGCCAACTACTGATGATGAGTAAAGGCGAGAAAACGCCGCATGTCGTGATCGCGGCAGCGAAGGACGACGGACAGTTCAAGGCCGTGGAGGTGCGCAAGCAGGAGGCCACCCTCGAAGTCCTGTGGACGAAGAGCCTGCCGGCCGGCGACCAGACGTGGACCGCCTTTGCCGCCGCCTGCGGCATCACGGCCGGGGCGGATGGGCACGAAAAAGCATTGAAGAAGCATGTGTCGTCCGTGGTCGGGCTCGACTCGACCGGCGTGGCCTTCTATCGCGTGACGGCCCCGGCGGTGGAGTCGCAGGAGATGGCCTCGATTGTCCGGATGCAGGCCGAGTCGCTGCTGCCGTTGCCGCCCGATCAGATCGAGGTCGCCTGGCGGACGACGCCGGCGACGAACGGCAACGTCGAGATCACCATCGCCGCCGCCCGGCGGGAGTATCTGCACAAGTTCGCGGGCAGCGTGCGCGACTTCCGGCCCGGTCACATCCTGTTGTCCTGCGAAGGAACCGTCAAGGCTTGGCAAAGCCTGTTCGCCGATGGTCTGCGGCAGGGGGTCCCGAACGGGATCGCCCGCGTGGGAGAGACCCGGACCCTGCTGGTGAGCATCGGCGTGGAGAACACCCAGGTGTGCCTGGTCCAGAACGGCGCGGTGACGCAGGCGGCCGTGCTGGGCACGGGGACCGCCGATCTGGTGTCCGCCGAGGATCACGCGGCGCAACTGCGCTCGGCGGAGATGGGGGAGCGGTTTGCCCAGGATGTACGAACGGTTCTGGGTTCGTTCGGCTGGGACGAGTCCGTGAGTTGGCCGATTCTTGTCCTCTCCGACGGCGGCGCGGCCCTGACCCGCATCGTGGAATCGCTGAACGGGGCGGGCCTGCCGGCGAAGGCCAGCCTGCCCGAGGCGCGGGCCCTCAAGCTGCCGGCGGGCTTCCAGACGCAGGATATCTACGCGTATCGCACCCCCCTGGGGCTGTCTCTGATCGCCCTGGAACGACCCTCCTCCGGGACGCTCGACCTCTTCGAGCGGATTGTGGCGGAGCAGGAGCAGGAAAAAACGACGACGGCGTGGCGCTCGGTTCTGGTGGCGGGGGCGGTCGCCGTCGTCATGCTCCTCGCCCTGTTCGCGACGACCTATCTCGCGGATGCGGCCAACGCCAGGCGGTGGAGCGAACTGGTGGCCCGTCCCGATTTCGAAGCGGCCCGCCAGCACCAGGCGTTGCTCAAGACCGTGGCCCGGCACCGGCCCGATGTGCTGGCGCTGTTGACGGCCCTCAACACCGGCAAGAACGACGGGATCGTGCTCGACAGTCTGCACTTCAAGAAAGGGCAGCCGGTGACGATCGCCGGCCAGGCGGGCAACACGGAACAGATGTGGGCCTTCGAGAAGAACCTGCGGGCCCAGAAAGACATGACCAACGTGGCGATCGTGAACCCGACGCAGGACAGCAAGACCAAGAAGATCAAATTCACGATCACATTCAGCTACAAAGCGTTCTCGAAGAAGGATGCCGTGTTGTAGAGGACGGGAGTGTTGGAATGTTGGAAGGATTCCAGTATTCCCGTCTCTAAGGATCGATGATGGGGCGAAAACTGAACAAACGAGAGAGGCGCTTGCTCCTGATCGGAGCGGTCGCGGCCGTGGCGATTGTGGTCTTTGCCTACGGGACGAAGGGGCTGGACCGCTGGACCAAGAGCCGGGATTCCCTGGCGGCGGCCAAGCGCAAGCTCGGCGAGGTGGAGACGGACAAGGCCAGGCTGGCCGGCCTGCTGGCCCTGGTGCCCGTGTTCGAGAAGCCCGAACCGGAGGAGAAACAGAAATCCCTCTTTCGGGAAAAACTGTACGAGCAGTTGAAAAAGGCGGGCATCAATCCGGAGCCGCCGCAACCGATTCTCGGCAAGAAGATCAGCGTCGGCGGCACGGCCTACCGGGTGCTGAAGGTCAAATGCAAGGCCAAGTGCAAGCTCGACCAGTTGCTCGATTTCCTGGCCGGTCTGAAAGAGAACCCGTATTTCGTGGGCATGGAAGAGCTGCAGATCCGGTGCGACACGAAAGAGCCGCCGGAAAAACGCAAGGACAAAGACGTGGAGGTCGATCTGGTCGTGAGCACGTTTGTGCGGGACAGCGGCGCCAAACCGACGGCGACGAAGCAGGTGGGACATGCAGAGCAGAGCAATCCATAGGAATCGGGCCCGGATTTCCCGGGGACTCTTGGCGGCGGCCGCGTTGCTGGGCGTCTTTACCGTGGCCAAGGTGGCGGGCTTCTGCGTCCAGCGCGGGCGGATGCAGGCCGTCGGCACCCTGGCCCAGAGCGAGCACGATCCGAATCGCCTGAAACAGAGTCTCGGCGAGGCCAAGAAGACGGTTACTGCTTTGAAACAGAACAATCTCTTTGTCAAAGCGCCGCCGAAGCAGAACCCCGTCAAGCAGGTGGAAGGAATCTTGGGCGGCGAGGTGTTGATCGGGGGCAAGTGGTACAAGGTGGGAGACAAGGTGGCGGACGCCAAGATTGTCGCGATCGCGGCGACGCAGGTGGAGGTCGAGTGGGACGGCAAGAAGACGAGCTTCTCGCCGATCGCGTCGGTCAGTGCCGGACCGCCGGCGCCGCCGTCGGCGCCGGCAGGGGCGCCCAAGAAGGAAGGCGGCCCGCAACCGCCGAAGCCGCCGGAAGCCAAGGTGGTCAAGCCGCCGGCGCCACCGACCGAGGACGATCCCCTGGCGTGGATGGGAGTGAAGCTGTCGCCGAAGGTACGCGAGAAGTTCCTGCAGATGTGGAACAGCATGCCGGACGATCAGAAGGAGGCGGCGAAGGACAAATGGAACAGTATGCCCGAGGACGAGAAGCAAAAGGCAATGCAGCAGATGGAGAATATGTAGTCCCGGCGTGGGCCGGAGACATTCAGACGGGGAATGAGAAGCTATGGCAGCTATGGTGAAGATGAATTTCCACCGGGACAAGGCGAAGCCGCTCACCAAGATCCTGTGTGCGCTTGCGGTGTTGCTGGGCGCTCTGATCTTCTTGAAGATCGCGGGATTCTTTGTGAGCACATCTCAGGCCAGAGTTCTGGAGTCGCAGGCGGACGCCGCGAACGTGGGCCGCAACGATTTGAAGAAACTGCTGGCCGAAACGAAGGCCACGGCCGAGGAGCTCAAGAAAAAGAACTTGTTCGTTCTGGCGACGCCGAAGCAGTTTCCGGTCAGCGACGTGCTCGGCATCATGGGGCAGGAGGCGTTGATCAACGGCAAGTGGTACAAGGTCGGGGACCGCGTGGCGGAGGCCCGGATCGCCGCCATCGAGCCGACGAAAGTCAAGATCGTCTGGAACGGCCAGGAAAAGGAGTTCTCCCCGATCACGTCCGGCGGCGGTGGCGGGCGGCCGGATCAACCGGGTTCCCTGGGCGGCAGGCCCGGACCGGGAGGGCCCCCCAAGATGGTCGTGACCGGAGGCCGCCGCGGATCGGGGCCGATGCCGGGGCCGGGGCTTTCCTCGGAGGAGATGGCGAAGATGCGCGAGCAATGGAAGAATGCGACCACGCCCGAGGAAAAGCAGCGTCTCCGCGAAGCAACACGGCAACGGGCCGGGCGGCGGAGCTGAGAGTCAAGCAGCACGAAAGGTTCACAGGATGAAGCTCTCCAACACCATGGTGTCGGCAATTGTGATCGGGGCGGTGCTGGTCTCGGCATATGCCATCGGTCTTCTGATCCGGGAGGTGCGCACGGGCACGCGGCCCGCCGCACCGGCGGCCGAGACGAGCGAGGCCGCGGCCCCGCGGCCCGGGCCGGGCACGGCAGCGACGAAAGACACGCCGGCGGAACGAGCGCAGGTGAGAGAGGCAAGGACAAAAACGCTCGAGAAGATGGGCGCCTTGACGAAAGAAGAGCAGGAGCAGTTCAAGGACAAGGTGATCAAACAGGTCGGTGGTCGGCGCGGGAGCAAGGGGCCTGGCGGTCTCTCGCCGGAGGAAAGGCAGGCCCGCAAGGCGAAGGCACAAGGCGGGTCCAAGGCGGCCGGCGAGACGCAGGACGCCAACACTCCGACCGCCCCGAAGGAGAGCACGGATCCCAAGCAGAGTGCGGAGAAGGCCGGCGGCACGCCGTAGGGCCGGCCCGCGGCAAAGGCTCGATCGTGAGCAAAGAGAGGTGAGAAATTGGAACGGTCAAAAATCATTGTCTGGGTGTTGGTTCTGGCGGCGGCCGGCGTGATTATCTGGTGGGTGGGTTTTCATAGCGTCCAGTCCCCCTTGCCGGCGTCGGAACCGAGGGTGGACGCGAAAGAGACGCCTGCAGGGGATTCCGCCAAGCAAGAAGAGAAGACCTCGGCCAGGGGCAGGCCGGGAGCGGCCTCCGATGCCAATCGGCCCAAGAGTGCGGCGAAACCGGCCGGCGGCGAGCCCAATAAGCCAGCACAGGACCAGCCGTCGGAGAGCAAGCCTGGAGCGGCCGAGCCCAATAGGCCCGGACAGCCTGCCGACGCGGCCGCCGCAAAACCGGACGAGGGCAAACCGAGCGAGGGCAAGCCCCCGGAGGCGAAGCCGGGCGAGGTGAAACCGCCCGAATCAAGGCCGGGCCAGCCCAAGGTCAAAGAGGATCCGAACGACCCCCTGGAGGCCGTGAACCTCAAAGACGTCGAGATGAAGAACATCATCGAGAAGATCGCCCAATGGACCGGAAAGACCGTCATTCCGAGCGATCAGGCGATGACGCAGAAGCTCACCATCTACGCGCCCGACAAGATGCCGCGCAGCAAGGCCCTGTTGAAGATCTACAGTGCGCTGCGCATGAAGGGCTACCTCCCCGAGGTGGTCGATGACACCATCTTCCTCAAGCCGCTGGCGGAGGCCAAGCTGGGGACGTATCCGATTGTCGGTCCGGACCAGCCGCTGGCCCAGTTCGAAAACGCGACTCAGATCGTGCAGAAATTCTTCAAGCTGGCCCACTACTCGCCGGCGCAGATGAGCCAGATCGTCCAGCCGCTGGTCGGCGAGTACGGCCACGTCAGCGCCGACGAGGCGGGCGGGCGCTTGCTGGTGATCGATACGGTGGGCAACCTTCGGCGTGTCGAGCAAATCATCGCGCAGTTCGACTTGCCGGATGCCGGACGCGCGGTCAGCGAGGTGTTCGAGATTCAACACGGTGACCCGGTCGAGATCGTCCAGTTCTTGCGGATGCTCCTGGGCGAGTCGGCCGATGGGCGGCGGGGAGGTCCGATGCGCGGACGGCCCTCCGTAATGTCCCGGCCGGGTGGTCCCTCCGGCAGCCCGCCCGGCGGCGGACCCGGCGGCGCATCCAAAACCGCTACTTCGGTCGTCATTGGTGCGACCGATATTCCTCTCGTTCTCTTCCCGGTGCCCAAAGCCAAACAGATCATTGCCCGGGGCTCGGCAGAGGATATCAAGCTGATCGGCGAGTGGATCCAGAAGCTGGATGTGGCGGAGGCGGTCAAAGCGGAGTCCGAGACGGTGGCCATCGTCAATGGGGATGCGCGGGAGATCGCCCGGAACATCGAGCTGTCGCTCCAGCAGATGTCCGGCACGGACGCCCGGCCCAACGTCGTGATCCAGCCGCTGGAGCAGACGCGGCAGATCATGATCTTCGGACGCCCGGATCTGCGCGAGATGGTCCGGGGGATGATCGCGGAAGCGGACATGCCGCCGGGCTCGCAGTTCGAGCACGAGAACTTCAAGCTCGAGCACGCCGACCCCGATCAGGTCAAGACGAATATCGAAGGCCTGTACGAAACCCAGGCGGGTAGCATGTCCAGCTACAGTAACCGCAGCTATCGCTTCCGCACCGTCCAGCCGAACGAGACGGTCAAGGTGATTTCCTATCCCTCGATGAAGCAGGTGACGGTCATCGCCTCGCGGGAGAACCTGGAGAAGATCCGCAAGCAGATCAAGGAGTGGGACGTCGAGCTGGACATCAACCAGCTCAAGCCGCGGATCATCGAGCTGAAGAACTCGGACCCGGTCAAGATGGCGGAGCTGCTGACGAAGCTGTTCAGCGAGGGCAGCGACGATTCCAGCCGCAACTTCATGCGGATGATCTTCTTCGGCGATGACATGGAGCAGAAGAAGAAGATCGTCGGTCCCCTGTACGGCCAGTTGACCTTTGAGTATGTCCCCGAGACGAAGAAGATCATCGTGATTAGCAAGATCCCGGAGGCCTATGCGATCATCGAGCAACTGGTCATGGACCTGGATCGCCAGGAGATGGCGGAAATCCCGAAGGTCGTGCAGTTGAAGTACGCCGACCCGGAGGACCTGTCGGAGCGTCTGAACGCCATGTTCAACGAGCCGGGGACCATCGCTCCCATCCGGCGCACGCCGACCGGCCTGGGCAACTACTCGATGGAGCAAGGTGCGAGCAGTGGGGGCCAGTCCGGCGGCAATCAATCCGGCGGAGGTGGTGGGGGTGGCACCGGCGGCAGCAATCCCAATGAATACACGCCGTGGTGGTCCCGCGGCGGCAGTCCCCGGGGCGCCGCGGGTCAGCAACCGCTCAGCAACGTGATCGGACACGTGCGGTTCATTCCCGATCCGCGCAGCAAGTCCATCCTGGTTCTGTCGCCGCCGGAGTTCCACGATGACCTCGAGAAGACCATTCGCAGTCTGGACGTGCCCGGCATGCAGGTGATGATCAAGGCCACCGTGGTGGAAGTGGACCATAGTGCTTTGACCTCCCTGGGGCTTCAACTCGCCACGAATCCGGCGTCGTTCGACACCTCGCAGGGAAACTCCATCGTGGCCGCCAATGCTCTGGGCGCTCTTTCGACCAGCGGGGTGGTCGCCCTCGGCCCGACCGGCCCGACCGGCAACACCGGGCAGATCGCCGGCACGCAGGCGACTGTCTACGCTCTGATCGATTTCCTGGTCAAGCATGTGAACGCGAAGATCCTGAATGAGCAAACCCTGTGGACGAAGGACAACGAGGAGGCCAGCTTCTTCAAGGGCGAGAACGTGGCCTTCTTGGCGGGCAATACGATCTCGGGCAGCGGTCTGTCGCAGCAGAACGTCGACTTCAAGAAGGTAGGTATGACGCTGGCGGTGCGGCCGAGCATCACCCCGGAGAAGAACGTGGACATGATCGTGAACATCCTGATGTCCGCGCTCTCGGGCGAGATGGTCAACCTCCAGCCCGTGCGCACGGAGATGGAAACAAGGACGAATATGATCGTGCGGGACAGCGAGACCCTCATGCTCGGCGGCATCCTCTTCCAGGAGAAGAGCCGGATCAGGCACAAGATTCCGCTGCTGGGCGACCTGCCGCTGATCGGCGGACTGTTCCAGCACAACACCGTGAAGATGAGCAACAATGAAGTGATCGTGTTCATTACGCCGTTCGTGATCAGCGACGCCGGCATGTCCGAGGAAGCGAAGGCGGCTCTGCAGAAATCGAAGGAGCGGCTGGAGCAGACGAAGCAAGAGCTCGGCGACGCCACCGAGCAGTTGAAGGAGAAGCTGGAGAAGGAATAGCTTGCGATAGACCGATAGGTTCCATGGGACGCAGTGGACCCATGGAACCTATCGGATATTCGTATGCGGTTGCGGCTACGAGCGGGGCACGATCCGGTCTTTACCGGCCAGGTAGG
>Ga0315289_10009871_pt1 | contig 13707 bp, 8 predicted proteins | sample YL17G11_40_MG_FD_203452 | JGI IMG/M metagenome (GOLD analysis project Ga0315289, IMG submission 203452) | Sediment microbial communities from Yellowstone Lake, YNP, Wyoming, USA - YL17G11_40 | ecosystem: Environmental > Aquatic > Freshwater > Lake > Sediment | place: USA: Wyoming | collected...
ACCACGGGGGGTCGCCCCTACTGGAGGCACGAGGTATCTCCAAGTCATTCCCCGGCGTGCAGGCCCTAAGCCGGGTCGATCTCGACGTGCGCCGAGGGGAAGTCCACGCCCTGCTCGGCGAGAATGGCGCCGGCAAGAGCACCCTGATGCACATCCTGGCGGGCGTGTTCGCACCCGATGAAGGCACCATTCGCATGGCCGGCCGGGAGGTGCATTTTCACGATGCTCGGGCGGCCCAGGAAGCCGGTGTGGCCATGGTCTTCCAGGAGCGCAGCCTGGCCGGCCCCCTGAGCGTGGCGGAGAACGTCTTCTTCGGACGCCAGCCCGTGCGCCGCTGGGGCATCATCGACCGGGTAAGATTGCACGAGCAGACCCGCGCCATCCTGGACGATCTCGGTATCGCCATCGACCCCGGCACCCCGCTCGAACACCTGTCGCCGGCACAGCAACAGATGGTCGAGATTGCCAAGGCGCTGTCCCTGGACGCCTGCCTGCTCGTTTTGGACGAACCCACCTCGACACTGACGGAGACTGAGACGACGGTCCTGTTCCGCCTAATCGAGCGACTGAAGCAACGAGGCGTGGGGATCGTTTATATCTCGCACCGTATGGGCGAAGTCTTCCAGATCTGCGACCGCATGACCGTGCTGCGAGACGGCGTCTGCCAAGGCACCTTTCTCAGGGATGAGGTGACGCAGGATGAGTTGATCTCCCGCATGGTGGGCCGCAAGTCCGGCTTTCATCGACCTGCTCGGACCAGATCCGCGACCGAGGGAGTTTCCGCACTGGAAGTCCGTGGCCTCAGCGATGGGCAACTCCTGCAAAATATCAGCTTCGTCGCGCGGACGGGCGCAATTACCGCCTTTGCGGGTCTGGCCGGCTCGGGGCGGACCGAGTTGGCGATGTCCATTTTCGGCGCCCGGTCGATGACGTCGGGCGAGGTCCTCGTCCGTGGACGGCCTGTGAAGATCCGTTCGCCGATGGAGGCGATCGAAGCCGGGGTAGGGTACCTGCCGGAAGACCGCAAGGAGGGAGGGCTATTCCTGGAAATGAGTGTGGCGGCGAACGTTTGTAGTGTGCCCGTAAGGGCATCCCGTAGCACGGGCATCTTGCCCGTGAGTAGCATGGGCGTCCCGCCCATGAGTATCAGGGACATGCACGGGCAAGATGCCCGTGGCACTCATGGGCGGGACGCCCATGCTACGAACATCAACCGCTGGTGGGTGAACGACCGGGCCATGGAGCGGCAGGCCGCGGCTGTAGCTTCCCGGATGCGGCTGACCGCCGATACGCGGGGCCGGAGAGTCCAGGAACTCAGCGGCGGCAATCAGCAAAAGGTGATCCTCGCCCGATGGCTGCTGGTCCATCCGCCTATCCTGCTCGTGGATGAGCCAACGCGCGGCATCGACGTCGGCGCCAAGCAGGAGGTGCACCAGCTTCTCCGCGAGTTGGCGGACGAAGGGACCGCCGTGATCCTCATCTCCTCGGAGCTTCCCGAGATTCTCGCGGTCGCCGACCGCATTCTTGTGATGCGCGAGGGCCGATTAGTAGGCGAGGTGCCCTGTGAGGGCGCTACAGAGGAGAGCATCATGCGTCTGGCGGCGATTCTGAAATGACCATGAACCAACGAGAGCCAACACCGGCAGCGGGCACTCTATCCGCCGTCGCCTTGCCGCGACGGACATTGAGCCTGCGGTCCTATCTGACGCGCGAGACCCTGCTCGTGGCCCTGACCCTGACGGCGATCGTGGGAGCCTCTCTTGCCTATCCCACCTCATTTCCGACGTTCCGCAACTTCTCCGCCCTGCTGCGCAATATGGCGATGGATGGGATAATGGCGTGCGGCATGGTGATCCTGCTGGTCAGCGGCATGTTCGACCTGTCCGTGGGGTCGATGCTCTCCCTGGCCGGCGTGTTGACCGGCTGGCTGCTGACCCGGGCCCAATTGCCGGCGCCGTTGGCGATTGTCGCGGGGCTGGGCATTGCGGCGTTGGGCGGCGCCCTCAATGGCTGGATCGTCGCGAAGGTCCGGGTCAACGCGCTGATCGCTACCTTAGGGACGATGCAGATTTTTCGGGGGATCGCGGTCCTGGTGGGCGGCCCCGGCATCGCCAACCTGCCTCCTTCCTTTGCCCAGTGGGGGCAAGCCCAGTGGCTCGGGCTGCAAGCACCGATCTGGCTGATGCTGGTCGTGGCCACGGTGGGCCAGTTCCTCATGGCCAAGAGCCGGTTCTTCCGCCGGTACTACTACATCGGAGCCAACGCCAAGGCCGCGAGTCTCTCCGGCATCCCCGTGGACCGGATGCTCATCCTGGCGTTCACCCTCATGGGCCTGCTGGCGGGCCTGGCGGGCATCGCGTTTGCCTCCCGCATGGCGACCGCCAACTCGACGGCGGGCGACGGCGCGGAGCTGCGCATCATCACCGCCGTGATCTTGGGCGGCGCCAGTCTGCAAGGTGGACGCGGCACCGTCTGGGGGACGCTGGTAGGCGTCTTCTTTATTTCGCTGATCAACAATGTTATGATCTTCGCGCGTCTCTCGCCGGAGTGGCAGAGCATCGTCATCGGCATGGTGCTGGTGCTGGCCGTAGCGATGGACCGCTTCCTCAGCCGCAGAGTATGATTGGAGATGACATGAGACCGACCGAGAACACACCGCATGTTTCGCGACGAAGCTGGCTGCAGACGATGGCCCTGACGGGTGGGACCGTCCTGGCGACCTCCTGCGCCAAGCGCAAGGAGCCTTCGGCCGCTTCGGGTCCGGTGGCCGACTATTCCCATGAGGAGTACGTGTGGATGTCCTGCCACGCGAATCTGCCGCTGTTCATGGCCCACGATCACCCGGCCCTGCGTCTGGCCGGCCGGCAGTTGGGCGTCCAGGTCACGATCGCCGGCCCGAACACGTCCGACATCCCCAGCTTGATCTCCAACATCGAGACCATCGCCGCCCGCCGGCCCGCCGGCATGATGGTCGTCGCGTGGGACCCTTCCGCCGTCGTCGCCCCGATCAACAGGGCCGTCGAGTCGGGCATCCCGGTGATTTGCGTGGACACGGACGCTCCGGACAGCAAGCGGCTGTCGTTCATCGGCACCAACTGGTTCGATCTGGGCCTGCGGCAGGGCCAGGCGATGGTCAAAACACTGGCCGGACGCCAAGGTACAGTCGCCATGCTCGGTCTGACCGAGCACTACATCGACCAACAGGCCTTCGCGGGCTTTCGTTCCGTCGCCGAGAAGGCGGGCCTGACCCTCATGGAACCGCAGAACGACCGCGGCGACACCGCCATAGCGGCCCGCGTGGCGGCCACCATCATCCAAGCGACGCCGGACCTCGTCGGCATGGCCGGATTCGATTCGGAAAGCGGTCCTGGCATGGGCCTGGCCATCAAGGAAGCCGGCAAGGCCGGGCAAATCGTTGCCACGTGCGTGGACGCGGAGCCGGCACATCTGGGCCTGATCAAAGAAGGCGTTCTGACCGCCGCGATCGGCCAAAAACGCGAGTTGTTCACTTACTTTGGCCTGCGGGTCCTCTTCGAGCTCAACCACTCATCTTTGAAGTTGTGCGCCGACGATAAGGCCGCCGGCATTCGCCCCGCCCCGGACGTGGTCTACACCGGCAGCTATACCGTCACCCGCGACAACGTAGATATCTTCACCAAGCGACAACAGGTCTTAACGGTCTGTTCTGGGTGACACCGGACGCCGCGGGCCCCGCCTCGCAGAACAGTGGCACGGCAGAGACGGTGAAGGAACTCACCCTTGAGAGCAAGTACCTGAACCTGCCGGTCAAGAACGGGGCGGCCAAGCGCAGAATGAGCCTGGGTGTCGATGGTCGGATCGTTCGTGAGTTCGAGATCGAACTGGCAGAAAGCGAACCGGACTTCTGGGTGTTCCTGGACGTCAGCACGTTTCGGGGAAAGAAGGCCACCCTCCGGGTGGCGTCGTTGACCGGGAATTCCGCAGCTTTGCAGGCCCTTGTGCAAAGTGACACCATCAAAGGCGCGGAGGGCTTGTACCAGGAGAAGCACCGGCCGCAGTTTCACTTCTCCTCCCGTCGCGGTTGGAATAACGACTCGAACGGATTGGTGTTTTACAAAGGCGAGTACCACCTTTACTACCAGCACAATCCCTACGGCTGGAACTGGGGCAACATGCACTGGGGACACGCCGTGAGCACGGATCTGGTGCACTGGAAGGAGTTGCCCATTGCGCTTTATCCGCAGAAGTTCGGCGACTGGTGCTTTTCGGGCAGTGCGGTCGTGGACGGCGACAACACCGGCGGCTTCAAGACCGGTGCGGAAGACGTGATCGTCGCCGCATATACGAGCACCGGACGAAGCGAGTGCATCGCCTACAGCAACGATCGGGGACGCACGTTCACCGACTACCCGGGCAATCCGATCGTCACGCACAAGGGACGCGATCCCAAGGTCATCTGGTACACGCCGGGCCGGTACTGGGTCATGGCGGTTTACGATGAGCAGGACAAGTCGCGCGGCATTTCCTTCTACACCTCACGCAACCTCAAGGATTGGCAATTCCGCAGCCGCATCGACGGCTTCTACGAGTGCCCCGAGATTTTCGAATTGCCGGTGGATGGCAATCAAGACAACAAGAGATGGGTCGTTCATGCCGCCGACGGCAACTACATGATCGGGCATTTCGATGGGGAGACTTTCCGCCCGGAATCGCCCAAGCAGCCGTGGAACTACGGCGACTGCTTCTACGCCTCGCAGACGTTCAACAACTTACCACCGGAGGACGGCCGGCGGATTCAGATCGCCTGGGGCAGGATCGCGACGCCCGGCATGCCTTTCAATCAGTGCATGCTCTTCCCCTGTGAGGTGACGCTGCGAACGACCGAGGATGGCATCCGGATGTTCGCTGAGCCGGCCCGGGAAATCGAGAGGTTGCACCAACAGGCGTATCGCTGGACGGAGGAGGCCCTGACGCCGGAGGGCAACCTGCCGGCCCAGGTCACCGGCGACCTCTTTCACATTCGGGGCCGGTTCGAGATCGGCGCCTCCGGCGGCCTGGATCTGGTGATCCGAGGCGTGCCGGTTGCCTACGACGCCCAAAAACAGGAATTGTCCTGCAAGGGCAAGATGGCCCCGTTAAGGCCGATTGAAGGGACAATTCAGCTCGAGGTCCTGGTGGACCGGACCTCGATTGAGATTTTCGGCAACCGGGGACGAGTCTACATGCCCATCGGAGTGATTCCGGCGGACAACGACCGGTCCCTCCAGCTTCACGCCAAGGGCGGCAGTGCCAGGATCCGGTCCCTGGAGGTCTACCGGCTGCGCTCGGCGTGGGAGTAATGGCAGGCACTATGGGAACGCGTGGATTACTTTTGCGAAGCACGATCGTAGCGGCACTGGGGGGACTGCTTTTCGGATTCGATACGGCGGTGATCTCCGGCACCACGGACGCCTTGCGAAAAGTCTTTGAGCTCACCAGCCAGCAACTCGGCTTCACGGTGGCCAGCGCGTTGATTGGCACGATCCTCGGCGCGATCGCGGTCGGCCGGCCCGCGGACATGGTCGGCAGACGCACGACGCTGATCGTCATGGCGGTCTTCTACTTCGTCTCCGCCGTGGGCAGTGCCTTTCCGTGGGACTGGTACTCCTTCCTGGGGTTTCGCTTCCTCGGCGGCCTGGCCGTCGGCGGCGCGTCGGTCGTTTCTCCCCTTTACATCGCGGAGATCTCCCCCGCCCGGTTGCGCGGGCGGCTGGTGGCCGTGCAGCAGTTCAACATCGTGCTGGGCATCCTGCTGGCGTTCTTCTCGAATTACCTGCTCGCCGGCATGGAGCTGGGCGGCGTCACGTGGCGGTGGATGTTCGGCGTCGAGGCTTTTCCGGCGGCGGCCTTTTTCTTCCTGCTCTTCGGCATCCCGCAAAGCCCGCGGTGGCTCGTCGCCAAGGGCCGCGTGGAGGAGGCCGGCCGGCTTCTGGCGCTGCTCGGCACGGACACGGGCAGCGTACAACAGGAGATCGACGCGATCCGGCAATCGCTGACCGTCGAGCACGACAGCCTGCAGGAGCCTTTTCTCCGCCGCAAGTACGCCAAGCCCATCATGCTGGCCGTGCTGATCGCCATGTTCAATCAGCTCTCGGGCATCAACGCCGTGCTGTACTACGCACCCCAGGTCTTCCAGATGGCCGGGGCCAGCGAGGGTTCCGCGCTGATGCAGACCATGGCCGTGGGCGGCACGAACCTGATCGTCACCATGCTGGCCATGACCGTGATCGACTACTTCGGCCGCCGGGTGCTGATGCTGGTGGGGTCCATCGGCTATATCGTGAGCCTCGGAACCGTGGCCTGGGCCTTCTACACGTACGGCACCCAATTCACCGCCACCGGCAACGTGATCGTCCTCGGTGCCCTGATGCTCTTCATCGCCTCCCACGCCTTCGGCCAGGGCGCCGTCATCTGGGTCTTCCTCAGCGAGATCTTCCCGAATCGCGTCCGGGCCCGGGGGCAGGCCCTGGGTTCGTTCACCCATTGGTTCATGTGTGCGCTGATCTCCTGGACGTTTCCCGTGATCGCGGATGTCTCCGGCGGGCACGCCTTCGCCTTCTTCGCGGCCATGATGGTCCTGCAACTGCTCTGGGTCATCTTCCTCATGCCCGAAACCAAGGGGGTCCCGCTGGAGGAGATTCAACTGAAACTTGGCATCGCATAGCATTATGCCCACCGCGAAACTGGGTTTCATCGACTGGTGTGTGTGCCTCGCCTATCTGGCCGTGGTCTTTGGTCTGGCGATCAAGAGCATCAAGGGCCAGGAGGACAATGAAGACTACTTCGTCGGCGGCCGCAAGATGAACTGGCTGGCGGTCGGCGTGTCGATGTTCGCCACGAGTTTCAGCTCGATCTCTTTCCTGGGACTCCCCCAGCGCGGGGCCTACCAGGACTTCAGCTTCTATTTGACGATCCTGTTCATCCCGTTCGTGATCACGCCCATCCTGTGGTGGGTCTTCGTGCCGCTGTTCGTGCGGCTCAGGGTCAGCAGCGGGTACGAGTATCTGGGCCGGCGGTTCGGCCTGCCCGCGCAGCGCCTCGGATCGGGCCTCTACTGCGTGTACGCCATCGGCTGGATGGGCACGATGCTCTACGCGATCGCTCTGACGCTGCAAACGGTCCTGGGACTGAACGAAACGCAGTACTTCTGGATGCTGATCGGCATTGGGGCCTTCACCACCGCCTACACCGCTGTGGGCGGGTTGAAGGCGGTGGTCTGGACCGATGTCCTGCAGGCGGTGGTGCTCGGCGGGGCGATTATCATGGTCCTGTTCCTGGCCGTCGGCCGCATCGACGGCGGTTGGCCGGCCTTCTGGGCCATCGCCAACGAGTATCACAAGTTTCAGATGTTCCACCTCGATCCTGACTTGCTGGCCGCGAAAAATTTCACGGGCGAGAATACCGTCTTCACGGCGGCCGCGTTCGGTTTGTTCATGTACCTGCCCGGGTACGCGGTCTCCCAGAACATGATCCAGCGTTTCGTCTGTGCCGGCAGTCTCGCGGCGGGACGCGGCGTGGTGCTCCTGAGTGCGGTCATCAATGCCGCGGTTGGTCTTGCCTTCCTGCTGGTCGGTACGGCGTTGTTCGCCTTCTACAGCCAATCCGGAGGTCCCGGCCTGCCGGCCGCAGGTGTCGAGATCGCGAAGGAAGACCAGATTCTGCCTTACTTCGTCGCTACCCAACTGCCGCGCGTCGGCCTGCTCGGGTTGCTGTTGGCCGGGCTGTTTGCCGCCGCCATGAGCACGATCGACAGTGGCATCAACGCCGTGACCTCGGTCATTGTTTACGACTGGCTGTCCGGCCGGCAACTGTCTCTGTGGATCAGCCGGGCCCTCACTGCCATGCTGGGGATCATCATCATCGCGGCGGCCCTTTTCGTTCCTGTCCTCGGCAAGAATGTCATTGAAATCATCAACGTCATCGCCGGGACCTCGTTGGGCATGCTGCTGGCCGTGTACCTGTTGGGGATGTTCGTGCCGCGGGCGAATCTGGCCGGAGTCCTGGCCGGACTGGCGGCCGGGCTGGTCTGCCTGGCCCTGGTGTGGAATTCTGTCCCGAACTGGTGGTACGGGGCCTTCACCATCGTTCCGACCTTTGTCGTCGGAGCCGTCACCAGCCTCCTGTTTCCACCCCCTCTCGAATCCGCTCTGAGGAATACGCTTTTGAGAAAAGGCAGGCAGGCCCTATGAGAGTCGCGCGCAGAAGACAAAGGACGGCCAACATCGGCATCTTCGGTGTTGGATTTCACAAGTACTGGCCCCAGTTCGACGGGCTGCTCGACGAGATGAAGCACAAACTGGACGTGTTCGTCGATAAGGTGCAGAGGAACCAGGTACAGGCTACGAACTTCGGTGTGGTGGACAGCGCCGCCGGGGCTTACGCCCTGCTTCCGAGACTCAAGGCCGCCGATCTCGATCTGGTGTTCTGCGACATGCTCACGTACGCCACGTCGGCCTCCTTCGCCGCGATCGTTCGTGGATTGGATGTTCCTCTTGTCCTGGTCGCGCTTCAGCCGTTGAAGGCTCTGGACTATGCCAAGGCCTCGACCTACATGCAGTTGTGCAATGACGATTTCTGCGCTGTCCCCGAGTTCACGGGCGTGGCCATCCGCCTGGGGAAAAGGCCCCCGCCGGTCATCCTCGGCACGCTGGAGGACGACCCGGCGGCGGACCGGGAAATCGCGCAATGGTGCGACATCGCCACGGTCCTGCACGACCTGCGCCGGGCCAGGATCGGCCATTTCGGTCACCCCATCGAGCACATGCTGGACATGCAGACGGACCAGACGGCCCTCACGGCGGCCTTCGGCTGCCACGTCGTGCAAACGGAGGCGGACGAACTCCTGAGATTGGAGGGCACGGTTACGGAGGAGGAAATCGAAGCCAAGAAGGTGCAAATCCTCGATCTATTCGAAACGCCCGATCCAAAATCCGACCCCATCACGGAGAAACTGACAGACAAGGACCTTCACGTGGCCGCTCGCGCGGCGGTGGCTTTGGATAGGTTCGTCGATGCCCATGATCTGGACGGCTTGGCTTATTACTACGAGGGCCAGGAAGGCAGCCTAACGAGGCAATTGGTCACCAACCTGATTGTGGGGAACTCCCTGCTCACCGCCGCCGGCTTTCCCATGTGCGGCGAATCCGATCTCAAGACCTGCCTCGCCATGATGATCATGGATCGGTTGGACATCGGGGGCAGCTTCGCGGAGTTTCACCCCATCGACTTCAACGAGGGCTTCGTTCTGGTCGGCCATGATGGGCCACATCACCTCAATATCGCCGACGGCAAACCGGTCCTGCGGAGCCTCGCCAAGTACCACGGCAAGCCCGGCTCGGGCGCCAGCGTCGAGTTCAAAATCAAGGAAGGCCCGATCACGATGCTCTGCCTCGCGGTCACCGCCGCCAGCCGGTTCAAGTTCATCCTGGCGGAAGGCGAGAGCGTGCACGGCCCCATCCCCCCGACCGGCAACACGAATACTCGAGGTTTTTTCCAACCCGACGTCCGGACGTTCCTGAAACGCTGGGTGGCCGAGGGTCCCACGCACCACTTTGCGCTGGGCATCGGGCACCATGCCCGCACCATTCAGAGTATTGCCGACATCCTGGGGCTCGAAAGCGTGCTGGTCACACCATAGGCTTCCCGGACCGTCGTTCCCCTGTTCGGCATTCTTTCAGCCGACAGACCGCGATTAGGGTTCCCAAACGCGACGCGTCGCGTTTGGGGTCCCTTACCGCCCGTGCTTTATGACGCATCCGGGACCGCCGGCGGAGCGATCTGCGGCAGTTGAGACGGTGCGATTTCCCGGTAGTCGACCAGGTATTGGAGCATCAGGTAGTCCACGAGTTCATGATAGGCATGTCCCACCTGGATCATGCACTGCTGGGCATACTCGTTGAGAAAGGTCGCCACGCCCTGCGGCCCACGTTTTTCCAGGGCACGGGCCGCCGCCTTGTCCACGTCGGCCTGCAGGCGTAGGAATCGTTCCTCCGCGGGACCGAAGACCCGCCGGATGTCGGCGAGTGTCTCCTGGTATCTCAGATGATTCGCCAGACTGTGGACCAGACGGAAATTCCACTGCGGTTGCTGTCTGTCGATCCGGGTGAAGTTGGCCGGATGGTCCCAGGCATCGGGCAATTCCGTCACTCCGGCATACACCGGCACAAAGCAACTGGTGGAAGCCGGTCCATAGGCAAACCACAGGCAGTTGCCGACGGCGTCCGGCAGCCAGTCCCTCAGTTGCGCGATGAAAACGTAGCCGCTCGTCGGTGTGCTGATGGCACGTTCCGGTTGGATGTGCAGCAAGTCGAAGAGCTCGGTCGGCCCCCAGGGGCGCGCCAGCGGGCTCCCGTGCCCCGCGACCTTGAAAGCGGGATGCTCGGTCAGATCGAACACCGTACCTTCATAGCCGTCTCTCATGGTGCGCATCAGCGTCGGCACCGTAATGGGCTGATCCGGCTTGACGGAAAACGGATACCGGTCCACCAGCGGATCGCCCGTAACCTTCAGTCCCAGCGACGGAGCCGCCAGGCCTAAGGCCCGCCATTCCCGCAGGGAGTTCTCCCGACTGCCGGGGCCCCCGTAGACCTCACTCCAGACAAAGGGTTTGTCCTTCTGCCAGAATCCCCGGGTCTGGGCCAGAGAGAAGATATTGGGGGAGGCCAGGAAACGGTCCGAGTTCGCCACGTCCACGGCGCCGATGCGGCTGCGGTTCGCGGTGCACCCGACCTCGCCGTCCGGAATCCGCTGGGCGCACCATACCGCGCCGGGCCGGCCACTGGAGGCAGTCCAGTCTTCGCCCGGGCCGAAGATCTCCATGAGCCAGACTTCCTTCTCGTCGGCGATCGGCAGCGCCACTCCGGCGTGTGGCGCGCGGTAGTACAGAAAGCCATAGTGCTCCACCATCGAGCCGATGACCCGAATGGCCTCGCGTGCCGTCCGGGCCCGCATCAGACCGTTGGCGATGAGCGAGGTCGTCCAGTGATTGCTGTTGGGCCCGACGACGCCTTTGGAGCACGCCAGGCCGGCGCGCATGGGGATGAACTCGATGGCGAGGGTCAACCCGAACTCGTTCATTCCCCCGGTCGTCATGTTCTCCACGTTGCCCGCCAGGAGGATCGTGCGATAAGTCTTATCAACCGGCAGGTGACCGACCAGATCATACCCCTTCTTCACGTTGGCCTCGTATTCGCGGTAGGTCGTGGGCCGAGGCACATTCCAGTACATGGGCAGTTTCGTCCCCGGCGGGTATTCCTGGGCAGGCATAACGTAGAGCAAGCCCATCACATCGCCGTCGCAGGAGCTCGCCATCAGCACCGAGCCGTCGGCCGTGGCTTGTCGACCGACCATCACCGTCGTGCAAGCATACGTCCGTGACGACATCGCCCCGACCATGCCGCAAGTCAGCAGCAGGAACACAATGGACTTCGTCCACGTGGCATGACAGATCCGCGTCATACGTGTCTCCCCGGATTGATGAAGGACTATTGATAATGGAAAAGGAACTCTGGAGAGTCCTATGAAATCATCAATCATCAATAATAAATCATCAATTCTCAGATCTCCCATCCCTTGCGGAAATAGCCGTGAATCAAAGGCTCCGCCTTGGGTGAATTGATCGCCCGCATGTTGGGACCGTCCCAGTGAATCGTCTCGCCGGTCCGCAGCGCCACCGTCCCCAACAGAACCAGCTCCGTCAGATGGGCGGCATAGTCGAAGCTCGAGCTGGCCGGCGGGCCGCCTTTGCAGGCATTGATCCAGTCCCGATGATGACCCTGGGAGCGAGGGATAGTCTGGGCCGGCTGCTGGTACTCCTTCATCTTCTGCTCGGGGATGATCCGCGGCGACTCGCTCCAGGACCCCGACAGAATGGCCCCTTGGTCGCCCACGACCAGCAATCCACCCAGCCGGGGCAAATCCCGGTTGGATTCCAGGCAGTCGGGACGCGGCGGCATCGGACCGCCGTCATACCAGAACAGATCGACCTCCGGCTGCGGCCCGCGGGCCGGGAATTCGTAGTGATACAGGGCCGCCATGGGAGCGGTTTCCGTGCTCAACTCCGAGGAACTGGCCTCGATCATCGTCGGATGTCCCAAGTCCAGGGCCCAGGCCGCCGTGTCCAGGGTATGGCAGCCGTAGTTCCCCAAAGTCCCGGTGCCGAAGTCCCACCAGTAGTGCCAGATCAAAGGGGCATAGGCGGGATGGAAGGGACGCTCCGGAGCGGGACCCAGCCACAAATCCCAATTCAATCCTTCCGGCACCGGCGGCGTTTCCTTGGGGCGTTCCGTCAACCTCATGCGCGGGGGTCCGCCCTGCCAGCCGTACACCTGCCGCACTTTGCCGATCGCCCCGTCACGAATCCACTCGACGGCCCGGCGGATATCGTCCGACGAATGGCCGTGGTTGCCCATTTGCGTGGCGACCTTGGCCTCGCGGGCCGCCGCGGCTACCCGGCGTGCCTCATAGATCGAGTGGGTCAGCGGCTTCTCGCAATATACGTGTTTGCCCGCCTGGATCGCCGCCATGCAGGCGACCGCATGCACGTGGTTCGGAGTCGCGATCAGCACGGCATCGATGTCTTTGGTTGCCTTCTCCAGCATCACACGATAGTCCGTGTACACGGCACAACCGTGCTGTCCGGCCGAACCGGCTTGGCGGAAGTGCTCCTCGATCGCCTTCAGGGCGGGTCCGCGTCCGCCGTGATGCTTGTAGTAGAGCTTGCTGTTGTCCCAGAACTCGGCCGGATCGCAAATCGCCGTGATCTTGACATCGGGGTGCGTGAGCAGGGTCTTGATATTCGTGATCCCCTGCCCGCCCGTGCCAATCACGGCCACGTGCAATTGCTCGCTCGGCGGGTTTTGTCCCGGGCCACCCAGGACGTGGGAGGGAACGATACTGGCCATGGTCAATCCGGCGGTCCGGGCCAGCAATTGGCGACGACTTAAGCCTTGGATATGGCGCATCTCGTAACTCCTTGTGACAGAACTTCTTGATGACACATGGCTTGTGCTCAAGAATCTGTGTCACCAGACCACAACGTGACCATTATACTCGATATCCTGGAGAGTTCAAACCTTTCAAAACCGCCCGGAATCTCGACGGCCCCCTCGGTCGCCGGCTGCACGGGATCGGTTGACGCCCACGCCTCGGGCTGCATGCCTCCGTGGAAATCACACGGATTGCGGCTGACTCGTGCGCTCTATTTGTCATCCCTTCGTGGGCTCAGGGCGGGCTCTGAGCGCAGCGAAGGATCCGCCGCGGGAGCGTAAGTAGACTCTTGTTCGGTGGCTAGCATTCGTGGCATCGGCCCGGAAGTAGTCGGCGTAGTCCATCCCCTGGATCATTTTGCCCATGGTATAGTCACACTCCCGATTTGGCAATTCCTGCGATTTCCGCCAAGGACGGCCAAATCAGGTGGTCTCCCGCGGGACCGCCCAGATTCCGAAAGAGCCACTGCGACCATGGGTACTCCTGAAACGTCTCTTGACAGAATTGTATGTCATTCGTACCAGACAGTGCCTGGTTCACGGAATTCAGGTAAAACGATGCGAAGCGAATACAATGTGCGCGCAATTCCTTTTTATCAGGTCCGTGCCTCACAATGACTTAGAAGGTGTTTTAGAAGTCCTGTTTGGCGTACCCGTGAGCCAATCGGCGGCTCATGAGGTTGATCATGGCGATCAGAATCAT
>Ga0315289_10009873_pt1 | contig 13707 bp, 15 predicted proteins | sample YL17G11_40_MG_FD_203452 | JGI IMG/M metagenome (GOLD analysis project Ga0315289, IMG submission 203452) | Sediment microbial communities from Yellowstone Lake, YNP, Wyoming, USA - YL17G11_40 | ecosystem: Environmental > Aquatic > Freshwater > Lake > Sediment | place: USA: Wyoming | collected...
TTGGCGTGGTCTACCGCCTCCTCGGTCTGGGGCTTGATGCCTTCATCCGCTGCCACCACGATTATTACTATATCGGTGACCGTAGCCCCGCGGCTGCGCATGGCGGTAAACGTCTCGTGTCCGGGCGTATCCAGAAAAGTTATACTGCCCTTTTCCAATTTTACCTGGTAAGCGCCGATGTGCTGGGTGATACCGCCGGATTCCCGGGCGACGATGCGGCTTTTACGGATATAATCAAGGACCGAAGTCTTACCGTGATCGATATGCCCCATCAGGGTGACCACCGGCGCCCGCAAACGTAAGTCTTCAGTGGAACTCTGCGTCAGAGATTCTTCCCGGGAAGGTTTCTTCTTCAGGTTGACTTTATAATTATAGGCTATACCTTTGGCAGTCTCTTCATCAAGCGCCTGGTTGATGGTGATAAATTTCTTAAGCCTTATGCAGTCGGATAGTATTTCCGAAGATTTCTTATTTAACTTGACGGACAGATCCTTGACCGTGATCGGGAAATCTACCGCGATGACGTTATCTTCTATCTCTTTATGCTTGATATCGGCGAATTCCTGGGTGATGATGGCCGCGGTCTCAACGTCTACTACCGACATGTGGCTTTTTACGGGAAATTTGAGTTTGGTCAATTTGACCATCAGCTCTTTGGAATCTACGCCCAATTTTTTCGCTAATTCGTATATTCGCATATGGACTTCCTTTTATTTTTTTTCGTCGTCAACTTTAGGCTCCTCGGGAACGGGCTTGGGCGTATTGTCCACGCCGAATATCGCTTCCCTGACCTGATCCTGGGTCTTGGGCACGGACTTAACCGGTTTGGCTTGAACCTTTTCGACCAGTTTTTGTTTTGCCTCGTTAAGTATCTGCTCGGCTTTCTTAGGCCCGATACCTTTAAGTTCGCTTAAAGTCGCGATTGTGACCTTGGTGAGCATTCCGACATTTTTATAGCCGGCTTCAACGATCACGTCGGCCAGCTTCTTCGTGATGCTTTTTAAAGCCAGCATGTCGTTTAAGTCCTCTTCCAGGCCTTCCCGCGAACGCACATCTATTTCCCAGCCGACCAGTTTCGATGCAAGACGGACGTTTTGTCCGCGTTTACCGATAGCCAGCGAGAGCTGGTCCGCCGGCACGATCACGAGAGCCCGTTTATTTTCCCGGTCAAGATCGATACGCGATATCCCCGCCGGCGAAAGCGACGCCTTGATAAATTCTTTCATGTCCTGGGACCAGCGGATTATGTCGATCTTTTCCCCGCGCAGCTCCTCGATTATATTCTTTACCCGCGCGCCCCGTATGCCCACGCAGGCGCCCACGCAATCGACTTTGTCGTCCTTGGAGAACACGGCAAGTTTCGTGCGCTCGCCGGCCTCCCTGGCAATGGTCTTGATCTCCACGATACCTTCGAATATCTCCGGCACTTCCAGCTCAAAAAGCTTCTTTACCAGGTCTTCGTGACGCCGGGAAAGTATTATCTGGGTGCCCTTGTCCCGCTTGACTTCGAACACAAAAGCCTTGATGCGTTCGCCCAGCCGGAAGCGGTCCAGCGGCGACAAAAAAGAATGAGGTATGATACCCTCGGATTTGCCCAAAAGGTCCACGATCACGGCTTTCTTCTCCAGCCGGTAAACCACCCCGCCGACGATATCACCTTCTTTATCCTTAAATTCGGCGTAAACATTTTCTTTCTCGGCCTCGCGGATCTTCTGGATGATCACCTGGCGGGCGGTCTGGGCCGCGATTCGGCCAAACTCTTTGGACACCACTTCCTTGCCGGCGATGGATACTTTGATATCGCCTTTTTCCGGGTCGATGTCCACGATGACTTCGGCGCCCGGATCACTCAGACGGGATATCTTTTTAGCCGCCACCTCTAGAGCGTGCTTGACGGCGTCAATCAGGACGGCTTTGTCCAGACCTTTCTCTCTTTCCAATTGAGATAAAACAGTAAGAAATTCCTTATTCATGCCACCCCCTAAATGAAAATATTCAGATTATTCTTTCCTTACCTGTCGTTATGACGCGGTACTCTATACCTAAGACCGCTTCTTTTATAAGAATACTAAGCGTTTGCTGACCGGCCTCTACCACTTTGCCCTCCCAATAGGTCTTGCCGTTGACCGGCTCGCTCAACCACAGGCCCACCAAACGGCCTTTGACCCGGGAAAAGTCAGGACGTGTTTTAAGCAGCCGGTCCAGACCCGGCGAATGCACTTCTACGCTGTAATCCTGACCCAGGACTTGCGAGCTTTCCAGATATTCGCTGATCGCCCGGTTGATCCGGCCGCATTCATCAAGGGTTATCCCGCCGCCAACGCGATCTACCAGGCACCGCAGGCTTTGAGCCCCCGCGGCGTAAAAAATCCGCAACTCTACCAGCTCTATCTGGGAGCCCAGGATCTCCCGGATCTTGGCCTCGATCGGCAAACACGCTTCATCCATTAAATTCTTCCCGCAAAAAATTCACCAGTTCCTGACGGCTTAAACTTCTCTTTTCCCGGGTCTTCCTGATTTCCAGGTCCAGTTTGCCGCAAGCAATGTAATTCTTGCCCATGATCGCAATAAAAGGATTACCGATCAGATAAGCGTCGTTAAACTTCACTCCCGCGCCGGCAATCCTATCGTCTACCAAAACGGTCAATCCGACGCCGGCAAGCTCGTCAGAAAGCTCCAGCGCCTGCGCCAGCAGACTATCGTCCAGCACTACCAGGCTAAGATCATAGGGACTGACCCTTTTGGGCCAGATGATGCCTTTATCATCGTACGACTGCTCTACTATAGCCGCCAGTATCCGGCTGACACCTATCCCGTAACAGCCCATCACCGCGGGCTTACGCGTGCCGTCCTTATCCACGAACATCGCGCTCAATGCCGCGGAATACTTAGTGCCCAGCTGAAAAATGTGCCCCAACTCGGTCATTTTTTTTTCGACCAAAGCTTTTTTGCAGGTCGGACAATCGCCCTGTTCCCTGTAGTATTTAGAACAAGTCTGGCAAAACCATAACGCGTCTTCGCCGATCGGCGCTTCTACCATGAACTCATGCGATACGCTGCCGCCCATCGGACCAGAATCAGCCGCGGTCATCACAATATTCAAGCCGCATTCTTTAAAAATATCCTCGTAAGCCGCACGCATAGCTTCATAGGCAATCTTAAGGCCGGCCTCATCAACGTCGAAGCTGTAAGCATCTTTCATCAGGAACTCGCAACCCCGGACTAACCCGAATCGGGGCCGCGGCTCATCTCGAAACTTAGTCTGTATCTGATAAAGCGTGAACGGCAGCTGCTTATAAGACGATAAAAACGCAGCGGCGATCTGGGTGACTTCTTCTTCGTGGGTCGGCCCCAGGCACAGGTCTCTGCCCTTGCGGTCTTTGACTTTAAGCATTATCGGCTCAAGGGTCTTGTCCCGGCCGCTCGCCTCCCACATCGCCAGCGGACTTAAAACGCTCATGCTCAACTCCTGGGCCCCGGTTTTGTTCATGTGTTTTCTGATGACACCACAGACCCGCTCAAGCACTAAGCGACCCAGCGGCAGATAAGCGTATATGCCGCTGGCCACCATGTAAAGAAAACATCCCCTCAAAAGCAGCTTATGGCTGGCGCATTCAGCGGCTTTGGGATCTTCCCGGCTCGTGTAAATAAAACTTTTGGACATCAACATAATTTTACCAGCGCAGCCAGTAATCCGGTTCGTACTGAGTCACGTCGGGCTTAAAGATATTAGCGTTGACGCTCACCCCGCGCTTGCGAAATAACGACAAGAACCCCGGAGTGGACATGGCTTTAAAGGAACCCTGGACATGGTCTTTTTCATCCACACCCTCGACTTCAAAACGGAAGATATCCCGCAAAAGCAGACCTTGATCGGTAAGCTGGCCTATCTCGGTCACGTAAGTCACCTTGCGGGTGCCGTCCACGAACTGTTCCAACTGGACGATCAGATTTAGCCCGCTTGAGATGTAACGGCGCACGCCGGCGGTGTTTACGTTAAGACCGGCATACATCGACATGGTCTCAAGCCTGTGTATGGCTTCCGATGGCCGGGCCGAGTGGATGACCGCCAGACACCCCCGGTGACCGGAATTAAGCGCCTGCAAATAATCCATAGCCTCCTCACCCCTTATTTCACCCAGGATTATCCGGGAGGGCCGCATCCGCAAACTGTTGCGAAACAAATCCTTGATGGTTATCTCGCCCTTGCCTTCGATATTAGTCGGCTTGGTCAGAAGCCGCACCACATGTTCCTGGCGCAGGCTCAATTCCAGCGTGTCCTCGATAGTGACGATACGCTCGTGAGCATCGATGTGCGCGGAAAGTATTTCCAGCAAGGTAGTCTTACCGGAACCCGTGGCGCCGGAAAAAAGTATGTTTACTTTTGACTTTATGCAAGCCACCAGGAATTCGGCCATCCGGTCATCCATCGTGCCCAGCCTTACCACGTCTTCTACCTTCTTAAGTTCAGTAAGCATCTTACGGATAGTCACTACCGCCCCGCCGGTGGCTACCGGCGGTATGATCGCGTTGACCCTGGCCCCGTTGGGCAGGGAAAAATCCACGTAAGGAGAACTCTCGTCGATCCTGCGACCGGTAGCGATCATCATCTTTTCGATGATGTAACGCAGATGATTGTCGTCATCAAAATGCACGGGGGTGAGTATTTTTTTGCCGTCGCGCTCGACATAGATCTTGCCCGGGCCGTTGACCATTATTTCGCTGATCGATCCGTCTTTAAGCAGTTTCTCCAGCGGCCCGAACCCAAAAACGTCATCGCAAAGTTCATCGATGATCTGGCGTTTAATGCTCTCGGTGATATCCTGATGGCTGGAGCGGGCCTTCTGATCCATTGACCGGCTGATCATGTCCCTGACCGCCGACGCTTGAGGCAAGCCATCTCTGCCCAAAGACGAACTCACTTCCCGGCGTAAATACTGCTTAAGTTCTTTTATGTCTTGACCGCTGATCATAACTTTCTTGCCTCCCGGATTAGTTCGCGTATTACGCCTGGCGCGCCGACGCGCTTGATGATCTTGCCCCGACGAAAGATCACCGCGTGTTTTTTGCCGAACGCCGCGCCGATATCGGCTTGAGCAGCTTCGCCGGGACCGTTGACCACGCAGCCCATCACGGCTATTTTCAGGCGCCGTTTTAACGGCTGCCGGATAAACGCAAGCCTGATGCCTTCGGCGATGCGGCTCAAGTCGATCTCGCAACGCGAACAAGTCGGACAGGATATCACCTCAACGCCGAAACTCCTCTTGTCCAGGGCCTGCAATATCAGTTTAGCCGCGCGTATCTCGTCGATCGAAGGAGCGGTAAGCGAAACGCGGATCACGCTGCCGATGCCTGCGGAAAGCAGACTCCCGATACCGATGGCTGACTTTACCAAAGCCTCCTCATGGCTGCCGGTGGCGGTCACGCCCAGATGTATCGGGTATAAAGATTTGCCGGCAAAAATACGGTTGGCTTCGATAGTAGAAACTACGTCGGAGCCTTTGAGCGACACCATTATATCAAAAAAACGGTTTTTCTCCAATAAAGCCGTATAGCGCAAAGCCCGGTCAGCCATCATCGCGGCCAACTGCCTAGGGTGAGAAAACCTGCGGCGGAACCCCCCGGAATTGACGCCTACCCTAATGGAAATGCCTTTATCCTTAGCCATCGCGGCCACACGAGCAACCTGCTCGGGTTTATAAATATTCATCGGGTTCAACCTGATAGCATCAAACCCAGCGTCAATGGCTGCCGCGGCCGAGCGCCAATCAAAATGCACATCCGCTACCATCGGAACCTTGATTTCTTTCTTAATATCTTTAACCAGGACTGCGTCCTGGGGATTACGCACCGCCATACGGATAGCCTCAGCACCTTCAGCTTCCAGCCCCAAAGCTTCCTTGATCAAAGCGGCCGGCTTAGAGTAAAAACTTTTCAACATACCCTTGATCCGCACCGGATTCTTCCCGCCAATCGCAAGCTTTCCGATTTTTACTACTTTAGTCATGCATTACCCTGACTTCGTCCCAAAGTGTTTTATTCCCTCATAGATCCGGGGGCCGTAACGCAAAACGTCGTTGTAAGACACCAGCACGAACAAAGTGATCAAAAACGCCAGGCCCACCCGGTTGAACATATCCGCGGCTTTATCGCTGATCTGGCGGCCGCGGATCTTTTCCCAAAGAAACATAAACACATATCCGCCGTCTAGGGCCGGCAAAGGTAAAAGATTGATGGTCCCCAGCATCACGCTTAAAACCGCCAGGTAATGCAGAAAAGCTATTAAACCGAGTTTGATTATCTCGGACGTAAGATAGTACATGCCCAGCGGCCCGGTCACGGCTTCTTTGGCTGATACCGCGCCGGTGATCATCAAATACAGGGCACGTAAAATATCTTGGGTCTGCTCTATGACCAGGCGGCCGCTTTCCCAAAACGCCTTAAAAAAACCGCAACGCTCGATAGTGATGTCGCCGGAAGGCGTTATACCGATTATCCGGCGTCGCTTTCCCATTTGATCGGCCGTGTCTTTAGTTTTAAGCGAAACGGTCTTTTCCAGATACTGGGACCCGCGCTGTATTTTGAGCCGGACTTCCTCGCGCGAGGCCGATATGGTAGAACTCATCTTGCGCCAGTTGCTGACCGGCTTACCGTTGACTTCCAGTATTTTATCGCCTTTAAGCACGCCGGCGGTTTGAGCCGGGTAACCAGGCATCACCTCGCCTACGGTCGTGGCAAAAGAAGGCATACCATTTACGGCTACTATCCAAAACAACACATAAGCCATCAGGAAATTGAACAATGGTCCGGCAGTCACAATACGTATTTTTATACCGGCCGGCTGGACCAACAGCTCATCGGGCGATCCTTTAGCCTGTTCGCGGCTGTCCCCGGCCAGCTTGACGTATCCGCCGAAAAGTATCGCCTTGATGAAAAAATTAGTCTGCTTGCCGGCTATTTTAAGCAAAGTCGGGCCGAAACCGATGGAAAACTCTTCCACCTTAACCCCCGAACGCCGGGCAGCCAGAAAATGGCCAAACTCATGAGCTACGATCAACGCGCTTAAAACCGCCAAAAATATCACAAAATCCATCACGCCTCCATTATTTACCCTGTTGCATACCCGCATTGCAACCAGGTTGCAATGCGGGTATGCAACAAAAACGACTCTACAACCTTTGCTTTATATACTCCCGCGTCTTAGCCCTGGCCCATTCGTCCCAATGATAAACGTCATCCAAGCGGTTCAGGCGGCCGTAGGGACATTTTTCCCAAACATGCTCCAGGACCGCGCGTATATCGGTAAAACTTAAGTGGCCCGCAAGAAAACTTTCCACCGCCACCTCATCGCAGGCGTTGACTACGGCCAACGAATTTGCGCCGCGTAAGGCCGCGTCTCTGACTAATTTAAGCAAAGGAAACTGGCGGTAATCCAGCGGCTGAAATGAAAACGAGATATTTCGAGAAAAATCCAACCCGCCCTTGCTCGACCGGCGCTGGGGGTAATTAAGCGCGTAAGCCAAAGGTATGCGCATGTCGGTCGGATAAATGCAGGCGAACATGGCGTTATCCCGACACTGCACTAGCGCGTGAGCCTGTGATTCCCGGTGTATGACCACCCCGATGTCCTCGTAGGCGATGTTAAAAAAATGATGCGTCTCCACTACTTCAAAACCCTTATTGACTAAAGTCGCGCTATCCACGGTGATGCGCTTGCCCATGCGCCAGGTCGGATGCGACAACACTTCCTTAACCCCGACTTTTTTAAGCTGGGCCGGCGTATAATCGAAAAGCGAACCGCCGGAAGCCGTCAGGTAGACTTTATCGATGTCCCTGGTGATATCGGAAAACAGCTGGAACAAAGCGTTTATTTCGCTGTCCACCGGGATAATGCGGGTTTTATGGCGGCGCGCCGCCTCAAACACAAAAGTCCCGGCCACCACAATCGGTTCTTTGCTGGCTAAAGCCACGCATTTGGCGTGCTTTAGATTTATCATCAGCGGTTTTAAACAGGCCACACCGCTTATACCCATCACGGATATATCGCAGTTCAACCGCGCGAACTCTTCCAGCCCCTCGGGCCCCTTGAATAACCGCGTACCCGCCGGCAACTCGCCTAAAGCAGCCGCGGCCCCGGGATCGACCACACAGACATAGGCCGGCTTAAATTCCCTGAGCTGGCGCCGTAACCCGATCACATCGCGATGTGCACACAACCCCTTGACCCTAAAATTGGCGGCGTGCCGGCGCACCACGTCCAGCGCGTTTTTACCGATCGAACCGGTCGACCCGAATATTAACACGGATTTCATAAGACCCTGCCCAGTTCCGCGCGCATCATGGTCAGATAAAGGTAAAAAGTCGGCGCGGTGAAGATGATGCTGTCGATCACGTCAAGCACTCCGCCCATACCGGGTAAGAGTTTGCCCGAATCCTTCACCTGGCAATCGCGCTTGATCAACGACTCAAACAGATCGCCCAGCTGAGCGATCACTGCCAGTATTATTACCACAAAAAAAGTCTCGGCCGCGGTGATGGTCTTGATAAACGGCACAAAGGCCGTGCCCACGCCAACACTGGTAAAAAATCCCGCGATCGCCCCTTCCACGGTCTTTTTAGGGCTGATCTTGGCTAAAAGCTGGGTCGTGCCGAACTGCTTGCCCCACATATACGCGCCGATATCCGAAGCCTTGGTCACGGTAATAAGAAATATGGTCAAAAGAATTCCTTCATCCAGCTGGCGGATACGCAGCACAAAGCTGAAACACCAGGCGATATAGATTATCCCGAACACCGTGGCGGATATGGAAAGTATCGGCTGGTGAGTCTCTTTTTTAGTCAACTCCAGGATAAACAGCACAAATATCCCCACCACCACGAATAAAAACTGCCATCCCTCGTTGACATTGAACTTGTAGTATATCGTGGCCGGGATCAACACTCCCACGATCAAGCCCATGGGCTTGAACATCCGCACGCCTTTTTTCTCTACCATGTAAAAAAACTCATAAAGCCCGATAAAAGTCAAAAGCGACACCACTACCCCGCAAAGCGGGTAAAAATAAGCCGAAGCGAGCATCAGCGCAGCCAAAAATAAAGAAGTGACTACTCTTTGTCTCATATCAGACGGCGCCGAACCGCCGTTGTCTTTTATCGAAATCAGCCAATGCCTTGTCAAATTCCGCTGACCCAAAATCCGGCCAGTGCACATCGGTGAAGTAAAACTCGCTGTAGGCCAGGTCCCATAACAAAAAATTGCTGATGCGCTTTTCACCGGAGGTACGGATAAACAGGTCAGGCTCCGGCGTCCCGGCTAAAGCAAGATAACTGCCAAAGGCCTTTTCATCAATATCTTCAGGGACTAATTTAGCTTTGAGGCAGTCCTGGACCAGCTTCACCGCGGCCTGGGTGATATCCCAGCGGCCGCCGTAATCGATCGCCACGTTAAAATCAAGGCCGGTGTTTCCGGCGGTCTTTTTTTCGATCTGCTCAAAAGTCTTCAGCGCCTTTTTGTCAATGCGGTCGCGCCGGCCCACAAGACGAAACCTGATCCCTTGTTTTACCAATTCTCCCGAATGAGCCGACAAAAACCTTGCCATGTAGGAAAACAAAAACGCCACTTCTTTAAACGGCCGCGCCCAGTTTTCGGTGGAAAAGGCGAAAACCGTCAGCACCTTAACTCCGGAAAGTTTAGCTGCCTTGACCATTTCGCGCAAACGGTCAGCGCCGACTTTGTGTCCCGCAGTGCGCGGCAGGCCGTGCGCTTTAGCCCAACGGCCGTTACCGTCCATGATTATAGCAATATGTTTTGGGATGCTCATAAAAGCAAAGGGGGCTTAATTAAGCCCCCTTTGAAGTACTCTTGCTTAGACCAAACCCGGTCAGTTCTTGACCTCTGCGGGAACGTTTTTCTCAACCGGTTTTTGGACATCGTCACCGGCAATCGCGTTGGCTTGGGGCGGCTGGCCCAATTCTTTCTTGACCAGCTCCTCTTTCAGGTTTTCCTCGAGCTTCTGCTTTAACTTCTCCAGTCCCGCCACCTCATTTTTAAGGTCTTTGATCTTGGCGCCGGAGGAATCGACTTCATATTTAAGCTCGCTGCTTTTCGTCTTTAACGCCGCGTTCTCGGCCTTAACCGTCTCCAGCTGTTCCTGCAAAGACATATTACGCGATGATTCCTTTTTATAGGCCTCCGAATAAGAGTTCATCTTCACCAGAAACGACACCGCGGCGATCGACACTACCACTAAAAATGCCGCAACCAATCCCACGAACAAGGGATTATCCTTCATTTAAGGTCTCCCCTGGCTGAACCCTCAGAAGATGCGCTGGGCTCCTCTATAGCCGGACCGGCAATGGCCCTGGGCATGATCCTTATTTCCACGCGGCGGTTCTGTTTTCTGTCCTCTTTGGTATCGTTGGAAGCCACCGGCTGAAATTCGCCGTAACCGGTAGCGGAAAGCCTGCGCGCGGAAATACCCTGTCTTTCCAAATATCCCAAAACGCTCAAAGCCCGGTGCGCGGAAAGCTCCCAGTTGGATTTCCAGCCGGAACGTTTGATCGGCACGTTGTCGGTGTGACCGGCGATGTTGACTGCGGTAGTAGAAAGCCGGCCTTTAAGGACGTCGGCTATCTTGTTTAAGACCGGCAGGCTGCCGCTCTTCAGCTCGGCTTTGCCGGAATCAAAAAGCACTGAATCCAGCATGGTCACTTTCAATCCCATGCCTTCCATGCTCACGGTGACATCCTTGGAGCCGATCTCGGATGAAAGCGACGATTCCAAGGAAGTCTTGGCTGACCTTAACTCCGTCAGTTCCGATTCAAGATCTCTTATACGAGCCAGGTCCTGGCGCCGGCCTTTCTCCAAAACCACGTTACAACCGCTGAGCAGGATAACGGATAATGCCAAAAAACCATATTTATACATCGCCTTTTTCATACCCCCTCCTTTAAATTTTTGCTCCGCAAAAATTTTAGAGCAATTGAGCAATAAAAAATAGAACAATAGAAAAACCGGCTCAATTGCGTTCTATTGCTCTAATGCTCTAATATGAACAGTACTCTATCACAACTTAATTCCGCCGTCAAGGTCTTTTAAGCTCCAGCCGGTTCAACGACGGCGTAAACGCGTTAAAGGTCAAAAGCGCGGCCAATTCTACGTCGAAACGGGCATTGATCTGGGTCAAAATAAAGATCAATATCGCCGCACCGGCGCCAAAAATGATCTTGCCAAGGTTTTTTACCGGCGTAGTCTTGGGTTCGACCAGCATTATGAAGATAAAAAAATAACTGAGATAGCCGAAAATGTCAGCCAAGGGGGCTTTTTGGACTAAAGCCTGAATACCGAACAAGGCCAGGGCCAAGCTGAAATATCCGGCCAGCAATCCAAGCTTCCGGATCCTCCAGGAAAAATACAAACCGGCCGGGACCAGGATATACCAAAGATATGTCCCTTTCCACTGGGTAGAGACATGCAGGACCAAGACTACGGCCAATATACCGAAAGCCGCGGGATTAAAAATATGCCTGCCTTTAAAGCGTAAAAGATGTTTGGAAGCTATGGCCAAAGCCGCGGCGCCGGCGATCTTGTAAGGCGGTTCGCCGGAATCGATCAGGAAAGCCGTGATCATACCGGTGACCACGGCGCTTTCCGCGAACAGGAACTTTTTTGTCTTGAGCAGCAAGACCAGCCCTTCGGACAGCAGGGCCGCGGCGGTTGCCGCGATGAGGCTTAAAGCAAAACGCTGATCAGCATCTTTGATCGCCAGGTAAACCGCAAAAGCCAGCAAAAAGATTATCAGCTGGGTCTTCAGGGATTTAAAGATTATCCGCATGCGCAGGCTATTGGGCTGTTTTTATTTCCTTCTCCAGCTTACCGCTGATACTGCAATAAGCCTCCACCGCCAAAGTATCACCAGCTTTGGCGTCGGGAATGAGATATTTCACGGTCTGGGTCTGGTTATTGTCCTGGCGGGACAACTCCTGCGAAAGGATCTCTTTCCCGTTAAGGCTGACATCGACTTTTTTGATGTAATGGCCTTGGGGGTTGCTCACCGCGTGCTCAATCAGGGCCTCCAGCATCTTGCCGGCCGGATCATATTTTATTTTTATGTCGGAAGGCGGATGGGCAAAGACAATACCCGGGACCATCGCGGCAAACAAAACACCCAAAAAAAGACAAAGATGCTTTTTCATAATAAACACCCCCATTGTTACGATTAGGATTGACGGCTGGCAACGCGGGCTATCCGCTGCTGGATAAAATCGGCGATCAACCGGTTGTCGCTTTCGGGCATCGCCAGAAACCTCACCCTGGTCTCGCAAAGCGAATACTGGGAGGAAAGCTGACGGGAATCGACTACTTCGGCTTTCATTTCCATGCGGGCCGAAGATATGGGCCAGCGCATGGACAGCAAAAGCTGGCTGCCGCGCTCAAACACTTTATCAGTGGCTATTTTGGCGCCGCTCGCGCTGACGTTTTTGGTCTGGGAAAAATCGTAGTAACCGGCATCTACCGCTCGATAGCTGACCACGTAGTTGGCGTCAATGCGAGGATGCGTTCTCCTTTCCTGGCCTTCATAATTACTCATATCGCACCTCCATCGATTATTATACCGCTTATTTTTCCCCAGGGGGAAAATATTTTCGGGTCAATAAAGCTTATCCACTCTGCCGGTCTGGGGCTGGATGGTGATATTAACGCCTTCGTTTAAACTGATCAGGCCCTGCGAAGCAAGGGCCGCGTTGTAACCGGTAGCAGAGTTTTGGCCGTAAGGGATCCCGCGCTTATCGAACAAGAGCGCGTTGTTGCCTATGCCCAAGCTTAAACTGACGATATCGCTCCCGGCATATTCGCTGCCGCGAAAATTCACCGTATAAGTCCCGCCGCCGGCCGGATCCGATAAAGCCGTCCAACCGCCGGCAGCGTTTTCCTGGGACAACGCGTAGCTATCGTTGGCGCTGTCAAAGACCACCCGGGTACGGTTCTGCGAAGCCAGGGCGTAACTCTGGGCGCAGCGTATATCCGCAGCCAGCTTGAACGCCGCCTGCTTGGCACGGATGTTTACCAGGCTTCCCCGCCAGCCCCAGGACGCCGCGTACACGATGCCGATGATCACCGCCACCACGATTATTTCCATGGTGGTGAACCCTGTTTTTTTCCCCTTGCGTTCCATATTATACCCTAAATCCGAATGTCGAAATCCGAAATCCGAAACAAATGGAGAAAATCCGAAATGCTTAAACAGAATCTTTGTTTTACCCATTTCGAATTTCGGATTTGTCTCGAATTTCGTGCTTCGGATTTCGAATTTTGGCTTAAGAGGGCTTCGTCATCAAGCTGCCCATGTTCCACATCGGCAGGAACACGCCCAGCATCACCAAAAGCACGGCGCCGCCCATGAACACAAGCAAGATCGGTTCGATCAACGAAGTGAGGTTATCGATAGTGTAATCGGCCTGGGCGTCATAGTAGTCGGCGACATGCAACAACAGTTCATCGGTCTTGCCGGTATCTTCGCCGACGCTGACCATCTGTGTTACCACGGGGGGAAACATCCCGCTTGCCTTCATCGGCGCGGCCATGCCCATGCCGCGGTTGACTTCGTCGCGGATGTTGCGCACTTTTTCGGCGACGACGATGTTGTTCACGATATCGGCTACCAGGTCCAGCACCTCAAGGATGGGGATACCGCTGCGCATCAATAT
>Ga0315289_10009874_pt1 | contig 13706 bp, 17 predicted proteins | sample YL17G11_40_MG_FD_203452 | JGI IMG/M metagenome (GOLD analysis project Ga0315289, IMG submission 203452) | Sediment microbial communities from Yellowstone Lake, YNP, Wyoming, USA - YL17G11_40 | ecosystem: Environmental > Aquatic > Freshwater > Lake > Sediment | place: USA: Wyoming | collected...
CCCTACCATAATCGTAGAAATATTGACAATCATAACACCCCTCCACCCAATTTTCTCAAAGAAAACACAAGCCAATAGAATTGTCATAAATGGGAGGAAAGGTACGATCATGCTGGCCAGTTCTATTCCAATGAGAGTGTATGTCAACGTTGATGCTTTGTTCATTTCTCTTTCACTAATACTTCTATGATCTCTGGATTGTCTTCGCTGAACGGCTCGTACGCACTTTTGAAACCCATCTTATCGCATATAGACCTCATTTTTGCGAAAGGTGTCGGCACTTTTACGCCATAGCCTTTTGACAGGATTGTTTCAAACAGTTTACGAAGGTTGCCTTTTCCTTCATCCTTCGAGATTATGAAGCTTACGTATATGAATTTACCAGATTTCCAGAGCCACCCATCAAACATTTCACTGGTGAATCCAAGCTCTTTCCCAAACTTGGAGTCGGGCTCAATTATCCCATGTTCATCATCATTTTCACTTATCATTCTTCTTCGCCTCTCTGTTAGCTCTATTAGCTTTCACAAACTTGTACTTGTTAACCTCCCATTTGCCATGAACGATCCAGCCAACATAGTAACCTCCGAAAAAGCACAATAGTGCTATTATGAAATATTCCCACATCTCTTTTACCTCACAGTTCTGCGTACTCCGTACATGTATCCTTGTCTCCGTACATGTATTTAAGTATTAGGTTGGTCACCGCTCCTATCTGCTTTTTAATGTAGTACTCTACATCAAGATCTTCAACACTTGTTACCTCTGAATAGTGCCTTGCTTTGTGACTGAGGTTACCGACTCCTTTGACCACGACGTAACCCACTGTGCCATCCTCTTCTATGTATTTTTCTGGGTTCTTTCTTGCAACCACCACGTGAGCGTATTTGCCGTAATCATGTGCCCAAAGCTTCTGGACTTTGATCCTTTTCCATATTATGAATTTATTGAGAGGGAAAACATTTTCTCTTACACCCTGCACAATCATCCTTGAAAATTCTACCGCAGCATTGACATCTTTTTTCTTGAGTATAATCTCTAGCACTTTTTTCTGCGTATAGTTCGCAATTGGGCAATTACCGCACCATAAAGCTTTACCATTACTTCTGACATAAATTATTCCATTTGGAACAGAAACACAATAAACGTCATCATGATATTCACAACTCTCCATAAAATTTCTAGATCTGACCAAATATATGTTTTTTCCAATAATTTCTCTCACACTGTAGTACATATGGGTTTTGAACCCTCGCAATTCCCACTTTTTAGATATTTTTATGTTTAACTGAGAAACATTTCCTGCAGTTCCTGATTTAAGCAGCAGTTCTTGAATGTCGTTAGCCAATCTTTTAGATGAAGTAAAAAACGTCCTGTAACCATTATGAACACTCCCATCAAATTGAACAAAGTTATCCAAAAACGACCTTATAACTTCTTGGCACGATAATTTTATCTCGTCTGGAATATATTTTGATTTTGAATGCCCAAAAATAGAGAGTTCTCTTGAAAGCCATTTATCACTTATTGTAAAAATTATCAATCCATCCTTTCTCTTATGCTCACAAACATGGTAAGGCATTTTGCTTAATATAGACCTCGCTAGACCAATATTAGTTTTTTGCCCTATACTGGCTTTGTTTCCTTTGGTAAAAGTCCAACCTTCAGCCAAATATAACGCCAAAAAATCAGCCCAATCTTTAAAATCCATATCAATTTCTTGTGCCTCCTCTTTGCAAATTTTGTGGCCGTGTTTAAAAGACACTTTCTTTAACCGTTTTTTGTCGGTTTCTTTTCCACACCAATAACCAGTTCTCGGTATAGCATAAAAAGACCCAATCATTTCACTGGCTGTTTTGAATTTGTAAGATGCTTGATTATTTTCTCTCGCAAACATTTGGTGCTGCGGAGTCACCATTATATCTATAGCTCCAGACTTCAATCTCGCCATATTACCGTCAAATCTTTTTTTAATCAATCTGGTGGGAAATTGGTATTTCATATTTAACGAAGTGTCACAGGTCATTAACATGTCATCAATACTCAAATCATAAAACTTCTTCCACCCGTTGAGTGTTAAGACTTCGACGTTTTTATCAAAGCACCAATCGCTCTTCATGAAACCGACATAATCCACATCTCCATCTGACTTAAGACCAGCGTACTTTTTCTTAGCTTCAGTAAAGAACAGAACAGTATAAAACTTGTCAAGGCCTACTTTGACGCCGAGTTCTTCAGAAAGTATCTCGGCAAACTCTTCACCTTCTTTCTGAGTGAGACCAGTAAGGAAGCTGCTGTCCGTATCGGAATAGATATTAACATAACCGTACCTTTCAGCAACCTTGATACCTCTATGAATCCAGTTCCTACCCTCGCATGCAACCGCTTCCTGAGCCTCGGCCAAAAACCACCTCGATTTTGGAGCCTTGAGATATCCGTACATTGATCGAGCTATTGTCTTCAGAGCCTGAACTTCACCAGCGTACTTCTGTTTGTATTTCTTTTCACCGTACCTCTTCTTTGCATCACTTATCCTGCCGAGCAGCCTTTTCATGGCTTTTACAAAGAATCCTTCTGGGCTTTTCATGAAATAGAATTTTTTGCCATAGTCTGACTCTATTACGTGGTACAACCCTCTTTTTATGTCATCTGGATCTGGGTTCGGCACGTAAGTCTCTGGGCTGATATTGGAATTGATAAGTATTATGGGGTACATACTGTTACCAGTTATAAAAGGCCTTCCGTTTCTTCTTGCGACAAAGAAACTGTTCTCTACACTTGGACACCATACGATCCCTGAATATTTTACATTGTGGTATTTTTTAATTCCTACATGAGCCCCACTTGTTTTTTTAATGAAGACAAACCTTTCATAATTGTCTCTGTCGCTTTTTAATATGCTTCTATACCCAGAAATGATGGACAGCACTTGGACCTGATCTGACAGTACTCCATCACAACTCGTATATACACTGCTTTTTTGTGTCACAAATGTGCCATCACCCTTTATTAGCTCATTTAAGAACATTTCACGCTGTCGCATAGAAGCGTAGAACATGAAGTCAGGTATTATCTTGTGTTTTTGAAGATTGAATTCACTGCACAGTTTCCGCGTATCCTCCGCATTAATGCGGAATTCCATAATCCACTTCTTGTAAGTTTTATGAAATCTCTCCTTCTTTACAAAAGCTACACCACTCCCAATAAGTGCCTTCTCGATGTCTTCGCAGTATTTTTTGTGCTTAAACATTGATTGAACTATTGTGATGCTTATATCTGGTCGTATATGCCCCTCAGTTATAATCCACGCAAGCAGTCTAATTTTATCATCTGAAATATCTAATTCTTCTCCTTGAAAGTTACCAGCAACTGGAATCTCGATATATGTTTTCAAATCCGAGGCCATGGACACCTGCAAGCCTTTATCTTTTCTTTTGTCCCTAAATAAAGTTCTATGTTTGGGCGTGCAAAGAATGTCCAGATGCCTTGTTTTAATATTGATCAAATTTCCGTTGAAGTCATAATTGTGGATATTATCAAGTGGTTGATATTCAAGCGTTCCTAAATCCTTATTAAAAGTTAAAATATCTTCACCCAAAATCAATTGGTTTCTATACTTCCAACCATTTTTGGTCAGACATTGAGTATCATCACTTATGCAAGCAAAGTCGAACACAGACACATTCTCTGGAATGCCCCTTGTAGGCTTCATAGTGAAAGCACCACTGGTCTTCGGCTGCAGATTGTACCTGTTCTTCGGTATGACATACCCAAACTCTTTTGCAATCTTGATCAGAAAACCTTCAACAAGCACGGAATACGGAACACTCAATACCTGATCTGGGGGTATTCCAGTAAGGCTTGAGAGTTCAACGATAAAAGTCCAAGCATATTCAAATATGTCCATTGTCAATTGGACATCGCTGGCGCAGTGGTCTATAACATTTTGCCTTGTTTCTGGGTTATCCCAAAGCTTTGCAATTTCATCTCTGTTTATTTCCACAAACTTTGTGGGCGGAACAAGATCAGATTTCCTCAGTTCTCTGTGCAATATAGGCTGAGATTTTCTGCTTCCTTTAGGAATGACAAACTTGGCAATGCCAAAAAGATCAATTGCTGGACGGCCAACTATTGAAATTGTTTTCCATTCCGTCACGTACGGCATTGAAAAGTTTCTTGAAATCCTAAAGTTAGCCTTGCCAATTTTTGCCCTTTCGGTGAAATAAGGCCAGTCGAAAGTGTTTCCGTTGTAAGTCAGCATGAAAACTGGGTTCTTTTCAATTATAGCCTCAGCAGTCTCCTCAATAAGTACGTCATCGTAATGCCCCATCGCTGGAATCATTATCTGTTCTCTTTCACCGTTCTCATCTCTGAAAACAAGGCCTGAAAGAATTATAGGATCTGTTTCAACGTGCGGCATGCCACCAGTTTTACCGTACATCTCACCGTCAATAGCCATTGCCGATATCTCTGGTATAATGTCATCATCCGCCTGGAAAATCTTTGCCGAGGATATGTCATACGTTGCCATTTCATATCTGCCATGAGGTAATCCAACTGCTATGGCACCAGAAACGAGGTGCCATGCGCACGGCGTGAAGCCTCTTTCTTTCATGTAGACCTGAGTGTAATATATATCCGACTCGAATGTTTTTATACCCTCAGCTTCAAGATCATTCCTTATTCTCGGTATATCCTCACTCGCATCAAAACCAGAGATTTTTGAAAAGACCTGTTTGCTGATACCATTTAACTTTTCAATATGCCTAAGATCTGGATATCTTCCGATATCATTGTAAAATTCTTCCGACAACAAAAACGGGCGCACTGAAGAGTCAACAAGCTCTATTATTTCGTTCTTATCATTGAAACCTATTAGGTGTGCAACTTCGGCATACCCCACTGGACTGCTGGCACAATTTTGTACCATGCTGTACACATCAAAACAACCAGAACTTTATCATAGTTCTCAATAACATCACCTCACATACTGCATTTGATTTTTGGTATTTCCAACTCCTCCTCTCGCTATTTGAAATTTTATGACTTTGGAAACTTTCCGATATCTCCCATTGATTTTATCTTTTTCTTTGCCTGATCAATATTAAGGTTTGGGTCAACATCGTCTTTTTTTGTGTCTAACGCCTCCTCAATCCTTTGAATTGCAAGTTCTATCTTCACAATCCTCCCGAGTATCTCGGCGCGGAATTGAGACTTACATTGAATATACGTATCGTCATCAACCCTGACATCCCATGTCTTACCGTAAGGGTCACGCCTGTAATTACCTATATCTGGAACTTCTGTCATTCAAATCAGCTCAGTAAGGCAACCTATTATTGATAGCATCCTTCAGATGATTCATTCCAAGTGTTTCAACTTCATTCAGGTTGAGACCAGCATTCAGAATCATCATGTATGTCTGAGCAAGAGTATCCGCAAGTGCCAACTTTAACTCAGCTTTATATCCAATCACATCATCTTTAAATTTATGCCCAATTTTGTAATATTCAAGATATGTGATTGATTTAGCTGCATCTCCCATTTCGCTGAATATTCTCAAAAGTCTCCATAACGCATTTTCCTGCTTATACTTCTTTTTGAGAACATTCCAGACCATTACCCAATCTAGTGCTGTTGGTCGTAATTCATTTTTAGCTTCTTCCAATTCCTCCACGCTTCCATAACTTCTTCTTCATGAGTTTTCATGAACATGCACATGTCACATCTCTTACACCGCCACCTATAGAACGCTATAGGTAGAGATTGCCACTTACCAGTTTCGAGGGCATATTTCAGGTGAGATGCCCTATTAGTGAACAGAGTCATAAAATGTTGAGCAGCACCTGGTTTTAACCTCACGATCCAAGTCCTTTCTGGTCTCTGAATTGTGGTGTTGAGTATGCCCAGATGTTCATGAACGATATTTGATTTGATTGATTCTCTTGGTGGCATCATTACAAAAACCTTGACACTTCCTTCAGCTCTGTTACTACCTACAAGATACGTGACAAGTTGCACGACCTTGTAAGACGGCGGCCATATCTTTGGACTATTGTAAGAGCCGTATGACATCATTGCTGTCATTTCATATGTGTGCCCAAACAGACCCAAGTCGGCTGTGCCAGTTGCATCCCCAATATGATGCACCTTCTGTATCTCAAGATTTTTATCCTGTCCCTCATGAACAAGCATACTAGAAATTGCATTGGTTATTCCTATCTCTATTCCCTTACCTCTCATCCAGGTGAGTATCCTATAATACTCATTTTCAGTGTATACCTGAGGTAATAATTTGTATGCAAATGACGCACGGAGACAGTATATCAGATCAGAGTTGTGTATATCAAAACGACGCCCCTTATCCTGCCGCGTTATTGCCCTGAAAAGAAGTTCCTTGAAATCTTTATCATCATATTCTTCAATGTCAACCCATTCAAGCAGCGACTCTATGGCATCATCTTCGTCTTTGTCGCTTATAAGTCTGACCAACTTTATTTCGCCCTAGTTTCATCATTGATTGTTATTGATACCGTTATAACTGTCCTACCAACCACAATTTCTCCAAGAGTGGAAAGTTCTTCATATGTCAACGGTATTTTCAATATGTCAGGTCTGAGCATCTTCATTGCTGGCATCATTTTTTCCTGAGCTACCATCGCCTGCTGCATCCCCTGAGACATCATACCTTTGATGTCAAACATGCTGGTATCTTTCACGTCATCTGAGTGCATTATATCGCCACGCTTCGCTATTATGGTGATAATACCAGTGTCTTCTTGCTGAACAGAAAGAACTGTGGCAACGATTTTTACTTTATCCATATCATGATTCTCCATTCAATCTCTTCGGAACTGGGTCAACGCATATACCCAGCATTTTTCCCCAACGCTCGGTCAAACTTCTTTTTGATTGCATGGCACTCAGAAGCCACACCACATTTCTCGCAGTTATGGCGTTTATCAAGATGAAACATTATGAAACATTTTGGTACCTTTGTTCCGCTCTTCTCAAGCCTCTCAACTTCTTTGCACCATGCAGCCCGCAGTTTTGGGTATAGCTCATAATCGTCAATGATCTTCTGGAATATTCCAGGTGGTGGGTCATCATCTAAATGTTCAGCCGCATTCATGAGGACTTCACAATCGCAGAAGCCTCCATTCTCGAAAAGCACTTCTTCAACATAGCCGAAATCTATTCTACGCCTCGTGCAGAATTGCTCCGTCAGCCTGAGAGTGTTGTCACAATCATCTCCATGTGTCAGTTTTCTGTCTAAAAACAAGAAAAGGCTGTGCCAATTTACGCGGTCATCGCGATGACCGCGGTTTACGTGGTTATCTTGAGAACCGCGGTGTACATCAGATTCAATGGGTTCTTCAAGCTCCACGTTTGGTTCTATGACGGCCCTTCTAAACGTATCCCTTTCCTTTTTTGACATTTTCATTACTCCACATTATAACTTGCATATGGTATTCATTCACACGCCGCTAAGGAAGGCTAAAAATCCGTACATGCTCTTACGATCTCCAAGCAGATACTCACCTTTCAGCTGACCGAGACCAGCACCGATGATAGCCTTTTCTTTGTCCGTAAAGTTTTGTTTCATGAACTCACTTTCTATCGCCCTGAAGATATCCATCTGGTTCCCATAGGTCGCAACGTCAAGGAACATTTCAACCGATTCGGCGTATTTGCCGTCGAGAGCATATCTAAGCATACCATTAACCCTGTCAATCGGTATCTCCACGTTCATAATCTCTTCATTTTTTATCGGCTCTTTCCTGCCGATGCAGAGACCCTGAAGGTTCTTCAGTGCCATCCTCATATCACCATCTGCATTCTGAGCAATGTAGAATATCTGCTCTTCGGTTATCACTTCAGTTATATGTTGATCTTCTCTCACGAACGCAAGTCTACCATAGATTTCATCTGGTGTCAGAGGCCTGAAGTTTATCAGGAAACACCTGCTCCTTATCGGTCTTATTATGCCGTAGAGAAAGTTGGTGGATATCATGAATTTGCAGTTGTTGCTGAACTTTTCCATCATCCGCCTCAAAGCTTCCTGAGCTTTTTCGGTGAGGTCAAACTCGTCAAGGAATGCGATCTTTGGCCTTGCGTCAAGAGACTTGGTGCTTACAAACCCCTTAACACCTTCCCTTATGACCTCAAGTTTCCTGTCATCCGACGCGTTCCATTCCTTCTTCTCGGCATTGATACTTTCGCAGAACACTTCAATCGCACAGCTCTTTCCCACACCAGAAAGTCCAGAGAGTATCATATGTGGAAACCCTCTACCAGCGATTGTCTCATTGACAAATCTCTTGAGAGTACTTATTGCCCATGCGTTGCCAACTATCTCGTCGAAAATCTTTGGTTTGTACATCGAATCTGCCCAATCTTCCATTATCTTTCACCTTATCATCCAGCTATTTTTCTGATTATCAAATCGAAGTTTTTAGCGTCCAGCCATCTTTCTTGACGCCCTTTGCTCGTGCGCCTGTTTGTCTTCCTCTACCCACTGTCTTACTTTTTTATCTATCTCCTCTTTAGTGGGCAACCTATCAATCCCTTTGTCATGTAACTCAAGTATCAATTGTTTCCTTGCTTTTCCATCGTACTTCATGAGTTTGTAGTTCTTCCTGTAGTTCTGCGAGAACGAAAGCTTTTGCCTTAACCAATTAAGGTTCACGGAGAAATGCAAACCACTCTTTCTGTACACGAATCTGCAGTGAGAACAAAGCTTATCTCTGTATCTGTGCTTGTCTGGATTGTCCACTATTGTTTCACCACAATTTTTACACTTTATATTATCTGCCATTATTTTATCCTCCAATTATTTTTTTGATTGTTCTAAGCTCCTTGTTATTCATACCCTTGAATTTCAAATGAATTGAAAGCACTGCAAATCTTAAACCAAGAGAAATGATATACTCGGCAAAACTCCCAGTAATTGGTGGCAATGTTGCAGACCATAACAATACAGCCAATACAAACCACTGTGATAATAGTGCTCTCAAGAGGTTGCCAAGTTTCTTCAGAAACTTGGGGTTGTATATTTTCCACAAGCCTGGACGTATTGATGTTCTTATTTTTGATTTCAAACGTTTCACCGACTAGTTTTCAAGATTAAGTAGAGGATACAATAAACTCTACTTCAAGCTGATTTAGGTTGCGCCACTGACGTTTTTTGTTGTCCCTGCTGTTTTTCCTTTATGTCAAGCCCAAAGTATATCAGTATCAGCACAAAGATCAGCACTCCTAGAAGCTCTGGCATCATGTTGTTGTCGATTACCGTCATCGTCGCTGTGAAGGCAATAAAGATTATCACTGTTGCAAATATTTTTGCAAGATACTCCGATTGCATGTTATCACCACCTTAAGGCGCTGTGGAGTTTGTCGGTATCGTGATCGTAGAGTTACCCTGCGGGAACAGTATCAGCAAAGGAGAACTTCCGCTACCAGAATAGAAATACGGGAGCGCTCCGTCCCACCTGCTCAGCACCATGTTCAGTTGCATGTATTGCAAGTACTCTGGTGAAAGGTTCGATGTGACCAGTCTCAAGTATTCCGATTCTCCAAACGCCTGAAGTATCCTTGCCTGCGAAGAAGCATTTGCAGCTATCAGTTGCTGTTGTGCATCGGCCTGAGCAAGAGTAATCGTAACATTTGCCTGAGCTTCCGCCTGTACAACGTTTTGCTGTTGCTCGTAATAGACCTGCCTTAATTTGTTTTCAGCTTCCTGGGCTTTTTGTATCTGCACCACTTTGGCCTCGATTGCGGCATCAAACTGTGCCGAGAACTGGAAGTTTGTGATTGAAACTGCAACGACATCTATGTGGAATTTGTTTAGCTTTTCACTCAGTAGGTTCAGGAACACTGTCCTAACCTCTTCCCTTTTGGCTATAAGATCTTCAGCTTTGTACTGTGCCGAGACAGCTTTGATTATGTCCTTAATTGTAGGTGTTATGAATCTGTCATCGTAATCCTGCCTGAAATCTTTGTATATCTCAACGACATAACCTGTGTTAAGTCTGTAGTTGACAGTTATGTTTATGGTGACCGTCTGCAAATCCGATGATGCCGCAGATTCAGATCCCTCAGATTTTTGAACCTGCACGTTCATAAGCTCAAGAGTATCAACCCACGGCCTGAGGAAGTGCAAACCTTCATCGAGTTTGCCTGTTGCTTCTCCGAATGTCAGTTGAACACCCCTATATCCTGACGGTACGATCTTTGGAAGTGAAATAAGCGGCGGAATGAACACAACCAGCAGTATGATGATAACAGCTATCGATATGATCCTCTTTAGGAAGCCAGATGTTGTCCATGTGTTAAAATCTGTCCATCTGAACCTTTCTCTTTGTCTTTGTTGCCTTCTTTGATCCTCTTCTTCATCTTCTCTACGTCTCCGTTCGTCTTCATCTTCACTAGTTCTTCTACTCAATTTTCATTTCACCCCCTTTATTGCTCATTCTCTAGGTTTTGGCATTTGCCATGCGAATACCCACGGACAGATGACCAAAGTGATCTGATGGAGCAATGCAGCGGAGGCGATATTTCAACCACATGTCCATCAGAGATGAGATAGATACTTGAAGGTCAACCCATGGGAATGTTTCGGGCAGATGCACGATACATCCAGGTCCCTGATGGGACCTGGGAATTGATATCCAGGTCTCTGATGAGACCTGGGAATATTTCGGGCAATGTCAAACAGATCTTACTGCTCAAAAGGACACGACTCCTCTCCAATATAAAACGGGCTCTTGCGCCCCGCAGGGCGCTAGATGAAGCCGTCAGGCTTCGTCTCAGATAAATGAGCTCAGACGACAATGAGAACTCACCCAAGAGCCCGCCCGAGCCTGCACAACCCCACCAAAGGAGGGATTAGCTCATAAAGTAGTATTGCGCAGACTCGGCGTAACATAAGCATGCACGGTACTTAATAAACATTTAGCCTATCACACTAACACCCAGACCTTCTTATTATTGAGATATAATGCACAAAGACAACAATCTCCGCATCAGATGGTTCCTTATCATATGTCTTCTTGAAACACTCACGCAGTTCTTCAATGTTCTTATCGTTTAGGTTGAAGGTTATCTTTAGAGACTCTAACATCTCCTGCGGTGTCAGGTTCTTGTTAACCCACGTTATTGCCTTTTCCATTTTTTCCAAAATTCCCGAGCCCTTCGGGCTCGGATTTCTTTTTATGTTCATAATTCTCACCTCGCTCACGCCATAACTTTATCCCCGAGCCCGAAGGGCTCGGTTATTTCTTGGCGTTTTTACTTCTTTCACGCCATAACTTTATTCTGGCTTCAATCTCTCTTTCCTTCTTAATCGCGGGATCTGGCATGAATTTCATCTCTTGATTTGGTCTGAATACAGGAATGCCGTAATGCAATATCCTTTTTTGCCTGTGCTTTTCGTATGTCTTCCTGTACCCTATTTTTCGGCATATCTCCCCGCAGTAAACCTGGTGTTTGTGAAGTGCGCTTTCTGGAAGTTCTACACCGCATACCTTGCACGCCTTTGTCTCGTGTCGGTATAATTTCCACCTCATGTATCTTGCCCTTTGAGCGGGCTTTTTGCAGTCTTCGCATATTCTTCTCATACCTGACCTTTTAGGAACGAAGAATATCCTCTGGCATATCTTGCATTCTACGGCCAATATTTCTAATTTTTTCATACATCATCTTCACCTGTCTGAGTGTATGCGTCGAGCAATGACTTCCATCAATCCTTTTCTCCCCAACGCATCAATATCCTCATACTTTATGTTCATAGAAAAACACAACATGTGGATCATTGCCACAAGATCGCCCAGCTCCTTTGTCATATCAGCGCAATGTGCATCATAATCCTCTGGGTATTTTGTCAGGTAAATGAATGCTTTTTGCACAGCACCAAGCTCGTGACCCAGGAAAAGGAGTCTGTACCACGTCTGTCTTTGAATCCTGTCCTGGTTTAACAACAGCCAAAGTTCTTCCCATTTCAATGCTCTAACCCTCCATTATGCATTTAAATTCAACCATCGATGAATCATTACGCAAATAAAGCGGGTGCTTAGGAGAACCGTCAGAGTTTTGCCCAAGGCAAAAGATTTTTGTGCCTGCCACTCCAAGCAGCCTTATTACTTCATCTCCTCGATCAAGCAGCCTTCCATGATTGCCCCATGCAATAATAGTATCATGTCTCAACACCTCACACACTATGTGTTTATCGTTAATAGGTCCAATTGGATCTTTATGCTTCAATAGATTCTTGGGATCTGTAGATCTTAACGCAAATATGTTGAGCATTATCATAGAGCCGTAGCCCAGTCTCCTTGAAAAATTGATACATCTTCTTACTGTGGGATCATCAAACTTTTCATCGGCAGTACTTGGGTTGAGACCTATGAATACGAGCCTCGACATGCACCTATCCCATACTCTGTGCAATGCATACCTGTACTCTTTGTTGATACCACCCCATGCGCATTGTGAAACAATTATGTCACCATGTATTGGAATGTTCATTTTCTTACCACTTTTGTTTTGCCACATTTAGGACATCTGTAAATAGGATAGTGCGTAATCCCATCACGCGCATGCACACTCCTCCTAGTATATTCCATGTATGTGTTGCAGTCAGAGCAAACCTTTTTGTTCGGTCTTCCCATTTCTTATCACACTTCCAATTCTCCTGCTCCTTCAAAAATTATGGGCGCAATTTTCATAAATTCCGCAAGGATCTTTTGGGCCATTTCTCGTATCTCCCACTGAGCTGATGGAGCTAGTCTGAGTCTAAAGAAGTGAAGCCAATTCCTTGCATTGCCACTTACGACTATATGCGTATGGCATGCGTTTGGTAGGACATATCGTGCATCTTCTTCAGGTATCCCAACTGAAATTAGCTTTGCATACACATCCGCACTACGCCTTATCAATGAATCAGACTCTGCGATAGCACTAGAAACTTCAACAGACACAACTTTACCTGTATTATCCCAAGAATGTGGGAATACATACCAATCCTTTCTCTTTGAAGGGTTTACGTGCCTCTGCGACTGTTGCATGTATGAAAAGAGACGGTGGCGGACTAGCTGATGGGTTAGAGCACGGGAGATTTCTGATACGCTAACCGTGGCAAAGAAGTGCTCAAAAACTCCCCAATGTTTCATCCTCTTGGCTTCACCAATGAGCTTTGGCAAACAAAAATTGGTAGAATCGCACTTCTTGCAAAAGTCTGGTTCAGGCTTATACTGACATTGTAGTCTCCAATTTGTTTCAACCAAATCGTGCGCAGGTTCCTGTGTCCTAGTAGATTTCATAGCTACCGCGCAGTTAAGTGTCATTATATCTGCTGTTGGTTTATCTGCTGGGAACATGACTTTTATTTCCATCATATTCACCTCCAACTTTTTACTTTTTACCCGCGTCTAAGAGACGCGGCGTTCCTCTCTTATTACCTGCCTGATTCTTTGCTCTCTCTTCATGATCATGCGCAGATACCACATTGAGAACAATATACAAGATACAGTGAACAACAACAGGGCAAACGGCAGGATCATTATAATTATTGATGACATAGGCACGAACACTTCTATTGGTATTGCCACAATTTGTATAATCATCGCAACCCAAGGAAGGTATTGAGTTATGAACTTTTCCTTCTTGGTTAGCGGTCTCGATAAAGCAAATCTAATCACTTTTGTCAG
>Ga0315289_10009876_pt1 | contig 13705 bp, 13 predicted proteins | sample YL17G11_40_MG_FD_203452 | JGI IMG/M metagenome (GOLD analysis project Ga0315289, IMG submission 203452) | Sediment microbial communities from Yellowstone Lake, YNP, Wyoming, USA - YL17G11_40 | ecosystem: Environmental > Aquatic > Freshwater > Lake > Sediment | place: USA: Wyoming | collected...
TTGGCGGCGGGGGCGGCCTTGAGGGCGAAAGAGGTTGGAGATTTCTCGGCCGCCAGCCTGAGCAGCTATCGAACAGCCCTGGAACAGAGCTTTGTTCTACAAGACCTCAAGCGCTATCGAAGGGTTTTCGGCCTGTTGTCTGGCCACCCCCATCTCTTTTCCCTTTATCCCCAGATGGCGAATGAGGCTGCCCATGAGATCCTGGTTGTGGACGGCAGGCCTAAGGCGGAGAAGGTTCAACTGATCAAGGGGATGGTTTTCCAGAAGCTATCCCGGTGGGAAATACTTAAAGATCTTTACCATCTTTGGAGGACCTTCAGGTGAAGTTAGAGGATAAACTCTACCTCCTTAAGTTCAAGCCAGACGAAAAGACCCATTTGCAGCCGAAAGAAGAGGATTGCCAGCGTTGCACCGAGAGGCCATGCACCACCTTCTGTCCGGCCCAGGTTTACAAATGGGAGGAAGGCAAGCTGGTAGTCTCGTTCGAGAACTGCCTGGAATGCGGCTCGTGTCGCATTGGCTGTACCTTCGTCTCCGTGGATTGGCGTTATCCGCGGGGCGGATTTGGGGTATCGTTCCGGTTTGGCTAAAAAAGGTTGACTGGAAGGGGATTAAAGGTTAAATTATCACGATTAACTAAGGGGGGGTAATTTTATGCGCAGCGATATCATCAAAGAAGGGCTGGAGAGGGTTCCTCATCGATCGATGCTTCATGCCTTAGGTGTTACCCGGGACGCCCTCAAGAAGCCCTTCATTGGAGTGGCCACGAGTTTCAGCGATCTTATCCCCGGGCACATGGGTATGAGAGACATGGAACGGTTCATTGAGAAGGGAGTCCACTCGGGAGGGGGTTATTCCTTCCTCTTTGGAATCCCGGGGGTTTGCGACGGAATCGCCATGGGCCATTCTGGCATGCACTATTCCTTGCCCTCCCGGGAACTGATTGCCGATTGTATCGAATCCGTTGCCGGGGTTCATTGTTTTGATGGGCTGGTGTTGTTGACGAACTGTGATAAGATAACCCCAGGGATGTTGATGGGCTGCGCGCGCGTCAACATTCCTACCGTGGTACTTACTGCTGGGCCGATGCTTTCAGGCAGATACAAGATGCGCCGACTCTCCTTCGTCAACGATTCTTTTGAGGCCATTGGGCGTTTCAAGACGGGCCAGATCGATGCCCATGAGTTGGAATGCCTCGAAATGGAATCATGCCCAGGGGCTGGTGCTTGTCAGGGGCTTTACACCGCCAACACGATGGCCTGCATGACCGAGGTCTTGGGAATGTCGCTGCCGGGCACCGCGACCGCACTGGCCGGTTCATCTCGCAAAAGGCGCCTCGCCTTCGCATCGGGAGAGCAGGTGGTCCGATTAGTTGAAGGGGAAGTTACTCCTCGGAAGATCATGACGAAGGAGGCTTTCGAAAATGCGATCCACGTGGATATGGCCTTGGGTGGTTCAACGAATACCGTTCTTCATTTGACCGCCATCGCCAAGGAAGCGGGGGTGAGTCTGGGTCTCGACCTTTATGATCGTATCAGCAACGAGGCTCCTCAACTCTGCAGCCTCCTCCCCGGGGGAAAATACTTCTTGGAGGATCTGGACTTTGCTGGAGGCATCCCTGCCGTGATGAAGAGGATAAAGTCACAGCTCCATGACCTGCCTACGGTTTCCGGGAAAAGGACCGCGCAGATCATCGAGGAAGCAGAGATCTTTGACGAAGACATCGTTCGCCCCCTAGAGCATCCCTACAGTCCGAAAGGAGGGATCGCCATCCTGCGGGGTAATCTCGCGCCGCTGGGGGCGGTGGTGAAGCAGGTTGGACTTACGGATAAGATGAAGAGATTTGAAGGCCGGGCCATGGTGTTTGATTCAGAGGAAACGGGTATGGCGGCCATCATGGGCGGGAAGATCTTGCCTGGAGATGTCATCGTCATCCGGTATGAAGGCCCGAAGGGCGGGCCGGGCATGCCCGAGATGCTTTTGCCAACCTCGGTGCTCATGGGCCTCGGACTGGGAGAGGTTGTGGCGCTTATCACCGACGGTCGTTTTTCCGGGGGCACCAGGGGTCCTTGCATCGGCCATATCTCCCCGGAGGCCATGGAGGGGGGGCCCATTGCCATTCTTCAAGATGGAGATCTTATCTCCATCGATATCCGCCAACGGACTCTCCAGGTGAAGCTGGGCGACCGAGAGATCCAAGACCGACTCTCGAAATGGAAGCCGCCGCGGCCTAAGGTCACCGAAGGCTGGTTGGCCAGGTACTCTAAGTTAGTCACTTCTGCCAACACGGGTGCGGTGTTGAAGAGTGAGGATTAAATGAAGCTCCCCCCACCGGGAGCATCTTGCGGAGAACCCTCTGGTCATTGCGTTAAGGAGCTACCGTGAAGCTTTCGGGTGCACAAATCATCGTCGAGAGCCTGCTCAAAGAGGGCGTGGAGGTCATCTTCGGATTTCCTGGGGGGGTGATCCTCCCGATCTATGATGTGCTATATGATTCCCCATTGAGGCATATCCTGGTGCGACACGAGCAGGCGGCGGCCCATGCGGCGGATGGATATGCCAGGGCCACGGGAAAGGTGGGGGCTTGTCTGGTGACCTCCGGTCCCGGGGCCACCAATGTGGTTACCGGGGTGGCCACTGCCTATATGGACTCCGTCCCGATGGTGGTCATTACCGGACAGGTTGCTACCCCGATGATTGGCAACGATGCCTTTCAAGAGGCGGATATCGTTGGGATTACCCGTCCCTGCACCAAGCACAATTATTTGGTCAAGGATGTGAAAGATTTGGCCCTGACCCTGAAGGAGGCCTTCCACATAGCGGCGACGGGTCGACCCGGGCCGGTCCTGGTGGATGTACCGAAGGATATCATCCTCTCCGAGGCGAGCTACCACTACCCGGAGACCATCTACATGCGTAGTTATAACCCGACCTACAATGGTCACCCGGGCCAGATCCTGAAGGCTGCCAAGGCCATCGTGAAAGCGAAACGGCCTATTATCTATGTGGGAGGAGGGGTCATCAATTCCGGGGCCTCGGAGGAGTTGCTCAAGCTGGCGAAGATGACCCATACTCCGGTCACCACCACCCTGTTGGGGTTGGGCGCCTTTCCAGAAGACTCCCCACTCAGCTTGGGAATGCTTGGGATGCACGGGGCCTGGCACACCAACACGGCAGTCTCCAACACTGACCTACTCTTGGCGATTGGTGCACGGTTTGACGATCGGGTGACGGGAAAGATCGAGGGATTCGCCCCGGGGGCATTCATTATTCACATCGATATCGATCCTTCGGCCATTAGCAAGAATGTGCGCGTGGATGTTCCCGTGGTGGGAGATGCCAAGAAGGTCCTTATCAAGTTGATTGAGACCCTGGAGGCCTTGCCGGATCGGTCCAACCTGAAGGAGCGGAGACAGTGGATCAAACAGATCCAGGAATGGAAGAGAACCCACCCACTTAGCTACGAGCAAGATGATAAGATCATCAAGCCCCAGTATGTGGTGGAGGAGATCTCCCGCCTCACCAAGGGGGACGCCATTATCACCACCGAGGTAGGGCAAAGCCAGATGTGGACCGCCCAGTTTTGTCAATTTCTGCGGCCCCGGACCTTCCTCTCCTCGGGAGGGTTGGGAACGATGGGATATGGATTCCCTGCGGCCATTGGAGCTCAAGTGGCGTTTCCCGATAAGTTGGTCATTGATATCGCCGGAGATGGAAGCTTCCAAATGAATCTGCAAGAGCTGGCGACGGTGGTGCAATACGATCTTCCCCTGAAGGTGGCGATACTCAACAACCGCTGTCTCGGGATGATTCGCCAATGGCAAGAGCTATTCTTTGGCCGTCGCTATTCTCATTCGAAATTGGTGGGGGGGCCAGATTTCGTGAGATTGGCGGAGGCCTACGGGGCGGTAGGGTTGAGGGCCACTAGGCCGGAGGAGGTAACGGCTGTCCTAAAAAGGGCCTTTGCTATCCCGAAGCCGGTGATTATCGATTTTCAAGTGGACCCGGAGGAGTGCGTCTTCCCCATGGTAGCAGCTGGGGCCTCCATCAATAATATGATCTTGGGAAAGGCGGAGCCTAAGGAGCCGAAGAGGCTTCTACGGGCTGTTAAATGAAGGTAGCCTGGTATTTTTTTTGGAGGGGTGCTGGTGCGACATACAATCTCCATCCTCGTTGAGAATCGTTTTGGGGTGCTTTCCCGGGTCTCCGGTCTCTTTAGTGGCCGGGGCTTCAACATTGAAAGCCTTTCGGTGGGAGAAACCCTCGATCCCTCCGTCTCTCGGATGACTGTGGTGGTACGAGGGGATGATCTCATCGTGGAACAGATCAAGAAGCAGCTGAACAAGCTCATCGATGTCATCAAAGTGATCGATCTCACTAGCGAGGAGTTTCTGGAACGAGAGCTGGTTCTGGTCAGGGTGAACGCCGAGCCAGGGGTGCGGGCGGAGGTGCTGAGGATTGCGGATATCTTTCGGGCCAGGGTGGTGGATGTGACCCCCAAGAGCTACACCTTGGAATCAACGGGTGACGAGAGCAAAGTAACGGCCTTCCTTGAACTATTGAGGCCTTACGGGATACAGGAAGTGGTGCGGACCGGCAAGGTGGCGATTGCCCGGGCGCGGAAGGTTCCAACTAAAGCCGAAAAGAGGGCGGAGAGGAAACCGGCGGGAAAGGTGGTGGGATTTCGAGAGTAAAGGCGTAAGGGCAGCAAGGTTCTGTGGTCTTTAAGGGAGAGGAGAAGAATAGTGGCTAAGGTATATTATGACAAAGACGCAAATCTCGCCATTCTAAGAGGAAAGAAGATTGCGGTCGTCGGATATGGAAGCCAGGGCCATGCCCAGGCACAGAATTTGCGCGACAGCGGCCTAAAGGTCATGGTGAGCGAGCTGGAGGGATCAGACAACTGGAAGCTCGCGGTCAAGGATGGCTTTAAGCCGGTATCGGCCTCTGAGGCGGCTAAAGAGGCAGACCTCATCCAGATCTTGACCCAGGATGATGTGCAGGCAAGGTTGTACAAGACCTCAGTAGAGCCTCATCTCAAGAAGGGCAAGGTCTTGATCTTTTCACATGGTTTCAATATCCATTTTTCTCAGATCGTTCCTCCCGGCAATGTGGATGTGATCATGATCGCCCCCAAGGGCCCGGGCCACATCGTGCGACGGATGTTCGTCGAAGGGGGAGGGGTCCCTTGCCTGATCGCGATCCAGCAAAATGCCTCAGGGGAGGCTAAGAAGATCGCCCTGGCTTACGCGAAGGGCATTGGCGGAACTCGCGCCGGGGTCATTGAGACCACCTTCAAAGAAGAGGTGGAGACAGATCTCTTTGGGGAGCAGTGCGTCCTCTGTGGCGGAGTAACGGAACTCATCAAGGCCGGATTCGATACCCTGGTAGAAGCGGGCTATCAGCCGGAGATCGCCTATTTTGAGTGTCTGAACGAGCTGAAATTGATCGTGGATCTCATCTTCGAAGGAGGTCTTACCTACATGCGGTATTCGGTGAGTGATACCGCCGAATACGGGGATTACACCAAGGGCCCGAGAGTCATTGACGCCTCGACGCGCCAACGGATGAAGCAAATCCTGCAAGACGTCCAGTCTGGCAGCTTCGCCCGGGATTGGATTCTGGAAAATCAGGCAGGTCGGCCCGTCTACCATGCCTTGAAGAAGCGAGATGCGGAACATCCCATTGAGATCGTGGGGAAAGAATTGAGAAAGATGATGAAGTGGATCAAGCCCAAGGGCTAAGAGGCGATGAATCCAGTTACAAGAGAATCATGGACCTACATTCTTCCGGTGGCGATTGCGGCGACCCTGCTTTTGCTGCTGCACGCCTTTGCTGCCGGATCCATTGCCCTCTTGATCCTGCTTCTCTTTATCTACTTCTTCCGGGATCCAGAGCGAATGGTCCCCACGGGGGAGGGTTTCATCCTTGCCCCTGCTGATGGAAAGGTGGTTGACGTATCGACTCAGGCGGGAGAGGAGGGAGGTGGCATCCTGATCAGTATCTTCCTCTCCCTCTGGGATGTTCATGTAAATCGCTCACCGGTGAAGGGGACGGTAGCGGGGGTTAACTACAAGAAGGGGAGCTTCCACCTCGCCTTTCGCGATGAGGCCTCAGTAGAGAACGAGCAAAATGTTATTGCCCTTGATCATGATCGAGGTCGGATCATCATGAAGCAGATTGCGGGCCTCATTGCACGCAGGGTCCTCTGTTGGGTTCAACCCGGCGAGGAGGTCCAGGCCGGACAGCGCATCGGATTAATCAAGTTCGGCTCGAGAGTCGATCTGATCGTTCCCCCCGATTCGCAGATCGAGGTGAAGGCAGGAGATAAGGTGAAGGCCGGAGTGACTATCGTAGGGTACCTGAAATGAGAGGGGGCATCTATGTCCTCCCCAGCCTCCTGACCCTGGGCAATCTCTTGGGTGGATTCTATGCCATCGTCTCCGCTTATGATGGAGACTATGGGCGGGCAGCGGTGGCGATCTTGATTGCGGGGGTTCTCGATGCCTTAGATGGATTGGTGGCGCGCCTCACCGGGAGTACCTCTGATTTTGGTGTTCAGCTCGATTCCCTGGCCGATCTGGTTTCCTTCGGGGTGGCCCCCGGGGTGTTGGCTTACACCTGGGCCTTGCTTCCTCTCAATCGCATTGGGTGGCTCGCCTGCTTTTTGTTCGTGAGCTGTGGTGCCCTGCGGCTGGCGCGTTTTAATATTCAGGCCCGCAAAGGGGACAAGCGATATTTTGTGGGCCTGCCCATTCCAGCAGCCGCGGCCTTCATCGCCTCCTTCGTGCTGTTTATGAAAGACTCGTCCTCCATTGTCCTTTTCCAGCGAGAGATCTTATCGCCCTCGGTAACTACGGTGCTCGTAGCAGTGGCCATCTATCTGCTTTCTTTCCTCATGGTCAGCCGGGTGAGGTATCGTAGCCTGAAGGGAATCGACTTCAAGAAGCGACGCCCCTTTGCCCTTCTTGTGATCCTGATTCTATTGATCCTCTTGGTCGGCTCGCAACCGAGCCTGTTGATATTTGGCTTTTTCTTTCTTTACATCCTTTCCGGAATGCTCCGTTACATCCCCCTGCCTGGAAGATCGCTCCTCAGAGAAAAGAAGGAAGAGGAGTTAAGCCAGAGTTAATGGGGCAGAAGGAAACCCAGGCAAGTGGGCTCCTGTCGGAGGGGAAAATTGCAAGGAGGAAGGCATGGGCAGAAGGATTATCATATTCGATACCACCCTCCGGGACGGGGAACAGTCCCCTGGCTGTAGCATGAATACCAAGGAAAAGCTCGATTTGGCCAGGCAGCTTGAGAAGCTGCAGGTGGATGTGATCGAGGCAGGGTTCCCTATCGCTTCTGAGGATGACTTCGAGGCGGTGAAGCTGGTTTCCCAGAAGATTAGGACCCCCATCATCGCCGGATTGGCCAGGGCCCGAGACATTGACATCGATCGAGCCTGGGAGGCGCTCAAGGAAGCTGAGCGGCCGCGCATCCACACCTTTATCGCCACCTCTGACATCCATTTGAAATACAAATTGAAGATGACCAAGAAAGAGATATTGGAGGCGATCAGCGCCGCGGTGAAACGGGCCAAGCGATATACCGACGATGTGGAATTCTCCCCCGAGGATGCAGGACGGACTGAGCAGGATTTCCTCTGCAAGGTGACAGAGGTGGCGATCGCCGCGGGGGCAACCACGGTCAATATACCCGATACGGTCGGGTATGCGATCCCTTGGGAGTTTGAGGCTCGCATCAGCAACCTCATGAATCGGGTCCCCAATGTCGATCGGGCAGTTATCTCTGTTCATTGCCACAATGATCTGGGCCTCGCTGTGGCCAATTCCCTGGCTGCTGTCAAGGCGGGGGCAGGGCAGGTAGAGTGCACGATCAACGGAATTGGAGAGAGAGCCGGCAATGCCTCCCTGGAAGAAGTCGTGATGAGCATCCGAACCCGCAGGGATCTCTTCGATGAGGAGACAAGCATCAAGACCGAGGAGATCTTTAAGACGAGCCGGCTCCTCACCAACCTTACCGGCATCCCGGTCCAACCCAATAAGGCCATCGTCGGTAGCAACGCCTTTGCTCATGAGGCAGGCATTCATCAGGATGGGGTGCTGAAAGAGAAGCTGACCTACGAGATTATGACCCCGGAATCGGTGGGCCTGACCCAGAGACTGGTTTTGGGAAAACATTCCGGCCGCCATGCGATTCGCAAGCGGCTTTCCGAACTGGGGTTCGACCTGTCCGAGCAGGATCTGAATAAGACCTTTGTGCGGTTCAAGGCCTTGGCCGATAAGAAAAAAGAGGTCTTCGATGATGACCTGGTCGCACTGGTGGAAGACGAGGTTTCCACCGTTCCCGAGACCTACTTCCTCGACTACCTCCAGTTCACCAGCGGTACGGGTATCATTCCCACTGCCATGGTCCGAGTTCGCAAGGAGGACCAAGTCTACCTGGAATCCGGATGGGGAGACGGGCCGGTGGATGCGGCTTATCATGCCATCGATTCCATCACCGGAATTCCTGGGAGACTGAAGGAGTATTCCATTCGGGCAGTGACGGGAGGAAAGGATGCCCTAGGGGAGGTGATGGTTACCATCGAGGCGAACGGGCATACCGTGGTGGGGAGGGGGACCAGCACCGACGTGATCGAGGCGAGCGTAAGGGCTTACATTAATGCTATCAACAAGGTGATTCACAAGCGCAAGCGGGAAAGAGATTAGAGGAAGATCAACCATGGAAATGACCATTACGGAAAAGATTATGGCGGCTCACGCGGGGGTGTCCGAGGTCAGCCCAGGACAGCTGATTAACGCCAAGCTGGACCTGATCTTGGGCAACGATATTACAGCCCCCATCGCGATTCGAGAGCTGGAGAGATTAGGGGTCAAAAGGCTCTTCGATCCAGATAAGATCGTGCTCATCCCGGATCATTTTACTCCCAACAAGGACATCAAATCAGCGGAGCAATGCCAAATCCTTCGCCAGTTCGCCAGATCACATCAACTGCGTCATTATTATGAAGTGGGGCGAGCCGGGATCGAACACGCATTTCTCCCCGAACAAGGGATGGTGCTGCCCGGGGATGCCATTATCGGCGCGGATTCCCATACCTGTACCTATGGGGCGTTGGGTGCCTTCGCCACGGGAGTAGGGAGCACGGATCTGGCGGCGGCCATGATCTCCGGGGAGGCATGGTTCAAGGTTCCCGAGAGTATTAAGTTCATGTTTTCTGGGAAGCTGAGGCGATGGGTCGGGGGAAAGGACCTTATCCTCTACACCATCGGAAAGATCGGGGTGGACGGCGCCCTCTATAAATCGATGGAGTTCTGCGGAGAGGTCATTGATCGCCTCCCGATGGAGGATCGCCTCACCATGGCGAACATGGCGGTGGAGGCGGGGGCCAAAAGTGGGATCTTCGCGCCCGATGAGATCACCCTGGACTATATCAAGGGCAGGAGCAGTCGGCCTTACAAATTATTCCAGAGCGAACCGGGTGCGCACTACGCCGAAACCTTTGAGTGGAAAGGGCAAGATATCGAGCCGCAGGTCGCCTTGCCGCATTTGCCCGATCGAGTCAAGCCGATCAGCGAGGTGGGGGAGGTTGCCATCGACCAGGTGGTGATTGGTTCTTGCACCAACGGCCGCATCTCCGATCTCCGCATTGCCGCCCAGATCCTGGAGGGGCGCAAGGTTGCCCCCTTCCTTCGCTTGATCATCATCCCGGCGACTCAATCCATCTATCGGCAGGCCCTCAAAGAGGGGCTGCTGGACATATTCCTTGAGGCCGAGGGGCTGGTCAGCGCCCCCACCTGTGGGCCCTGTATGGGGGGCCACATGGGAGTTCTGGCGGCAGGAGAAAGGGCAGTCTCCACCACCAATCGCAATTTTGTGGGGCGGATGGGGCATCCCAAGAGCGAGGTCTACTTGACTGGTCCGGCGGTGGCCGCCGCATCAGCGATTTTGGGGAGGATTGCCAGCCCGGAAGAGGTCTTAGCATAGGAGAAAATGATGACCATCAAAGGAAGGGCCCTGAAATTCGGAGACAATGTCAACACCGATGTGATCATCCCAGCCCGTTATCTCAATACCTCTGATCCTTCAGAGCTCGCGGCCCACTGCATGGAGGACCTTGATCCGACCTTTGTCGAACGGGTGGAGAGGGGAGATATCGTCGTGGGTGGCCGGAATTTCGGATGCGGATCCTCCCGCGAGCACGCCCCGATTGCCCTGAAGGCAGCCGGGGTGTCCTGCATTATCGCCAAGAGTTTTGCCCGCATCTTTTTTCGCAACGCCTTGAATATAGGCCTCCCTATCCTCGAATGCCCCGAGGCGGTGAATTCCATTCAGGAGGGGGATAAGATCGAGATAGAGCTGAACTCAGGCTGGATAAAGGATCTCTCCTCGAGGAAGGCCTTCAGTGCCCAACCCTTTCCGCCCTTCATGCAAGACTTAATCGCCGAGGGAGGGCTGCTGGCCTATGCCTCCAAGAGAGGAGGGAAATGAGAGTCCCCGTCTCCCTCGATCCCGCTCCGGGGGGCGGTGGGCATCCTCATCCTAATTCGAAGGAGTTATACCATGTATAAGATCGCCGTGCTGCCTGGTGATGGCATCGGTCAGGAGGTCGCTAGGGAGGCCGTAAAGATCCTCGGTATCCTTTCAGGTCAACAAGGACACGAATTTCAACATCAACAAGCCTTGGTGGGAGGAGCGGCCGTCGATGCTGTGGGAGAGCCACTTCCAGAGGAGACGGTCCAGCTTTGCCGAGGAAGCGATGCCATCCTGTTTGGGGCAATTGGCGGTTGGAAATGGGAGGCCCTCGATTATTCCATCCGTCCGGAACGGGCGATTTTGGGGCTGAGACAGAAGCTGGGCCTTTACGCCAATCTTCGCCCGGTCAAACTTTTGGATCCACTGATCGACGCCTCTCCCCTTAAACCAGGAGTCATCCGTGGGTTAGATCTGGTGGTGGTTCGTGAGCTGCTGGGTGATCTCTATTACGGTAAGCCGAGAGGAGTGGAGGTCATTCCCGGGGGAAAGCGAGGCACCAACACCATGACCTACACCACGGAAGAGGTCCGCCGCATTGCCATCGTCGCCTTCGATCTGGCGAGAAAGCGGCGCAAAACCGTTACTTCGGTGGACAAGGCCAATGTGCTGGAAACCAGTGAAATGTGGCGGGAGGTAGTGAGTGAGGTAGGAAGAGATTATCCCGATGTTCAATTGAATCACCTCTATGTGGATAACTGCGCCATGCAGCTGATCCGCAATCCAAAGGCATTTGATGTACTGGTCACCTCCAACATGTTCGGAGACATCCTGAGCGATGAAGCCTCGATGCTGACTGGCTCCATTGGTATGCTTCCCTCTGCCAGCCTCGGTGGAAAGATAGCCCTGTATGAGCCCATTCATGGTAGCGCCCCGGATATTGCGGGACAGAATAAGGCTAACCCCATCGCCATGATCCTCTCCGTGGCCATGATGCTCCGTTATTCCTTCGATTTGCCGAAGGAGGCCGAGAGGGTGGAGAGGGCAATCGTTTCCGTATTGGTTGAAGGCCATCGCACCGAGGATATTAGACAAGAGGGAACGAAACTGGTGGGTACCAGCGAGATGGGCGACCTGATCGCCCGTCATCTTCTATGAGGCGCAATCGCTGCATAATATATCGAGAGAAGGGGGAAAGAGGTAATGGCCAGTAAGGGGTGGAATGTGGCAGTGGCAGGTGCCACCGGAGCCGTGGGTGAAGTGATGATTCGCATCCTACAGGAGAGGGAATTTCCGGTGAGAAACCTTCGCCTCTTGGCCTCGGAACGCTCCGAGGGAAAGCAACTCGAGTTCAAGGGGGAGAAGATCAAGGTAGAAAGGATGACCCCCGACTCATTCAAGGGGATTGATATTGCCCTTTTCTCGGCGGGGGCCTCGCGGAGCAAAGAATTCTGCCCCGCAGCCGTAAAGGCAGGGGCGGTGGTGATAGATAACAGTTCCGCCTTTCGCATGGAACCGGATGTCCCCCTAGTGGTGCCGGAGGTGAACCCGGACGCAGTTCGAAGACACAAAGGGATCATTGCTAACCCCAACTGCACCACGATTGTGACCGTGGTTCCCCTGAAACCATTGCATGACTTCGCCAGGATCAAGAGGATGATCGTCTCCACTTACCAGGCGGTCTCGGGGGCCGGGGCCCGGGCGATCGATGAGCTGCGGCGACAAGTCATGGCCTTTGCCAAGGGAGAGCAGATGGAGGTCTCCACCTTTCCCTATCAAATTGCCTTCAATGTCTTGCCCCACATCGATGCCTTCCTGGAGAATGGCTACACCAAGGAAGAGATGAAGATGGTGAACGAAACCCGCAAGATCATGGAGGATGATAGCATTCGCATCACTGCTACCACAGTCCGGGTTCCGGTCTTTTACGCCCACTCCGTGTCGGTCAATATTGAAACGGAAAAGAAACTAACCCCCGGGATGGCCAGGGAGTTGCTATCGCGAGCGCCCGGAGTGCGGGTTCACGACGATCCGGCCAACAGGGTTTATCCCATGCCCCTTTTGGTGGCGGGGGAGGATGACTGCTTTGTGGGACGGATTCGTGAGGACGAATCCGTTGAGAACGGACTCAATCTGTGGGTGGTCGGGGACCAGCTTCGCAAGGGAGCGGCCCTCAATGCCATTCAAATTGCGGAGGCCTTGGTGAGCAGGTTCTTGTGAGGCCGATTCCCATCCATGCGAAATCTTCGGATGCTCGTTGAATACGATGGGACCAATTATCATGGATGGCAGACACAGCTCGATCAAGTGACCATCCAGAGCACTATCGAAAAGAGCGTTGAGCAGATTACTCAAGAGCGGGTGAACCTGACTGGGTCGGGCAGGACCGATGCCAAGGTGCATGCCTTCGGACAGGTCGCCAATTTTCGCAGCAAGACGAATATCGAGGCTCCTCTCTTGAAGAAAGCCCTCAATAGCCTGCTGCCTGAAGACATCGTCATCAAGAAGATGGAAGAGGCACCCTTGGAATTCGACTCCTGTATCGACGCCCTCTCTAAGACCTACCGCTATTCCATCCTCAATCGGCCAGAGCCCTGTGCGATCGGTAGGTTTTATTCCTCGCAGGTTGCGCGTCCATTGGATATCGAAGCCATGGAGGAGGCATCTGCCTATCTGTTGGGAGAGCATGACTTCTCTTCCTTCCGTTCCTCTTCCTGCTCCGCGCGCAATCCGATCCGCAATGTCCAACAGGCAGAATTCAGGAAGGAGAAGGATCTCATTCATTTCTACATTCAAAGCAGCGGTTTCCTTCACCACATGGTGCGGTGCATTGTGGGTACCCTGATGGATGTGGGAAGGGGAAAGATTACGTCTTCTGACTTTCGAGGCATCCTGGAGGCCAAAGATAGGAGGTTGGCAGGCAGGACCGCTAAACCTCAGGGTCTTTGCCTCATGGAGGTGAGATATCCTTAACCGGGAGTTGAACGAGTTGAAGCGACAGAAGAAGGTGGTAAAGCCGATGTCTGACAAGAAGATCTTGATCGTGGACGACGATGACCTCTTCGTACAACTCCTCTCCGATACCCTCAGCTCCCATGACTACGAGGTGATCGCTGCCAGAGATGGCATGGAGGCCCTGGATAAGGTGCGGGAGGAGTTGCCCGCCTACATCTTTCTGGACCTGATCTTGCCCAAGATTGATGGCGTCCGGGTCTGCCGCTAC
>Ga0315289_10009877_pt1 | contig 13705 bp, 11 predicted proteins | sample YL17G11_40_MG_FD_203452 | JGI IMG/M metagenome (GOLD analysis project Ga0315289, IMG submission 203452) | Sediment microbial communities from Yellowstone Lake, YNP, Wyoming, USA - YL17G11_40 | ecosystem: Environmental > Aquatic > Freshwater > Lake > Sediment | place: USA: Wyoming | collected...
AAAGATGGAATTTTTTCGCCGTATAACAAGCCACCTGTTATAACAAAAGATGAGTAACCCCGCGTCGCTTAATTCAGGTCGTCGTGACAGAACCGGATAATGGTGGGCCGGGCCGGACTTGAACCGTTATGGGTTCAGACCCATTATTGTAGCTAATTAGGAGGTATTTACCTAAAACTTGATTCCATTAGGATTTTATTAGTCAAAACCAACACGTGCGACAGATGATTTTCAGCTGTATTGATGCAAGTTCTATTTGAACTAATCATCGCGGGCGAATTAATCTAACTCCTATTTTTTACCTGAAAACTTGAATATACATCCATAAATCCCTTCTATCTTTTAGTTTAATTTTTTTTTTGAGATTAGGATAATTATTTTTCTTATTTTTTAGATTTATTTGTTTCAATGTATAAAAGGGCATATAAAAATAATAACCCCGATCCTAACCCTAAACATAAAATCCAAAAAAAGGATCCTATTTCATTCTGTTCTCCATTATATTGCAGCATAGTAAATAATAAGATAAAAAAATTTAATAAACCATCAGATGCAACTATTTGACCGCCATTTTTACTTCTACCAAAATTGGTTATTAGTAAAAGCTGAATTATAATGGAATTTAATAAATAAATGATAGTAATGGGGTATGAAAAAGGATTATTAATTAAATAATTAATAACGTATACTGTTTTACCACTAGATAAACTATAACTAGTAAATAAAAGAAATATCATGTTAATAAATTGAATGGTGATAATATAATATGATAACATAATAAGGCGATTCTTTTTCAGTATTTTGGACCCTAAAATAATTAGTATTGGACTCATGAATAGAAAATAAAATGACATAAATGATAGTAGTGAAGATATTTTTAAATCATTATTTAATTGTATAGAACAAATTAAAATTGTCCAAACAATGATTGCATTTTTAAAATTTTTAATTTTTTTATTTAAACTGTATTTTAATGTGTCGTATAGATAGAATCCTATGAACGGAGTGAAAATTAATAATAAAGACCAAGAGACTTCATTAAAAAAATCTTTGTAATCAATAAACGATCCAATGACAGTTATTACGGTAATAAATAAAAGAAAAAGAAAAAATGGAAATGATTTTTTAGTATCAATCAAATAATTAGCACTCCAATCAATAATGGTCTCAATCCTTGTATTGTAAACAGTATGGTGAATAAACTGATGTTGTTGATATACTATAAGTGTTTTGTGATTTATATTCACGCATTCGTTCTATAGTATCATAAATTACTAAAGTTGCATGAAGAGTATAAGTAGAAATTATATTTGTCAATAACGAATTTAATGTTTGCTGTGCTATATCCTCTGCAGCCGGAAAAGGTAGTACACTAGCGACAACACTACTAGCCACTGAAGATAACGTACATTTAATGCCAAACTTTCCTACATCAGAAATTGCCTCTACATAAGAATAGTCCCCTGATTGCTGATTTAGTAATGCATTTAATCCATAACCTGTTCCTTGAGCCACCACATTACCTACAACTCGACTTGCAACACTAGCTGCTAAGCCTGCGCCAGCCGTAGCTCCCATAAAAGTACCTGAGATAGCACCTGTTACTCCACCAACTATTGCCGCATAAACTATGCCCTTATTAAAATCATTTGTGCCAACTTCATTCCAATGAGTAGCTGCATAATAACCTGTATTCACGGCGAACCCTATGAATGCACCTATAGCTATAGTTGCAAATAAGAATCTTCCGTCTGGGTCTACGTATTTCATCGGGTTGTCTCTGCAGTAGACATAACGATTCAGTGTCTGGGGATCTATGATGTAAGGAGCAGCCGTATCCGGAGTAATGAATCGTCCAACCTCTGGCAGGTAGTACCGTGCCCCATAGTAGTAGAGCCCGGTGCCACTGTCTTTAGGCTTCCCAGTGTACCGGAACTCCTCCGTCCCACTCGTGCCCGAGTCCACTCCGTAGGGCTGGTAGTTGCTGGTGAACACTTTGTTGCCGTTGGAGTCTGTCTTCAGCCTCGTGGAGCCGAGGTGGTCTTGGTGGAGATAAGTGACGGTGCTACCTGTCTTCTCAGCCACCTGCAGTCCACCGGCGTAGAACCGAAGAGTACCCGAGCCACCACCATCAGGAACCTCGTACACGACGTTCAAACCGGAGTAGACGTACCGGTTGTTACCAGATGCCCCACCGTAGCTTCTGACTCTCCTCCCATCGGCGTCGTAGCTCTCCCTGATCTGCAAAGCCCCGTTCTTCTTAACCCAGACAAGCTGGTTCTCACCGTTATACTCATACGTCCACGTGTCAGCACCCGCCTCCCGAGTCACAAGGTTCCCATTGGAGTCGTAGGAGTAGTCGTCGCTGGCTCCCACCCTCGTGAGCCGATTCATGTTGTTGTAGGTGTAGCTCGTGGATCCCTTCGTCAGCATGTTGCCCACGGCGTCGTAAGTGTACGTGATGCTACCCCAGGGACCACCCGTGCTCGTGAGCCTATCCAGCTGATCATACCCATATGACTCAGTCGCAGTCGCGTTCCTAATCTGGGTGATGCTCCCCGAGTTATCGTAAGTATACGTGCAGTTGAGGAGCGTCGTGGAGCCCTTGTAGACACGGATCTGGCGGGGCCTGCTCCTGGTATCGTAGCTGTAGCCCGTGTAGACTCCGTTACCGTAGCTGATCAGGTTAACCTTGTCGTCCAGGGTGTAGGTGATTGTGGCGTAGCTGCCAAGTGCCCTCAACCTGTTGAGCTTGTCGTATGCGATGGATACGTTTTCGCCGCTCGGGTAGTTCATCCAGACGACGTTGCCCACGCCGTCGTACCCGTATTTCACCGTGTAGAGGGCCCCCGAGATGGTGAAGACCTCCCTGATGAGCCTGCTCCTGGCGTCGTAGAGCCTATCGACGGTGGTTCCGTTCCAGACTGAGTGCACCTCGTTCCCGGCCTTATCGTAGCCGAGTGCAGAGCTAGACCCGTCCGGGTACGAGGTCTGCGTTAGACGGTCAAGGCTGTCGTAGGAACGCGTGACGTTCGACCCATCAGGTTTACGTGTCCAGAGCAGGTTGCCATTCTTGTCGTAGCCCCTAGACTCATACGTCGAATCCGTGTAGGTCGTCTTAGTTAATCTGTTGAGCTGGTCGTAGAGGTAGTTCGTGTCGTGCAGGCTACCATCAGTGATCTTCTTGAGGTTCCCAACCTCGTCGTAGGTGTACGTAGTGGTGTAGAAGTTTGTTGCGCCGTAGTACTCCTTCACGATCCTCAGACGACCCATGCAGTCGTAGGCAAGGATCTTCCTCCTACCAACCTCGTCACGGGTGTCCCACGTGTTATATGAGTAGTTGATGGTTGTGCTAGAGTATGAGCCATCGGGGTTGGTGGTCTTCACGAGGTCGCCCATGCCGGAGTAATCGTACCTGTAGACCTGGCCTGTCGCGGTTGTCTTCGACGCCGTGAGACCGAGGTAGTTGAATGTATAGGATTCGGTCGAAAAAAGGGTGGTTCCATTGTACCTCTCTGTCTTCACTAGGCGTCCAACCCCATCGTAGTAATTGATGACCTTGTTACCATTCTCGTCGAACGTGGTCATCTTCGGGTTCCTAGTCTCCCTAAGCGATAGGATCTCGAACCTTACCGAGTACCCGGATGAGCTCTTCTGATAAACGACCCCCAAACGGCTATCTTTGGCTTGGTAGGTGGAGGAGATGGTGTTGACGCTCATTGGCGAGTCGCCGGAGACTAGTGTTGACTCAGTGGACCACGCAGAGCCGTCGTATATCTTGTAGTTGATGTTCGTGCCTGATACATAGATTGCGTATATGTCGCTCCAATCGGTCTTCGTGAGCTGGACTGGACGGTTGCTCACGACGTTAGAGACGGTTCCCCAAGTGGCGGAGCTGTAGTCGCGCCTCCTCATCTGGACACCGTTACTGTCTGTCTGGAACGCAGCATATACGTTATCTCCTACAGCCACCGCGTCGTATGGCTGCACACTTGAGGCCCAGGTCACTATGGTCTCCTTAGAACCCCAGCTGCCCCCGTTCCAGACCACACATGTCAGGTCGAGAGTTCCTGAAGTTTCACTTGCACTGAGTAGAAGGGCTAATTTTCCGTTGGTTAAGCTGGCCCATTTGAGGTGGGATTCCCCACTACAAATAGTACTAGAGTAATATGTGCTAGGGGCGGGGTCAGAGCTCCAAGTACCATCCTTTTTGCTGTTCTTAACTACATTAATATATCCATAGTTACTTGCTTCTTTGTAAGCGATCCATGTGTAACCGTAGGAGTCAGTCACTATTTTACAGTCCGTATACCAGTTCCCGTCATTTTGAACTACTGTCTGGTAGGCTCCCCACTTGATTGTGCCGTTGCTCCATGGCTGGCCCCTTATGTAATACAGCTTGTACATCGACGGACAGGCACTATAAGTGATGTGGAAGTAAGTCCCATCATAGCTGATCCCCCAGTTGTCTGTCCATTGCGTGTAGATGATGGATGTTTGGCTGCTCCAAGTGGAGCCATCGGAGCTAGTCTTGTAATATACATATTCGGAACTGCCAATGTAGTAGAAAGCCCACCAGAGGCCTGCGGCCTGAACTATGTATCTATTCGTCCAAGAGACGTACTGTGATGAAGATGCCGATACTACAGTTGATGGGCTATACGTCGAGGAGTAGACGGCGTCATCGTAGTAGACCGCACTTCTCTTTGAGGTGATTCCATTTACACGTGGATACGTTACATTTGTAGTTCGACCCACCTTATCATACTTGTAGGAGGTGGCGTTTCCCTTCTCGTCCACTCCACGAATCAGCAGACCCGTAGTCGAGTTGTATCCGTAGCTGGTTGTGATGTTCTGGCTCGGGGACCCAACTAGCCTGCGTTTTATGGAGGTTAAATACGCGCCGCTGTACGTCGAGTTGTAGATGTAGTAGGTGAGGTACCCATTCGGGTCAGTGACCTTATTCGGGTTACCATAAGAGTCATAGGACGCGGACGTGACGAGCCAGCCACCATCCTTGAGCTGCTTAACCTCGGTCATGTGACCCCTCGAATCATACCTGTAATAACTCTCGATGGGCAGGGAACCCACTCCATTCTGGAACTCCGCCTCCCCGGCGAGGAGGTTGTGAATCTCGGCGTTAGGCGTGGAGCCATAGAAGGAGTCCGTGAAGTATCCGACCTGTGCACCGTTGGAGTCAACGTACTTGCCTGAGGTGTCGGTGTTCAGATAAGAGTAGTAACGTTCGTGACCTAGGTACTCCTTCTCATAGACCATGTTCCCCCAGGAATCGTACCGACTGATGGTCTCATTGTACGTTGAGAGATAGCCTGGGTACTTGTCGATGGTCTTTCTCTTGTGGGTGGAGTCGATGAACTCGTTCGTGAGGCAGTACCTATGCGACCCGCCATCGTATATGGACTTGGAGACGCGGTTGCTCTGTGAGTAGTCGAGAACTGTCTTCTTCGTCAGCGTCTCTGAGGAGTACTCACCGATCGTCACATCGGTGACCGACCCATATGTAGCAGTATACGTGTAGGTTTTACACGAGGAGACGCTCTTCGAGGCGTCGTGTATAGTCTGGCTTGTTACCCTGTATCGGCTGTAGCCTGAACTGTAGTAGGCTCCGTAGTTGTATGTCGAGTAGCCCCCGGTCGGGTACTCGATCTGGCTGATTAGGTAGTCCGTGAGGTAGCGGTACTTCGTCACCCTGCCCTGCGGGTCGGTGACTGTAGCCAGCCTCTTCCCGGTCGCGATCCCATTCACGTACGTGTAGGAGACTGATAGTCCCCCGGTTGAGATGCTTGATACTAGGCCATCAGCGTTGTAGCTGACCGTGACGCTCCTACCGATCGTGTCAGTTATCGAGGTGATCTTGTTGCTAGTGTACGTGAATGTGATCTGGTTGCCGTCCATGTCGATGATCTTAGTTGGCTTGCAGCTTGAGTCGAACACGTACTTCACGCCGTCGGCAGTGTAGAGGGCGTAGCTGCTGTTCGCGTACTTGTAGAGCTTGAAGTGGTCCCCGGAGTGGTAGACGTTCGTGCCACCGTTCGAGGAGTTGTACTTGTAGCGCTGGCCGTTTCCCAGGTGGATGTATGTTGGTGTTCCTGCAAAGGTCTCTATCCACGGAAAGCTCAGGCTCCATCCGTTACCCATGGGGGCCCAGGGATTGTTCTGGTAGGTGTAGTCGTTGGCAAAGGCGGGCTGCCAGCCATCGAAAGTGGATGGGGGCGCGGATACGCGTTTGATGACCAAGTTGAGTCCTCGACCCGGTATGCTTAGGTCGGTCTGGGTGACGGTGAGGTATTCTGTCTCGGTTGCGACGTACTCCTGGAGGCCTTTGAAGTACTCCCCATATGGGGTGACGCCCTGGTCCCTCCATGGGCTGTAAGCGGCTCCACCGGTTCCCCAGACGTTACCTGAGCCTGTCTGGACCTTAGGGAAGTATAGGACGTTTACGACGCTCTTCTTCTTATCGATCTTCGGAGGTGAGTCGAGGTAGCTGAAGACTAGCCCACCCTTCACCACACCCGTTGGTAGTGTCAATCCGCCGAGCTGGCTGAGGTCGTTGCTGCCTTTCGGGAGGTACTCGGTCATGTTGAAGGTGGCCATGCCCTCGGCGCCGAACACTATATTGACGTCGAGCAACGTGCTCCTCGTCCTGTACGTGACTCGGCTCTTATCCTCCTTCGGCTTCGCGACCGTGGGTCCCTTTAAAGGCTCGGCGTTCTTTGCGAATGTAAGAGGTATCCAGCTGGTCTGGTCGTAGATGAAGATAGTTCCATTAGTGTTTATGCCGAACTTGGCTGGGCCCATGTCCTTGATCTCTAGCCACTGAGTCGGGTCGGTGGGTTCAACGTTGATTAATACGCTTCCCTTTGATGTGCTGCCGTCTTTCATCACTATCGTTAGGGTGGTGTTGAACACGCTGCTGACTGAGGTTTCATATACGTGAGTTGTTGGGGCTCTGTCTAGGCTTACATAGTCATCCAGTCCATCACCATCGAAGTCCCATTTGTAGAGTTGGATGAACTGAGTCATGTTATTTGTCTTAACGTTAGCTGTGAGGCTGACGAATAACGGTGATGAGCCGCTTGTTGGCGAGGCGGAGGCTTTTACTATTAATGTTGTACCCATCTTCGGTAGTTCGGTTGTATCGGGAGAGGCATTCACTTGTTTAGATGGACTCTGAAGCAGATAGATGCTTAAGGGTAAGGCGAGGGGACCCGAGGTGAGCATCAGTACTACTATCGCTATCGAGAATATGCTCCTTCCATTCATACAGGACACTGATTTATTTTTTCTAATGTTCCACAATAAGAGATGTCGGGTTCAAGGATCACTACCCTAGACTAAATATGAGTGAAATCTGTTACTTTTTTATAAAAATATCTAAGTTTAAACTATTCGTGATTTACATGGCCAATTAAAGTAAGTCACTCAATTAGACCCTGAGTAACAGTTTAATGAGCTGATTTCACTGCATCCCTTTTTCACGTAAGGAAAGCGAAATTTGCCTCATCAGTGAAATGATTAAGTTTTTTTTGGAGTTAAATTGAGTTAGAAAGTTCGTTAATTGACTGCAAAGAACCCGATGACGTGTTTGTAAATGCAGGCCTATCTTCTATACTTTATATATGATCATGAACTCGGCTCTCATTCACGTGCGCGATGGTTGGGGTATCTCTATGAAGCTCCTCAATTTCTATAATGTTTATTTTATGATTGTTGGTGAAGTTCACGTACACGCTGGGAGTACGCCAAAATCTATACAAAGCTGAGGCAGACTCCTAGAGATGAGCAGGGTCTGAATATAAATAGGTTCGAAACTTTGGGTTCGTTTGTTAAATAATGTTATAATTATTATTTTTTCAATATACTTAAGCGGTTATTTTTCACATTCATATCACGAAGCACAATCGAAATAAGATGGGCCGGACTTAAACCTATATGGGTTCAGGTCTTTTCTTATGGCTAATTGGGGGGTATCCATCTAAAATTTTATTCCATTAGTATTTATTAATGAGTTGAGTACGACGGGCCGAACCCACCAGCCGAAGGGTTCATATTCTATAGGTTTGTTCGCGCGCGCGAGATGATGTTCAAGAGGGAGCTCCTCGACCTGGTGATCTCGGGGAGGAAAACCCAGACCCGGAGACGGCATAAGAATCTCCTAAAGGAGAAACAAAAATACGTCGTAAAGAGAAACTTGTACAAGAACACCGAATACTACATTCAGATAAAGAAGGTCTATCCCCAGAAGCTCGGTGACGTCTCCGAGGAAGAGGCCAGGAAGGAGGGGTTCAGCGGCCTCAACGAGTTCCGCGACGCCTGGATCAGAATCAACGGGAGCTGGGATCCGGAGATGGATGTAGTCGTCTATGAATTCGAGCTCAAAGAACCTCCACCCAAGCAGAGCCGCTTAAATGGACAACGCAACAGCACAAAGATGATACAGGATAAACAGATGAAAACATTATACTCATCTAACTTTAATTAACACATAACAATGATAGCCTCCCTACTCATCTTGGCACTGCTACTCAGCCAGCCTCAAAGCATAGGCGTAAAGCCCGGCGACTGGGCCCGCTACCAGAAGCGATTCCACGAGGAACTGACAGATAACATGCACGTTAGGGATGGGAACATCACAATCAATAGCATCCGCATAGTGGAGCTTCAGATACTCAGCGTCGAGGACACCCAGTTAACCTATACCCAGACGGTACGAACGGAAAACGGCTCTGTGAAGCTGCGAGGCACCTTCACGGTGGATCCCACCAAGCCTATCTACTCCACATATGGCAACACGAGTATTCTCGAGAATGAGTTGAACATGATGCTGGTGCCATCGGGTCTAAGAGTCGGGGATCATCTCCCCGAGGTCGTCTGGTGGCCTAACGCAGTCGGGAACTGGGTGCCTCACGGGTGGAGCCAGCGGGTGAATTCGACGACGATTGAGGGCGATCCCCTGAACCCGATCACCGTCAATCACGTCGAGTGGAGCAGGGACACACACTCCGTCGAAGAGAACGGTCAGGTATTCGACTATCACGAGGATAGGCAGCTCGACTTCGACCAATCAACTGGGTTGATGTTGCACGCGGTGATTAGGGAGGAGGGTATCATGTATTATGACTTTGGGCACTTCGATAGGTACAGCTTCATCTATGACTACCGACTCATCGACTCCTCAGCGATGCCTCACAATTATGTGGTCGCTGCAATCACTGTCGCATCGCTGTTGGTGGCGGTGATATTAGTTATACACTCTTGGCGAAGACCGGCGGGTAAATGACGTTTCCAGGTGTAGCAACCACTTAGACTGCTCCGTATAGGTATACGGCCTATTTTCAAATTGGTGAATATCTTGGACGTAGAAATACCTCAGCCCGAGCTCGTGGACATCAACCATCTTCAGCTGGATGGCGACAACCCGAATAAGATGAAGAAGAACCAGCTCCAGGTCCTCAGGAACGCCATCCAGCGGTGGGGCTTCATCGTCCCAATAATCACAAACAGGGACCTACTCGTCGCCGACGGGGAGCAGCGCATCACCGTAGCTCGGGAACTCAGCATGAAGCAGGTCCCCGTGGTCCGCCTCGACGTCGAGGACGTGGACCGCCGCCTCCTCCGCCAGGTCCTCAACAAGCTGAAGGGCCAGCACGTCCAAGAGCTCGACCAGGCGCGCGCGCTTCGAGTACAAGAACCCCAGCATCCTCGACGACTTCCCAGAGAACCTGTCCTCATCAGACATAACGAAGGCCCTGAGCAGCGTCGGCTTCAGCAGCCCACCTGACTGGCTGAAGAGCTACGAGCAACTAAGCCAGGGCGAGAAGATGAGGGTCGACATCGCCAGAGCCATCCTCATGGACAAGCCCATAATAGTCTTCGACGAGTTCACAAGCGTCGTAGACCGGGAAGTAGCTAAGATCAGCAGCTACGCCATCCAGAAAGCCGTCCGAAGAACCAATAAGCAATTCATCGCAGTAACCTGCCACTACGACGTCGCGCGCGCAGCGAGGTGAACGAGCGCGAGTACTTCAAGGTCATCAGCAGCATCCAGAGCAAGGTCGAGCCCTATGTTCGCCAACTCGTCGTCTGGGTGCTCAAACAGGCTGGAGTAGAGGTCGAGGACTTTGATGTCAACTGGGAGGGTGGGTTCCAGCCAAGCGAGAAGGATAAGGCCACGACTGAACTCATGCACCAGCAGGCCAGGCAGATAGAGACCAATTATAAGACGCTCGACGAGGTCAGGAAAGCCGAGGGGCTTCAGGATCTTCCGGAGCGACAGGGGGCTGTCGTCCTCGGTGTATCAAAGGCCCAGACTCAGTCTGCTACACCCTTCGGCGGTGAGACAGCCATGGATCAGGAGACTCACCCGACCCTCGTAGCCGGCCTCCAAAGCATCGCGCAGCAGGCCCACGACAAGCAGCTGTCCCGGGCAAACGACCTAACCCAGGGCAGGGCCCTCATCAAGCTCTACCACGACCACGAGGTCGCCCGCGCCAGGGCCTACCTCGCGGCCAAGATGGGGAGACCCATTGTGACGCTTCCACCCGAGGTGGACAGGCAGTACGAAGAGATGCTCCGCCAATACTACGCGGGATTCGAGGCGATCCTGGATGATGCCCTGAAGAACGGCGGTGTGCTTGAGCAGACTCTCTCTCCTTAGGACACCAGCTTGATTACCCCTGAATCGGCCTTTAACCACTAGGAAGAACAGTGACTCTCTTGACAACGCTGTTGAAATCTAAAACCAGAATACCAGCCCTGGGCGTGGTAAAATCTAAACTCCAGACGACACGACTCTCCCTCGGCTGAACCGTTGCGAATCGGTAGATATAATCCACATAGACGGAACTAATCCTCCACTTCTCCATGGGCTCGTTCAAATAGCCGAAGTGAAGCTCGTATGGGCTGAAATATTCATATGAGAGGGGGCTAGAACCCGAGTTGTAGATTTCAAGAGTAGCCGTCCCACCCTGACCAACTGTATATACCTCTCTGTCGGTTGTGACCCTAGCAACAAGCTGACCTGGGATGATCTCGACGCTGCCCCTTGTACCGTTGACGTCTATGCTGAAGACTCCGGGTACAAGTGCAGGGTAATGGAAGCCCGCGCGCGCGTATGTCTCTCCGGGACGTAGAGTTATGGCCTCAACCGGGCTAATTCCATGTATCTGGCGTTTAAGGAACTGACCCTCGTATCCAGCCTCGACGTATAGCATATTTGCTGGCGTGAAGGTTACTGGGTTTGAAGTTGGGTTGTAGTACTCGAAGGTGGCGTTGACTGGTTCAACCGCATTATAGTACTCTTTGCTGAAATGTAGTCTAGCTATCAGCCCATTACTTAGCGGCGTCCCGCTGATGTAAGGTGGTACATTAACTGTTAAAGCGGCCGCGAAGGCGACAGCTACTATAAACGATGTTAGGGCTACCCACTTGGTAGATGAGTCCATAGCTGTACTTCCTTGAGGCCCTCTTAAAGTCCTCTTGAAATCAAGTTGTTTGCCCTCGTATAAGATTCTGTAGATTAGAACAGTTCAGAGGAGTGTGTTTGTTCTGGTAGACATCGTAGGTGATGATGAATATTGGTCGGCTATGGGTGGAATCGGGGTCAGGCTGGAGATGTTCGGCCACCAGATCGAGTGGGGCACCTTCAACGGCGCAGTCAGGATAACGGCCTCGAGCATCGGGGTCTTTAACTTCAAGATGATTGGCCCCGACGACGAACGCACCTGCGAGTGGTGCGGCGAGCACATCGGCCGGGTCTACAGGACTGGACACTTCATGCCGGATCTGTCGAAGCACGTCAACTGCCGGCACTTCTGGGACTTAGCCTATCGAGGTGAGAGGAAATGAGTGAAAGCGGGATAGAATTCGAGATGCGCACTATCGTCACTGTACTGAGCGATTCAGAAAATTTGAAATAGCCAATAAAGTTATGTGGTTTTTGGTGTTCTGATGGTAAAACTTCCAGAGAGGGCGCAAAGCCTCTACTTTTCAGCGACAGGAAACACGAAGAAGATCATCGGAGCCATTTCGAAAGGCTTAGACATTCCGCTAGCTCAACCTATCGATATAACCTCAAAGAAGAGCAGAGAAACATGGTTGGGTGAAATAGAGGGGGATATGCTGCTAGTCGGCATACCCGTATGGCATTCCACATTCCCGGCGGTCGTGCTCCCGACGCTGAAGAAGCTAAATGGGGAGGGCAGGTATGCGGTACCGGTGGCTGTGTGCGGACACGCCAAATTCGGAGCGTGCCTCCCACAGGTCGCGGGGATACTCAAGAAACAGGGCTTCAAGATAGTGGCAGCGGGGAACTTCATTGGTCAGCACTCTTACGCAACCGATGAAAGTCCACTGGGAAACGGGCGACCAGATGAAGATGACCTAAGTAAAGCTAGGCAGTTTGGGAGGAGAATAATCTCCAAACTAAAAACCGACTCATCGGAGGTTTGTAGCATTGTTCATAACAGTGACACTGCTTGCATTCAGATATACCAAGAGGGAAGTACCTCTGCACAGGGGCGGATGCTTGCTGAGTCTTATTACCCCTTCTTCAGAGTACTGATCCAGCCAGATGCTAAGGAGTTGTGTAGTCGCTGCAATAAATGTGCAGAATCTTGCCCCACTGGTGCTATAGACGCTGATACTTTACAGATCGATAACAAAATATGCACTCGCTGCTGGGCTTGTGTGACCAACTGCCCACAGGGCTTACTTCAGAAGTTCATAAGCTCGGAATCACCTGCTCGTCAATGGTTCAAGGAGCAAGCAGTTCACAGAGGAGAACCTCAAACATACCTTTAAGGTGATTAAATATTGACTAATGTAAAACTAGACCATGTCAAAACCCAGGATTATGAATTCGCCTACGTCTACCACAAGGGAAAGAACCCTCTAACGCTGGTTATGCTTCACGGACACGGCGCATCCAACGAGTACTTGAAACCTGTCTTCGACTACCTGGAACTCACTAAATACAGCATACTTATCCCTGATCTTATCGGCTTCGGCGACACCCCGGCTTCAGCGGGATTCAGCTTCAAGATGGAGGACCAAGCCCGAGCAGTTAAGCAGCTAATAGACGAACTGGGTATAGAAGGCGATCTTGTATTATTGGGTAGTTCGATGGGTGGCGCAATCGCGATAATGCTCGCTGAGATGCTTGGTGGCAAAGTGAAGGGGATCATCAACGCTGAAGGTACAATCGACCTCAACGACTGTAGTGCACCGAACCAAGCCATAGCAACGCAGCCCTACGAGCATTACGAGAAGACAGTATTCTGGCAGAGACTCGAGGAACTCAGGGCGGACCCTGAGTACACGTGGGTTGTCCGCAGCCAAGAGAAGGCGGGGCCTATTTCATGCTATAAATCCATAGTGGACTATGTCAGGGTCGCGAAAGAGGACACCCTAACCATCAGGCTAGCAGACCTCAAGGTACCGATCCTCGTGATATATGGCGAGAAGAACAGGGGTCTCCGCACTTCAGAGAAGAGGCTAGGAGGCATCAATAAGACCAGTGTCGTTTACATACCGCAAGGAGGGCACGTCATGATGAGAGATAACCCAGATGCATTTTATCGTGCTATTGATGATTTTCTGAAAAAGATAAAAAACTCGTGAAGAGAACCCTCCACAGCCGAATTTATAATTTTTTTCGTAACATATTTGTGGACTCTTATTAAAA
>Ga0315289_10009879_pt1 | contig 13703 bp, 16 predicted proteins | sample YL17G11_40_MG_FD_203452 | JGI IMG/M metagenome (GOLD analysis project Ga0315289, IMG submission 203452) | Sediment microbial communities from Yellowstone Lake, YNP, Wyoming, USA - YL17G11_40 | ecosystem: Environmental > Aquatic > Freshwater > Lake > Sediment | place: USA: Wyoming | collected...
GAGAACCGGCCGCGAGATGTCATGAGCAAGAAAATACCCAATGAGGGAAGAAAAGGCAAGCCCGCTGCCCTAAGTCGGAACACGTCTCCTGCTCCAGCCTCCCATTTGCCCATTTGGCTTGACGCATGGCCCAAATTGGAATACCCCTGGGGGCCATGGCAACGGCGTTCGGCACGGCGGATCAGGAGAAACCGAGGGCGCGACCGCTCCCCTGGTACGGGTGGGTGGCCCTCTTCTCTCTCGTCGCGGGCGAACTCGCCCTGTTCCTCGAGGTGTTCGCCGTCCAGGTCCTCTTCTATTGCATCGCCTGGTGGTCGTATATCGTGCTGGCCGATGCCTGGGTCTGGAGGCGCCGGGGGCATTCCCTCCTGCGGGACCGGCCGTGGGAGTTTGTCGTCCTGGCCTTCTCGTCGGTCGCCATCTGGAATCTGTTCGAGGTGTTCAACTTCCGCCTCCAGAACTGGTTCTACGTCAACGTGCCCCCGGTGTTTCTCTTCGGCGCCATCTTCACCTTCTTCGCCTACGCGACGGTCGTCCCCGGCCTCTTCGAGACCTATGATCTGTTGCGTGCGCACGGCGTCGCCGAGCAGGTGCGCATGCGGCCCTGGCAGATCCGCCGGTCCGGTCTTGCCCTGTCGGTCCTGGTCGGGCTAGGGATGCTGATCAGCCCGATTCTCTGGCCCCGCTATGGGTTCCCGTGGGTCTGGGGGTTCGTCGTCTTTCTCGGGGATCCCCTCTGCTACCGCGCCGGCCGGACCCGGGCGGAATCCCTACTGGGCCAGTTCGAGCGTGGAGATCCCCGCCCCTTCATTCGACTGCTCTTGTCCGGCCTCATTTGTGGTGGCCTGTGGGAGTTCTGGAACTACTGGGCATACACGAAATGGATCTACACCGTTCCGTTCTTCGAGGACCTCAAGTGGTTCGAGATGCCGCAACTGGGCTTCCTTGGCTTTCCTCCCTTTGCCGTGGAATGCTACGTTCTCATTAACCTCCTCAACCGATTTCGCCGGGGGCGTGGATGGGAGGAGCCTGGGCAGATCGGCCCTGGCGCTCCAACGAGGCTAGCCGCGGTCGCGGTCGTCCTCGCGTGCGTCTTCAACGTCGCGGTGTACGTGGGCATTGACCGCCTGACGATACAGAGCTACAGCCCGACGCTGGCCGCGATGGATGGGGTTCCCCGGAACCTCGTGGATCGTTTGTCAGGCGTTGGGATCGTCTCGCCGCACGCCCTGCTTCAGCGGACGGCCACCCGGGAGCAACTCACGGCACTTGCCCGGCAGACCGGGATCGCCGAGGATGAGTTGCGGGCGCTTCGCGCGGCAGCGCGGTTGGTTGACCTGAAGGGGCTCGGCGCCGCTCATTACAACGAACTGAGGCGCCTCGGGATCACGCGGGTCGAGGAGCTGGCAGTGCAGGATCCGGAAGTCCTCACCGCCCGGTGGCGAAGTGTCGCTGACAGGAAGCCCCCCACCCTGGCCCAGGTCAAAGTCTGGGTTCGAGCCGCCCGGAAGTGATCGAAAGCGTTCGAGGGTTCGGATGTTCAAGCGTTCCGCAGTTCTGGAACGATCGAACCACCGAACGGCCGAACGCCCGAACGCTATTGCGCAAAACGATGCTCAGAAGATTTCTGACCGACCACACTATGGCGTCACCACCAGCCGGATACGTCCGATGAGCTGGTTATGGGCGGTGATGACGTCCACCGTCCATGATCCTGCCGGGTTTTGTCCGAGGTCCGTCTTGCGGGAATAGGTCCGGAACCCGCCATGTCGTCCCCCCCGGATCGGCGAAAGCGGGATCTTTGCCAAGACCGTTCCGTCCTTTCGCCAGAGGTGGTAGATCGGCTCCTGCAGCCCGGCCGGCGCCGCCACTGCGCTGAAGGCCGCCACCCCACCCCAGGTCCGCAGCTCGTCGACGGGAAGGCTCGAGACCGGTTGGCTCGGCTCCAGCCGGATGACCGACCTTGCAAACGTGGCCCTGGTCAGGTGCAACGGCACGGGTGGAATCCACCCGCGGAGAGACCAGAGGAGGAGCGCAACAGCCACCCCCCACAAACCCGCCCGGACGAGCGCACCGCTCCACGAAGCATCAGCCCCTCGGCGAAAGATCGGGGCCAGGGCCAGCACGCTGACTAGCCCACTAAGAAGGAGAGCCCAGGTGCTCGGCACCCGGACCAGCGGGAAGGCAACATTCAGCGAGGCAAAGAGCCCAAACCCGAAGAGAGGAATCTCTATCCAGTGAAACCGGATGATGATCGCCCGGTACCAGGGGTCGATCGCGGTGACAAGAGCCGCGCCCGCCAGCGCGACCAGGAACCACACGTTCGCAGACGTGAGCGTCGTACTGGAATAGTAGATGGGTAGGAGGAACAAGAGCAGGCCATGAAAGAGCGTCTGGACAGTGTAGTCCACGACCAGAGAGATCAGCCGCCGACCCTGCGCGGCCAGCGACTGCCGGACCTCGGCGAAGGCCACCCCGGCCAGCCAGAGCAGCAGCAGATACCCGACGAACCAGGGAAAGTATTCGATGCCCCGCCGGAAGACGAAGAGAGTCAGAACACCAAGCGCCAGGGAGCCGGCCGAGATTCCCCACTTCTCCACCCAATAGAGCCACGGGTGTCGTGCCGCCAGTGCGGCCCACCTGCCGCGAACGGTTTCCAGCCAAGTTACGGCCATCATGGCGATTCGCCGAGTACGTACCTGGTTTCCTGCCCGGATACCTGGCGGCCTGCAGCGCCTACCTCTTCAGGTGCCAGGTCATTCCGCCGACCTCGAAGCCAGCGCGATCCTTGCTCACTCGCCGGTAAAGGTCAAGAGGGGCCTGGGGATACGGAGTGCTGTCTCACGGATGAGGAGGCGAATGCTCCTTTTCGCAGGGCGCCCGGCCCCATGCGTCTCACGCTTTTCCCTCTTTTGCCCCTTGACTGAGCCGGGCGTGTGGCGTATGTTTAATGTAGCCGCAGGGATCAGCACGGAGCAGCTGGCTCGCCATCGAGTGCGAGGCTGCCCCGTGGGTCGCCCAGGGGATTCAGGCCCCAGGCGTCGAAACCGACCTCGAAGGTGAGGTCGCGAGGGCCGGCGCCGGCGATCCAGGGGAGATGCTGCATGGCTCGAGTCTGATCGCCTGCGGCGATTTTTTTCCCGTCCTGCGCTCCACGTCCCCACTCTCTCATCCATCCAGCCTGGATCCGCACTCAGAACCAGAATTCACCCCACGAGAGAGAAGGAGGACCTGTTTCCCCACCGAAGAAGACCCTTGGACCCCATGCGCCTGGGCGATGGGGAGGCCGCCGACAACACGAGGATGCCTCTGACGTGCTCGGGGCGGGAGGGATACGGCTTGTCGCGGCGTGACCAAGGCGGAATCACGAAGACCCCGGGCTGACACACCCCAGGGTGCTTGGTCCTGTGGGATCAAGATTGCTCGAGGATCAGGTCCGCGGGAACTCCCGATCCAGGATCTCGGTGATGAATCGCTCGATGGACACCGGGTAGAACTTGACGTCCGGGGAGAAGATAACGCCGGTGTCCAGGATCTCACCTCGCATGAGGTCGTCCAGGGCCCGCTCGATCTGCGATCGGGGGTCCCGCTCGGCCTTGATGATTCGCAGGTCATCACTTTCGAGCTGCACGTTGTGCCGAGCGGCGTACAGGAAACTGAAGACCCGGCCGACCAGCGCCTTGTCCATCAACTCGGGATCATCGAACAGTTCCCCGTACGTCTGTCCCACGTGCCGGGGTGAAATGATCAGCCGGGGCGAGACCCGAATCCTCCCGCGAATCTCGATGGACCGCTGATGCCCTTCCTCGTCTGGTCCCACCAGGATATACGGGAGGACATGGTACCCGGTCACGATACCCGTGATGGGCTTTCGCAGGACCTGGGTGTCCTCGAAGACTCTTCTCAAATACTCTGGCTCGGCGTGGGCTCCGTACATCGCGTTTGTCCTGGTGTTTTCAGCGGCAAGCGGAAAATCCCTCAAGGGGGCCCCATGCCCCACGGAATCAAAGCATCGCTATGATACCAAATTGCGCCGGAGACGACCAGCCCCGCGCGGGGTGACCCCGCGCGGGGTCATTTTGCCCGGCCGGACGGCCCGCGCGGGGGAGCGGCGAGCAACGTGTCCAGCCCCTGCTGGAAGGCCTCGAAGGGATATGCGCCCATGATCAGTTGACCGTTGATCAGGAACGCCGGCGTCCCGGTGGCGCCCAGGGCGTGGCCGAGGATCGTTTCGGCTTCAACCCGCTCGGCATGCTTTCCCGAGTCGAGACAGGCCGTGAAAGTCTTCTCATCCAATCGAAGCTCCGCCGCATAGCGCTTCAGCCTGGCCGAGGTGAAGGCCAGGGGAGATCCCTTGCCGAACAGCGTGTCGTGATACTGCCAAAATTTACCTTGATCGTGGGCACAGGAGGCGGCCTGGGCCGCCAGGACCGCCGCATCCCCTCGGATGGCCATGTGGCGGTAAACGAAGCGGACCTTGCGCGTTCGGATATACCGCTCCTCGATCTTGGGGAGCGTGTCCCGCCAGAACAGCCGGCAATAGCCGCACTGAAAATCGGAGAACTCCACCATGACCACGGGGGCGTCCGCCGGTCCCTTCGTCGGGCCAGGGCCTCGCTCCATGGCGGCGATCAGATCCTCGCGCGAAACTGGACCCTGGCTTTCAGCCGCAAGGCTCACGCCGGCCGCGGTCCACGCCACCGCCAGCATCCCTCCGAGCACCCATGCCCGCATCCCACCGGACTTTCGACGAATGCTCACGGCCCTTCCTCTTGCCCTGTCGTAACCGCCCTCCTGCGGGCCCGGGGGTGATGAGCAACCTACCGCCCAGCTCCTGCGATGATCCGACGCCTCGTGCACAATACCCGGGAAACGGGCCAGGGTCAATGGCGGATGAATGCCCACTGCGCATCATCGCATCCCGGTCGCGCGTCGGAGAACGGCGCTTCCCCTCTCCTCTCTTCCGAACGTTCGACCAGCCCATTGCATTCCCAACGGCTCCGCCGACCAGGGCACTGCGGAAGCGATCCCGGAGCCTCCCACCCGACCCCGTCCTCTGCTGCAGCCGATCCACCGGGGATCCTGCGCCGTAAGGATCGGCACATCCAGGCCGGAGGCCAGGACGGTCTCCAGGAACGAGGCCGAGGTCATCCCGGTTTTCTGGCCCGGGTCAGGAAGGGTTCGCCTGCCCCCTCCGCCGAATCCGAAAGATCCGAACTATGTCCCGCTATACGTAACGCAACGTGGAGAAATCGAACTTATCGAGCAACGTCCCGCCGGACAGCACTCCAATCCCCATGGAGGCGCTCTCTCATTCCCGGGCGTCTTTGCCAGGAAGCATCGGGGGCAGAACGCATGGGCCTGAGAGGATGGGTGTGGGTCATGGGCCTTCCTTTGGACAGAGGGAGAGTCTACCACCCCAGACCTCACCCTGAGAAAATCATTGAACAGTTAGACCCTGACATACCTTTTTGTCGCGCTTGACGGGCGGCCAGTTGGCTGATATACTTCGGACAAAATGGAGGCTCGTGGAGGCTCGCCATGCCGACCGCCAGCGCCGCCGCACTCCGCACGTCCCGCAAGCCCTCGGGGAATCTCGCCCGGTTCACGGAAGCGCTCCGCTCCGATCCCTCGGGATCCTCCTGTTATGTCGCGCTCCTCGGTCTGCCGATTGACGCGCTCCCCAACATCGTCGCCCTGGTGCAACACGGGGCTCCGTTCGGCCTGCTCGAAGGCTTCCAGCGCACCGTCGGCCTCTCCGTGGAACAAATCGGGGCGCTCGTCCAGATTCCGACGCGCACCTTGACGCGCCGCCGGGAGATCGGCCACCTGCGGCCCGACGAGTCGGACCGCCTCTTTCGGGCGGCCCGGGTGTTCGGCCGCGTGCTCGCGCTCTACGACGGGAAGCTCGACGAGGCCCGCGAGTGGCTCGCGAGCCCGCAGCGCGGGCTCGGCGGGGCCGTGCCCCTCACGCTCGCGGCGACCGACCACGGAGCCCAGACGATCAGCGATATCATCGGCCGGATGGAGTACGGGCTCGGCGCCTGATGCGCACCGTCTGGCGCCTCATCAAGGCCGCGTACGCCAAGGAGGCCTTCGCCGGCGCCGGGTCCCGACTCCACGGCACCCGGTGGACTTCCCGCGGGATCCCGGTCGTCTACACGGCCGAGTCTGCGGCCCTCGCGGCATGGGAAGTCGTGGTGCATCTCCCCAAGCACGCGTTGCCCTCCGACTACGTGCTCTTCCGGGTGCAGGTGCCGGAGGACACCGTCACGGTCCCAGAGCCAAGCGACCTCCCCGCCGGCTGGGATGCCGACCCCCCCTCCCCCGCCACGCAGGCGATCGGCACCCGCTGGGCGGCGAGCCGATCCTCGCTCGTCCTTCAGGTCCCCAGTGTCGTGATCCGTCCCGAGACCAACTTCCTCATCAGTCCCGAGCACCCCGACTTCACTCGGCTCATCATTTCCACACCTGAGCCGTTCCTCTTCGACCCCACCGCCTTCACCCGATCGCGCCCGCAACCTCGCCGCACCTAGCCGCGCGCCAGTTTGGCGCCACCTCGGCCTGTGGTGCGCAAGAACACAATTACCGAGCCTCACGCCGCTATACCGCACCCGGTTTCCTGGACACCAACGCAGACAGATCCTGCGGCGCCCCGCACCGCGAAGGGGGTTCTTCCGGGACACTGGCGAAACGGCGAGGCCCGTCGCTCCGACGCCCGGTCAACGGGAATAACTTTCGTAAGTGCGCTACGTATGACGTCCCGCATGACAGCATGAATTGCATATTTGCATGACCGTCCCCCATTACGTCCCGATGGGGGCTCCTCCTCCGGCGGGAACACACGACGCCGGTATCGTAAGAGAGCTACCCTCTCTGACATACTTGCGCAGGCCGGCCGGCGGCGTGGGATCTCGCCCCGCTGCAATCTTGTGCACTCGGCCGCCAATTTTGCTTGCGCCGTATGGTTTTTTCTAATACCATATGGTGTCATGAGGCACCATCCACGGCTTCACGCACCACAAGGCGTCCTCGATACCATCTGGGGAGAAGCGCTGGCCATGCGAATCCTCCGCTACCTCTGTCGGGCTGGCGGCGCGCACACCGGCCGCGCCATCGGCCAAGCCGTGCAGCTCTCCCACTCCGCCGTGCATCGGGCCCTCGAGCCCCTCACGGTCCGCGAGATCGTCGATGCCGAGCCCCAAGGACGCGCCATCCTCTATCGGCTCAACGAGGAGCACTGGCTGGTGCGGACCGCCCTGCGCCCGCTCTTCAAGGCAGAGCTCGGCTTCTTCCCTCGCCTCGGGGAGGCCATCCAAACTGCTGCGAAAGTCCCCCTCCGCTCGGTCATCCTGTTCGGCAGCGTGGCCCGCGGAGACGCGCGGCCCGACAGCGATATTGACCTCCTCTGTCTCACGATGACGCCCGACACCCAGGAGATTGCCGAAGCGCATCTCCTCGCCGCGGCGCCGGCGCTCCGCCGCCAGTTCGGCCGCCCGATCACCTGCCTGGTCTGGTCCGCCGGAGAGTTCACCCGCCGGTCTGGGTCGGACGACCCGCTCGTCCGGGACATCCTGAACACCGGCGATGCCATTGCCGGCGCCACCCTCAGCCAGCTCATCCGATGACGCCCAAACCGATTTCCACGCGACGGGAGGATCGCAGTCAGGCGGCAAACTACCTGCGAAAAGCCGACGAGCTCCGGCGGTCCGGACGACAGAATCTGGCCAATCAACGCTGGAACGCCGCCTGCTACGACGCGATCCGGGCCGGCATCCATTGCGCCGACGCCGTCCTGGTGTTCCTCCACGGCATCCGGAGTACCAGCCAGCGGCATGCAGACGTGATCGAACTCCTCAGGCGCAAGCTTGGCCCGAACGCTGCGGGGCCGTCTACCACTCTCGGCCGGCTGATCGCCAAGAAGCACGTCGTCGAGTACGAAGGTCGGCTTTCCACGGAACGGGAGGCTACAGACGCCGTGGACCGCGCCGATGAGCTATTCCAGTGGGCGCAGATGCTGGTGCAACCGAAACTTCCCTAGCTGAGCGTTCGTACCCCAAGACCACTCTCGCCCCCTTCCAGCCTCTTCCACAGCAGCACACTGCCGCCCCGCCGTGAGCGTCTCCAGCTCTCCGGAGAGAGACTGCAGGCGGCCGAGGCGTAGTTCGAGAACGTTGATGCGCTGTCGCACTGCATCGAGCGTGTCCAGCCTGGAGGCGGGCGCGCTGCTCCGGAGTGCCGAGGGCGAGGTACTGGAGGCCGGCGGTCCCGGGAGTGGCCCTGGGGCACTGGGGCCGTGCGTATACCTAAGACCCGCGCGGCACCGGGGCAAGGAGAGATCCGTCACGACACCGGACAGATGGCCGGGCTCACGCATCACCGAGGCAGAAGGAAAGTCCCTTTCGGAAAGAACGTCCCGCAAACACAGAGACGCTACGCCTGGCGGATTGGATTGTCAATACGGAGGCCTGAGGTGCATGCCGGCGTGGCAAGGTGCGTCAGAGGCGACTGATCTGGCGGGCTAACCACCGCGAAGGGAAGGGCCAAGAAGAATGTGACTCTTAACGCCGCCTTAGGGGGATCCGGTCAAGTCATATCTGCGATAAGTGTGCACTGGAAGCCCCAGGTTCAAAGTGGCGAGGTTTCATCAAGGTAAGCATGGCCAGCGCAGGCTGGAGCTGGCCAAGATTTGGACGCGGGACAAACGAGATCGCTTGTTCGGGCAAGGGTGCCAGAACTGCCGAGGGAATCGCCCTGCGGCCGGGCGAGGCGCACGCGGGGGGCGAGACGGGCGTGTTTTGCTGTAGCGGCCTCTCGTTGTGCCGTTCCCGGCCCACCGCTGGCCAGCCTCGGGCCTCGGCCCCAGGGCAGCGCCTGGGTGTCTGGGAGGCATCCGCCAGGCAGCGCAGCGGCCGACCGGTCCTCCTGTCGTTCGTCGCAGTATAGCACGGCGCGCTGCCTTGTCGAGGGTATTGTGTAGGGGTCCAGGCCACACAGCGCCTCCCAGGCCCCGCCGCCGCGCTCGCTGCACCACACCGTTGGGCGTGCTGCTCGCTACGGCGGCTTGCTGGTTCACCCACTCGCCATGGACACTGATGCTCTGATGAAATATGGCCAGATTGAGAGCGTTGCTTCCACTTTTTTTTGGGTACCAGGACGGATCGTCCGCAGCTAACGGAGCGCTCCACGGCGTCTCCTCGCCGGTCGCCGGCATGCTCACATGAAGTCGAGGCTGCCTCCTTTCCCCTCCCCATCGTGGCCGGGAGGGCATCGATTGTCGGTGAAGAGTCAGCGTGTTAAACTGATATCAGGGTGCAGAATGGCGTATGTGATCAAACGCTACTCGAATCGCAAGCTCTACGATCTCCAGCAGAGCCGCTACGTGACCCTGGAGGCGCTGGAAAGGCTCATCGCGGAGGGAAAGGAGATCTCCGTCGTGGACGCGGCGACGGGAAGCGATCTGACCTCGATCACCCTCATCCAGATCCTCCTCGAACGGGAACGAAGCCGTCGGGTCACACTGGCGCCGAGTCTCCTCCACCGGATGATCAAGCACGGGCAAGCCTGGCAGGATCTGTTGCAGAAGTCCCTCCGTTCCAGCATGGAGGGAATCGTTTCCAGCCAGCAAGAGCAAGATCGGATCGTGAAGACTTGGGCAACCCAGGTTGGCCTCACTCCACGTGAGGAGCCAGGGGGGCGTAAGGAGGACTTGCAGGACCCTGCCACCGATGCGGAGAGTCCTTAAAAGCAGATCGAGGCCCTCAGGAAAAAGCTCGGAGAGCTGGAGCAGAAGCTTGCGGAGCGAGAGAGGAGTTGATCCCGGATGGCCCTGGCACGTCCTTCGGCCACCCGGGATCGTGTCTCTTTGTCGGGTCAACTCAGTGGAAGAGCATCCCCCCGTTGACCGCCAGCACCTCTCCCGTGACGAATGCAGCCGCAGGCGAAGCGAGAAACACTACCACCCTGGCAACATCTTCCGCCGCTCCCTCGCGACCCAGGGGGATGCCGCGCACGGTCTGCGCCCGGCCTTCGGGGGTGCCGAAGCGCTCGTGGAACTGCGTGGCAATCTGTCCCGGCGCCACGGCGTTGACCCGGATCCCCTGACCTCCCACCTCTTTGGCCAGTCCCCGGGTGAATCCGACGATGGCTGCCTTGCTGGTCGCGTAGACGGTCGCATTCGTCCCGCCCCCGGTGAAGGCGGCAGCCGAAGACACATTGATGATGCTCCCGGACTTGCGAGGCAGCATGTGGCGTAGCGCGGCCCGGGACATCGCAAACGTCGAGGTCATGTTGACGTCCATGATCGTTCGGAACAGATCATCGGACATCTCGGCCACCGGGCAGCGCTGAACGAGGTGCCCAGCGTTGTTCACCAGGATATCCAGGCCCCCCAATGCCTTGACCGCCTCGGAGACCACGCGGTCCGCCTCGGCGCTCAGCTTCAGGTCCGCCTGGATGGCGAGCGCGCGGCCGCCGCGCTTCTGGATCGCCTCCACCACGTCGCGCGCGCCCTCGGCACTGCTGAAATAATGCACCGCCACAGACGCCCCGGCATCCGCCAGGGCCAGCGACACCGCTTTCCCGATGCCCGAGGCCCCGCCAGTAACCAGGGCCGCTTTCCCGTCCAATCGAAACGCGTTCACCGGCGCCTCCTTTCATCCGACCTCACGTTGGCTCCCATGCTCCAGAGGAACGTCTCGCCTCGGCCAGAGCCTCGTCACCGGCGGCGCTGCTTCCCCCGGCACGCCGCAGACCCGCCCGCACCGCCCAAAGGACCACGAGAAGGATCGCCACGGCGACCGTCACCTCGCGCGCCCGCCACACGACGCCGAGGACCCGGTTCAACTGCGGGGCAAAGACATAGCCCACAATCACCATGGCAGGGACCCACAGCACGCTCGCACACAGGTTATACGCGAAGAACCGCGGGAACGGCATCCGCGAAACGCCAGCCAGCGGTCCCGCGCTGAACCGCAGCCACGCAACGAAGCGGGCAAAAAAGACGGCGGCTTCGCCGTATCGCTCGAAGAAGGTCTCGGCTCGGTGAAGACGGGCCGGCGTGAGCAGCAGATATCGTCCGAGACGATCCAGCAACGGACGCCCTCCCATCCGGCCCATCCAGTATCCCAGGTTGTCCGCGATCACGGCACCCGCCAGCCCGGCACCGAGCACCCCGGGGAGCGAGAGCATCCCCGTCCTGGCAAGGTATCCTCCCGCGGGAAGCCAGATGTCCTCGGTGACCGGAAGACCGAGCGCCACGCCGACCCCCAGCGCCAGGTACCCCCACTGCTCGACGAGCTCCGCGATGCCCTCCGGTACTGCGGCTGGACTCATCCTGCACCCCGATTTTCAGTGCATCCGGCTCTTGCCTTCCCCACGTGCATGCCCTATCCTTCGCCCCATGCGCTTTCCACGTCCAAAAATGGCCGACATCATCTCCATGATCTTTCTGGTGGGGCTCAGCCTCCTGGTCCTGGGATATTGGCACCGCCTGCCAGAAGGGCATGCGTTGCTCGTGAGGTACGGGATCCTGCTGGCGCTCCAGGTGGGGGTGATCCTCGGACGGGACCGCTGGCTTCCCGCCGTCCTCACCGCCTTCTTCCCCCTCGTGCCGCTCCTCGCGGTATACGATTCGCTCGGCTTCATCCCTGCCCTGAACCCAGCCGACAAGGACCGCCTCCTGCTGGAAATCGATCGGGCCCTCCTGGGAGCTGACCTGAGCCTCCGGCTTGAGTCGTTCACTACTCCCTGGCTGACCGAGCTCATGCAGCTTTCCTACCTCGTCTACTACGTGGTCCCGTTCCTCCTCCTGGGCACGCTGTACCTGCGCTTCCCCGTAGCGTCCGAAGACCCCGGAAAGACCGGCCCGGCGGGAGAGGCCTTCGACCTGTGCATCGTCGCTCTCCTCCTCTCCCACTACCTGGCTTTCATCGGGTACATGACGGTGCCGGCCCTCGGCCCGCGTTTCGCCCTCGCCTCGAGCTACCGGATGGAGTTGACAGGCCTGCTACTGGCCAGTCCCATTACAGAGCTGTTGAATGCCCTGGAGGGGATCAAGCGTGACGCCTTCCCCAGCGGTCACACCTCCGCAGCCCTGATCTGCCTCTACTACACCTCCCGATTCACGCCCCGCTGGCTGCCGTTCGTCCTGCCCGGAGTGGTTCTCATGGTCCTCGCAGCCATGTACCTGCGCTACCACTATCTGGCCGACGTGCTGGCCGGGGCCCTCCTGGCTGCCCTCTGCCTCGTCCTGGCCCCCTGGCTCCTCCGATACCAGACGCGGTCGTCGGGCTCGCATCCGTGAGCCCAGTCTGCAGTGGGAAATGGACAAGGAACCTGTCGGGCGAGTTCAGCCGTGCAGGGGTGCCTCGTACAATCCGTATCGTTTGACCAGCCGCGCGTTCCACCGCTGGGTGGTCTGGCGGGTCACCGCGTTCTCCTCCAGGATCCATCCGACTTCTGCCCCCCAGTATCCCAAGCGTCGGAGCCCCTCATATCCCTCCTGGAGGAGCAGCGCTTCGATGCCCCGCCGGCGAAAGTCCGGCAGCACCCCAAGCAGGATCACCCGGACCATGTCCACGTGACGCCGCGCGAGGAGAAAACGCAGGAGCCCCCAGGGGGTGATCCGACCGCCGAGGACGCGAAGGGCCGGGTTCAGGTCCGGCAGACAGAGGAAGAAGCCAACCGGCCGACCCTCGCACTCGGCGAAGAGGGCAAGCTCGGGCACCAGCACCTGGCGGAGCTGGGAGGCCATCCACGCCGCCTCACCCTCGCTCATGGGCACGAAGCCCCAGTTCTCTGCCCACGCCGCGTTGTAGACCTGCCGGAAGCGTTCGGCCTCTTCGGCGAGCCGCTTCGGATTCAGCCGTCGCACGCGGACGCCACGGTTTCGGGCGGCGTCGGCGATCCGGCCGATGGCCTCGGGGAGCAAAGGCGGAACGTCCACCTCGTAGGTGAGCAGCTCCCGTATCGAGTGGAGGCCCACCCGCTCGAACAGCCTCGGGTAGTAGGACGGGTTGTAGGGCATCATGATGCGCGGCGGAAGGTCGAACCCCTCGATCAGCAATCCGCACGTGTCGTTCGTGGACGGATTGAAGGGCCCGCGCATGACCGTAAGGGCCCTGGGACGCAACCAGCCGCATACGGCGTCGAAGAGGGCCTGCGCGACCGCCTCGTCCTCCACCGCCTCGAAGAACCCGAAGAATCCGGCACCGTCCTTCCATCGTTCCAGATGCCACCGGTCCACGATGGCCGCCACCCTGCCCACGACGCCCCGACCCCGCCGGGCGAGGAAGAGGCGAGCGTCAGCGTGGGCGAAGAAGGGATTCGAAACGGAGAGGCGGACCCGCTCATCGCGCCGGAGCGGAGGCACCCAGCGCGGGTCGTTCCGGTACAGTTTCTCGGCAAAGCGGATGAATGCCCGCAGTCCGCGCCGGTCCTCGACTGCCTCGACGGTGAGCTTCTCCATGACGCGCCCTGGACAACGGATTCGGGGAACGGTTTTGGCCGGGTCCGGAGCCCCGAGCACCACCGAACACTCGTCCCCCGGGACTCGGGACTAGATGACGCCCAACTGTTTGCCGACCTTTTGGAAGGCCGACAGGACCCGGTCCAAGTGCTCCGAGGTGTGGGTGGCCATGTAGCTGGTCCGAATGAGGGCGCGCCCCTTGGGGACCGCGGGGCTCACCGCGGCGTTCGCAAAG
>Ga0315289_10009880_pt1 | contig 13702 bp, 17 predicted proteins | sample YL17G11_40_MG_FD_203452 | JGI IMG/M metagenome (GOLD analysis project Ga0315289, IMG submission 203452) | Sediment microbial communities from Yellowstone Lake, YNP, Wyoming, USA - YL17G11_40 | ecosystem: Environmental > Aquatic > Freshwater > Lake > Sediment | place: USA: Wyoming | collected...
TTTTTGCCGTGTAGTATCATGACCGGTATTTTCACTTTTTTCAACGTTTCGAGCATATCATAACTGTCCTGTTCCCGCAGTTTTTTTGTAAATACGCTGTTGTCCAACACGGTTATCCAATCGCCCTTATCCTTAGTTATTTCCCTGCTTTTTGCTATAGACTTTATTACATTATCCAAATAGGCCGAGTCGGTAGTAATATTACTTTTAATGAATTCTTTTACTTTTTTAAAATCGTCTTTTGCCGGATTCATCGAAACGGCCGCCGATATAATGATGCACCCCCTTATGCCATCATCCATGCTTGTTAAATACGCCGCGTAAAATCCTCCTTCCGAATACCCCAGTACAGCTATCCGCGACTGGTCAACTTCGGGAACTGATCGTAGAAATTCTACAGCTTTTTTTAAATCGGCTATTTCTTCCGACTGGTCATAGGTAGAAAAAAATCCCTGACTTTTGCCGATGCCTCTTTTATCGAATCTAAAAACACAATAACCGTTTTCCGCAAGGGCATGCGCTATATCCGTAAACATGCCCATAGCGGTGTTGTCCGATGGGCCGCTGTCCCATATAAGAAGGATCGTGGGGTAAGGATTTTCTTCTTTGTTGGGAATGGACAAGATGCCGCTAAGCGAGATATCTCCGTTTTTGAACATAACCTCTTTTTCAGAATAAAGACCGCTTTTCTTTACATATTCCTCTACCGGAATAGTTTCCCTTTTTTCGCACAAGACAGCCTTGAATCCGGTTTTAGGAATTTTTACCATGAGGACATTATGGAATGCTTGAGCTGTCCACACTGATATTAAATCACCATTACTCAGCTCGAAAACCAGATTGTCGCACCTTACCTTTTTACCTTCTATATCTATAACGTCTTTTCCGATAGCGGTGACGGATACCATACCTGCTAAGGGGGGCAAATTCGGAGAGATGGCTGTGAGGGTATTGAAAAATTGCTCACCACGCTTTTTAAAATTATATCTTTTGACCAACGGCGGATAAGTGACTAAAGCCCCGCTTTCAAACATAGTAAAGTTGCCTAAGACTTTTATATTGTCTAGAAAAGCAAAGGCGGCATCCGCTATCCCCAAAAACGCTATAGTATTGTTATCGTTTTTTATATAAACTGTGCTTTTCGCGCCGTTTGCCGTCGTTTCTTCTGTATAGTCGATGAGATTTTTTCCGGTTGAGTCAAACCTCATCTTTCTCATTGTTTTTTGGCGGAGCATATCCCGCGGCAGCTCAAGAGAGGATTTGTATATTAACTTGTTTTCTACCAGGTATTTGTCTATTTTCTCGTATCCCGTCAGGACATTGTCGTGATAAACGGCATAAAAAAACGTTTGGCGGCCTTGCCTGTCTATGTATAGGAACGATACTATAAAGAGGCCTACTGCCATAACCACTATGATCGCAAGATATATGTAAACCTTTTTCATTTCAAACGTTCTCGATATTTAGCGCGGATATAGTTAAAAAATTTGATGTATTCTTCGCTTTTATAGTCGGGATACGTTGAATCCGTGGGTCTAAAAGTTCCGCCCTCAAACTTCAGCGTAACCTCGGCATATATCCCCTTCTTGAGATATATCCTGTGCCCGTGATCTTTAGTCGTTAGAAGTATTAACTTGCTTTCGGTTATATAGCCCGGGTCTATATTTATCAGCCGTAAACCCGATTTCGAAATTTTTGCCTCTATTTTATTTGTTATTAGTTTTACCTTATAAATATTTTCCGGGCTTACCGGGCGTTTTAAACTTATAAATTTTCGTTTCAGATTCTCGCCGAATTCTTGTTTGTAATAATCGGTATGGCAAAAGGTGAATATGCCGCTTTCCGAATCAATTGGCCCGATTTTTTTTAGTATAAATAATCGCGCTAATTTATTCGCCGCCTCATCTTTGAATATAAATCCTATTATTAATTTGATTCTTTTATGTAGTATGGGTAAGCCCATAGAAACGCTTTTATTATCCGGAAGCTTTTAATCCCCTCCGCAGAAATCCCGGGGCTTTAGGCCGGGGATTTCTGCTTCGGGGAGGGGCCCCACTAAATTATTGGGTATTAGTTGTTTTACCAATATAACTGGTTAACCTGGCGTCGTCATCAGGTTTGATATTTACAAATTGCACGCCCGTTTGAAATATTCTTCTTCCTGATGCGTCCCGCTCGTCAAATTCTCCGCTGGTCCATACGACCTTCCCGTCCGCTTGAATCGGTTCTTTGGCTTCGGGGATATCAAACTCCAAAAATAGCAGCGTTCCTTCGGCGAGTTTTTCATTTACAATTAACCTCATTCCCTTTTTCGATATGTTTCTTATCTCACCGTTAAGCTTTATGTGCAGTTTCTTTTCTACGCTGTATTTTACGACTAATTCGGTAGTTACGCGTATGGCTTTTCGCCTTTCTTCACCGTCCCAGTATTCTTTGACGATACCGCGGGGAACGCCGGATTTCTTTACGCCTATTTCTTCAATAAAAAGAGCTACTAATGCGGAAATAAGCACTAATATAATTATAGCCTCTATTAATAAGAGCATTCATGACCTCCGGTAAAATTATATGTGATTATTATACATTGGGAAGGTATCATTTGCAAGACAATCTTAGCGTTGATTATGCCAAGAACTCTGCTGACTTTGTATTAACGCAGATGAGCACAGAATCGTGCTTTAGGTTACGGGCCTTACAGATTAGCACAGATTAATACTGAAAAGCATGGCATCTGTGATCATCTGTGTCTTCCAATCTGCGATCATCTGTGTAAAAATGTCAGCATACTTTGTTACATAATCTTAGCGTTGCTGCTTCTGGAGGATATCGAGAAATAGAGTTCCTATCGAAGGGTCAAATTGGCCGTTTAGATTTTTCTTTATTTCGGTTATTGCCTCGACCGTTGTCATGCCCCTTCTATATGGCCTTTTACTGGTCATAGCGTCAAAAGCGTCAACCACAGCAAGTATACGTGATAGCACGGGTATTTCCTCACCTTTTAAGTTATCCGGATAGCCGTTTCCGTCGTATCTTTCGTGATGATAGCGGATTACCGGAAAGCATTTTTTAAGGAATTTGATGGGAAATATCATTTCGACGCCTCTTGCGGGGTGCGTCTCTACTTCCGCTCTTTCAATAGCCGTTAAGGGTCCGGGTTTTTGCAATATAAAGTCGGGAATGGCTATTTTACCGATATCGTGCAATTTCCCGGAGTACATAAGGCTTTCTACCGATTTTTCATCTAGGGCCATTTCCTTGGCGATTTTAAAAGCGTATGTTGTAACCCGCTCCGAGTGGCCCGAGGTATAAGGGTCTTTTGCTTCTACGGCCCTTACCAGCGCAGCAATAGTACTGTAATAGTTTAATTGTATCTTCTCGTGCAATGTGGCGTTATTTAGCGCTATAGCGGCATGAACGGCGAAGGTAGAGATGAGGTTTATCTCTGATGTGGTGAAATATTTTATATTTCTTGAATAGGCGGTAATAGTACCCAGTATTTTATTTTTGAATGCTATAGGAACGACAAGCAAGGCGCGCATACCCTCCTTACTGCATTCTTCATAATATTTTACACGACTATCATGCAGGACATCTGGTATGGCTATTGGCACGCCGCTTTTGACCACAATGCTGGATATCCCTTCGCCCATCTTTAATAAGCGAGCCCCATTTATAAAATCTTTACTTACGCCGGAAGCCGCTTCTAATATTAACGTAGCTTTTGCTTCATCAAATACGCGGACCAGGCATCCGGATACATCGAGAAACTTTGGAACCGTATTTACGATAGCTTGCAAAACTTCATTTACTTCAAGGCTTGAAACGAGCCTATTACCGAGTTCAAAAATAGTTCTAAGTTCTTCATCCGCCAGTTTTAACTCGCTTGCGCGCTCATCGGCTATCTGTTTTAAGACTTTATTAAGCTTTTTAGTGCTTGCGCTTGCCCTGCGCACTTTTACCTCACTCTTTCTTTTTTCAGTAATGTCTATTACTAGCTCCAGCACTTTTTCGACATCGCCTCGCGAGTTAAATATGGGCGAAGCCGCTATTCTGTAATATCTTTTTTCGCCCGTAGTAGTAAAACCTATGCGCAGGTTGCTGATATGGGTCTTCTTGTCCCGAAAAGCCTTGATGACAGGGCAGCCATCGCATACATGTTCGCGCTTTTCAAAGATCATGTAGCACTTTTTACCTAGAAGATCCTTGTTGGGACCAAACCAGGCCTCTTGCACCTTATTTAGCCATACGATCTCCATCTCCTTGTTAATTAGGCAGAGACCTGCATTTAGGTTATCCCACAGTATGGAGTCGGTGTCGTAAAAAATATTCAGCCTGTTTTGTATATGAGATAGTTGCATTTTATTTCCCTAACGCGTATAGTGAATATTAAAGCCGACCTACCATTACTGGCAGCTCGGCTGTCTTTGATTACCGGATATGTTGCAAAGCCTGAAAGTCCATTCAAAGACCGCGGAGCTTTGCTATAAAAACGCTAACTAACTTTTGATACTTTTATTTTTCCTAATGATATGCCCTATGAACGGCACAAATAAGTATACCTTATTATAGTTTGATTGTCAAGGTAAGCGGGCCCTATAAGCGCTAAAAAGCAGGCTTGTCGCCCTCTACCTCTTTTACTAGAAGCGGATATCGGACTTTTAAATCGCCGTTTAAGAGCACCTCTACGGCATATTCGCCGGGTGAGTCAAACTTTAGGTTATTAAAGCGCGCAATAATCCGGTGTTTTGCCTTTAGATCCTTTAATGAAAATAAAGTCTCCTTGTCTTCCGCTAGCAGATCGCCGTTTTTGCTTATTATCCTGCTTCTTTGCCTGAAATCCCCCATGCCGCTTGTCCAGCAGTTCATTATAAATAATGTCGGGTGGATGGCCGGAAATTTTCGGGCGCCAATTGTTTCAAAAAGCCCTATGAGTATAAACTTTCCGTTATCTTCTCTTCTTACGTCGTCGCACAGAACCGAAAATAATAAAGTCGGTGTTATTATCTCTTCGTTTACCATTTATTTCTCCCTTGATAATATTTTACAGAATATCCTTATTCTGCATTTTCGACCCATTCGATGGTTCGACTCTGCTCACCATCGACACTGAGCATAGTCGAAGTGTCGACTTCGCTCAGGGTTGACCCTGAGCAAGCTCTGACTCTTTAGTAGGAGTGCGCCGAAGGGTCGATAAAAAATACCTCTGCTCATCTATAAGATCGTCTACCTTTATTCTGGTAGACTTTCCGAACCTTGCCGATCTATCAAATACCTTTTTCGGATCGGTTGTCCGGATGAGTACTTTTACCATGTCCCCTTTTTCATAAGCCAGTAGAATAGGGTCGCCGACATCCGAAAGCGATTTTTTTATATCTTCTACCGGTAACGTCACATTGTTTATGAGAAACTCTACGGAATATAGGACGCCTTTTATCCCCATATCATCCGCTAGCGGCAAGCTGGAAGACTTTGCCTTGTTGCGCTCCAAGGGTTTTTTAAAGGAGTACCGATATATACCATCTATGAAATAGAAAAGCCCCACCGCGCCGGCATCGTTAATTCCAACTCTAGAAAACAATGGGTTTTTTGCGGGTATTGCTTCTAAGGCACTATGGGACGCTTTATGTATTAAAGAAACAGTATCTATAAGCGTATGATTTACGATATCTTCATCCGAAATGCCGGCATAAATTGCCGTACCGATGTCAAAAATGCTTCCCCCGGCTATCGCGCCCATTTCAGTTTTCGCTTTTAGGTACCCTTTTTTAATTGCGCGCAAGAGGTCGCCCACGAGCGCTCTTTCCTTGTCTTCAATAACCTCGGCAAATCCTATTAGAAAGTTTGCCAGGATAATGCCCGATGAACCGCTGGCACCCAAAAGCGCTCCTCTCGCGCATTGTTGTGCGAGGGTCCCTACATGCGCCTCGTCCTTCATTTCCTGTAATGAAGATAATAAAGTTTTGTGGAAATTATTGCCGGTATTGCCGTTAGGAACGGGAGTGATATTGATTGAATTTACAAACTCTCTATTTATAGCTAGCTGCTTTACGCCGTAGCAGAAAGCGGTCTTAAACTGGCTGGCGGTGCAGGCATATAGATCCATGTCTTTTTCTATTTGGCGCGGCATTCTCTATCGTTACTGTTAGTTTTGATCCATTAGCTTTTTGACGTGTTTTGAAATCATGCTTTTAGTTTTTTCGGTAATCTCGTCGAAAAAGATGGCCGTTTCGTAGAGGGTTTTATCATTGATCGCAGCGGGGGAGGTCCTTACCACCGTTCCGCCGCATTGCACTTTGTTGTTTCTGCCCGCACCCTCAGGTATAAGCAACGTCACTATTACTTTTGACATAAGCGGCATGGGCTTATCCATTATCAGGTACGCCCCCGAAGCGCTTATATTCTTTGTTTCTACTACTATGCCGCGGTCGCCTTCCATTATTTTTATGGGCAACTTTTCCTCGACTCGCGGCGTCTTTCTTTTTTCGTTTATCCTACCCATTTATCTCCTTTATCCCGGAGGCCAACCAAGGGGCCTGCCGCCTAAAAGATGTATATGCAAATGTTCAACGAGCTGCCCTCCGTCTCGGCCGCAATTTATAATCAAGCGATAGCCCGAATCTGATATTTTTCTTTTCGCGGCTATATTTTTAGCCGCCATCAGCATTTGCCCCAATAGCCTTATGTCTTTTTCCGCGGCATCATTTATTTTGGGCATGTGCGCTTTTGGCACGATAAGGATATGCACAGGCGCTTGAGGATTTTTATCGTTAAATGCCGCCACGGCGCTGTCTTCATATTCGAACGGCACCGGTATTTCTTTATTGGCTATTTTGCAAAATATACAATCGTTTTTGTGATCGCTCACTTTTTTCCCGCTAAAAAGTCATTTCCAAGCCCGTAAGAGCTGGGAATTTTCTTATGTCAAGGTTTCAAGTTCGTAATTTGTGCTGCCAAGTCCTATCGATTCGGCGTATTTTAATTGAATCGACCAGTCTATATCGGGATACCCCTTTTTGAAAATGTCATTTCCGTTTATCTTAAGAAGCATATCTACCGATGCTTGGTCAACCGCAACCGGATCGGTTGATGCCATTATGCCCAAATCCTCACATATCGGCGGCTCGTCCTTGGCCATGCAGTCGCAATCTTTCGTTATGTGAGTTAAGAAATTCAAATAATACATCTTCTCGGGCGTTAGAGTCTTTACGACGCCCAGCGCATATTCTGCCATCTTTTCCTGCAGGACCTTAATGCTTTCGCTCCATTTTGTCTCGATAGCGCCTATTTTGCAGGCAACGGTACACTCGCCGCAACCGATGCATTTATTTTTTATTATAATGGCCTTATGCCCTTCCAAGAGAATTGCGTCGGCAGGGCACCACTTTAGGCATATCCCGCATCCTATGCATTTTGCCGGAGATACTTCGGGCAAGACGTTCGAATGCTGCTCGAGCTTGCCGGCGCGGGACGCGCACCCCATGCCGAGATTTTTTATAGTCGCGCCAAAACCGGTTTGCATATGGCCGGTCATATGAGAAAGACACAAGAAAAAATCAGAATGAGCTATATCCGAAGCGATTTTTACGCTTTTTAGATGTCCGCCGTCTATGCCGACGGCTTTAAAATTCCTGCCGGTCAGGCCGTCGGCTATTATTACCGGTATACCGATATTTTCTAAACTGAATCCGTGTCGAGCGGCGATCTTTATATGGTCGACGGAATTAGAACGGCACCCTATATAAAGAGTATTTGTATCCGTTACGAATACTCTTTGCGACTTTTTCTTTAAAAGATCGGCTATATGCCTGACGATATCTGCCTGTATGTGGCCCTTGTTGCCTTTTTCGCCGAAATGTATCTTTATCCCTACAAGGTCAGTATCTTTTATTAAATCAAGGAAAGGCGCTTTTTCCAGCGTCTTAATAGTTTTTTTTATAACCGAGGAGCGTTCTTCTCCCCTTTTTAACTTAACATAGTAGACTCTGCTCATTACAAATACTATCCTACTACAGTTGGCTGGTAATTTCAAGAGTTTTTAGGCAGAGATATTGACAGAAATCTTGCTGACTTTTTATTAATACAGATGATCGCAGAGTTATGCTTAAGTTACGGGCTTTACAGATTAGCACAGATTTCTGTGATCATCTGCGTCTTCTAATCTGTGATCATCTGTGCGTAAAAGAGCTTAAATGTCAACAAAGTATTTTACGTTATCTAGGCCAGCCGAGAGATGCCGGTGGGCCTACTTAAGTTTAAGGAACCGAAGGTCGCTTATGACTTCTATATTATTTTTCTTAAGCAGAGCGCAAGTCACGCCGTTTCCTTCTACTAATTTGCCCGTAAAGGTACCGTTATATATCTGGCCGCATCCGCAAGCGGGACTGCGCGCTTTTAAAACAGCTTTTTTAATACCGTGCTTCTTTGCTATTGCGAGAACTGCCTTTGCTCCGTTGATAAAGTTTTCCGTAACGTCTTTACCGCCTTCGCTTATTACTTTCGATCTGCCTGAAAGCACATTTTCGCCCGTTCCACCGGCAATTTCGCTCCGTTCTCGCGGTATAGGTAAACCGCCGAGCAGTTCCGGGCATGCAGGGATGGCTTTCCCCTGTTCCACGAGCTTACGTATGTGCGCGTTTACTTTTGTGATGCCGTTATAAAATGGATTATTACCGCTTAGGCAGCCGCTGACCAATATCATCTTTTTATGACCCTGTTAATCAGGGAGCCGATTTTTTCTATTCGTATCTCTATCTCGTCCCCGACGGACATAGGACCTATGCCGCCGGGTGTACCGGTAGCGATTATGTCCCCGGCCTCAAGCGTCATTACACCGGAGACAAACTCTATCAACTTTTCGCAATCAAAAATCATTTTAGAGGTATTAGAAGATTGTTTGATTTTACCGTTTAAAAAAGATTCTATTTTTAGGGAAGAAGCGTTGATGTCGGTAACGATATGAGGCCCGACGGGGCAAAAAGTGTCAAAGGATTTAGCCCGCGCCCATTGGCCGTCTTTCTTTTGCAGGTCTCTCGCCGTCACGTCATTTAAGCAAGTGTAGCCGAATATGTAATTCTTCGCGTTCTTCGTCGGAATATTGCGCCCCCTTCTCTTTATGACGATTGCCATTTCGGCTTCGTAGTCTACCCTTTGGGATTGTTTGGGGAAAGAGATGCAATCGCCCGGGCCTATTATTGCGGTGGACGGTTTTAGGAATATCAGCGGCTCTTGCGGTAAGTCCATTTTAAGTTCTTCGGCGTGGTCGGTATAATTTAATCCTACCGCTATGATTTTAGACGGAATGACAGGGGCAAGGAGTTTTACACCTTCTATGCAGACAGGATATTTTAGCGGCGTTAGTTTTTGAAATGGGCTGTCTTCGATAGGTATAATGGCATGGTCTTCTATCGCGCCTTCATAAATCACGCCTTTATATTCGAAACGCGCATACTTCATGTTACGCCGGAGGATTTTCCGGCCCCTTGGCAGGTTCTTTGCTTTCGGATTCTTTAGCTTTGGCTTCCGCTTCTTTTGCCCTGGCTTCCGCCGCCTTGGCTTTTATTTCCGCGTCAAGTTTTTCCCAGCACCTTTTTGTGCAGAAATACTTTCCGTTCTTATAATACCAATGTTTATGCTTAAAAGCCTTATTGCATACGGCGCAGTTAGTCGGACGTTCCTTCTTCTTTCCCGCCTCGCCTTTTGCGGCAGGCTTAGCCTCGGAAGCCTTTGCGGCTGCCGCGGGCTTAGCCTCGGCATTGGCGGCTTCTTGGGGCTTCGCTTCCGGTTCTTTTTTTACTTGTTCTTTATCCTTCGACTCTTCTGCCATTTTTATCTCCTTGTCGCGGGACACCTTTATATTCTTGCGAAACTATCTCGCTAAAGATGTCCCGCCGATTGGCTGTATTTGAAACCTATCGCTTCTGGTTTCGGCTTCAGTGGTTGTAAGCGATAACGGTAAAGACATATTATATAGTGGACGGGAAACTAAAGCAAGAAAAAAATATGGAGCAGCCACGAATGACTGCTCCATATTTTGTTTTATCTAAATTTTAGATTATTGTTCGGAAAACACAAACTCAGGCTCTAATACTGGTCCATAGTCTTCCGGTATAGGGAACGGGAACGTTACTACTTCGTAAATACCTGCGCCCGTCCTGACGATCGTCATTCCTATGCCTTTCGCCAGACCTATGGTCAGTCCTGCTAGCGGATTATCTTCTACGCTGGTGTCATATATGTTTTTAGGCAATTCTATCCAGCCAGTCAGAATATTTGCCAAGCCCCTTCCGAGCTTCTTGGCGGGATCCTGTGCATAGCTTGCGGTAGCCAATGCCAGTACCATAACCATCACTAGTGCGATTATTAAACCCTTTTTCATTCTTTTTCACCTCCCTCCCTTTTTTAAAATGGATTGATATATAAATCAAAACATATCTTAAGGTTGCAAAAAGTATATCATATGATTATCGCTTTGTCAAGCGTTTTAAGCATTTTTTAAAAATTGCGCTAAATCTTTCTTTCGTTTTGCATTATCTCTTTACAAAGACGCTAATTAATGATATACTTTAACCGGATTATAGTGATAAATAAAACCATAACCGATACCCAAATGTACTTAGATTATTATAAGCTCAATGAAAGACCGTTCAATATAACGAGCGACCCGAGCTTTTTGTATCTTAGCAAAAGGCACAAGGAAGCGTTTGCCCACCTTGTCTACGGAATAAAAGAAAGAAAAGGGTTTCTTGAGATAACCGGAGAAGTCGGTACCGGTAAGACCACTTTATGTAGGGCCCTTTTAAATCAGCTTGACTCCCAAACCAAAGCAGCTTTTATCTTTAATTCCGATTTATCGGAGCTCCAAATACTTCAGGCCATAATAGATGATTTAAATATCAAAGTCGAGCGCCGGACCAAGATGGAGCTTTTCACGCAGTTAAATCTTTTTTTGATCCAACAATTGCGCATGGGTAACAACGTAGTGCTCATTCTTGACGAGGCGCAGAATTTAAAATCGCGTACGCTTGAACAACTGCGCATGCTTTCTAATCTTGAAACGGACAAGGAAAAACTTTTTCAGATAATATTAGTAGGGCAACCGGAGCTCAGAGAAAAACTTGATTCTCCGCACCTTCGGCAATTAAGGCAGCGCATAAGCGTCAGGTATCACATCCTGCCGCTCGAAAAAAACGAAACCGTCGATTATATCGCGCATAGATTGCATGTTGCCGGTTCCGACGGCACATTGAAATTTACGGAGGACGCCATAGAAAAGATTTACGAATATTCTAACGGCATCCCCCGGCTTATAAATATAGCCTGCGACAAGTCCCTGCTTCTGGGTTTTGTTCTGGAGACGTACGAAATAAACGGAAGGATTGTCGAAAAAAGCATAGAGGAAATCGAAGGAAGGATAGCCGTATGAGTATAATTACAGAAGCCTTAAAAAAGGCCGAAAAAGAAAGAAATAAAGTCATAGATTCGAAGGAATATTTGAATAAGATTCTCGGTCCGCAGATAGACATGTCGGCATACCAAAAAGAAGTTTTCGCAAGGACCGACGAAGAACTAGTTAGCCCCGTTTCATACGAAGAAGCCGAGTCTGCTGACAGGGCGCCTTGGCGACCGCGCCGCTCCCTGATTATATCCGGCTTGCTGATAGTAGGGGCGATTATATTTCTCTCGGCGATGAATATACTGATAATCTCATCTCCTGACGTGGAAAGAGCGACATCGGGGCGATCGGCAAAATCGTCGCGAAATTCCGCTGAAGCTGAGACTTATACCACAGCCATGCAGCCAGATATAAATCTGATTGAACGCAAGGCTACTATTCTGGATAAGATGGGAAGAGTTTTAACGGGCAGCGTGATTAATGATGAATTCGCGTCGAATTTTACGCTGAACGGCATCATATACGACGCCGATAACTCATGGGCTATCATCAATAACAGAATGGTTAGGACCGGCGATGTCCTGGACGGGGCAAAAGTGTTGTCTATAACGCCTCAAAAAGTAGTGCTATTGTTCAAAAAAGAGACATTTGATCTGATCGTTAAATAACCTTCCCGGGCGGGCCCAGTCTTAAGCGGAGACTTTTTTCAGGGCATCGGAAACAATCGCAGGCATTTTTGTAATCTCACCGACCGCGTCTGTAAAGGCGTGTCTTGTCCAACCGGATGCGATGACAGCGCTGCCCCTCTTGGCTTCGTAATCAAAACCTATCGTGGTATTTTTGAATTCAGATAGTTTTGTGATGACCTCTATCTCATCGTCGTAAGTAGCCGGCATCTTATATTTGCAGGAAACATCAGTCACGACGAGCCGGTAGCCGTCGCTTTCCAAGGCGGCGTACGAGATGCCGATTTTTCGGAAAAATTCGGTCCGACCCATTTCGAACCATACCAGATAATTGGAATGGTAGACCATGCCCATCCTGTCGGTTTCCTGGTACCTTACCCTGAATTTGATCGAAGATGCGCTCATTCTATTATGCCTGCTGCAGGTCCAAAGCGAATTTATATATTTCGAAACCGCCGAGGTCTATCTTTTCAACTTCTTTAAATCCGGTTTTCTTAAGGAGATTGATCGCCTGCGCCATCCTTCCCGTCGCGCGGAAAACTACGCGCTTAAAATCGTTCTTTTTGCAATGATTTAGCGCTTTATTAAGAAGCAGCGCGCCGTATCCTTTCCGCCTAAAGGCGGGTTTCACAAATAGTCTTCGCAAAAGAGCAATGTCCTTGGAGTCTTCTTTTACGCCGACGGTACCCATGACGTCGTTCTCGGAATCGATTACAAAAAATACATCGCGCTTCCCGTTGTAAGTTTTGCCTATATCCGCTATGTCGCTGTTTTCGTATACGCTTTTGTCGAAAGGATATTCTTTAGTCAGTATGGAGATGATGAGATTTTTTACGCCTTCACCGTCTTTTTCTTCAAATTTCCTTACCTGCATTTTTATTCTCCTCTATCATTATCCAAACACTTCGGTTTCTGGGGCCGTCAAATTCGCAGAAAAACACACCCTGCCACGTTCCGAGTTTAAGGCGCCCGCCCTCAATGAACAGCGTTTTTTCGTTTCCTAAGAGACTTGATTTAATATGAGCGTCCGAATTACCTTCGGAGTGGCCGTAGTCGCCTTTTTGCGGGACCAGCTTACCCAGCGCGCGTATAATGTCTTCTTTTACGGAACTATCCGCATTTTCATTTATGACGAGACCCGCGGTGGTATGGGGGATGAAAACGCGGCATATCCCGCTAGATACCCGCGATTTGGCGACGATATGGCCGATCTGGCTTGTAATATCTACGAATTCACAACGACCGGAAGTATTGACATTTATCGTTTGTAGCATCGTTAGTCCCTTCCTTAAATAGGTACTAGGAAGGACTATCCTTTCTGGATTAGGCCATTAGCTCCTTGATGACTATTTTAACAATACCTTTCGGCACATTTTTAATGATGATTACCCGGCCGATTTTTACGGGAAGCACAAAAGTATTTGTCCCTTGAACGAATTTTTTGTCATGAAGCTGCGCGTCCCAGATTTTCGAAAACCGCAGGCCTTTTATTTTAGTCGGAAGCCCCGCCTTTTTTATGAGGTTTTTTACCTCTGACGCCTCTTCCTGGGAAAGCATGCCTAATTTATTGGATAAGTTAGCCGCAAAAACCATGCCGATAGCTACGGCTTCGCCATGATTATAT
>Ga0315289_10009881_pt1 | contig 13702 bp, 13 predicted proteins | sample YL17G11_40_MG_FD_203452 | JGI IMG/M metagenome (GOLD analysis project Ga0315289, IMG submission 203452) | Sediment microbial communities from Yellowstone Lake, YNP, Wyoming, USA - YL17G11_40 | ecosystem: Environmental > Aquatic > Freshwater > Lake > Sediment | place: USA: Wyoming | collected...
CAGCAGATCGCCCAACTCAAATGTTGCGGAAGGGCAATCCAGCTCGAACACGCCGGTGGTGGCCACCCGCACCGGCGCGGTCTCGCCGCTGCGGCTCCGCTGCATGGCCACGCCCAGGAACTTGTGGGCGAAGGTTTCCTGGTTGGCCGCTTCGCTGCCTTGGTCGGCCTGGCTGGCGGCCGGCTTGGCGTCGTCGGTGTCCTGATAGAGCAGGTCGCCGATTTCGATCTCAGTCGCAGCATCGACGGCCGCTACGACGGGGTTCGTATCCCCGTATCTCCATCGCATCTTGTCACTCATTTGTGATTCTCCGATGAGGTTTAATAGCAGGTGGAAAACATCCACGAAGATCACGAAGGTCACTAAGATGGTTGTGCTCCTTCGTGCCCTTCGTGTCCTTCGTGGATCCCCAGCTTCCTACTTCGTGATGGCTTCCACAAACGCCTTGGTGTCCCACGGCCTCAGGGCATCGACCAGGTGCTGATCGCGCGACAGCGGCCGACCGTCGCCGAGGCCGCACAGCGCTTCGCCGCCGCACAGCGCGCGGACCAGCCGGGCCCGCTCCTCGACGATCTCCCGCATCTGCCGCTCGTCGGCCGCCGCCAGCAGCGATTCCACAAACCGCGCGCTGCTGATCGCCCGGGCCCGTGGCTCCGTCGCCTCGGGCTCCGGCAGACGCAGCTCGCGCAGCAGCCGCCGCACCGTCTGCCATTTCTGCTCGAGCGCCTCCCGGGTCGCCAGCCGCTGAACTTCGGCCCGGAGAGTGCCCAACTGGTCCTCGCGATCGCGGCAGAGAGATTCGATCAGGTCCGGGCGGTGCTGCTTCAGATCGTCGATACCGAGGGACCCCAGGACCGCAGAGATTTCCGGCCGCACGTCGGCCGCACCGCCTGCCGTTTCCGCGGTGCGGGCCTCGAACAGTCCGCGCGTCGTCGCCGGATCGGCCACCAGGTCGACGCTCTCGACGCGGGTGATCGCCTCGACCACCACCTGCTCGCCGCGTCGCGAGGTCCGCGCCTCGACGTTGTGCGAGAAGCCCACGTTCTCGGGCGCATGCTCGGCGTCCCAGATGAGCTGTTCCGCCAACTGGTGCTTGGGATTGAAAAAGAAGTCGGCAAACATCCCTTCGCCGGCACGCACCGCCACGTTGCGGATCACGCCCATGCGGTCCTGATAGTCGCGCGGCCCGGCCGCGCTGCCCTTGGGGTGATTGACGTTGACCTTCGCGTCTTCGTAGAGCCGCGCGGCCTGGGCAAGCGCCTCGGGCAGATACGTGCGTCCGTTGCGCGACTGCAAGCCGAGAATCTTCACTCCCCGGATGACACCCGCTTGCCGATCGACCCGCATGGCAATCCCCCGCGAGTCAACGAACTCCTGGAGCGTTTCAGTCATCGCGTTTGTTCTCCTTGCTGCTGGTGGAAAACGTGGACGAAAAGGGGACTGTCCCCTTCCTGCCTGCGCCCTTTTCGCCTTGGTTGTTGAACCAGGGGACTGTCCCCTTTTCGTCCGTCCCTCTTTTCGTGCAAACAAAAAGCCCGCCGGCAACCCAAGCGGTTTGCGGCGGGCTCTGTGGGATACCTGTCGGCAACCGACAAGCTCTGTCAGATACCTAGCCAGTGGTCAGCCGTTCGGGCTCGGCGTTGAGACTCGTGTGCTGAACCCTGAACCCTGAACCCCGAACCCTGAACCCTATTTCTCAATCCGGTCCACCTTGCGGCGGATGTGCTGGATCGTTCCATCTTGCACGTTCAGCTCGACGGCGGCAGTGCCAAAGAACCCGCGGCGGAGCGCCTCGGCCAGGATTTCGGCCAAGGCCAGTTCGAGCTGCGCCACTTTCTTCGCGTTCACCGCAGTTGTGCCGTGCGTCATCATCATCGGACGTTACCATACACCATGACACGGCCAGTTTCAAGATTTCTTTTTGGCCACCTCTCCTCGCGCGATCGACTGCTGCTCGTGCTCGGGGTCCAGGCCGTGGCGCATGGCCATCGTTTGCACCGACATCGCCCCGTTGCGCAGCAGGATCTGATCGGCCTGGGCGTCTTTCAAGCGGTCGCGGACGGCGAGTGTGGGCGGGATGGCGCGGATCTCCACAGCCGTGAGCGCTTCCGCCGGCAAACGGCCCGCGGCGACCGCGTGGCCTACTACCCGCCACATCACTTCCAGGTCGTCGGTGAGCATGTCGTGCTGTAGCCGCTCGAACATCTTGACCGCCGGGCCTTCGGCCACCATGGTCGAGGAGTAGTTGGCGTTCGAGGCGTCGCTGGTCAGCATGAACTCGGGCATCACCAACCGGCTGGCGATCGCCCGCAGCTCGGCCTGCAGCACGGTCACGTAGCGGCTGGCGTCGATGCCCGCGGCGGGAAACTCGTATTCCGTGCCCGCCATGGCATCGAGGATCGTCCCGGGCGCATAGCGCTTGAAATGGCTGGTGCGGCCACTGCTGTGGCTGCTGAGCGTCAGGTCGGCCTGGTTTTGCACGAACTGCTCCAGTCCGGCCGCCGTGGCGCCCACGTGCTTGCGAATCACGGCGATGGCCGACTGGATCTCGGCCACCACGCTCATGTTGCGGAGCAGTTTTTCGGCGCGGCGGAGGTTCTTGCGCACTGGATAGAACAGCGGCAGCCCGCGCTTGACGTTCGCGTCGACGTTCGCCTTGCGGTGCTGGATCTCGGCGGCATCGATCCAACGGCCGTCGCACCAGTAGCCGATCACGGTCTCCACGTCGCCGCGATCGGTGTGGACGCCGAAGGCGGCCGACGGATCGCCGGTCCGAGAAGGCGGCGCGGCGATCTGGCCCGGTTCCACGAAGCGCAACCGGGTAGTGCCGTCCGGGGCGAGGAAAAACCGCAGAAAGCACTCGCCGTCGCGGTCCTTGCGGCGGACGATCTCCTGCTGCCGCTGGTGCCACTTGTTGGTGCGGGCGAAGTCGTCGAGCACGGCCTGGACATCTTGCAGCAACGGCTCGCCCACCGTCTGGCCGCGCTTCGCGCTCACCCGGTAGCTGTGCCCGCTGCCGACGATGTAACTGATGCGATTCTCATGGCCATTGATGGCGAACTCGTTGCTGGCGGCCAAGGCGCGGCACTGGGCGCGGATCTCGGCCAGCTCTTGTTCGCTGCCGAAGGGGACGCCACCCGCCGAGCCGGCCAGCCCTTCCCCGCCGAGGAGGCTGAAGCGCGTTCCGTCGGCGTCGTAAAGTGCGTCGCTGGGATCGACGAAACTATCCCACAATTCATCAAAGGCTTCCAGCAGGCGCCTTTCCAGATAAGTCAAGCGGGAATCAACCCGCGGGGTCTGGGCGCCATCGGCTCCGGCATGATGGGTTGGATTGACTTGTTTCATGGCATGGGTTCCTTATCGACTGATGGTGCATGTTGGTCGTTAAGCAAGACGAAACAGACCGTTTAGCAGCCGCCGGCACGGCGGCTAGCGCTGCTGCTGGGCCGACGTGCCGTCGGCCGCTAAACGGGATACGATATCGATCTGTCTTGGCGGTCATCGCTTGTTTCTGCTGTGCTCAGCCGACCGGCAAACGGCTGCCCAGTCCGTCGCCGGCCGCGCGGCCTTGCAGCAGGCCGGCGGCCAGGCGGATCGCCATTTCGACGGCGTCGGGGCCATCGTCGTGGTCGCCGATGGGAAACTGCTGCAATTGCTCGACCAGCAGCCGCGTGCCCGGGCTGTTGCTCTTAAAGCGCAAGCGGCGGGTGGATAGATAAGGTCCCAGCCGGCGAATGCGCACGAGCTTGTTGGTTTGATTCTCCAGCGGCCAGGGGCGAGCACTCAGGATGCCTTGCCGGCGGAACTCGGCTTCAAATTCGCCGGCCAAGAGATCCTGGAACTGGTTCGCCTCGATGCCGAACACGTGCGGCTGAAAGTTCCGATACAGTTCCACGCCATCCGCCACGATTTGCGGCGTGGGACGGCGGGCGAGATCGGCTTCGAGATAGATCATCCCCTGCCGATCGACCCCCAGCATCACCAGGGCCGAGAAATCGCCCCGCCGCGCGTCGCTCCCCTTGCTCGGGTCCAGGGCGAGCGTCTTGACCACCAGTTCCTTGGGCCAGGTGTCGAACCAGATGGTTTCGTCGAAGTACGATTCGGGCCACTCGCAAAGTTCCGGATTGATGGGCGAGTTCTGTTTTTCCCGCTCGAAGGCCGTCCGCCCGCTCTCGGCCCGCATGCACATCAAGGTGTACAGGTCTTCTGCCTCGGGCCAGAGCACGATGGCCCCGGCGTGCAGCGCCTGGCGGTGGCGCTCATAAAACGTCCTGGCGGCCTGCTGGCAGCGGGAATTGGCCAGGTCGGTGTAGATCGCTTCCCACTCCTGCCAGAGCGACATGTTGTCGGGCCAGCGTTGGATCGACTTGAAGATCCGCGACATCCAGCCGGCCGTGCGGTGCAGTTCCATGCCCAGGGCCTCGCGATGCAGCGCGGTGGCAAGGTTCAGCACATTAGTCCGCGCGGTGCCGGCCTTCATCAGCGTGCCGTGGAACCAGCTTCGCGAGTGCTCGCGCTGCAACGCCGATTGGATGTGCCCGTCGTTCTGCAGGTCGTCGCAGATAATGAGCGTGGGTCGGTGCGGGCCGCGGCGGCGCCCGCGGATCCGCTGGCCGGTGCCGAAGGCCTCGATGGCCACGCCGTTGCGCAACACGATCGTGCCGGCCCGCCAGACCAGCCCCTGTCCGACGGCCTGGGGATAGTCGGCGGCCAGCCGGGGATTGTGGAGCAGCTCGGCTTTGATGTTCTCCAAGTGCGCGCAGGCCTGATGCCTGCTGTCGGAGATGATCCAGATATAAGGTTCCCAGCATTCCACGGCCGCCCAGAGGGGGAAGGCCAGCGCGGCGATGGTCGACTTGGCCCCGCCCCGCGGCCCGAGCACGTTCGCCTTGGTGCCCCGATCGGTCCGCATGGTGTGCAACTGTTCGGCCAGCCAGCGATGCATGGCCGAAGGGGGCCGGGTGAAGTGGTCGGGCAGGTAACGACGGCCCCAGGCGAGCAAGTCGGGCGCAGCCGTGTCGCCGCGGTGCGCGCGCCGGGCGCGGCCGTGCTTGCGGGCCAACTCGTCGCGCAGCAATTCCATCATGCTGCCGAGCTGCTCGGGCCTGAGAGCACAATCCTCCAATAGCGTTTCAGTGCTGATCATTGCGGGACTTTCGTTTCGGCCCGTGGCCGAGGCTCTTGGTCAATAGTTCCATGCGTTTGACAACGTTTTTGCGGAACCTGTCCACCGGCACCTCTTCGACGATAAGGTCGGTGATTTGCGAGAGCAGGTGCGAGATTTGTTCGACGGTGATCACGTCGGGGCCGCGGCGGGCGTATCTTTCCGGCATGGTCCGCTCCAAAGCCCAGGCCGCCGCCCGCCAGTATTGCTCCTTCCTGCCCGCCTTCTGAATGGTTTTCAGAAAGCCGATCTCGGCGTGGTAGTTGGCCTGACGAAGCTTCTCGGCGAACTTCGGGTCGCGCTGGGCGGTGTTTTGGATGGTGGACCGCGCGCAGCCGACATACCTGGCCGCCGTCCGCCGGCTGCAACCGACCGTCAGCAGCGCAAGAATCTCGCGCTGCTTGATTTCGTCCAGGATCGGGCGTCTGCCGCGGCGTGCCATGAGGGATCGGAGGTCAGTTGTCAGTTGTCAGTTGTCAGTTGTCAGTTGTCGGGGTAAGCGATCAGCATCTCTAATCCCTATTCTCCAATCTCTCATCCCTCACCTAAATACTCGAACGAAACCACCGCCCGGCCCGCTGAGCCGCGATACCCCTTGATGAACTTATCGTTGCCGCGCGAGCCGGTCTTCTTCACGTTCACCGCCCGCCAACGGGGCGAGCGGCGGCAATGGGCGATCAGTGCCGGGTGGCTGGCCGTCACGTTGATGCGCTGTCCCTGCCGCCGATGCTCTTCCGCCACCGCCTCGGTCACGGCCATCCCGATGCCGATGCCCTGGTAGTCGGGCAGCGTCACGATGCGGCTAATCCGCCAGCGGCCTTTGCGTCCGATCAGCGACACCACGGCGCAAAAGGCCACCGGGTTGCCTTCCCACAGCGCGAGGAAACACCGCGCTGCCGTGCTCAGCGAGCCGCTCAGATAGTGATGACGCGCAAACACGGGCCACGCACCACGCCGGCAACGAAAGATTTCAAGCTGGATCGGCGGTCGCTGAAGGCACCTCCGTTGGAACCGGGAAATAGCCATGTCGACCACCCAGTCCGGCTCGAGCCACTCGGTCACGTCGTAATGGCAGGTGACAGCCACGAAACGGCAGCCGATCTGGCCGCGGCGGATCCCCTTGGCAATCGCCGCCGACACGACCCGGGCCACGTTGCGATCGACCACGCTGGTGAATTCGTCGAAAGCCACGAGTTCGCCGGCGCCTTCCGCCGAGGCCAGCGCCCGGGCCAGGTCGCAGCGGAATTGCTCGCCGTTGCTCAGCACGTGGTACGGCTTGATCCAACTGGGCGGAGAGCTGAAGCCCACGGCCGTAAACAGCCCGGTGATGGTTTTGATCGGCAGGTCGCCCAGGCCGTCGATCACCGCGCGATCGCGCGGCCACTCCTGCCGCCGATACAGCCGCGGGCCGAAAATCTCCCGCGCGATGGTGCTCTTGCCGCTGCCCGAAGGGCCGACGATCAGGCCGATCTTCCAGTCGTCGCTCAGCTCGGGCATCTCCAGGCGGAAACGTTCGGTAGCCCGCTCGGCCAACGGCACGTCGAACATGCCGGCGACCTGCTGGACGCGGAACGAATCGAACACGGGGCAGTCGACCTGGACGTGAATTTGGGGCATGGCGAGAGAACAGGGATTTGGGGATTTGGGGATTTAGGGATTTGCGGCATCTTCGAAAGACATGAACAGCACAAACAGCCGAGCCTCAAAGTCAGCACTTCTCGCACTTCGTATTCTTGATGGATACCTTTGTGCTCATACCCTACACGCCCTTCTCTAAATCCCTAAATCCCTAAATCCCCACTACAACGTCAGCAACCTGCACTTGAGTCCTTCGGCCGTGAAACGCTCAAACAGTTCCTGCTGCTGAGCCTCGTCGCGGCACTCGATGACCACTTGAAACGCCTCGGGAATCGGCACGCCCGGCGGCGGGCCGTCCTCGGGCTCGTCAACCAACGGCATCTCCTGCTCGCCCAGCATGCGATCCAGCAAGGCCTGCACCGCTTCGTTCTCGGTCTCCACGTGGCTCAGCAATTCGGCCAGCGCATCTTCATTGGTTTCGGCCAGGCCGGCCAGCGGATCGAGCACAGCCAGGAGCTTGGCTGCCTCCTGATCGTTCAGGTCGAGAATCAGCACGGGCACTTCCATGTCCGGCGTGGTCTCGGCGCGGAGGTGGCCGTCGAGCAGTTCCAACGACCCGTCGGGCAATTCCCGGGCCAACAGTGCGTCGGCATAGCCCACCTCGGCCAGCACGCCCCGCAAGGCATCTTGCTGTGCCTTGGGATGCGTGCGCCAATTCTGGGGATTGGGCCGCAGCAGGCCCGCCTTCACCCGGCGCAACTCCTTGATGCGATCGCGCACCTGCATCGCTTCCTCCCCTTAGGTCACGTCTCTTGCAGGCGTTGGGCGATATCGGCCAGTTGCACGTCGTAGGTTTCCAGCCGGCGGGCGAATTCATCGAGCGTGGCCTGATGCTGGATGCACCACGGCAGCCGCTCCTGATCGGCGTCGACCATCTTGTCCACCTTGGCGTCAAGCCGCGACACCTGCGCCGACAGCACCGCCAGCTTGGCGTGGACCATGAACATCCACGGCGCCAGCGCCAGCAGGGCCGCGGTGACCACGCCGATCACAACACCCCATTCCGATACGCTCATCGTGGGTTCCTCATTGCCGCATGGGGATTTGGGGATTTAGGGATTTGGGGATTTAGGGATTTGGCTTCTTACGGTGAAACGTGCGAGCGTTGCGCAAAAGGTACACTGGTTTGTTTGGGCACATTCAGCGCCCGCCGACTGTGTCGGCGGGTCTGGTTGCGGCTTCAAGCCGCGTCAGGGATTTCGGGACTTGCGGCTCACATGCTGAATTTCATTGCGCCGCGGGTGCCGGCGGTGCCGCTTGCGGTTTCGCTGCCGGCGGAGGCGGCGGCGTTGGGGCCGCCTTGCCTTCGACCACGGCGCCGACTTTTTCGGCCAAGTCACCGACTTTTCCATGCAGCGTTTGCAGCAGATGCCCGTGCAAGATCGAGTCGCGCATGGCCTGGGCCGCGTGAAACGCCTTCTCGATCATCAGCGGATCTCCCGTTTCCACCTTGTGCCGAACGTCACGGGTAATCAGCCAGGCGACCACGACCAGCCCCAGCGGCAGCCCCAGAAACTTGACCAACTCCAGCAACCCGCCATTGGCGATCTTGTCGTCGACGTAGGACTTCACAAACTCGTGGACCTTCTCCAGCCTGGTCGCATGTTCGCCGAGTTTGGCTTCCACGGCTTCCCGGCGGGCCTCGAATCGCTCAAACAGGGTCCCGTGCTGACGGATCAAGTCGGCCAGCTTGTCGTGCTTCTCGGCAAGGGTGCTGGTGTCCTTTTGCGCTTTGGCTGCCACCTCCCTGGCCTCTTCGGCTCTGGCCTTCGCATCCTCTGCCGCCTTCGCGGCCTTCTCATCGATCGGCGCCGCTTGCGGCGTTGCAGCTTCCGGCACGGCTGGGGAAATAGGCGCCGGGGCTCTGCGCAGTTCCATGAGCAGCTCGATAATCCGGTTTTCGTTGTTGGCCATCTGATCGAGCCGTTGCGTGATCGGCCCGAAATCGGGCGGCGCCGCTTGCGGCCGCGGACTTTCCGGGATGGGCGTCAGCGGCAGCGTCGGCCAGACTTGCTGCGGGGGCTGCGGTTGCGCGTAGGGTTGGACATCGCGCTGACGGTCCCGCTCGGCTTGCCAATTGCGATAAGGAAGCAAGTAGCCCGGCCGCTGCGGCACGCCGCCACCGCCGGGATTGCAGCCGCCCGGGCCGCATTGCGTGCGGGTCTGAAAACCCTGGTAGAGACTTTGCACCGAGGTGGCAATGCCGTCGCCGCTTTGCTCGTCGCGAGCCCGCACGATGCCGACGATTTTCGCCCCCTCGGCGTCGAACAGCGCCGAGCCGCTGCGGCCGTTGGCGGGCGTGGGCAGGAAGTGCAGGTCGCCGCCTTGGTATCCCAGCGCATGTCCTTTCCAACCCGTCGACCATGCCCCGTTGGCACATCCCACCGAGGTGAGCGTGTCGCCCGGCTTGGCGAGCCAAGCATGTGCTGCCAAGGGGACCGCCTTGGGCAGCCGGCCGGCGAATTGCCCGGCCTCCAGGAGCACCACGGCGGCATCGGCGGCTGCGGACCGCATGATCACGCGGCCGGGCAGCGGGGTCGATTGATGTCCCCCGCTCCAAAACTCGCACTGCACCGCATCGGCGCTGTCGGCCACGTGGGCGGCGGTCAACACGTAGATCCGCCCGGCGGTGATCTCGAACACGCAGCCGCTTCCCCTGCCGCCGTCGGCCGTGGTGATGCGGCAGGTGGCGTCGATGCAATCGGAAATAGCCCCTTGCGAGGTGCGGGCGGCCCAAAGCAGCACGAGCACCATGATCCCGCCCGCCGTCAACCAATAGACCGAAAGATTCAAGATCGCGCGTTTCATAGACGTTGCTCCCATCTGAGGCATCAGGAACATCCACGAAGGGCACGAAGCTTCGTGTCCTTCGTGGATTCGTTTAACCAGTCAACGGCGAGACCTATTCCGATCATACCTACGGCCCAACCACGATCCTCAAGGAACCAAGGTAAAACGGTATTGGTAGAACGGGCTGCGCGCCAGGTCGGCCGGCTCGGTCAGGCGATCGGCAAGGTGCTTCACCGGATCGACGCCGCCGCCGAGCCGGTCGGCCATCACACACGCTTGACTGCAGAAAGGGGGCCGGCGATTGAGTACTTGGTCGTCCACGTCGGGCCTGACAAACCAGCGGACCAGCGGCAGGTGCAACAGCGCCGCCGCCAGCACGCCGAGATAGCCGTAGCGGCAGCCGCACAGCCGCCGCATGAATCGCGTCGCCCCGGCCCGGTCGTACTCCGGCCAGCGGTTGCCGGGATTGGCGCGATACACCTCGATCCGTCCCGGCCAGCGCCGCACCTGGCTGGAGAGCGTGACGGCCCGGCCGCCGTGCCACTCGCGCACCTCCAGGCAGAACAGGTCCTGGCCCCACCAGGCGGCCTTGGCGGCGTGGGTGTGCTCGCCGCGCCCGGCAATGGAAATCAGCCCCCGGCGGCGAACCAACAGCAAGTCGCCGTCGCGAATCTGCCGGCGGACCTTGCGGTAGCAGACTACTCGGCGGCTAGGCTCCTTATCGCTCATCGCATGCCTCCCGTCCCCTCTCCCTTTGAGAAAGATCGCATACCTTCCGTCCCCTCTCCCTTTGGGAGAGGGAGAATTGATTCAACTGCGATTGCACTCTGCGACATCCTGCGGGCGCGGACCTCTTCATACCGCAGCCGATGCTCTTCCTTCAGGTTCAGCGTCAAGGGTTCCTCTGTTGCGAACGGCCGCAGCGGTCGCGGCGATTTGGCCGCCTTCGCCTTTTGCCGCCGCGCGCGGCACAAACGGCAGGGCAGATAGACCATGCCGCCGCAACCGGGACATCGCCGCGGCGGACCGGTCGGCTGCAGCGGCTCTTCGTCGACCGCGCGTCGCGAGCTTCGGTAATCGGGACGCCTGCCGGCGGCGATCGCGCCCACCGTTCCCCGACTGACGTTGGTCGCCCGGGCGATCTGGCGCTGGCTGAGGCGCCCCTCAGCCAACAGCCGCCGCACTTCGTCGATCATTTGCGGTGCGATCATCGTCAGACGCCAAGGGGGTCGGGAGTCTTTTTCCGCCAACGGTTTTCCAGAAGCCAAAGTTGCCAGGCGGAAAAGGACTCCTGACCTTTTTCCCGAACACGACCCGTTCCCACGCGGGAGCGTGGGAACGAGGGATATCCCAAGCGACAAAAAAAGCCCGCCGCCGAAAACTGCTTTCGGCGACGGGCTCTTGGGATACCTGTCCTGCCAGGCTCTGCGGATACCCCTCGTTCGTCCGCGACCTTAACACAGGTCGTGGCCCAATTTCAAGGGGAAGTTCTGGAAAGGACGAAGAAGTAGGTCAGGCTTTCCAGCCTGACGCCGCGTGGACAAAGTCAGGCTGGAGTAAGTCAGGCTTGCCGTCCTGATGCCACATAAACAAAGTCAGGCTGGAAAGCCTGACCTACGGCACGGCGACGGCCGGCACGTGTCCCGACTGCCCGCCCTCGTACGCGCTCAGTTCGGCCCAGACCGGCAGGTGCTCGGAGATTTCCGCGGCGCCCTCGATGGTCAGATCGCACTCGCGCATCAGGTCGAGCACTTCGGCGCGGCCGGTGAACTCGACGGTCGCGCGGCGATCGAAGAGGATGTTGTCGACCCGCCGCATGCCGCGGACCGTGGTGGGCGCCGAGGTGATGGCGGCGCTCAACCCGGCGATCTGCCCGAGCCGGCCGAGATGGTTCTCGTCGGCCCCCAGATCGCCCAGCAGAATGATGTCGTCTTCACTGCGCGGGCCGTCGCGCACCGCTCGGTAGAGGTCGGCCAACAGATCCAACTCGGCCGCGGGCTGCTGCGGATCAAGTTGCACGTTGATCAGTTCGAAGGTGAAGGCCTCGGCCTCGGCGGGGCCCCGCACGCGGAACAACGCCACCAACGGCGGCCGGCGAAGGCGGCCGGCCGGATCGTGCACCAGTTGCAGCGTCGAGCGGTCGATTTCGACGGCCGCGAGATCGAACACAAACGCGCTGTACTCGGGCGGGCTGTCGCCGCGCGGCGCGGGAGGACAGGCGGCATAGCCGTATTGCCGTCCGGTGATGGCGTTGACCTGTTCCACCAGCCGCAGCAACACCCCGAAGTTCTGCCCTTGCAGTCCTTGCAGGGCAATCAGTTCGAACTGCGGAATCACCCGCAACAACACATCGCTTACGCGGCGATTGCTCAGCTTGTGTTCGTCCAGGCGGTCGAGGTTGAACGAGGCGATGCGGATGTTCGGCCGCAACGGCCGCGCGGGAGGCAACGCGGGCCCCTGCCACGGTAGAGGCACAGCGGCCCCGCTCGCCCGAGGTGTGATCTTGACGTAGGCGAGTTTTCCGTTGTCGTAGTGCGTCTCCACCTCGTAGTTCACGTAGAAATATCCGCCGCCGATCAGCCCGGCAATTAGCAACACGGTTAGAATCGTCCTCGACATGACTTCCTCCGTGCAGTCGGCAAGCCGCGAAGGTAACGGGGGACGGCCTTTGCGGCTAGGCCAATTTAGGGGGATTTGGATAGGGATTGGGGATTGCGGGATCAAGGCAGACACGAAATCCCGAAATCCCCAAATCCCGAAATCCCCACTTGTAAGGCACAAAATTATCGCCGTGCTTCCCGTACCAGGTGTCCAAGCTCGGGAAGAATGATCTTTTCCATCGCCAGTTGTACCGCTGATGGGGAGCCTGGCATAGTTAACACAAGAATCCTGCCGATCAGGCCGCCGACAGCCCGGCTGAGCATCGCCGCTGCCCCGATCTGCTGGTAGCTGAGCATGCGGAAGAGTTCTCCATAGCCCGGCAGCGGCTTATCCAGCAGGCTGCTGACGGTCTCGAACGTCTGATCGCGGCTGCCCAGCCCGGTGCCGCCGGTCATCAGGACCGCGTCGACCTGCTGGGCCTCTCGCAGCCGGCACAGCAGTTCCCGCATGGGCTGGGGTTCGTCGGGGATGATTTCCCGCAGCAGGACCTGATGCCCGTGCGAGGTGAGCAGCTCCACCGCGGTCCGGCCGCCCGCATCGGTTTCCAGCGTGCGGGTGTCGCTGACGGTAATCACGGCACACCGGACCACTTGGGGGGCTTCATGTCGGTGTTGGTCGGGGATGCTGCTCATGGAGAAAACCTTACAACCGGTCACCCAACCGGCCGCCGACTGCGGGGAGAAGCTCCAGGGGCGATTTGCGTTGCTGCGCGGCCTGGCAGATCCGTATACTAAGAGGAGGCGAGACTGTCTGCAATCGGGGAGCGAAAAGGGGACGGGGCTCTTTTGCCGAAACGGCTCTTCGGGTGTTTCGCACAAGAGAGCCCCGTCCCCTTTTTCGCGGGCCCTTTTCGCGGATCGTGATTCGGCGAGAACAAACAGCGTGTGCCACTGCTTGCAAGGACACCGAGAACGATTTTAGGCCGAGCGAAGCACTGCTTGCCGGAAACCGTCGGCAACTGGACAACCTGCAAGCAGTGCTGCCCGCCAACCCGCTAGAACCGTTCTCCGCGGCAAGCAGTGGCACACCTCGGTTCTCCTCCCAGAATCACGCAACCTTATTTAGAAAAGCAGATCATGCGTCCCCTTTTTTCCGGTGTGATGGTCGTGTTGCTGCTCGTTTTGGCCGCTGGGGCGGCGGTCGGCGAGGTATTTGTTCTCGACCACGGCGGCCGGCTGGAAGGGGAATTGCTCAACCCCGACGAGAAACCGCGGCGAACATACATCGTTCAGGTGGCCCCCGGCAGCCAGATCACGCTGGAGGCCTCGCAGGTGGAGCAGGTTCTTTCGGTCCGGGCCGACCAGCGCCAGTACGAAAAGATCCGCCACCGCTATCCCGACACGGTCGAAGGCCAATGGGCGCTGGCCGAATGGTGCCGGCAGCAGCGGCTGCTGGCCGAGCGCGATACGCACCTGCAGCGCGTGGTCGAGTTGGATCCCAATCACGTCG
>Ga0315289_10009884_pt1 | contig 13697 bp, 14 predicted proteins | sample YL17G11_40_MG_FD_203452 | JGI IMG/M metagenome (GOLD analysis project Ga0315289, IMG submission 203452) | Sediment microbial communities from Yellowstone Lake, YNP, Wyoming, USA - YL17G11_40 | ecosystem: Environmental > Aquatic > Freshwater > Lake > Sediment | place: USA: Wyoming | collected...
AGGATGATGAGGCCCTCCCCCAGAAGGTTCAGAATGCCCAGAGACGGCTTGAGGGGTTCATACCTCTGCCCGTACTCCATTAAAAGGCCATGGTAGAGCTTCACGCCGCCCAGGATCACCACCAAAGCAGTGGCCAGGGAAATTCCCACCTGGGCCAAGCGGGCCATCTTGGGAGCCAATTCCACGGCCCCCAGGGCGATCCAGCCGCCCATGAGGAGCAGGAAGATCAGGAGCGGGGTGTGAACGGACTGGATGAAGATCCGGTCCAGACGGTTCTTTCGCTTCTCCGTCCACCGCCGAATCAAGCGGTCAAAAACGCGGGAAATCAGAAGACTGAGGGCCGCCCAGCAGGCCAGAAAAACAGAAAGGATCAGCCACAGGGGGATCGGCAGGGAATATCCAAAAATCTGGTTCATCGCAAACTCGTCTGCTTGGCCGTTGCTCTAGAGACCGGAGGAGAAAGAAGAGCCACTGAATCCCCCCCGGGGATCGAAGAAATCTATTCTCCCAGCGGACGCTCCGGACAGGGTTGATGGACTAAATCTTGGAAGGAGGCAAGGTGGAATCCTCCTTCTTTTTCCCCGTTCCGACCCACAGCACCAGTCCCCCTACCAGACACCCGATCAAAAAACTCAAAAGGACGATCAGAACCGTGCTCGTTTCATAAGCCCAGAAGAGAAACTTGACGGTAACCGGCTGGTAATTCTGGATGGTAATCATGACGAGCAAGGCCATAAGAACGATAATGCCGATGAGTTTGGCGTTCATCTTTTCTCCCTTTCTGGCAAACCGGTTCGATCAACATCATCCCTCAGAGAACACCAAGAGACCCTAATACCCCGTAATCCTGGCGGCTTCTTCCCCGGCAACCCCAAACTGAGTCTAGAATACGATAAAGGGTTTCACTTTTTAAAAACGCTGAAGAAACGGTCCAGGGTGGTTTTCTCCAATCCCGCCGCGGCTTCCAGTTCCCCCGCGTCCAGCCAGACGCCCTGGCACTCGGAACATTTGTCCACCTTGATCCCTCGGTAATCGATCTCGATGAGCTCCATCCCGCACTTGGGGCACTTCATGAAGTGAAGATCCCGCAGTCTTTTCTTCTCTTCCTCCCGGAGTTTCTGGTGCTTTTCTTCCTCCACCTTCTTCTTCCGCTCGAACTCCATCTGGACAAAGTATTCTTCCTCTTTTTCACTCGGCTTTTTGCTCATATCCCTCCCCTTTTTCTCCTTTCTCTCTCGCGGGTCAATCCCTTTCGATTTCCAGAATATCCTTCCTTTCCGCAGATGTCAAACCGCTCACCAACTTCCGAGGAAGTCGAGCGGAGCCCCTGGGAAAAGGGCTCACCCGGCCGATGCTTTCTGCGGGCAACGCCCTTGCCCCCGGGCCACGATTCATGCTTCCCGGAAATGTCAAAATTTAATCGTCACCCCGGCATAGCCGGAGGTTTACCCAAGGGCAATCAAGGGTGGGACGATGCCCCCAAAGGGGAAGGGGTCCGGGAGAGGAAAATCTCGAATATCACCGATTCGTTTTCGCTAAGGGCTTCAATCCGGCTGATTGCGGATGAAGGCCGCGGTTTCCTCGGGGAGGGCGGCGTTGATGAACATGCCGGTTCCCAGCTCGAACCCGGCGGGGGTCACCAGGCGGGGGAGGATCTGCAGGTGCCAGTGAAAGTATTCTTCCTGCTCGTCTTTGATGGGCGCCGTGTGGATGATGTAATTGTAATCGGGGTTATTCAATCCCCGGTACAACTTCCCCAGGGTTTTTTTGAGCACCAAGGCAAACTCTTTGGCCTCGTCCATGGAGATCGAACCGAAAGAGGCGTTGTGCGCCTTGGGAATGATCCAGGTCTCGAAAGGCGCCCGGGAGGCGAAGGGGTGAAAGGCGGCGAACCGTTCGGTCTCCAGGACCTGGCGGGTTCGCAGATTCAATCCCTCCCGCAGAAGGTCGCAGTAGACGCAGGTTCCTTCATCGTCAAAGTGACCGGCCGCCTTTTCGAAGCGGTAGCGGATGGTCAGGGGCACGATGGGCATGGCCACCAGCTGGGAATGGGGATGCTCCAGGGAGGTGCCGGCCCGGGACCCGTGATTCTTGAAGATGATGATCAGTTTGAAACGAGGGTCTTCCCGCAGGGCCAGGTATCTCTCCCGGTAGGCGAGGATAACCTCCTCCACCTGCTTGTCGGCCATCAGGGGAATGCACAGGTTGTGCTGGGGACATTCGACGATCACTTCATGCTGTCCCACCCCGTCCATTTTGCGGAAGATTCCCTCTTCTTCTTTGCGGGACAGACTTCCTTCCGGAACCAGGGCGGAAAACTTGTTGGGGAAGGCGCGGACCCACCACCCGGGTCCATTGGCAGCCCCCCCCTTGCGGTAGGCCATGGTCTCCGGAGGGGTCAGGCTTTCATTGCCCGGGCAGAAGGGACAGTCCGCCTTGTGCTCCGGGAGAGAAACCTGGACGGCGGGCTTACTGAAATCGTGGGGCCGCTTGGCCCGCTCGGTGGCGAGAATGACCCACTGCTTGGTCGCCGGATCCTGCCTCAACTCGGGCATGGCAAATTCCTGTTCCTGCTTACTCGTTGCTCGTTACGGGTTCCTCGATCCTCGTTCCTGCTTTCTTCTACTCGCCCGTCTGCACCGCTATTTCCACCCTCCGGTTCAGGGCCCGCCCTGAACCAGAATTTATGCACTGCCAAACCAATCTTAGAGAGACTCTCTCCGATTATACTTACTCCCCAGTTAGGATAGCAATTTCAACTCTTCGGTTCAGGGCCCGCCCCGCTTCCGTAGCATTATTGGCCACCGGCTGGGAAGGCCCAAGCCCCTGGGCGGAAACCAGGGAAGGGTTCACATTCTGGTAGGCAACCAGGTATTCCCTCACTTTACTGGCCCGTTTTTCCGAAACCGTCCGGTTCGTGCTTTCCGACCCGGTGCTGTCCGTATGCCCGAGCACGACGACCTTATGGTCGGGGTATTTCTTCAGGAAACCTCCCGTCTGGTCCAGAATCCTCTTCCCCGAACCGCTGATCTCCATAGCCGGCGTAAAAAGATTGATGGCCAGGACCGTGATAACCAGTTCTTTTTCTCCGGCCTTCACCGTAGCCTGGGGAATCCGGCCGGCTTCGGTCAGCATGGCCTTCTCTTTTTCCAGGGTCTCGGCCTTCTTCTGGAGGGCCGCCAATTTCCCCCTCTCGGCGGCCAGCTTTTCTTCGCGCGCCTTCAGGTCGGCGGCCTCCCTGGCCTGTTGAGCCGCCATCTGTTCCGCTTTTATCTTCGCTTCCGCCAAATCCCTTTCTTTCTGGGCCAGGCGGGTGGTTTCCTCCAGCCGGGAAGCCTGAATCTCCCTCTGCTTTAGGGTCTCCAGCTCGGCGCCTCTCTTCTTGGCCTCTTCCAATTCCCTTTTCTTTTGCTCCTCCAATTCGACGGTTTTCCGTTTGGCTTCCTCCAGGGATTTGCGCTCCTCCTCGGCCTTGGCCTGGACTTGTCTGGCCTTCTCCACCTCGGCCGTTTTTTTCTTCAGGACTTCAATGGCGTTCTGATAGTCGGCCAACTCTCTGCGCCCCTCCTTCAGCGCCGCCAGGGTGGCGCTCTTTTTCGCCTTGGCCTCGGCGGTCATGGCTTTGGCCTTGGCCATGGCGCCCAGGTAGAGGATCTCCTGGTCTTTGGCGTCGGAAGAGCCCAGCCGGGAGAGGAACCCCTTTTTGGCTTCATACTCCTTCTCCGCCTGGGACAACCAGGATCTGGCGGCCATCAGATCATCCAGGGCCACCCTATCGGCCCCGGCCTTCCGCGCCTGGTCGATGGCAAACTTGGCCTCTTCGATGATCATGGTCGGAGTGGTGGCCGCCCGGGTCATCGACGGAGAAAACAGGAGACAACCCGTGAAGAGGAAAAACAGAATTCGCATTTTCCACGGGAATCTTGGTTTCATCGTCTCTCCTCCTCTCTACGGGGCTTTTTTCACACGGTCGATTTCCGCCCTGGCTTTTTGCAGTTCCTCCTGGGTCGCCGCCAGCTTCCCTTCTTCGGTCTTGAGTTCGGCCGTCGCCCGCGCCAGTTCGGCATAAGCCCGGGCCAGTCGGGAAGCCTGGGCGAATTTGACGGAATCCTTGAAGCTGCGGGCGTTTTCCGCGGTCACCAGGAGGTCCTGCGCCTGCTTCAGGGGTTCCGGCGCGTATTTTTCCGCCTGGCTTTTTTGGGCCGCATCCACGGCATTCCTGGCGTCGATGAACTCCTGTTCCATGGCCGGGGAGATGGGTTGAGCCAGGGCCAATCCTCCGGATGCCAGCAGGAGGATTGCCACAGACATCAAGAAGACAGGGAAACGCACCTTTCCGGTCGACATACAAGCCTCCTATCGGGTTGGAAAAAGGGTTTCTTACCTACTTATCGGAAAAACTGGCTAGATTATAACGATCAGAAAGAGAAGAATCAAATTAAATGTGAAGGATAAGCGCCGTGATTCTCTGAAGAAAAACCCCCTCGGGGCCCGGAAGGACCCCTCGGGGGCTCAGGGGTCGAAATCTTCGCTTACTCTTTGGGGATCCGCATCCCGTAGAAGGACCGCGCTACAAAGACACATGCGATGAGGAAGAATACCCCTCCCACGTAGTGAGCAACCCCTTTCATCATGGGTGAAATAGCGATCTCCATGGCCAGGAGGCCGAAGAGGGTGGTGAACTTAATGATGGGGTTCAGGGCCACGGAGGAGGTGTCCTTGAAGGGGTCGCCCACCGTGTCTCCGATGACCGTCGCCGCGTGGAGAGGGGTTCCCTTCTCTTTCAGGTCCACTTCCACCACCTTTTTGGCGTTGTCCCAGCAGCCGCCCGCATTGGCCATGAAAATGGCCTGGTATAAGCCGAAGACGGCGATGGAGATCAGGTAGCTGATGAAAAACGACGCGGGAGCGTTGGTCCCCCCCGGTGCGGAGAAGAAGGCAAAGGCCAGGGCGAAGCAGAAGATGACGATGAAGATGTTGAACATGCCCTTCTGGGCATACTGGGTGCAGATTTTCACCACCTCCTTGGAGGTTTCTATGGAGGCGCTCAGGGTGGAGCTGTCATCCAGCTTGATATTCTTTTTGATATACTGAACCGCCCGGTAGGCCCCGGTAGTGACCGCCTGGGTGGAAGCCCCGGTAAACCAGTAGATCACCGCGCCTCCGCACAGGAATCCCAGGAGGGTGAAGGGGTTCAGCAAATTCAAAATGGTCTCCGGCTGGATTCCCAGGGTCTTGCGCAGGAGCAGGATGAGGGAGAAGATCATGGTGGTCGCGCCCACCACCGCGGTCCCGATCAAAACTGGTTTAGCCGTGGCCTTGAAGGTGTTGCCGCAGCTGTCGTTTTCTTCCAGGTAGTGTTTGGCGTTGTCGAAATTGGGCTTGAACCCGAATTGGCTCTGGATTTCGGTTTCCACATTGGGAATGGTCTCAATCAAAGACAGCTCGTAAATCGACTGGGCATTGTCGGTAACCGGGCCGTAACTGTCCACGGCGATGGTCACCGGCCCCATTCCCAGGAAGCCGAAGGCCACCAGCCCGAAGGCGAAGATGGAGGAGTACTCCATGAACTTGTCCAGGCCATTTAAGCTGGCAAAGTAGGCAACGGACATTAAGATGAAAATGGCCATCCCCAGCCAGAAGGCGCCGAAATTTCCGGCCACGAAACCCGAGAGGATGTCCAGCGAGGCCCCCCCTTCCCGGGCCGCCCTTACGGTCTCCTGGCAGTGGATGGATTTGGAGCTGGTGAAGACTTTCACCAGTTCGGGGATGAGCGCCGCAGCGATGGTTCCGCAGCTGATAATGATGGATAAGGTAAACCACAGGTTATTGGGCAGGTGCCCGATCTGCCAGTAGCTGGCGGCAAAGGTTACGACGATGGAAAGAATGGAGGTAAACCAGACCAGCGTGGTCAGAGAGAGTTCGAAATCCACCTGGGTCTTGCCCGCGACCCTGGCGGCGGTGACCGCCCGGTTGAACTCGAAAGCGACGATCGAAGTGATGATCATCAGAATCCGCATGACGAAGATCCAGGTGATCAGCTCGGCCCGAAACTGCTCGAAAACCCCCAGAACGATGAAGCTGATGAGGGCCACGCCGGTTACGCCGTAGGTTTCGAAACCGTCAGCCGTGGGGCCTACGCTGTCACCCGCGTTATCCCCGGTGCAGTCGGCAATCACGCCCGGGTTTCTCGGGTCGTCTTCTTTAATGTTGAAGACGATCTTCATCAAGTCGGAGCCGATGTCGGCGATCTTGGTGAAGATACCGCCGCAGATGCGCAGCGCGCTGGCGCCGAGAGACTCACCGATGGCAAACCCGATAAAGCAGGCCCCGGCATAATTTCTCGGCATGAACACCAGGATAATGAGCATCATGATGAGCTCGACGCATACCAGAAGGACGCCGATGCTCATCCCGGCCCGCAGGGGGATGTCCAGCAGTTTAATCGGCTTCCCCTCGAGGGAGGCAAAAGCCATCCGGGAGTTGGCCAGGGTGTTCATGCGGATGCCGAACCAGGCCACGCCGTAGGAGCCCAGAATTCCCACCACGGACCAGAGCAGAATAAGGATCACCCCGCCCGCGTCCATGTGCTGCAGGAAGCCAAAGTAGTAAGCGATACACACCCCGATGAAAATCTCCAGGATGATGAGGAGTTTTCCCTGCTGGATCAGGTAGGTCTTACAGGTCTGGAAGATCACCTCGGCTACATCCAGCATGGACTTGTGGGCCGGGAACCCTTTTACCTTTACATATTCGTAGGCCCCGAAAGCCATTCCCAGGAAACATATTAAAAACCCCACCATGAGTAGGGTGTTTTGGGAATCGGTGAGGACGGGGATCTCCAGCTCGGCTTCGCTGGCCAGGAGCGGGGTTGCCAGAAGGAGGAGGAACAACCCGGTAATCAGGATCAGCAGTCGATTTTTCTTAATTTTTTTGCTTCTCATGCCTGTTTCCTTTCGGTTATCTATTGGTTTTTATTGAAAAAAATGAAGAGCCAAGAGGCGGAATGAATGATTATTCATTCAAGGATTCATAGCATAGCGCTTAAAATTTTGTCAAGCCCTTTTATAGCTTCTTACAACTATTTTTTAGGGGTTAGATGGCAGGTCGCGAAGGCCGGCCGGAGAGAAAGAATGGGTTCGGGAGGGCCCGGTAGCTAAAAAGCAAAGAGGCATAATTCCTTGCGGAATTATGCCTCTTCCTCCGTTCGATGAAGAAAAGGGATTCACCAGCCTTTTCTTACTTCTTGGGAGCCTCTGTCTGCTTCGGAGCCTCTTTCTTTGGAGCTTCTTTCTTCGGAGCCTCTTTCTTCGGTGCGGGCACGGAGATGGAAGTGGCCACCATCTTGTCGCCGTCCTTCTTGTACATGACGTTTACCTTGGCGCCCTCTTTGACCTCGCCTTTGACCTTGGCGTCGGCGGCGATGTCAAACTTCATCTCCTTGTCCTTCATCTTCACCTGGATCATCTTCCCGGCCTCGTAAGCCGCAACGGTTCCCGCCGCCTTCAGCACTTTGGGCTTATCGGCCTTGGGTTTCGCTTTCTCCGCTGCCGCTTTGGGAGCGGGCGCGGGAGCTGCCTTCTCAGGAGCCGAAGCCGCGGGCTTCTCGGTCTTCGCCGGAGCCTGCGCCATGACTCCGCTCGCGAAGGCCAACATCGTCAACAGAGCTACCACTAGAACCAGAATTCTTTTCATTTTCTCTTTCACCCCCGTTTTGGGTTTTTAGCTCACCTCAATAGTTGGGGAAAATCCCCGGGAATTACTTCTTCTCCGGGGCTTTTTCAGGAGCCTTCTCAGGGGCCTTCTCAGGGGCCTTTTCCGCTGGTTTCACCTCTTCGGCCTTCTTCGCGGGCTCGGCGGGCTTCGCTGGCTCCTCCTTCTTGGCGCAAGCGGCCACCATGATGGTCATGGCAAACAGCACGCACACCAAAAGAGCGATCAGTTTCTTCATTGATTCTCACCTCCTTTTCTTTGAAATCCTCAACTCCCCTGGGGAGAGGAAGCAGAGTGTATATAATTAAAGGATGCCTAAAACTTTTATTTTTTCCTGTCCCCGCTCTTAAACTGGGCCTTGAAGGTCTCTACATCCTTCTGCAGGTTCTGGATTTCCTGATGAAGGGCCGCGATCTCCAGGTGCAGTTGAGCGACCCGTATATGCATCTTGGAATTATCCGATTTGAGCGCGATTAGTTCTCTCCTTAACTTTTCGTTCTCCGCGCTTACGTCAACGATCTCTTCCTTTAACTTCTCGTTTTCCGATTTCAGGCTGCCGCACCCTGCCAAAATCAGCAGGATGACCGCCCAAAGGGGCCAATAGGCCGACCGCATTTGATGGGGAAAGAATTTCATTTCATTTTGGCGCCGGATATTAAAGCCTGCTTTCCCTCTAAGCAAGAAGAATACCAGAATGAAATTTAAGACTATGAAATTCTTCAGCAATTTAAATACCAAATGAAAATCATGTAGTTATAATATATTTCCGGCCCTGAACCAAAGCATAAAAAATCATTTCTCACCGAGATTCTAATACAAGAATGCCTCACTTATTCACAAAAATTTAAAAAATTAAAATATTTCAATATGTTGATAAAATGGGGCACAAATGATTGGTGGGGCGAAATGTCACAATCAGCGTTTGATGGTTAGTCCAAGGCGGGTAGCCATGCGGTAGAGGGTCCGGCGGTCAATTCCCAGGATGTCCGCGGCTTTTTTCTTGTTCCCCCCCGTCTCTTCCAGGACCTTCTGGATGTAGAGTTTTTCCAGTTCGGAAAGGGGCATGCGGGAAGGGAGGGAACTCAGGCTCATCTGGGCGGGCTCCATCTGAAGGCGCCGGGGAAGATCCTCGGGCAGGATCAGGTTGGTGCCGGAAAGGGTGGTGGCCCGTTCAATCACGTTTTCCAGCTCCCGCACGTTCCCCGGCCACCGGTGGCGGACCAAAAGATCCATGGCTTCCGGGGAGATCCGGCAGACGGGCTTGTTGTTCTGGGACGCATACTTCCTCAGGAAATGGTCGGCCAGGAGCGGAACGTCCTCCGGTCGTTCCCGGAGGGAAGGAAGGTGAATCGAAACCACGTTGAGACGGTAGAAGAGGTCTTCCCGGAATTTCTTTTCCGTAACCAGAGCTTCCAGGTTCTGGTTGGTGGCGGCCACGATGCGCACGTCGATCTTGATCGTCTCCGTGCCCCCCACCCGCTTGATCTCGTGCTCCTGGAGGACCCGGAGAAGCTTGGCCTGCATGGCCAGGCTGATGTCTCCAATCTCGTCGAGAAAGCAGGTCCCCCTGTCCGCCTCCTCGAACAGCCCCTTTTTCGTGGTCACCGCGCCGGTGAAAGCCCCCCGCATATGGCCGAAAAGCTCGCTCTCCAGGAGGGTTTCAGCCAGGGAGCTGCAATCCACGGCCACAAAGGGGCGCGCGGCCCTGGGGCTGTTGAAATGGATAGCCCGGGCGATCAGCTCTTTTCCGGTCCCGCTCTCGCCGGTGACCAGGACCGTGGAGCGGCTCTCCGCCACCCGGGCGATGGTCTTGTAGACCTGGAGCATCTGGGCACTGCGCCCCACGATGTTCTCCAGTTTATACTTGGTGATCAGCTCCTGGCGGTAGTGGATATTCTCCTCCACCAGCCGCCTCTGCTCCAGGGCCCTCTGGAGGGTCAGTTTGATTTCATCGAGTTTGAAAGGCTTGCTCACATAGTCATAAGCGCCCTCTTTGATGGCCCGGATGGCGGTCTCGATCGAGCCGAAGGCGGTCATCATGATGATGATGGTCTCCGGGCTCCTCTGCCGGTAGGCCCGCAGGACCTCCATCCCGTCCACATCGATCATTTTAATATCGCTGAGGACCACATCGTAGGTGTGCTTTTCCCCCCGGTCGATCGCCTCCCGTCCGTCCAGGGCCTTATGCACGGCGTATCCTTCTTTGGACAGAACCTCCTCCAGGAGGTTGCAGGTGATTTCATCGTCATCCACCACAAGGACCCGAACGGGAGCGGCCATGGTCAGACAACCTCCGGCGAGAAAACGGGGAGTTGAACCCGGATGGTGGATCCCTTTCCTTCTTCGCTCTCGATCTCCATCCGGCCGCGATGGCTCCGGACGATTTCTTCACAGATGCTCAAACCCAATCCGGCCCCTTTGCCCGGAGCTTTAGTGGTGAAGAAAGGCTCCAGGGCCTTCCTCTTCACTTCGAGAGACATGCCGGTGCCCGTATCCTGGACCGCCACCTCGACCCAATGGCCGTCCTGGCCCGAGGCGGTCGGCGAAGCGGTGACCAGGGTGAGGACTCCTCCCCGGAGCATGGCATCGAGGGCGTTGTTTACCAGGTTGAGAAAGACCTGCTGGAGAAGGCCGGGGTCGCCGGCCACGGGAGGAAGGGAGGGATCCAGCCGCCGCACCAGCTGAATCTCCCGCATGGACATCCCCGGCTGGGTGAGAGTCATCACCGTCTCCAGCAGCTGGTTGATATCCAGCGCCCGGACCTGCGGCTCGGGCTGCCGGGTCGAGTGGAGCAGGTTGCGAATCGTCTGGGTCAGCCGGTCGAGCTGGGATTCGATGATCTTCAGGCGCGTGGTCATCGACTCCGATCCCGTCTCTTCGGCGAGCATGAGCTGGATATAGCCGGAGATGGAGTTCAGGGGGGTTCCGATTTCGTGGGCCATGGTGGCCGCTACGTGCCCCAGGGCCGAGAGTTTTTCCGCCTGAACCAGCTGACGCTGCGCCTGGAAGAGAGACTCGTTGGCCTGGCGCAGTTCTTCATTCCGCTGGGCCAGCTCGCGGGTGGCCGCCTCGATCCTCCGGGTCAGCTCCTCGTTGAACTGGCTGATCCGGGAGAGCATCCGGTTGAAGTGGATGGTGAGAAGGCCCAGCTCATCCCGGGATCCCACCGGGACGGCCACATTCAGTTTCCCGTCCTCGGCTTCGGACATGGCCCGGACCAGCTGCTGGATGGGACGATGGATGGCCCGGCTGAAGAATACCGCCAGAATGAGGATCAGAATCGCCACGCTGATGAGCGTAAACAGGATGGTCCGGGTCCGCTTGTCGGCCAGGAACGTCTCCACCTCTTCCAGAGAAGTCAGAATGCGAATCCCCCCCACGGCCCTTCTCCCGACGTGAAGGGGAGCCAGAATTTCCCAATGGGGATGATCGTCACGGGTCACGAGGGTCGAAAGGACCATGTCCCTCTTCAGAGAATCGAGGCTTTGGTGACTGATCCCCAGGTCCTTCCCCTCCCAGCTGGAGACCACTATCTTGTAGGTGTCTCGGTGAAAGAGGAAGATGTCGATGGCTTTGATGGAGGGGCGGGCGTGCATCCAGTTGGCGATTTCCTCTTCCAGGAAAGCGATATTTTCCAGGTCCTTCTGAGCGTAAATTTTGGCGTCAAATTCCCGGGTCACATAGATCGACCTCTCCTTCCACATCTCCCGCTGCGAATGCTCGGTCAGCCGGAATTCGAGGAAGGAGAAGAGGACCAGAACGCTGACGACCACGACGGTGAAGAGAAGGGTGATCCGGGTCTGGAGTCCCAGGGGCCGCTGCCGAAAGGGGCCCCCCCCCCGATAAAAATTGCGGATTTTCTCCCACCAGGGTTCGATGACGGACATGGAGCGGAACCTAAAAAAGTTTCTCACCGGGGATGATACGCTTTTTGGATGCCCTTCACCCCAGGGTTTTTCCGAAGATGATTTTGTGATCCCCCGGGCGGTAATAATCCAGAATTCTGGCCAGTTCTCCATATCCATGCTTCCGGTAGAAGGCGCGCGGGTTTTCGTAGGGGGGGGTGGAAGAAGTCTCGATGAGCAGGAGTCGGGCCTGCCGCTGGGTCATCTCTTCTTCCGCCTGGAGGAGGAGGGAGGAGCCGATTCCCCGGTTCCCGTAAGCGGGATGAACCCCGATCCAATAGATGTCATAGACCGCATCGGTGAGCGGAGCTTTTCCAAAGCAGACGTACCCCCGAATGTCCCCCTCTTTTCCCTCGGCGCAGAGAATCACATAATCTTCTTCGCCTGGATGGGCCAGGGCAATATCAACCAGCTCCAGGGCCACGCGGATTTCTTCGGGATGGAAATGGGTCTGGGCGCTAAGGAGGGCCTGCAGGCCGGCCCGGTCTTGGGGCTGGATTTTCCGGACCTTCACGGTTTGGATCCCTCTCCCAGGACCAGCACCTCTTCCAGTTTGGACAGGTCCACCGAAGGGTTTACTTCGATGTATTGAAAAATTCCCGGCCGCTTCCGGTCCACCTGACTGACCGTCCCGACCACCAGTCCCTTGGGGAAAACCCCTCCCAGGCCGGAGGTCACGACGGTGTCTCCCACCTGAACATCTTCATTCTTCTGCACATATTTGAGGATACAGACTTCGTCGATCTTCCCTTCCATGATCCCCTGGGCGCGGGAGCGCTGGATGACCACGTCCACGGCGCTGTTGGGATCGATAATCAGGAGCACTTTGGCGGTGCCCGGAGACACCTCGATCACCCGGCCCACCACCCCTTCGGAAGTGGCCACGGCCATTTCTTTGACCACTCCGTCTCCTTCCCCTTTATTGATCAGAACGGTCTTGAACCAGCTGGAAGCCCCCCGGGCGTAAATCTGGGCGAGCTGGCTTCGGTGAGGAAACTGGGACCGGAAGGAGGAAAGCTTTTTCAGGCGCTCATCCGTCTGGAGGGCCTCCCGGAGGCGGTTGTTTTCTTCCTTCAGGCCGTAAATGACCTTTCTCAGATCCCGGTTTTCCTGCTGAACCCGGGAAAGAAAAAAGTAGTCCTCTCCCGCCTCTTTAAACCAGAGGAACGTTCTCTGGGCTCCCTGCTGGAAGGGAAAGGCAACCTGCATGAGCACCTTTTCCACCAAAGACGTCTGCCGGTCTTCCCGCGCATACAGGGCCAAAAGGACAAGGGCCAAGAAGAGAAAGAGAACGGCGGTGATGAACAGGCGGAAGCGTTTCAGCAGATCCAGCATCGGCTTAACTCACCCACAAGAGCAAAAAGCAGGGAGCAGAGAGCGGAGAGCATGGAGTAAAAAAACTCCTTGCGCATAGCAATTGGGCAATAATAATTGGCGCGATGCTTTTTCTCCCCGCTCCCTGCTCTTTGCTCCCTGCTTTCTTTTGGTGGGCTCACGTTTTGACCATCACCTCTTTGAGGAGGTTGAACTCATCCAGGGCCTTACCGGACCCCAGCACCACGGCGGAAAGAGGATCTTCCGTGATGGTCACCGGAAGACCGGTCTCCTCCCGAATCAGGATGTCCAGGTTCCGCAGGAGGGATCCTCCTCCGGCCAGGACGATGCCCTTGTCCACAATATCCGCGGCCAGCTCCGGGGGGGTTCGCTCCAGGGTTGTCTTGACCGCCTCCAGGATGGCGTTGATCGGCTCGGCCAGGGCTTCGCGGACCTCTTCGGAGTTGATCTGCAGGACCTTGGGATTCCCGGCGACCAGGTCCCGGCCCTTGATCTCCATGGTCCGGAGGTCTTCATCCTGGTAGGCCGTGCCGATCTGGATTTTGATCGTCTCCGCGGTGCGCTCCCCGATGAGCAGGTTGTACTTGCGCTTGACGAAGTTGGTGATGGCCTCATCCATCTTGTCCCCGCCCACGCGCACGGACTGGCTGTACACGATTCCGGCGAGGGAGATCACCGCCACCTCGCAGGTCCCGCCGCCGATGTCCACGATCATGTTCCCCGAAGGCTCGCTGACCGGAAGGC
>Ga0315289_10009885_pt1 | contig 13697 bp, 8 predicted proteins | sample YL17G11_40_MG_FD_203452 | JGI IMG/M metagenome (GOLD analysis project Ga0315289, IMG submission 203452) | Sediment microbial communities from Yellowstone Lake, YNP, Wyoming, USA - YL17G11_40 | ecosystem: Environmental > Aquatic > Freshwater > Lake > Sediment | place: USA: Wyoming | collected...
GCGTTGACGGTGGAGTTGATCACGCCGATAGCGTTGGAGAAGGAGTTGCGGTTTGCGATCCGGGAGGGCGGACGGACCGTGGGAGCGGGCGTCGTGAGCGATGTCCTCGAGTAAAAAGAGAAGGAAGCAAGGGGGAACTCGTCCCTGACGGTACGGAAAGAAAGCTCGGTGCGGCCAGGGAAAGATTTGGCGGAGAGAGAGGATGCGGACGATCATCACATTGGCCTGTACGGAGTGCAAGAGACGGAACTACTCCACAATGAAGAACAAACGGACGACAACCGACAAGGTGGAGCTGAAGAAGTATTGCCGTTTCTGTCGTCACCATACGCTTCATAAGGAGACCAAATAGAGCCGGTTGGAGGGGCAGGTGAGAGGACGGGAGGCGACAGAAATCTAGAAAGGTTTGTCTCGCACCTCAAGTGAAGCGATCCTCGAACCTCTGACCCTGATGGGGTTTTGGGATAGGCCAGTAGCTCTAACGGATAGAGCACCGGACTCCAAATCCGGGTGTTGGGGGTTCGAGTCCCTCCTGGCCTGCCATGTTTTAGTGCTCCTACCAGCCGATAGATCTGTAGACAGGTGGAAAGATGGAGTTGAATTTCAGGTCAAAAATCGAGGTGGTCAAGCAATTCTTAAGAGAGGTCAAAACCGAGCTGAAAAAAGTCACCTGGCCATCCAGGAAAGATACGCTCTCGGGAACGGCTGTTGTCCTCGTGGCGGTTTTCATCATTGCCTTCTTCTTGGGGATCGTTGACTCCGGCCTTTCCAATCTCATCAAAATGCTTCTGAAAAAGGCTGTGGGTTAAAGAGTCACCTTCACTTCCTCAACGGAAACGGAGTCACCATGGCACAGCAATGGTATGTCATCCATACCTATTCCGGGTATGAGAATCGCGCCAAACAGAATCTGGAGGAGAGAATTAAGAACCTCGTTAAAGGAGAGTTCTTCTCCGAGATTCTCGTGCCTACGGAAACCGTCGTCGAATTAGTCAAGGGGAAGAAGAAGACGTCGCAAAGGAAAATCTTCCCTGGGTATCTGTTGGTGAAGATGGAGTTGAACGAGGAAACCTGGCACATTGTGAGGGAGACCCCCAAGATCACAGGGTTTGCAGGCGACGGGACGAAGCCCATTCCCATGTCGGAGACGGAAGTGGAAGGAATTCTGTCCCAGATGAAGGATGGGGTAACCAAGGCGAAGTCAAAGGTCTCCTTCACGGTTGGCGATAGTGTTCGAGTGATTGACGGTCCCTTTGTCAACTTCATCGGGACAATCGAGGAGGTCAAGCCCGAAAAGAGGAAATTGAAAGTATTGGTCTCCATCTTTGGAAGGGCGACGCCCGTCGAGTTGGACTTTATTCAGGTAGAAAAAGGATAGTCTGCATCCGCAAGGAGTAAACGATGGCCAAGAAAATCGTTACTACGGTTAAACTTCAGATTCCGGCAGGACAGGCCAATCCCTCTCCTCCGGTGGGTCCAGCCCTGGGACAACATGGGGTCAACATCATGGAGTTTTGTAAGGCCTTCAATGCCCGGACCCAAAACCAAGAGGGAATCATTATCCCTGCATTGATTACCATCTATTCGGACCGATCCTTCACTTTTGTGACCAAGACACCGCCCGCTGCAGTCCTGTTAAAGAAAGCGGCCAAAATTGTGAAAGGTTCGGGGGAACCGAATCGAAACAAAGTGGGAAAGGTAACGAAAGACCAGATTCGAGAGATTGCTCAACTCAAAATGAAAGACCTGAACGCCGTGGACCTGGAGGGAGCGATTCGGACCATCGAGGGGACGGCTCGAAGCATGGGATTGGAGATTGGATAAGCTATGGGAAAACCGGGAAAGAAATACATCGAGGCACTGAAGAAGGTTGATCGAGCCAAGAGGTACGACCTCGAGGACGGGGTCAAGCTGTTGATGGACACGGCCCACGCCAAGTTCGATGAGGGGGTGGATGTTGCCGTTCGTCTGGGAGTGGACCCCAAGAAGCCAGACCAGATGGTGAGAGGGACGGCTGTTCTTCCCCATGGCACAGGTAAAAAGGTGAAGGTCCTTGTGTTTGCGAAAGGGCAGAAAGAAAAAGAGGCCCAGGACGCAGGGGCAGACTATGTGGGAGCGGAGGACCTCATCGGCAAGATTTCCCAGGGATGGCTCGATTTTGACAAAGCCATTGCCACGCCGGACATGATGGGAGCCGTCAGCAAGTTGGGTAAGATCCTGGGCCCGAGAGGGTTGATGCCCAACCCAAAGGTTGGGACAGTCACGTTTGATTTGGCGAAGGCAATCAAGGAGATCAAAGCGGGAAAAGTGGAGTTCAAGGTGGAGAAGGCAGGCATTGTCCACATTCCCGTCGGCAAGGTGTCCTTTGGATTCGACAAACTGTTGGAGAACGCCCGGACCGTTCTCGAGGTCATCATCCGAGTAAAGCCACCGACCAGCAAGGGAATCTATGTCAGGAGCATCGCCTTGTCGACGACCATGGGACCCGGGATCAAGATCGACCCTGTCAGTGTTCGGAGCGTAACAAGATAAAAAGCTGCGCCTCAAACATTGGATCGGAATGGAGAGGGTGGAAGGCGAAGGAGGGAGAAGGCGTTGAATAAGAGAGAAAAGGAACAGGTGGTTGCAGATCTGCAGAAACAGATCGAGCAGTATAAAGCCGTGGTCTTGACCAATTACCGAGGTCTCAATGTGGAACAGATGACCCAGTTGAGGCGGCGTTTGAGAGAGGAGAAAGTTGCCTACAATGTGGTCAAGAACACCCTGATGAAGCTGGCCTCGAAAGGGACGGACCTCGAAAAATTGAATGACTATTTCGAGGGCCCTACCGCCATCGCCATTGCCTATGGTGATTTTGTCTCCTTGGCCAAGATTCTGTCTGAATTCCAGAAAAATCAACCCGTCCTCCAGATCAAGGCGGGTCTCATTGAAGGGAAAGTGACCTCCCCAGAGGAGGTGAAATCTTTAGCCTCCATGCCTTCGAAGGAGGTCCTCTTGGGGCAAATTCTCGGCGGGATCCAAATCCCAGCCGTCCAGGTCACCGGAACGATCATGAGTGTGCTTCAACCCGTGGTCGGCACGATTCAGGCTCGGGTCGATCAATTAGCAGCTTCGAGTGGCGAGAGTGGAGAGGCGAGAGCCGATGGGTCTTCTTGAATCCAGGTCCCACGTTCACCGTCCCTCTTTCTAAATTGATCAAGATAGGAGGATTTTACAAATGGCCGATGTCCAAAAAATTGCGGAAGAGATTAGTGGTCTAACATTATTGGAAGCTCGAGATCTGGTGAAGACCCTGGAGGAGAAACTAGGGGTCAAAGCCGCGGCACCCATGGCCCTTGCCGCCATGCCCATGGGGGGAGCAGCGGCTGCAGGTCAAGCTGCACCCGCCGAAGAGAAAACAGAGTTCGACGTGATCCTGACCGGGTTTGGCGATAAGAAGATTCAGGTCATCAAGGTCGTCCGTGAATTGACCGGTCTCGGGCTGAAAGAAGCCAAGGACCTCGTTGAGGGAGTCCCCAAACCTGTGAAGGAGGGTGTGTCTAAAGATGACTCCGCTAACTTCAAGAAGAAGCTTGAGGATGCGGGGGGAACGGTTCAAATCAAGTAACCAGGTCATTGGATAACCTTCTCTCACAAGAACTTCCTTGGTTTTCCCTTCCGTTGAATCACAGAGGGGTCCGGGGAGAGGATCCATTCCCTGAATCTGAGGGAGGGAGAGGGGTGGCCTGAGTGCGGGTGAAGCAAACCGGCTCAGGTGAAAGATTGGGGTAACGCCGATTTTGGTGTTGTTCATTAACCTGGTAGAGAGAGTCTTTCCAAGAATGTCTGCGATCTTATCCCGAAGGGGCACCTCGAAAGGTGGAGAGGGGGCCCAAGGGATAGGTCTTTTTATTTAAAGGAGACAAGGGTTATGGCTAGCATTGTTCCCGTCTATCGAAGGTGTCGCAAGAATTTTTCAAAGATCAAAGATGTCCTGATTATTTCGAATTTGATCGAAATCCAGAAGCAATCCTACGACAGATTCTTGCAAGTCAACGTGGATCCTGACAAAAGAGAACCCACGGGGCTCCACGGGGTCTTCAAGACCGTCTTTCCGATCAAAGATTTCTACGAGACCGCTTCCCTGGAGTTTGTCAGTTATCGTCTCACGGAGCCCAAATATGATGTGGACGAGTGTCTGCTGCGTGGAATGACATTTGCGGCTCCCATCAAGGTCACGGTTCGCCTCGTCGTCTGGGATGTGAATGAGGAAACCAAAGCGAAGAGCATCAAAGCAGTCAAGGAACAAGAAGTCTATTTCGGTGAGATCCCGTTGATGACGGAGAATGGGACCTTCATCATCAACGGAACAGAGCGGGTGATTGTCAGTCAGCTCCATCGGTCCCCGGGCGTCTTTTTTGACCAGGATCAGGTGAAACCTCATTCGGGGGGGAAAGTCTTCTATTACGCCCGCGTCATACCCAATCGGGGATCCTGGATCGATTTCGAGTTTGACCAAAAAGATTTACTCTATGTTCGGATTGATCGGCGCCGGAAGATTCCCGTCACGGTCCTGCTTCGGGCCCTAAAATATACGGGACAAGAACTGCTCGATTATTTCTATCATCGAGAAAAGATCCTCGTACGGAAAGATAAGTTTTTTAAGGAGATTTCGAGAGACGTGTTGGTGGGTCAAAAGGCGACTTCTGACATCGTCGACCCGGAGACCCACAAGCTGATTCTTAAGAAGCATCGCCGGATTACCGAGGGAGCCTACAAGAGACTTGAGCTGGCGAAGATCAATACCATCCCGATCGAAATGGAAGATCTCATTGGGAAGTACCTGGCGGAGGATGTGGTCGATTCTGGGACTGGGGAAGTGGTCGCTGAGACGAATGAGGAGGTTACGGAGAAGCTTCTCGAAACGGTGAAGGAGAAGAAGATCGAAAACTTTGAAATCCTCTTCATCGACAACATCAACGTCAGTTCTTCCTTACGGGACACGTTGGTGATGGATAAGATCGAGTTGAGTCGAGAGGAACGGGAAAAACTCCCGGTGGCCGAACCGGGCAAAACGGTCCGAGAAAAAGAGTCGGAAAAGGCCTTGATCGACATTTACAAAAGACTCCGACCCGGAGATCCACCCACGATCGAGACCGCCATGGGCCTCTTTTACAATCTCTTCTTTAATGCGGAGCGCTACGACCTCTCAAAAGTGGGAAGGATGAAACTCAACCACAAACTGGGTCTCAAGGGGACGTCGCCCAGAGTTCTCGTTCTCACCGGGCGATGGAAGAAGGAAGCCACAGACGCTGGGACCCCGCTCGTGGGAGGCAAGGAGTTGATTGACCGCATTCGGACCGGCTGGCTTGACTTCGATGAAGTGATTGCGACGCCGGAGATGGCCGACGAGATCCAGCGGGTCAACAAGATGCTCTACCCCATCGGATTGATGCCTTCCGTGAAGGAGGGAACCATCACGGAGGATGTTCAGGGGAAGATCCGAAAGATCCTGGAAGAGGAGAAGACTACGCTAAGGAGACAGGACATCCTCGAGGTCGTCAAGTATCTGATCAAGTTGAAGGATGGTCAGGGAACCGTGGATGACATCGATCATCTGGGCAATCGGCGTGTCAGGACGGTTGGGGAGTTGTTGGAGAATCAATACCACATTGGGTTGGTCAGGATCGAGCGGGCCATTAAAGAGCGGATGAGCCTCCAAGAGGTGGAGACGCTCATGCCTCATGACCTCATCAATTCAAAGCCCCTTTCCGCGGTGATCAAGGAATTCTTTGGGTCGAGTCAGCTCTCTCAATTTATGGATCAGACGAACCCTTTGTCCGAAATCACACACAAACGGCGACTCTCCGCCCTCGGTCCTGGAGGGCTCACCCGAGAACGGGCAGGGTTTGAGGTGAGGGACGTCCATCCAACCCATTACGGCCGTATCTGCCCCATTGAGACTCCAGAAGGCCCCAACATTGGTTTGATCACCTCTCTCAGCACACATGCCCGAGTGAACGATTATGGATTCATTGAGACTCCTTACCGGGAAGTGGTCAATGGCAGGGTGACGAATAGTATTCGATACCTGATGGCCCTCGATGAAGAGGAAGACATCGATGGAAAGAAACCGGCCATCGCTCAGGCCAACGTTCCTCTGGACCGAGACGGAAGGCTTCTCAGCCCCCTCGTCTCTGCGAGGCGAGCGGGAGAATTCCTGATGTTGAAACCCGAGGAGATCCGGTATATGGACGTGTCTCCTAAACAACTGGTGAGCGTGGCCACCTCCCTCATTCCTTTCCTGGAACATGATGACGCGAACCGAGCCCTGATGGGGTCCAACATGCAGCGCCAAGCCGTTCCGCTCTTGAGAACAGATGCTCCCATCGTCGGGACAGGGATGGAAGCGATCGTTGCCAGAGACTCAGGGGTCACGGTGGTGGCGAAGCGAAATGGGGTCGTGGAGGACGTCGACGCCTCCCGCATCGTGATCCGTGCCGATGAGGATGGGGGCCAGGCAGAGACGGATCCCGGGGTCGACATTTACACGCTGATCAAATACAAGCGATCCAATCAGAATACGTGCATTAATCAGCGACCCATCGTCCGGATCGGAGAACGGGTGAAGAAGGGCGAGGTGATTGCCGACGGGCCTGCCACGGATATGGGGGAATTGGCCCTTGGAAGCAACTCGCTCGTTGCCTTCATGCCCTGGGGAGGCTACAACTTTGAAGACTCCGTTCTGGTGAGCGAGAGACTGCTCAGGGAAGATACCTATACCTCCATCCACATTGAAGAGTTGGAATGCGTGGCTCGAGATACGAAATTGGGAAAAGAGGAAATTACGCGGGATATCCCGAATGTTGGAGAAGAAGCGCTGAAGGATTTGGATGAGAGTGGTATTGTTCGAATTGGTGCCGAGGTGAGACCGGGGGACATCCTGGTTGGAAAAGTCACCCCGAAGGGGGAGACTCAACTTTCACCGGAGGAAAAACTCCTTCGGGCCATTTTCGGAGAGAAGGCTGGAGACGTCCGGGATACGTCCCTGAAGGTGCCACACGGGATCGAAGGAATCGTCATCGATGCGAAAGTTTTTTCCCGAAAGGGACAGGAGAAGGATGAAAGAACGAAGTGGATCGAGGAACAGGAGAAGGCCCGACTCTTGAAAAACCAAGCCGACGAGATCCGGATCGTCATGAACAGTATTAGACGGAAAATTGGAAAGTTCTTAATTGGAAAACGGGTTTCCAATCGGATCGCCGACGAAAAGAAAGGGAAGGTCTTTATCGACGGCAAGGAACGGATCAAAGAAGAACACCTCATGGCCATTCCTTTCGATCGGCTGAAAGAAATCAACGTCGTTGAAGGGAAGAGGATTCTTCCGGAAGTCCATCGCCTCCTGAGTCATGCCGAACTTCAGATCAACGTGATCAAGGGGGTCTTCGAAGATAAGCTTGCCAAATTGAAGCGAGGCGATGAATTGGCTCCGGGTGTCATCAAGTCAGTGAAAGCGTACGTCGCCATGAAGCGGAAACTCTCCGTCGGAGACAAGGTCTCCGGTCGGCATGGGAACAAAGGGATCATCTCCCGGATTCTCCCAGAAGAGGACATGCCTTATCTTGCGGATGGCGTCCCTGTCGACGTCGTGGTCAACCCGCTCGGTGTTCCGTCCAGAATGAATGTAGGCCAGATCCTCGAGACCCATCTCGGGTGGGCAGCCAAGGAGCTGGGCCACAGGATTGACGACTATCTTCAGAAACATTACAACCCCCGCCTCCTGAAGAGAAGGATCAAGGATATCTATTCCTCGAAGGAGGTCAACGAGTATTTGGAGGAAGCGAGCGACGAGGAGATCATGGCCCTGGCCCGCAAAGTGGGAGAGGGCGTCTTCGTATCGGTCCCTGTCTTTGATGGGGCCTCAGAACAAGAAATCAAGGAACTGCTGGAAAGGGCTGGGCTTCCGACCACGGGTCAGACCACCCTGTACGATGGAAGAACGGGCGAGCCTTTTCATCAGAAGGTCACCGTGGGCTACATGTATATTCTCAAATTGCATCACCTCGTGGACGACAAGATTCACGCACGATCCATTGGTCCCTATTCTCTGGTAACCCAGCAGCCCTTGGGGGGTAAGGCCCAGTTTGGTGGGCAGCGGCTGGGAGAAATGGAGGTCTGGGCCCTCGAGGCCTATGGCGCAGCTCACTCACTCCAAGAGTTTCTCACGGTAAAATCGGATGATGTGGCAGGTCGAACGCGGGTCTATGAGGCCATTGTGAAGGGTGAGCACGCCTTCGAACCAGGACTGCCGGAATCCTTCAACGTTCTCGTGAAAGAATTGCAGAGCCTTTGTCTCGATACGGAACTCATGGAGGAGAAGAGCGAAGAAATCTAATTCGGAAGGTGAGAGTGGACCGCGGAGAAGAAAGAATGTGATCCAACGGTCCTTCTCGATCGGAGCGTGCCGTGTCTCGCTCTAGCGGAAGTGGCAGGCGCAGGCCAGTGACGATTCCCAAAGGAGGAACCCTTGGAAGACTATTTGTCATTCGCGGACAGGAGCAAGAATCCTCTCAATTTTAATGCGATCCGGATCTCCATCGCGTCTCCGGAGAAGATTGAATCGTGGTCTCACGGAGAGGTCAAGAAGCCGGAGACGATCAACTACCGAACCTTCAAGCCCGAAAAAGATGGCCTCTTCTGCGCGAAGATCTTTGGACCCACCAAGGACTACGAATGCAACTGCGGCAAATACAAGCGGATGAAGCATCGCGGGATCGTCTGCGAGAAATGTGGAGTGGAGGTCATTCAATCCAAGGTGCGAAGGGAGAGGATGGGCCATATTCGCTTGGCCACGCCCGTCGCTCACATCTGGTTTCTTAAAAGCATTCCAAGCAAGATCGGAATTCTCCTCGACATGACTCTCCGGGAGTTGGAGCGCGTCCTCTATTTCGAGGCCTACCTCGTGCTCGACGGGAAAGAGACGTCCCTGAAGAGGGGAGAGATCCTCTCGGAGGACCGGTATCGGGAGGCCAGAGAAAAATACAGCGATGGGTTCGTGGTGTCTCAGGGAGCGGAGGCGGTCCGAGAATTGCTAAAGAGCACGGAGGTGAAGGAACTGTCCCAGAAGCTCCGGACTGAGATGAAGGAGACGACCTCTGAGGCAAAAAAGAAAAGGCTGGCCAAACGACTCAAGATCGTTGAATCCTTTTTGGAGTCGGGAAACAAACCCGAGTGGATGATCCTCGAAGTCGTTCCGGTCATCCCTCCGGACCTTCGGCCCCTGGTTCCCCTCGACGGGGGTCGTTTTGCCACCTCGGATCTGAACGACCTTTACCGTCGGGTGATCAACCGGAACAACCGCCTGAAACGCTTGATCGAATTGAGCGCACCCGAGATCATCATCCGTAACGAGAAGCGGATGCTTCAGGAGGCGGTGGATGCCCTCTTCGACAACGGGAAAAGAGGACGAGCCATCCTCGGAGCCAACAAGAAGCCTCTCAAATCCCTGAGCGATATGCTTCGGGGGAAACAGGGTCGCTTCCGCCAGAATCTCTTGGGGAAGCGGGTCGACTATTCAGGTCGGTCCGTGATCGTGGTGGGACCGGAATTAAAATTGCATCAGTGCGGTCTTCCCAAGAAGATGGCCCTCGAACTGTTCAAACCCTTCATCTATCACGGGTTGGAAAAGAAAGGGTGGGTGACCACGATCAAGAGCGCGAAGAAGATGCTCGAGCAGGAGAGACCCGAGGTCTGGGATATCCTCGATGAGGTGATTCGCGAACATCCCGTCCTGCTTAACCGTGCGCCCACACTCCATCGGCTAGGGATTCAGGCCTTCGAACCGATTCTCATCGAGGGAAAAGCCATTCAACTCCATCCCCTGGTCTGCGCCGCTTACAATGCCGACTTTGATGGAGACCAAATGGCGGTCCATATTCCTCTTTCCATAGAGGCCCAGACCGAGGCCAGGATCTTGATGATGTCGACCAACAATATCCTTTCGCCCGCCAGCGGAAAGCCCATCATCAATCCGACACAGGACATCGTGCTCGGAATTTACTACATGACGAGGGAAAAGCCCTTGGCCAAGGGGGAGGGGAAGGTTTTTGCGAGCCCCGAAGAGGTGCGGATTGCGTATGATGCCCGGGAGGCGGATCTTCACGCCCGAATCAAGGTTCGGATGAATGGGAGTTTGTTGGAGAGTACGGTCGGCCGGATCCTTCTGAGAGAAATCGTTCCCGAAGAGATCCCTTTCTCTCTTGTGAACAAGGTCATGAAGAAGAATGAACTGGCCAATCTCATCGATTACTGCTATCGGTACGGAGGAGATAAGAAGACCGTGCTCCTGTGCGACCGATTGAAGGATCTCGGGTATCGCTATGCGACACTTGCGGGGATTTCCATCTGCATCGATGACATGCTCATCCCCTCGAACAAAGAAGCCCTCCTGAAGGAAGCCCAGAAGGAGATCGAAAGGGTCCAAGAGCAGTACACGGATGGACTGATCACGGACGGCGAACGTTACAACAAGGTCATCGACATCTGGGCTCAGGTGACTGAGAATATCGCAAAAGTGATGCTGGATGAATTAAAGACGGAGCAGATCGAGGGGCCTCACGGGAAGAAGGGATCGATAGAGAGCTTCAATCCCATCTACATGATGGCCGATTCCGGAGCCCGAGGGAGTGCCCAGCAGGTTCGGCAGCTTTGCGGGATGCGAGGTCTCATGGCCAAGCCCTCGGGAGAGATTATTGAAACCCCCATCATGGCTAATTTTCGCGAAGGTCTCAAGGTGTTGGAGTATTTTACCTCAACCCACGGCGCTCGAAAAGGATTGGCAGATACGGCTCTGAAAACTGCCAACTCAGGGTACCTCACGCGTCGATTGGTCGATGTGGCCCAAGATGTCGTGATCACTGAGCACGATTGTGGCACGATGGATGGCATCGAGGTCTCCTCGCTCGTCGAGGGAGGGGAAATCATCGAGTCCATGAAAGAAAGGATTCTCGGCCGTGTGGCCCTGGAAGATGTTCGGGATCCCTTTAGCGGAGAAGTGATGGTGAAAGGGAACGACGAGATCGATGAAACGCTGGCGGACCGGATCGAGGACACGGGAATTGAGAAGGTGAAAATCCGCTCGGTCTTGACCTGTAAATCGAGACGCGGGGTCTGTGCCCTGTGCTACGGCCGAGATTTGGCTCGCGGTCAATTGGTGAATGCGGGAGAGGCGATAGGCATTATTGCCGCCCAGTCGATCGGAGAACCGGGAACCCAATTGACCATGCGGACCTTCCATATCGGGGGTACGGCGAGCCGTCGGGCAGAGCAGACCACGCTCGAATCTCGCATTGACGGGAAGGTGAAGTTTATCAATCTGAAGACGGTCAAGAACCGCGAGGGAAACCTGATCGTCATGAACCGGAACGGGGAGATCGCCATTCTGGATAACGATGGTCGGGAGCGGCGTCGGTATTCGGTCATTTATGGAGCCAAATTGAAGGTGAAGGATGGTCAGAAGGTTAAAGAAACAGATATGATGGCGGAATGGGATCCCTACTCTATTCCCGTGTTGACCGAAGTGTCGGGCCGAGTGAAATTTGGAGACATCATCGAAGGATTAACCATGCAGGAACAGGTGGACGAGTTCACCGGCCTTTCGAGGAAAGTGATTATTGAATCGAAAGATCAGGAGCTTCGGCCCCGAATTTCCATCAAAGATGAGAAAGGAAGGACGATGAACCTTCCTGCCTCTACCTCTCAGGCGCGCTACCTCCTGTCCGTGGGAGCGAACATCCTCGTTTTAGAAGGAGACACGGCGGAGGCGGGGGACATCATCGTGAAGATTCCACGGGAGACGACCAAAACCAAGGACATTACAGGAGGTCTCCCGCGGGTGGCAGAACTCTTTGAGGCGCGAAAACCCAAGGAGTTTGCGATGATCAGCGATATCAACGGGAGAGTTGAATTTGGGAAAGATCTCAAGGGAAAGCGAAAGGTGGTCATCCGTCCCGACGTGGGAGAGCCGAAGGAATACATGGTGCCGAGGGGGAAGCACGTCAGCGTTCACGAAGGAGATTATGTCCGAGCGGGAGAGGCCCTGATGGATGGTCCTTCCAATCCTCATGATATTTTGAGGGTGTTGGGCGACAAGGCGTTGGCTCATTACCTGGTGGACGAAATCCAAGAGGTGTACAAACTCCAGGGAGTCAAGATCAACGACAAACATATCGAAGTCATCGTTCGCCAGATGCTCAAACGCGTCAGGGTTAAGGAAGTGGGAGATACGCATTTCTTGGTGGATGACCAGGTGGAGAAGCTTGTTTTTGAGGAAGAGAACGCTCGCGTGCTGAAGGAAGGTGGAAAACCCGCCGTGGCAGAGCCTCTCTTTCTCGGGATTACCAAAGCCTCTCTCATCACGGATAGTTTTATTTCTGCGGCCTCATTCCAGGAGACAACGAAGGTTCTCACCCAAGCGGCGGTGGCGGGAAAGGTCGATTCCCTCAGAGGGCTGAAAGAGAATGTGATCATGGGTCGCCTCATTCCTGCAGGGACCGGTCTTCCCAGGCACAAGGAGTCGAAGATCTGGGTTGAAGGATATGCGGAAGATAAGGCCGGAAAACCTGAAGGAACACCTGACGTCTCTGTAGAGGGTGTGGCGTGAATCAGGTGGAGCCGGAGAGAGCGGAGGGTGGCAAACACAACCACTCTCCGCACCCCCGCTTATTGCCATCTATTTTATCGTTTCTAGCCTCTTTTTGGCCATCTCTGCCTGCTCGGATTGTGGATATCTCTCAATCACACGTTTGAGCAGATTTCTTGCATTCGTCTTGTCTCCGAGTTCGAGGAAGGCGATCGCTTGCTTGTAGAGTGCTGCCGAAACCTTTTCTCCTTCGGGATATTTGACGACGACCTTCTCGTACTCCAGGATGGCCTTTTCATAGTCTTTCTTTTGGTAGAAGGTTTCCCCAATCCAGAATTGGGCGTTGTCGGAAAGCTCGGTGTTCGGATACTGTTTTAGAAAAGCTTCGAATTTCCGACGTGCGCCGTCGAGGTCTCCCTTCTGAAAAGCTTCGTAGGCATCCTTATAAAGGCTAGCTGCACCGGTCGAAGAGGTTTTGATTTCCGCGGACTCCTTTTCCCTAGCCAGGCCGGACCTGTCTGAATCGGCCTGTTTGGCCAACTGATCGATCTTGCTTTCGAGATTCTTTAGGCGATCGTCGATGGTCTTGATCCGTTCCTCCTGAACTCGATTCTGTTCTTCAAGAGATTTTGATTTTTCTTCGAGAATCTTCGTCCGGTAGATCACGTCTTCCCTCATCCGATCAAGCTCTTTCGAGGGCTTCCTAGCCACGTCCTTGTACTCTTCGAACCCTGAGGTCAACACGCGCACCTCCGATTGGAGCGTGTCGATCCGGAGGGAAAGATCAGCCCGCAGATTCTGGTTTTCTTTCTGGAAGGTGGAAAGATATCTCTGGGTTTCCTCTCGGACGGCAGAGAGCTCCTTCTTGAGGGACTCGATGTCTTTCCGATTCGCGTCGGACTGAGAGTAGAGTCGATCCGCCTCTTTATCCAGAATCTGAACATCTTTCACCGAGGCACACCCGTAAAGAACCAATCCGACAGTAACCATCATCCACCCGATCGGTATTCGTGATTTCCTCATAGTCACCTCTTCGGACCGTCTCTCTCGGAGAAGCCTGCTTCTCCGCTGGGCGGTT
>Ga0315289_10009886_pt1 | contig 13697 bp, 7 predicted proteins | sample YL17G11_40_MG_FD_203452 | JGI IMG/M metagenome (GOLD analysis project Ga0315289, IMG submission 203452) | Sediment microbial communities from Yellowstone Lake, YNP, Wyoming, USA - YL17G11_40 | ecosystem: Environmental > Aquatic > Freshwater > Lake > Sediment | place: USA: Wyoming | collected...
CCTGCGCGGTGGGTCGGGAGACCCACCGCGCACGGCGTCAAGTGGCGCTGTGGTACCAGGCGTCAAGGTTGCCTTGGGCGGCGCGGGCTGCTATGATCAGTGAGCATCGCCGACCGAGTCGGCCGGATCGGGAGTTCGATGGGCACCGTTCGACAAGTGGTTCTGTGGCTGGCCCTCGTGGCCATCGCGCTCCTGGCGGTCCTCGCCATCTCCGGCGCCCTTATCGGGGCGGACCGCGCCAAGGAACTCTTCAACCGCATTCCGCTGGTGGTTTACTGGGTCCTGCTGGGCCTCCTGCTGGTGGTGGGTTTCGTGACGTTTCCGCGGCTGGTGGCCTCGCCCCCGTCGCTCGTCATGCACTTGGCGCCGCTGTTCATCATCGCCGGGGCGATGTGGGGGTCCGACGGCGCCCACACGGCCCGCCAGGCGGTCTTCCGCGCGGTGCGGCCGACCCTCGGCGAGGCGATCGGCGCGTCGCGGGCCCAGCAGTTCCTCAGCGACTGGCTGGGTTTCGACAAGGTGGCCTCGGGGTACATGGTCCTGCGCGAGGAGCAGGAAGACAGCCGTATCGTCGACCGCCAAACGCACGAGGTCATCGCTGAAGTGCCGTTCGCGGTTCGCCTCAACAGTTTCACGATCGATTATTACCCGCCCCGCGACGACCGGTGGCGCCTGACGGCCGTGCTGCCGGTCTTCGACGCCGAGGGCAACCTGGCCGACGAGCGGCAGGAACCGCTTGTCTGGGCGGCGGACCGCGAGGTCCAGATTCCCGGGACGCCGATCCGCGTGCGGGTACTCCAGTACCTGCCCCATGCCTCGCCTGTCTTCGAGAAGGGCACGGCGCCCTACGTCGAGATCACGCCGCCCGACGGTCAGATGATCACGCTCCCCGGCGAGGTCGGCCGCGAGGTTGACATCAAAGAACCGCCGCTGAAGGTCCGCGTCGAGAAGGTCTTCGAGAACCTGATCGTTCAAGGCGCCGGCGCCGAGCGCCAGGTGACCGATGCCCCCGGCGAAGGCTCGAACGCGGCCGTGGCGGTTTCGGCGACGAAGCCCGACGGGACCGCCCGCACCCGCTATCTCATGGCCCGCATGCCGATGCACGGCCAGGCGGCCGACGGCCTGGCGATGCGCTACGTCCTTCCGCAGCCGACGGGTGCCAAGGCCGACGCCGCGTCGCCCGTGCCCGCCATGCAGGTCCAGGTCTCGAGCGCGGGGCGGTCGGTCCGCGCGTGGCTCATGCCGCGCGAGGGAGAACCCCGCGTCGGCCTGTCGCTCGCGCCGCTCTTCCAGGCGAGACCCGAGAAGGCCCAGGAGGCGGGCGGCCTGCCGGCCCTGTATCTCTCGGCCCCGGCCGGCGACGTCAAGGCCTACAAGAGCGACGTCGATGTCCTGCGCGACTATCGCCGCGTGGCCCACAAGGTCGTTGAGGTCAACGCACCGCTGCACTACGGCGGCTACCACTTCTACCAGCACTCGTACGGGACCGAACCGGAACTGTACTCGGTGCTCCTGGTGGTTTCGGATTCGGGCCTGCTGGCGGTCTGGATCGGTTTCTCGATGCTGGTGGCTGCGGCGTTCTGGCGGATGTGGGGAAGGAGCATGTGGCGGCGGGCGGCGCGTGCGGTAGAAGGTAAAGAAAATGATTGATACATGTTAAATGTAGAAACAGGCCGCCGCCGTTCATCTAGCATTCAGCATTGACGTTTCGGACGGGGTCTTGCAGCGAGGAAAAACTCAGTGGCTCTGAAACTCACCTTCCTGGGCTTTCTGGTCTACGCGGTCATGGCTATCTACTTGGCCGCGGCCGTGGCGTACTGGGTGCGCCAGCGGCGTCTGGGGGGTGTCCTGTACGCGCTCGGGTTCGCGGTGGCCGTCGTCACGTTCGGCGTGCGGTGGTACGAGGTCAACCACGTCCCGCTCCAGAACATGTTCGAGGTGTGCCTGTGCCTGGGCATGCTGATGTGGCCCATCACGTTCTTCTGCCGCAGGTTCCTGGGCCTCGCCGACGAGGCGTCGGACGCGATCATCGGCTTCATCATCCTCTTCCCGGCGGGCTTCGTGTTCAAGGCCGAGCCGCAGCACTTGCCGCCCGCCCTCCAGAGCGCGCTCTTCATTCCCCACGTGGCCTCGTACATGCTGGCGTACGTGGTCATGGCGAAGGCGGCCGTGCAGGCGATCAGGGCGTTTGAGTGGCGGACGCAATTGGCGCTTCTGGTTCTCGTGGTGCACCGCGTCGGCCTCGTCCTCGCGTTCAGTCTCCCGAAGGTGTTCGTGTACCTCGCGGACCTCTTGGGTGCGGCGCCGCCGAAGGAAACGATGTGGTGGCTCCCCGTCGGCTCGGTGCAAATCGCCGGTATGCCTGACCTGAGCGACGTGCTGGCGTACCTTCTCATGGCGCTACAGTGGTTCCTGATGCCCGCCATGACCGGCCTGTACCAGTTGACGGGCGGCCACTGGAACGGTTGGGTCATCCTGGGGGCATTGTCCGACGTGGTCGTATACGTTCCCATCGTGGCCCTGCTCGCCATCGCCAAGCCGCTGCCGCTGGAGCGGCAGACCTCTCGCGAGCAGGGCGCCTACCGCGTGTCGGCCCTCGGTTTCCCCCTGCTGACGCTCGGCCTCGTGCTGGGGGCGGTCTGGGGCAAGATAGCCTGGGGCGACTACTGGAACTGGGACCCGAAGGAACTCTGGTCCCTGGTCTCGTGGCTCGTGTACCTGGGGTACTTCCACCTCCGCTACATGCAAGGGCAGCGGCTGCCGCGAGTCAACTCCGCCATCGTCCTGGTGGGGCTGCTGATGATCATCCTGACCCTCCTGTGGGTGAACCTGGCCACGCTGTTCAAAGGTGGCATGCATAGTTATGCGTCGTAGAGACTGAGGGTTGCGCTCAATCGTGAGATGCTCTATTTGCCCGGCTCGATCGGCCCCTTCCACACCGACCCGCCGAAGGTCGTGACGAAGATATGATCCTTGTCGGCCGGGTTCAGGTGGACCCGCTGGACGTTCGAGAAGGGGAGGCCGTCGAAGGGGTCCCACGTCTTGCCGTCGTCGCGGCTGAGCCAGAGGCCCGCCCCCGGGGCGCCTTCGGTCAGCGTCATGTAGATCCAGCCATCCTTGTCGGGGTGGTAGAACGCGCTGAAATGCTCCGGCCCTTTGCGGACGAGTTTCTCCCACGCCTTGCCGCCGTCGGTAGTGCGGTAGAGGGCGCCTTCCTCATGTCCGCGGACGTTGCCCGCCCCCAGGAGCACCGTGTCGCTCTTCTTCGGATGGACCGTGAAGTCCTTCGGCCAGTAGAGGGGCAGCGCGTCGGTGATCTTCGTCCAGTGCTCGCCCTTGTCGGTCGAGCGGTACAGGCCCGTGCCCGAGAGGGTGTACTCGCCGCCGGGCAGGCGCTTGGCGGTCACGAGGCCGAGGAGCGTGCCGTCGGCGTGCCTGATGAGGCGGCAGCACCGCAGGTTCTCGGGGCTGCCGAGGCCCTCGCTCTTGCGCTGCCAGGTCTTGCCGCCGTCGTCGGAGCGGTAGACGCCTTTCTCGAAGAGCGACGCGTAGAGCGTCCGCGAGTCGCGCGGCGATGCCGGGTCGAGGATGACCGAAACCGCCGGCGCCGCGGGCAGGTCCGTCTTGGTCCAGGTCCTGGCGAAATCGGAACTTGCGGCCACGCCGCCGCGCATGATCACGCGGTGGCGGCCCTCGGTGATGTTCGAGTTCGGGATGTCGTGCGTCTCGGAGAACGCGCCCCACACGCGCCCGGGCACGTCGGGGTCGAAGGCCAGTTCGTAGCAGGTGTTCTTCCACGGTATGGCCTTGACCTCCCAGATCCACGAGCGGCCGCCGTCGAGGCTCCGGGCAAAGCCGATGTCGGTGTAACATATATAGTGACGATTGTTCTCGTGCGGATCGACGTAGTAGTTCCACGTGGTGGTGACCACCAGGCCGTTGTTGATCCAGGTGGGTTCGCCCCCGGGGCCGCCGGGGCCGGGCACGGCATGGCAGACGCGCCAGAACCTGCCGCCGTCCTCGGTCCGCGACGCGAACATGCCGTCGGAGGTCATCACCACGTCGCTCTTGCCGGGGGCGACGGTCATGGTCAGCGGCACGTCCTGCCACCGCTGCCCCAGGGTCTTCGTGAGCCAGTCGTCGGCCGCATTGTATGCCTTAAAGCGCGGGTCCGAGAAGAGCATGGGCCGCCAGGTCGCCCCGGCGTCGTCGGTCCGGTAGACCGTCGAGTGGTTGGGCGGGAAGTAACTCGTGCTCGACCCGTGAACGTACGCGCGGTCGGGGGCGACGTCGGTCGTCAGGGCGAAGCGGTACTGGGGGAACTCGCCGGCGGCCCACTCGCTGGCGCGTTTGGTCTCGACGTTGAGTTGGGGGTTCATCGCCCGCTGCCACGAGCGTCCGGCGTCTTTCGAGACGTAGACGCCGCCCTCGAGTTTCCCGTCGACGACCTTCGAGGGCACCGTGGCGTAGAGGCGGACGATCTTGCCGTCGGACCCGCCCGCGAAACTCGCCAGACGCTCCTGGGGAAGGCCTTCGGAACTCGCCTTGAACGTGCGGCCGCCGTCGTCGGACCGGAAAACGCCGGCGCTGGTGCCGATGAAATACACCCGGGCGTCCCTGGGGCTCGCGCGGTCGGCGGCGAAGCCGAGGGCGCTGCCCGCGGCGCCCTCGCAGGCGCGCCAGGTGGCGCCGTCGTCGTCGGTGGCGTAGGCGCCGCCGCTCGTGCCCACGAAGAGGCGGTCGCCGAGGTCGGGGTCGATGTAGAGGACGGTTGGGCGCTGGCGCCACGGCCGCTCCTTGCCGTAAGGCTGCCAGGTGCGGCCGGCGTCGGAACTTGCGCGCAGGCCGCCGCCCCAGCCGCCGGGGGCGACGATGCGGCCGGGCGTCTTCGGGTGGAAGACCGCGGCACAGGAGGTGCACCCCTTGAGCATCGAATGATGGAACATAGTCCATGTCTTGCCGCCGTCGCGCGAAATGTAGGCCCCGCTCATGTCGCACGACATCATGACGAGGTTCGGGTCCAGCGGCGAGATGGCCAGGCTGAACATCGCCCCGCCGCCGCAAAGGCCCACGGGTTCCCACGTTTCGGCGGCGCCGGCGGCGGTTCTGAAGGCGACGAGGCCGAGGATCAGCGCGACGGCGACGGCAAGAGCGGTTTTCATGTCCTCGCCTCCTCCGCTTGGGATACTCTTCGAGGCCTTGCGCGGCGGGTCGGGAGAGCCGCCGCGCGGCAAGGCCAAACCGCTTTGCGCGGCGGGTCTCCTGATCCGCCGCGCAGAGTTGTCTCCCCTTGAGTCAACCCTGCGGCGGGCGGTCTGTGGTGCGGGAAATGCAGCCATCTCGGGGCGTCAGCCCTTGGGCGGCCTCTTGCTCAGGTCCGGGCCCTCGGCGGGGAGTCTGACGTCGTCGGGCAGGGCGCGCATCTGCACGCTGCGGAATTGCACGTCGGTGAGCCAGGCGCCCAGGCCGGGGCATCGGGGGTCCGGCATGGGCCATGCCGTGTTTTGCGTGAGCGATGCGATTGGGCCCTTCCATCGCAGCAGGGGCCTGCCATCCAAGGTCGCGGCGATCTCCGCCGTTTCCTTGTCGAAGCGGACGAATATGTCAATCGTGTATTGTTGGCCGTTGACCAGTCCGCCCGGCCCGGTGGAGGCAAACTGGCCGTCGATCATCTCTATCCCGTTGGCCTGGCCATGGTACCCACTGAGCGTAAGGTTGCACATGGTCCCGCCGACGGGCAGAAAGAAGGCGATGGCGTCAGTGCCGCTGCGGCGGATAAACTTGGCCTGGAGTTGATAACTCCCCTGGATGAGGACGGGAATGCGCATGCGGCACCCCCGGTCGGCGGCGACGATGAGACCAGCGTCGCCCATACCCCAGTGGCCGGTCACCGGTTCGCCCAGTTTGTCGATGAGTCTCAGGCAGTCGGTCCAGGCACCAGTCAGTTTGTCCGCGACCTCGGGTGCCGGCTTGGCGGCGGGCACCTTCACCTCGCCCGTGAGCGACCTTATCTGCACCCGGCGGAACACGACGGCGGCGTGGCAGGCGCCCACGCCGACATAATTGCTGTTGGGCATCTCCCATCCGCGGTAGACCGAGAGCGCCGACGTGGGACCCTTCCAGTGCACGAAGGGCTTGCCGTCGAGGGTGGCCGAAATGTCGGCCTGCGCCCCCTGAAGCATGACCTTGATGGCCAGCAAGTATTCCTGTCCGTTGACCAGTGTGCCGGGGCGGACTGCCGTCTCGTTGGTGCCCGCCCACTTGCCGTTAATGGCCTCCAAGCCGGAGGCGGCGCCCGAGGCGGCGCTCAGCACAAGGCCGCAGGCCGTCGGGCCGACGGGCAGCATCACGAAGACCGTGTTATCCCCGGCCATCCTAACAAAGGATATCTGCATCTCGTAACTGCCGGTGGGGGCCGCGGGAAGTGAGACGCGGCAGTTCCGGTCCTCGTCCCGAACAGACAGTTCCTCCGTGCTGGCCAACCACCTGCCTAACACATGGTAGTTGCGCAGGTCTCCAAGTTGCAGGCAATCGATCCAGTCGCCGGGCGTGGGTTTGGCGGCGGGGAATTTCGCCAGGGCGTCCTGAATCCTCTTCAGCATCAGTGTGGCCGTTGCCCGGGCGATGTCGTCGGCCGAGTGGGTGTTCAGGAACCGCTCGTAGTAGACCTGGGCCCTTCGGAGCATCGCCCCCTTGCTGGCCTGCGCGGCCGCTTGATCCGCGAGGCCCCGGTACCACTCGCCGAGTTCTTTACACGCCATTTCCGGCGCTTCCTGGAGGGGTTTGGCGGCGGCAGGGACGTACTTCTTCGTCGCCTCGTCGAGGCTCTCGTCGACGAATTTGGCGGCCTCGGCAGGGTTATCGAGTTCCACGAGGTAGAGGCGCACGAGTTCTTTGCGTGCGGCGGCATCGTCGGGCTTGGCCTCGAGTTTCGCCTTGAGGGCCGCCAGTTGCTTTTCCATCTTTGCCTGGGGCGCGAGGCCGTCGAGTTGGGCCTGGAGGGAGGCCTTGGTGCTGGACCTGATGGCCGTGGCGATGGTTATCGCCTGGCGGAGCGTGGCCGACGCCCCGTCGACGTCCTGGGCGGCGGCCTGGGCGGCGGCCACCGTGCTCAAGGCCGTCAGGAGTGCCTCGCCCGCCTTGGTCCTCGCATCGCCCCGCGCGGCGGCGTACTGCTTCTGGTACAGGGCCGCCCACTTCTGGAGGCACTCGACCTTCTTGTCGCCAACGGTCTCGGCCAGCAAGTCCATGGCGGCCGTGGCGGTCGGATAACCCGAGGCGTCCTTGGCGGCCAGTTCGTAGGCCTTCTCGCACAGGACGGTCAGGAAAGCGGGCTGGCTGGAGACCTTCTTGGCCGCGTCCAGGAGTTGCTTGGCCAGGGCGATGTCGTCGGCGGGGGAGGGCGTGGCCAGGACGCGCTTCAGGTCGTCGCCGTAGAGTTGGTTGAGGGCGTCGGCGGCCTCGTCGGCCGTGGCGATGGCCGCGAGGATGAAAAGGCCCGCTGCCGCCAGAAGACACGCTGCGCGCATGTCACTTCCCCCCGCTACCAGGATGTGAACTTACTCGGCGCAAGTATGTGTGTTCGGAAGACTACTGTCAAGCACAAACCCGCTCGCCCGCAGGCGCAGATGCGCCAAGGTTCCCGGCGAACCCCAGCCATCGAGGCCGGCATCCCCAGCGCGCCGCTGGCTGGGCAGGAAGAAGGCGATGGCGTCAGTGCCGCTGAGGCGCACGAACCTGGCTTGGAGTTGACGGCTTCCCTGGACGGGCATGAGAATGCGGATGCGGCACCCCCTGCGGGTGGTCATCAGCCCTTGGGGGTTGGCCTGGTTGGGGCTGGGGACGCGGTCGCCGGATTGGCATCGGGCAACTTCAACTCGCCCGAGAGCGCCCGCATCCGCACGCGACGGAATTCCACGGCCGAGAGGTGGGCGCCGAGGCCAAGGCACTTGGGATCCGGGGTTCTCCAGTCGGGGAAGGTTGAAAGCGCCGAAAGCGCGCCCTTCCAGTGCACGAACGGCCTGTCATCCAGGCTGGTGGCTATCTCGGCCTGCTGCCCCTGAAGCATGACCTTGATGTCGAGCGAGTACTCCTGTCCGTTGACCAGTGTGCCGGGGCGGACCGCCGTCTCGTTGGCACCGTCACCTGCCCAGTTACCGTTGATGGCCTCCAACCCGGAGGAGTGACCTCTGGCGGCGCTCAGCACAAGGCCGCAGGCCGTCGGGCCGACGGGCAGCGCCACGAGGACCGCGCCATCCCCGTTCGTCCGAACGAAGACGACCTTGACTTCGTAATGGCCCGTGGGAGCCACCGGGATGGTGAGGCGGCTGAACTGTCCGGGGGCGACGACCAGGCCCTGGTCTTTTCGCTCCCACTTGCCCGCGACACCATGCTTGGCGGGGGCGACGAGTTTCAGGCAGTCTATCCACATCCCCGGGAGTGCTTTGTTTGCCGGCAGTTTCGCCAGGGCGTCCTCGATCTTGTTGAGGGCCAGCGTGGCCGTCGTGCGGGCGAGGTCGTCGGTTGTGTGAAGGCCGACGAACCGCTCGTAGTAGCCTTGGGCCCGACGGAGCATCGCCCCCTTGCCGGCCTGCGCGGCCGCCTGGTCCGCGAGGCCCCGGTACCACTCGCCGAGTTCCCTGCACGCAAGTTCCGGCGCTTCCTGGATGGGCTTAACGGCGGCGGGAACGTACTTGCGCGTGGCCTCGTCGAGGCTCTCGTCGACGAATTTTGCGGCCTCGGCAGGGTTATCGAGTTCCACAAGGTACAGGCGCACGAGTTCTTTGCGTGCGGCGGCATCGTCGGGCTTGGCGTCGAGTTTCGCCTTGAGGGCCGCCAGTTGCTTTTCCATCTTTGCCTGGGGCGCGAGGCCGTCGAGTTGAGCCTGGAGGGCGGCCTTCGTATCCGACCTGATGGCAGTGGCGATGGCGATCGCTTGTCTGAGGGTTGCCGCTGCGCCATCGACGTCGCCCGTAGCGGCCTGCACTTCGGCGACTTTGCCAAGCGCCTCGGTGAGCGTCTCGCCGGCCTTGACCTTCGCGTCGCCGCGCGCCGCCGCGTACTGCTTCTGGTATAGGGCCACGCACTTCTGGAGGCAGTCGGCCTTCTTGTCGCCAACGGTCTCGGCCAGCAAGTCCATGGCGGCCGTGGCGGTCGGATAACCCGAGGCGTCCTTGGCAGCCAGTTCGTAGGCCTTCTCGCACAAAACGGTCAGGAAAGCGACCTGGTTGGAGACCTTTTTCGCCGCGTCGAGCAATTGCTTGGCGAGGGCGACATCGTCGGCGGGGGAGGGCGTGGCCAGGACGCGCTTGAGGTCGTCGCCGTAGAGTTGGTCGAGAGCGTCGGTGGCATCGTCGGCCCGGGCGCTGGCCGCGAGGATGAGAAGGACCGCTGCCGCCGGGCCGGCCAAGGCCAGCGCCGCTATCGTCAATACCGGTAGTGCGGCCAGCCAAACCAATGGACGGACATGACTCATAACGCCCTCCCATTGCAGGTCCTGCGGCTCGCCAATTGCCGCACACCGGTTCCGGCATGCGGCCTTGGCGCTGCCCCTTTAGACGACACTGTGGGCGCCGCGGTTCTAAGAGACTCTCGCCGCCTGCATGCCCCGTGATACATCATTGGCAGGGGACTCCCGCTCGCCGCGGCGGGCGGTCTTGCCCACCGTGCAGCAATTTCCGGGATTGCCTTGAGTGCCATGCCTTTGCGCCGCTACGGTGCTCCGGCCTTGGCCGCAGCCGCCAATCGCCCGCTCATCACGAGCGGGGCCACGAAGTCGCGGATGAACTCCTCGTTCACGTTGTCGAGGTGGCCGCCGTAGTTGCCGGCCCTCTCGAACTCCGGCTTCCAGGCGATCGTGACGACCTTCTCGCCGTAAAGCCGCCGGGTTTCGTCGGAGGCGTTCGGCGGGATGATGAACCCCACCAGGCCGGCCGGCCCGGCCCCGCCGCCGTCGCGGTCCGCCGTCCCCGTCAGCGGAACGAGGAACCGCAAGACGCTGTCCTGGCTGGAGGTGAAGATGAACAGGCGGTTCCGCACGTGACGCAGGGCCGCCGTCAGGTCGTGGCTCGCGCTCACCGAGGCACCCAGGAGCACCACGCTCTCAACCTGCAAGCCGTCGGGCAGCGCCTCGAGGGTGTAGACCGCCACGGCCGTCCCGGCCGAGAGGGCGATAAGGTGCATGGCGTCGCCCGGGCAGTACTTCCGGTGTTCCTGGATTCGCGCGGCCAGTTCCTTGGCCTTGCCTCGCTTGTACGCCGCGCCGGCGCCCTGGTCCGCCAGGGGGCCCAGGCCGGTCTCCCAGGGGAACATCTCGCCGAAGACGCTGTAGCCGGCAGCCTCGAGGCCCTTGCGTACCCCTCCGCTCCAGTTCTGGATCGCGCTCCCCCCGCCCGCCCCGTCGAGGTAGTAGACGTAGCCTGCGGGAATGCACTGCGACGTCGCCGGCAGGGCCACGCCGCCGCACCCTGCGGCCGCGAGACTCCCCGCCAGGATCACTGCAAGCGCGGCGACGATCTGCCGATGCCGGGACATGCCTGGCCCTTCCATTGCCCGTGTACTCTGATTGTACTTCGGCCGCCTCTCTCGCCACAAGCGCCGTCCGCCGCAGGTCGCTGCGCGCAGACGCTGCGCAAGCGCGCACGGTTGGGACTGTTCTGGACATCCTTCCTGTGCCGCACTATAGTGCGGGCGGCATGTCCGGTTGTGCCGAGGGCGACCCTGGCGAGGGAGAGAACGCATGCGCCGTGCCGCAGGGGCGACGTTGATGGCGCTGGCCGTCGCGCTGGCGCTGGGCCCTCATGCGGCCCGGGCGGTGACCGACGACCAGGTCCTGGGCGCCATCAACCGCGGCCGCGACTACCTGCTGGGCTGCCAGAACCCCGACGGCTCGTGGCCCGAAACGCAGCACCTCGGCGCCAACGAGGTCGGCCAGACCGAGATCGCCCTCTTCACGCTCCTATCTATCGGCGTCCATCCGAACCGCGAAAACGTCGCCAAGGGGGTCGATACCGTCGTGGTCCGGAACCTGGACTTCAACTACGCCGTCTGCTGCCGGGCCATGGCCTACGCCCGCCTTCAGAAACTGTGGACCGACTCGAAGCGCGACACCGTCCGGCAGGCGCTCAAAGGCGACGTCCTCTGGCTGATGCGGGCCCAGGGCTCCAGCGGCGGCTGGACGTACAACTCCACCGGGGGCGCCGGCGGCGTCTACGACCTCTCGAATACGCAGATGTCGATCCTGGCCCTGCGCGAGGCGGCCCTGGCGGGCATCGAGATCCCTCCCGCCGTCTGGAAGAATGCCCAGGACCTCTACTGCAAGGCCCAGTTGCCCGACGGCTCGTGGGACTACTTCGAGAAGAGGAAGGTCAACTCCCTCTATGACCCGGTGACAGGCAAGGTCACGCCGCTGGACCGCGAGGTGGAGTTGCAGGGCTACGGCTCGATGACGGCGGCGGGCCTGGCGTCGCTCTTCATCACCTCCGACAACCTGGAGCCCGGCCGAGGATGCCCGTGTAAGTCGGGCCAGTCCACGAACCGCAGCGCCACCGACATCGACCGCCGCATCGACATGGCCTTGGCGTGGCTCGAGAAGAACTTCAGCGCCGAGGGCAACCCCAAGGCGCTCCACTGGCAAAGCAAGTTCTGTCCGTACTGGCTGTACGCCGTCGAGCGGGTCGGCAGTGCCGCCGGGTACAAGTACTTCGGCGCCCACAACTGGTACAAGGAGGGTGCGGAATTCGTCCTCAGTTGCCAGCGCGGCGACGGCTCGTGGGACGGCGGCCTGGGGCCGATCCCCGACACGTGCTTTGCGGTCCTCTTTCTCTACAAGGCCCGCGCCCCGGTCCTCTTCAGCAAACTCCAGTACAAGGGCGACTGGAACCTCCACCGCCGCGACATCGCCAACCTCACGGCGTACTGCGAACGCGTCAAGGAACAGCCGTTCCACTGGCAGATCGTGGGCCTCCAGGCGCCCGTGGCCGAACTGCACGACGCCCCCATTCTCTACATCACCGCCGAGACCCCGCCCGCCTTCACCGACGAGGAGGTCGGCAAACTCCGCGCCTTCACCGACACCGGCGGCACCATTCTCTTCGAGGCCTCTTGCGGCAACCCCGCCGTCCGGCGATGGTTCATGCAGTTCGCCAAGACCGTCTGGCCCGAGTGGCCCCTCAAGCCCGTCGGCCCCGCCCACGCCACGTACAAGGACCCCCACGCCCTGAGGCAGCGGCCCGAGGTCATGGGCATCGACGACGGCCTGCGGACCTTCCTGTTCTTCTCCATGGAAGACGTCTCGTGCCAGTGGAACGTCAAGGCCTACGCGGCCAGGGAGTACCTCTTTCAGTGGGGCGTGAACCTGTTTACATATGCCACCGACCATAGCCCGCTGCGCGCTAAACTCGCCGCCGGCGAGCCGGCCAAGGCCGAACGTTACGCCGCCGCCGTGAAGCGCGGCACGAAGGACACCGTGCAGGTGGCGCGGCTCAAGTATGACGGCGCGTGGAACACCGGCCGACACTACAAACCGTTCGAGAACCTGGCAGACCATCTTTGGAAGACGGCCGGGATTGCCGTCAAGCCCGCGGAAGACGGTCTCGCGGCTGCGGACTTGGGCGACCGCGACGCCGCCTACCTTACCGGCACGGGGCCCGTCGCCCTCTCCGACGCCGACCGCGAGGCCCTGAAACAGTACCTCGCGAAGGGCGGGTTCCTGTGGGCCGAGGCCGCCGCCGGATCGGCCGCCTTCGACCAGGCGATGCGCAAACTGGCCGCCGACGCGGGGTGGGAACTCAAACTCCTCGCGCCCGACCATCCGCTGATGAGCGGCAAGTTCGCCACGGCCGCCGGGTACAACGTGGCGGCGGGGGTCCAGTTCCACCAGGCCCTGCGCACGCGGCGCATGGGCCGCCCCGCCGCGGACCTCTTCGGCATCTACCAGGGCGGCAAACTCGTCGGCGTCTACAGCCCCTTCGACGTCCTCTTCTCGGCCACCGGCTACGAGGCCTGCGGCAACCTCGGCTACCTCCGGCCCGACGCCCTGGCCGTGGCCACGAATGTCGTTATCTACCTGACCGACCGGGCGGGCGGAACGCCGTGAGAGGCCGCCGGCGGGGGGGGCCTGAGTGGCTGTGCCTTGGCACGCGGATTCCGCCGGCCGGCCCATGCCGGCGGGTTAGAATGACCGCTACGCCCCACGCCGGTCGGGGGCGAAGGCCGACTGGAAATCACGGATGAGAACTACCACCACAGCGCCACATAGCGCGGCGGGTCTCCTGACCCGCCGCGCGCATGCGTTTTCTGGCCGCCGCAGGGCGCCTCCAGCGCGGTGGGTCGGGAGACCCACCGCGCACGGCTTCATTTGGCGCTGCAGTATTACAACAATCTGCGTTTGTTCCTGCCTGGTGCCGGCCCTCTGCATCGTTTCACTCGCCCAAGCCGAGTCCGCCGCCGCACCCGTGCTGGCGGACCTCACCCCGGCGGCCGCGCTGCCGGGCCTCTATGTTCGCGACGGCGTGCTGATGAAGGACGGCCGGGCGTATCGCGGCGTCGGGGCCAACTACTTCTCGCTCTTTTCGAGGATGATCAAGGACCCCGCCGACACGACGGCGCTGGCGAACCTCAAGGCCCTGCACGAGGCCGGCATACCGTTCGTCCGGTTCATGTGCGGCGGCTACTGGCCGGCGGAACAGAAACTGTAC
>Ga0315289_10009887_pt1 | contig 13697 bp, 9 predicted proteins | sample YL17G11_40_MG_FD_203452 | JGI IMG/M metagenome (GOLD analysis project Ga0315289, IMG submission 203452) | Sediment microbial communities from Yellowstone Lake, YNP, Wyoming, USA - YL17G11_40 | ecosystem: Environmental > Aquatic > Freshwater > Lake > Sediment | place: USA: Wyoming | collected...
GGGGATTGAGTCCTCTCAACTAAATAAGAAGAAGGCCCTGGCTGTTACCCCCAAAGGCCAGTCCCCACCTCGCCGTCAAGTTGATAATCTGGACGACATATACCTCTTCTTAGTTGAGGAGGAGTTGGCCAAGGCTGCGGCTTCTGGGGATGAGCTCTGGTCTAAAGATGGCCTGGAAGCTGAGCAATGGGCTGAGGAAGAGCGAAAACTGGAGGCTGGGCTGGGGTTGGAGCATGAGGCTACTGATGACCCAGTCCGAATGTATCTGCGAGAGATAGGCAGAGTCTCTCTGCTCAGTGGGGAAGTTGAAAAGGTGCTGGCCGCCAAGATGGAGGCGGGTAGGTGTATTGAGAGAATCAAAGAGGGCCTGTTCCACAGCCTGAACAGAGCTCCCTCAGCGGTGGAAATCATGGTGGCTCTGCTGCGGGAACTGTCCCAGTCTTTACCAGTCATAGAGTTGGTGGAACAGCACCTGGGACTGTCGCCAAAGCCCACCCTGTTACAACGACTGGCTGAACTGCGGCTGAGGCGGGCAATTGACGGGGAGTTTGACCTGCAGTTAGTGGAGGCGATAGCACTCAACCAAAAGTGCGGCTTGGCAGAAGCCCCCCAAGCCCTGTCCACTCTGGCACTGAATAGCCGTCTGCTACCGGCTGGCCTGCTGGAGCTGGTGGGCGACAACTGTTCGCCTAACCAAATAGTAAGCCTGGCGGAATCTTCCTCTTTTCTATCCAAGCTGAAGCCTTATGAGCAGATGTTCCACTTTCATCTGGAAAGGCTAAAGATTGAGGGGGCGCGCGCAGAAAGGCAGCTCGCCGAGGCCAATTTGCGCTTGGTGGTCAGCATAGCCAAGAAGTACATTGGCCGGAGTATGTCCTTACTGGACCTGGTTCAAGAGGGCAACATTGGCCTTATCCGGGCGGTGGAAAAATTCGACTATCACAGAGGATATAAGTTCAGCACTTATGCTACCTGGTGGATTAGGCAGGCTATCACCCGGGCCATTGCTGACCAGTCCCGCACTATTCGCATTCCTGTTCACATGGTGGAGACTATCAACAAATTGTTGCAGGTGAGCCGTCGCTTGGTGCAGGAGTATGGGCGGGAGCCCACCAGCGAGGAGATCAGCCGGGGTATGGAGCTAACCCCGGAGAAGGTCAGGGAGATCATGAAAGTCTCCCAGGAGACCCTGTCGCTGGAAACGCCCATAGGTGAGGACGATGATAGCCACCTGGGAGACTTCATCGAGGACCGCACCGCCTCTCCTCCTTCTGACATCGCCTCTCAACAGTTGCTCAAGAAGCAGATTGATGAGGTGCTGGGCACGCTGAATAGCCGCGAGCAGCGGGTACTTCAGCTTCGCTTTGGTCTGGAGGATGGCCGCAGCCGCACCTTGGAGGAGGTAGGCCGGGAGTTTAACGTCACCAGGGAGCGCATTCGCCAGATTGAGGCCAAGGCCTTGCGCAAACTGCGCCACCCTAGCCGCAGCAAAAAGCTCAAGGATTATCTGGAATAATACTAAGCCTCTCGAGACTGCTGAAAAAGAGGTGTCCGCCTCTGGCGGGCCAGTCCCTCCAAAGGAAAGACGGGGTATCCCCGTAGGGGCGACCGGCCGGTCGCCCCTACTCAGGGATTGCCCAGCAGCTTTTTCAAACCCTGGTAGCTTGACACCTTGGACACCTGCTTAATGAACTTCCCCAGGGAGGGGGAAGCTGCCATCAGTGCTTTTAGCTCTGCGCCGATGGGGCTGGTGGAGGCCGGGGTATCGGCATAGCTGCCGTGAAAGGCAAAATAGGCCTGGTTCAACTTGCGGATGTAATAGCCGTGCTCAGCCAAATACTGTCGGCGCTCCTCCATATAGGCCTCAGCCGTTTCTATCTGCCCTTGCACCAGATACTGGTCAACTGTTAGCCTCGTTTGCCTCATCTCCTTAGCGAAGTCAAAGGCAGGCGGGCTGGTCTCAGCTTCTGGCTGTGGCGCTTTCTCTATCCCGTAGAGGGCCAGCAGCCTAGCCCCAATCTCCTTGCCGGCGATATCGGCGGCTGTCTCATTGATGGTGGTCATCTCATAGCTATCGTCATAGTTGTGCCCCAGGGGCTGAAAGAAGAAGTACTGGTGCAGCCACTCGTGGGCCACGGTAGATAGGGCATCTTCCAACGAGGTGATCCGGGGCACCAGGCTGGGATAGGTGGCCAGCCCACCCAGACCCTCAACCACCGCCGATAGTCCCAGCTCTTGCTCTATGCGATTCTCAATATACTCCATATCGGCCAGGCTCAAATCAGGGTCGAGCGTCACCTTCTCGACAAGGTCTATTTTCTCTCGTAGCGAGACGATAAGCAGATTGGGCAGATTGTCCAGGTCGAAAGCCACCGGCGGGAACAACAGCCGGCCCCACTCCAGCCCCTCATCACGCAGCACCTGGGCCACCTGTTTTTCGATAATAGCCTCTACTCTGGATTTCCACCCGTTGAGCTGCTTTTGCTTGGGGGCCAACTCAGCTTTTAGCTGCTTTATCTGGCTGGTATCTCCGTCCTTAGCCTTTTCCTGCTCCAACTGAAACTCCAGCCAGCCCACCTGTCCGGCCAGGTCGAAGTATTTCTTGACCAACTCGATATCATCCTTATCGTACGAGTCAACCAAGTCTTTTAGCTTATCTTTGGTCTTGGATATGAGGTGCTGTGTCTCCCAGCGGCTGATGTTGAAGAGGTAAGGCTCAGCAATGCCGTCTATGCTGCTGGCACTGAACGGGGCATCCACCGCCCAAAACAGGGTCAGCCCGAGCAGTGCCACCAAAATTGTGCGGTAAACCCAGCGCTGCATCATCCTTCTCCCCTCCTTGTTTGCTTAATTATTATAACTGAAGACAGTTCAGTCTGGGCACCGGACAGCACGGTATTGACAATAATCCCTTGATAACTTAATGTAAGGCTATGACTGAAGACCAAACTGAACACGTCCCTGCAGACGAGGCCAAACAATGGTTTGAGAACCGCGGGTTGTTTTCTGACCATTTCCTAGAGGCACGGCTACTTGAGTGGAAAGAGTGGCAAACTAACGGAGAGCTTTCTATCTTCCGCAAAGAGCTTTTGTCCTTGTATGGGTCAAAAAAGAATATACTGCCAAATCTCAATGAGGCTCAAACAGAGGAAGAGTTTATCCAGCCTGTCCTGAACCTTTTAGGTTACACTAATAGCTACATGGTCCAACCTTCCACCAAGATAGGTAAAGTAGCTAACCGCCCTGACTATGCCCTGTTTCCAGACAAAGTGATTAAGGATAAGGCTTACCCCAAGCTCAAGAGTAACGATTATAGTCAATGTATTGGCATTGCCGATGCCAAATACTGGGAGCGGGAGCTTGATATACCCAAAACGAGCGACCGAGATACCTTTACTAATCAGAATCCATCGTTCCAGATAGTTGGGCACCTCACTGGCACACAGCAGAAGTGGGGTATTCTCACCAACGGCCGCCTGTGGCGACTATACTGCATAAAATCCCATTTGCCTTTGGGCAATTATTATCAGATTGACCTGGTTCAACTGCTGGAAGAAGCTCCTGAGGAAAAACTCAAATTCTTCTATCTCTTTTTCCGCAAGGCGGCTCTAATCCCTCAGGCTGATGGCCAGTCATTTTTGGATCGTGTGTTCGAGGGCAGTAATGAATATGCAGTTGAACTGGAAACTGATATCAAGGAGCGTGCTTATGAAGTGGTGGAACTCCTGTGCCACGGCTTCGCCGCTGGTTTTTCCCACGAACAGCTCACCGAGCAGACTCTGAAGGATATCTACGATAATTCGTTAACCCTTCTCTATCGCCTCCTTTTTGTTTTCTACTCTGAGGCGAGAGAACTTTTACCCCTGGCCACCAGCCAAAGCTACCGCGATAAATATAGCATCAGCAAGCTAACCCACGAAATTGATGAGATAGTCAGCAAAGGATTACCACTTAGCTCTAAGTCAACCAATTACTATCAAAGCATTAATAATCTATTTAGGCTGATTGATGGTGGTGACCCAGACCTGGGTGTGCCGGAGTATAATGGCGGGCTTTTTGATGCAGAAGAGCATTCTTTCCTTGAAGATCGTGCTATAGCTGATGCTTTGCTTGTCAAGGCTATCCACAAGCTGGCGCGAATTACAGATAAGAAACTGGGGCGGGAAGTCTCTGTTGATTATAATACCCTGAGTGAGCGCCACCTTGGCAGCATATATGAGGGGCTTCTGGAGTTCAAGCTGCGCATCGCTCCACATGATTTGGTAATGATAAAGGAAAAGGGCGGTGTCAAATATGCTCCAGCTAGCGAATACTCTGACAAGAAGGTAGCTTATAAAAAGGGCGAGCTATATCTTGCCAACGATAAAGGGGAACGGAAAGCCAGCGGATCTTACTACACTCCGGAATATATTGTTAATTACATTGTGGAAAATACTCTTGACCCACTAACGAAAGAGGTCCAGGATAAGGTCAAAGCTCTCAAGCCAGAGGTTGATAAAGCAATTGCCAAATGGCAGAAGCAGAAAAAACGCAAGCAAGGCTTGGAGCCGGTAGACAAATATGACCGCAAAATAATCCAAGAGCGGGAGCGGCTCCTTGAGCCTTATCTTTCCTTGAAAGTGCTTGATCCGGCCATGGGCAGCGGCCATTTCTTGGCCCGGGCTACGGACTTTCTGGCTGAGGCTATTGCCACTGACCCGTCTGTCGAGCCGCCAATAGCGCTTACTGCAGAATCTGAACTGACCTATTATCGTAGGCGTGTGGTGGAGAGCTGCATCTATGGCGTTGATCTGAACCCCTTGGCTGTTGAGCTTGCCAAATTAACTCTATGGCTGAGAACCATGGCTAAATCCAAACCACTTTCTTTTCTTAACCATCACCTGCGGGTGGGCAACAGCCTCATTGGTGCTAAGATAACTGACCTGGATGAGATACCAAAGGCTAAAGGAAAGAAAGGGAAATCACTTGATCTCAGTCGGGCGCCGGTCCAGTTGGGGCTTTTTCAGGAGGCTTTCAATAAGAAACTATATGTTATGCTCCAGCATCGGGCCTTTGTAGCTGGACTGCCTACTGAAACGGCAGAGGACATACACAGAAAAGAGGAATCGGAGCGAGCTTTTGAGCATGATGTGCAGCGTTTCCGTACGGTTGCCGACCTGTGGGTAAGTACTTATTTGGGAAACAGGGTGGCATGGGATGAGTACAATACTTTAGTGGAAAACCTGCAGTCACCTCAGCCGGAATGGAAGAGGCTATCTCAAAAAGAGTATGTCAGAAAAGCTCTGGCTATGCGGGAGGAGAGGCATTTCTTCCACTGGGAGTTGGAATTTCCCGAAGTCTTCTTAGATGAGAAAGGCAACCGTAAAGATAATCCCGGCTTTGACGCTGTGGTAGGCAATCCGCCGTATGATGTACTTGCCGAGAAGGAGCAGGGTGTTGAAGTCGAGCCTGACAAGAACTTCTACGGCAATTGTAGACATCTACAGCCGGCTTTAGGAGGTAAGCTCAACTATTATAGGCTATTCAGTGCACTTAGCATTGGGCTAATACGGCTGGGCGGCAGCCATGGATTTATTGTGCCGATGGCGCTTATAGGTGATGCCCAAGCAGAACCCCTGCGTAGGTATATCATGACATATACTCAGATGGTAGCTATAGAGGCATTTCCCCAAAAAGACGACTCTCATAACCGAGTATTCGAAGACGCCAAATTATCAACCTGTATCTACATATTGGAGAAGCGAAATCCCTTGAGACCCTTCCTACTGCGCATACATCCAGGCAAGTTTATACTAAATACCTCGCCTCAAATTGGCCTCACCAAAGAAGATATCGATCTGCTCGATCCACAGGGGATAAGTATTCCAGGTATGCCTGGAACGAATGCAAAACATATTGCACTAGGAATAGCGCTAGCTAAGCGAAGCCTGGGCAGTCATTTTGGGCAGATTGCAGCTTCGCAACAAGGTGAAGTAAATTTAACCATACACTCCGAGCTATTATCGAGTTCACCGATAGGATCAGAAGTATTAAGGGGTGCACATATTGACAGATATGAGCTCAACGAGGAACCCAAACAGGGCATCCCAGCATATCTTCGAGTTGATGAATTCCTATGTGGCAAAAAGCATGACTCGAAAGCCTTTGATCACGAAGAGCAGCGTATAGGGTACCAACGTGGTGCTGCCATAGACAATTGGCGGCGTATCATTGCCTGTGTCATAGAACCGGGCAACTTTTGCAGTGACACGGTCAACTATATCGTTAGACCCAAGGCAGGTTTTTATTTCGCGCTAGGCTTGCTTAACTCAAGACTTTATGAATGGAGATTCCGCCTCACCAGTACCAACAACCATGTCAACTCATATGAGATTGATTCTTTACCATTGCGCCCTATCAGCTTCACTACACCACAGACGGAGCGAAAGCAACTAATTGCACATGTAAGGAAGATATACCAAGAATATCTTCAGAGTCATGATTGGGCTGGAGTCCTTAGCTTTGTAGACCAGCGCCTGCCTCAAAAAGCCGATGGTACCCCCGATATGGAACACGAGCAATCAGATGTAGTCCATGACCTGTTGGCCTTTCTAGCTGAAGAGATGACACGGCTGCACAAGGAGAAGCAATCTCAAATCAAGGCTTTTCTTACCTGGGTGGAGAAGGAAATACTAAAAGGCTCAGTTGAAGACCAGAAGAACAAGACCAAAATCAAGGGCTTCCACGAAAGCACCTTCGAGGACTTGTTGGACGTTCTCAAGAGAAACAAAGCTGTTCCAGACCCCTGTCCATCTAGCACTCGGGATACCATAGCTCATGAATTCTCGGCTGTTATGGATGTCCTCACCCCCCTGAAGGCTCACATTAAGGCCACTGACAACCTAATCGACCAGATAGTCTACAAGCTGTATGGGCTTACTGCTGAGGAAATAGCAATCGTGGAAGGTGAGCATAGCGCTTCTTGACATAGTCATTATACCTATAACTCAGAAACTGAACATTATGTCCTGGGCACCTGCACAATTCAGCCCTTGACTTGCGCTGTAAGAATATTTTAGAATAATAGCCGACAATTGAATATTGGCTTTCCGAGCTGTCTGGCCTAAAGAGCGATCTATGGCGGACAGCCGGCGGACGAAAGTCCCAACGGTGTCGGGGGAAACCCCGCCGCCCCCCGTATTTGGAAAGGAGAGCAAATGATTGGCTTATGAGCGCCTCCTTTCGAGGCGTTTTTTGTTGCTTTTGCTAAATTGTGGAAGGAGCAAAGTGAAGAGAAGCGCGTTATCGATTTTGCTGATATTGGTCATGGCTCTCTCCATGATCGGCTTGATTGCTGCCTGCGACGATAACGAGGCAACCCCTGCAGCAAGTCCATCGCCGACTATTTCTCAACAGACAGCTACACCTGAGTCCACTGGAGTACCGGTAATCCCCGGGAAAGGTCGCCTGAGAGTGGCCACCACCACCAGTCTTTATGACACCGGGCTGTGGGGATACCTGGAGCCGATGTTCGAGAAGAAGTACGATGTAGAGTTGGATGTCCTCTACGCTGGAAGCGGCATCGCGTTGAAATATGGCGAGACGGGCGATGTAGATGTGGTCACCGTTCATGACAAAGCTGCAGAGCTGAAGTTCATCGCCGACGGATTTGGTAAGGAGCGAACTATATTTGCCTACAACCATTTCCTGATCGTTGGGCCCGCAGATGACCCGGCAGGGATCAAGGGAATGTTGCCGGAGGACGCTTTCAAAAAGCTTGCTGAGACCGGCGCTGCTACGTTCGTTTCCCGCGGCGACAACTCCGGCACACACTCCAAGGAGAAGGCCATCTGGAAGGCGGCCGGCTATGATTACGCTGCGATTGAAAAGGCCGGACAATGGTATGTAGAAGCTGGGCAGGGAATGGGCCCCACCCTGACAATGGCCGATGAAAAGCGGGGCTATACCCTCACCGACATCGGGACCTTTCTTGCTTTCGAAGGCAAGATAAATCTGGTGCCCATAGTGGATCAGGGCAGCATCCTGCTCAATGTGTATTCGGTTATCCCCGTAACCAAAACCAAAAAACCGGAGATGGCCCAAAACATGGTCAATTTCCTGACCTCTCCTGAAATACAGAGGCTGATCGGTGATTATGGCGTTGTGCAGTATGGCCAACCCCTGTTCATACCCTGCGCCGGCCAGCCTGAACCAACATCATAGCAATCGCAACGCGAAGGTATTTTAATTGAGTGAGCTCTGGGACTCAATTGTAAAGGCGATACATCTGCTGGTATCTCTTGACCATGATGTCTATGAGGTCGCCTGGAGATCGCTGTGGATCGCATTGGCCTCCTGCGGCATCTCTTTCCTTCTGATTTCCCTGCCGCTGGGCAGTCTGATTCACTTCAATAGGTTTCCCGGAAAAACGATTCTGATCACGCTGATACAAACCCTGTTCAGCCTGCCGACGGTGGCCGTCGGACTTATCGTCTTTGTGCTCTTCTCCCGCTCCGGGCCGCTGGGCACATTCGACCTGATGTTTACTCCCAAGATCATGATCATCGGGCAGACAATACTGGTGACGCCGGTGATGATGGGGCTGGTCATTTCTGCGCTGAGCGGGGTCGATAAAGCTGTGCCGGAAACGGCAACGGCGTTGGGGGCTAGCAGGCTTCAGGCATCACTAGTTACCATCAGGGAAGCACAATTTGCCGTAATAACGGCGCTGGTGATGGGATTTGGGCGGGCAATTTCGGAGGTGGGCGTATCCATGATGGTTGGCGGTAACATCAGAGGATATACCAGGACTCTCACCACCGCTATCTCACTCGAAACAGCAAAGGGGGAGATAGAGTTTTCACTTGCTTTGGGATTTATACTGATTCTTATTGCTGTGGTCGTCAATGTGGCCTTGCTTTTGCTGGGCAGAAAAAGGGGACCAATACGATGGCTCTGGTCGAGCTCGTAAATTTGGGACAACAATTTCAAGGCAATGTCATACTGGAGGCCATCAACCTCAAAGTTGAGCGAGGCGAAGCCTTTGCGCTGATCGGCCCGACAGGTGCCGGTAAGACGACGCTCCTCAGACTTATTGATCTTCTGGACTCACCAGTTAAGGGACAAATCTACTTCGATGGGGTTGATGTGACACGGTCAGGGAGAAAACGGCTGGCAGCACGCCGACGGATGGCATATGTTCAGCAAAAGCCGATCGTATTCAGCATTAACGTCTATGATAATGTCGCCTGCGGGCTTAAGTGGCGGCATGAAGAAAGAAAGGCCATCCGAAAGAAGGTAGAAGAGGCTCTGGAGTTGGTTAGTATGGCTGATTACCGGAGCAGGGATGCCCAAACGCTCTCAGGAGGTGAAACCCAACTGGTAGCCATCGCCCGGGCCCTGGTTACTGAGCCGGAGATGCTGCTTTTAGACGAACCCACTGCTAATCTTGATCCGGTCTCTACCTCCAAAATTGAGAGCGTTCTGGCACGCATCATACAAGAAAAGCGCACCACCATACTGATGGCGACCCATGATATGTCTCAGGGGCAACGGCTGGCACAGATGATCGGGGTATTGATGGAAGGGAAGCTGGTGCAGATAGGCCAGAAAAGCGAGATATTTGAGAAGCCACTTAATCTGAAAGTGGCTGGATTTGTGGGGATGCAGAACATCCTAAAGGGGGTCATAACCTCGAACGAGGATGGGGTTGTCAGCATTGATGTGAGGGGCAAACTAATAGAGGCCATTTCCGATTACCAGGCCGGTGAGGAAGTCTGTGTTTGTATCCGGCCGGAGGATATTGCCTTGGCATTCTCTAAACCTTCGAGCAGTGCCAGAAATGCCTTTGAGGGCGAGATCAAATCAATAATCTCTTCCGGGCCTCTAGCCAGCGTTGAATTGGATTGCGGCTTCCCTCTGGTGGCGCTGATGACAGTTAGATCAGCCAAAGAGATGGAGCTTGGGATTGGCAAACGTATCTTTGCCTCATTCAAAGCTACGGCTGTCCACGTAGTAAAAAGCTGATTACAAGACTGATAGGGGTAGCTAGAAGAACTACCCCTATCAATCCTTGGCAGTCATAGAGCCATTGGGGGAAGTATTACCCCGAGTAAATGGAAATAAACCACGTATATTTATCGGGCCGGCGTTTTTGGTAGCCTCCGAGAATTTTTTACATTAGCAATACATTTCGGACAATTGGCGCCGTGAATGATATTCACTATCATGGCCAATGCTACCAGCCATTCAGCACCAATTTGGGCATGGCCACCACTTTTTTCATCCTCAGTCTTAACTACAAGATAGTCAACACCTACTTCCTGTAGTATTCCCCCCGGAATGTCGTTATCTTCGTTCTGTGTATGGGTGATTACGAAAATTTCATGACCAACGAGTTGAGTTAACCTCTCACGCAGTTGCATAGTTGCCTTCCATTCAAGATTTTATAAACAAAATAACTTTAATGAATCATAGTGCATGGATATCTAGCCCAGCAGCCTGAATTCGGTCACATCCACCAGCCCGCGGTCGGTGAGGCGCAGCTCCGGGATCACCGGCAAGGCCAGGAAGGAGAGGGTAGCAAAGGGAGAGGCAAGCTTGCTGCCCAGATCCTTAGCAATCCTCTCCAGTTCCTCAAGTCTGGCTACCACTGCCTCCAAAGGCAGGTCAGAGAGCAACCCGGCGATGGGCAAGGGCAGTGCCGACAGCACCTTGCCCTGATTGGCGATAACCAGGCCGCCGCCCAGCCGCTCCACCTCATTCACGGCGACATAGATGTCACGGTCGTTGGTGCCCACCGCCACGATGTTGTGGGAATCGTGGGCTATGGAGGAGGCCAGCGCCCCCTTTCTCAGTCCAAAGCCCTTCACCAGACCCCTGCCGATATTCCCCGTGGCCTGGTGGCGCTCCACCACCACCAGCTTCAGAATATCCCGCTCCGGGTCGGGCACCACCTGGCCGCCGCTTACTTTCGCCTCTTCCCTGGCCATCTTGGTGATTATCTGGCCAGGCACCACTTCTATAATGGGGTCATCCCTGCGGGACGCGGGGATGCGCAGTGCCGAGATGTCGAAGGGCTTGATGTGTACGGTATGGCTCAGTCCTTTATCCGAGCCAGGCGGGGAGAATAGGAGTTGACCACCTCGGGCCACCAGTTTTCCTCGGTGAAAGACCATATCCACCTTCAAACTATCCAGGTCATTCAGGACAATCATGTCGGCGTAATAGCCGGGGGACACCGCCCCCATGCTCTGCAGGCAGAAGTATCGGGCCGGGTTTATGGTGGCCAGTTGAATGGCCCGCACCGGAGCCAAGCCGAGCCGCACCGCTTTTCTGACCACGGCGTCAATGTCGCCGTCCCGCACCAGGTCAACACAGCTACGGTCATCCACCACAAAGAGACATCTCTGATAGGTATAATCATTTACCAAGGGCAGCAGGCTCTCCAGGTTCTTCTCCGAGGAGCCTTCGCGTATCATGATGTGCATGCCCCGTCTCAGCTTTTCTCTGGCCTCTTCATAGGTGACGGACTCGTGGTCGGAGTGGATGCCTGCCGCTATGTAGGCATTGAGCTCCTTGCCCTTGAGCAAGGGAGCATGGCCATCCACCACCCTGCCATGGCTGCTAGACAGCTTGGCCAGAACTGCCTCGTCTTGGGCAAGCACCCCGGGGAAGTTCATCATCTCGCCCAGGCCGATGACGTTCTTCCAGCGCAGGGCGGTGCGAACATCCTCAGCGGTAAGGCGACCCCCGGCGGTCTCCAGGTCAGTGGCGGGCACGCAGGACGGAACCATAAGGAAAAGCTCAAGAGGTAGGCGGCGCGCCCAGTTCATTATGTAGCGTATGCCGGCGAAGCCGACCACGTTGGCAATCTCGTGGAGGTCACTGACTATCCCGGCCACCCCATGCGGCACTACCGCCCGGGCATATTGGGCAGGGTGCAACATAGAGCTTTCCAGATGGACATGCCCATCAATGAAACCGGGAGCCAGATAGCGGCCTTCCAGATCAACCACCTCGGCGGCCTGCTCATAATCTCCCACACCGGCTATTCTGTCTCCGGCCACAGCCACGTTGGCCTGCTCGATTTCGCCGGTGAAGGTGTTGATGACCCTGGCATTGGTCAGCAAGAGGTCAGCGGGCGACCGGCCCAGGGCCACAGAGATTCGATGAGCGGTGTCCTCCTTCATATCTCCTCCAGCACACAAATATCAGGGAGTTGGCGGAACTGCTCATTCCAGTCCAGTCCATAGCCCACTATAAAGCGGTCAGGAACGATAAGGCCGCCGTAGTCCACCTTGACTTCCACCTTGCGGCGCGATGGCTTGTCCAGCAGGACGCAAATCTTTACTGACGCTGGTTTTTTCTTCTTCAGATAGTTGAGTAGTCTGGAAAGGCTTAGCCCGGTGTCCAGGATGTCTTCAACGATCAGGATGTCGCGGCCCCGCACTAAAGCGTCGCTCAGACCCTTCACCACCTTGACCCGCCCTGAGCTCCGGGTGGATCGGCCGTAGCTGGCCAGGGCCACGAACTCTATCTCTACCGGGATATTCAACTGACGCACTAGGTCAGACAGCAAGATGCAGGAGCCTTTAAGAACACCTACCAGGAGAGGCCGCTTGCCCTGGTAATCACGGTTGATCTCGGCTGCCAGCCGGGCCACGGTGGTCTTGATCTGCTGGCGGCTGAAGAGCACCTTGGGCTGTGCAGTTTGAGACATGTTCTTCTCCCAGGTCGGCCTGCCTATTAATAAACTTAAGGAATTCCGGGTATATTCCGTTGTCTCTGTGTTACTCTACTTGACAAGTACGGTCAAGACGAAAGTTTCAGCCGGCGGGACGCTCTCCCAAGGCCGGCAGTATTCCATAGAGATTGTGCTCTTACCTTTCTGGAGCGCCTTAAAAGTCCATACTTCTTTGCCAGGAGCACCGAGCAGAGGAGTTCCATCTTTTGTGGCTTCGGGAGCCACAAATTTCTGATTTACCTGTTCTAGCACAGTTTGGTCACTGATCTTTGCCAATTCCCACTTGAAGCCTGTTGTCTGATTAGACTCCAAAGTCACTGTTAATGAGCCGCCAGCAGCGATTTTAACTTCTTTGCCTGAATACGAAGAATCGACGAACACCAGTTTTGGAGTAGAGGATGAGCCACAGGCAAACAGGGCCAGCAGAGTGATGGCTACAACAATTGCCCAAATTAGTTTTGTTTTCACAGTTGTACCCATCAAAGTTCACTCCGCACTTGCGATTATAACCCCAGGGAACTCCTTTGTCCATAGGCAGATTCAGGTCAGTGTTGCTGTCCGAGGTTCGCTCTGGTATGATTTCTTAGCTTTGCTACTCAAGCATCTACTGGTGGTATACTGAAGCATGAGCAACATAGCAGTGCAACTCATACCTAAAAAAAGCTCAACGCTACATGATTTCCCCTACGCCTCGCCAGCCAGGAAATGTTTCCACTGCTGGATCATAAATGTCACTCCGGCGGGGCCCAGGCACTGCATCCATAACTGCCTCTATTGCTATGGCAGGGACGCCATCTACTCGGATTATTCAGACCAGATGAAGATATACAATAACCTGCCTGAGCTTGTAGAGCGCGACCTGAACAAAATTGACCTCTGCCCGCCCATCTCGCTGTCCAATATAACCGACCCCTGCCAGGATGTCCCAGAGTTAAGGCGAGAGGTCAAGCGCCTGGTGCAATTGCTCGTCAGA
>Ga0315289_10009888_pt1 | contig 13697 bp, 10 predicted proteins | sample YL17G11_40_MG_FD_203452 | JGI IMG/M metagenome (GOLD analysis project Ga0315289, IMG submission 203452) | Sediment microbial communities from Yellowstone Lake, YNP, Wyoming, USA - YL17G11_40 | ecosystem: Environmental > Aquatic > Freshwater > Lake > Sediment | place: USA: Wyoming | collected...
CTGAATATAGACGCGGCCACATTGACTGGTGCAGTGGTTATTGTCCTTGGGAAGCATGGGATTGGAATGCTTGGAACGGATAAGGGTGCTATGAAGGAGATGTATGACTGCGGCCTCGAGGCGCAGGAGCGGGTTTGGGAACTGCCCTTGTGGAAGGAATATAGTGAGATGATAAAGGGGGACTACGCGGATTTGAAGAATATAGGAAGCGAAAGTGGCGAGGCCGGAACAATCACGGCAGCCGCGTTCCTTAAGGAATTTGTTGGAAGCACGCCCTGGGTCCATCTGGACATCGCCAGTGTTGGGTGGAGTGACGGCGAATCGGGCTATTTCTGCAAGGGGCCCACTGGAAAGGGGGTGCGGCTTGTGGCCTCGTTCTTGAAGGAATGGTCTGGCAAAAGGAAGTAGGGGGACCCCCTTCATTTCCACTATTCAACTTCGTCAATTTGCTTGCATCTTATTTTGTAGACAACGCAAAATTTAGAGTATTCTTTGAAAAACCGGTCGATGGCTGGTTCCATGTTGTTTGGGGCGACGAGAACAGATTTGGTTTTCCAGTAATATTTGGAGAGGCCTTGTTTGTTCAGGTTGTAATAAAAGACGCGTTTAACACGATTATAATTTCTCAACGCCGTTTTGATATCGTAGATATAAACCAACATGCGAACACTATGTAACCATGGTTACAATTAATTTAAATTACTATCATATATCATATCATATCAAACAATATTAGTGGAAACACACCCCCTCCAGACCCCCTTCTTTTAATCCCATTACCCCAATATTGAATTATGAATCTGGAGCCCCGAGCCTACCAATCACAAATAATCAATTCCATTAAAAACAATGGAAATACGTTGGTGGTTCTGCCAACAGGGCTGGGAAAAACACTCATCGCATTATCTTTGATAGAAAAAACAATTTCTGAAGGCGGGAAGGCCCTTTTTTTAACACCAACAAAACCCCTGGCCCGGCAACACAGCATTAGCATAAGAAACATACTTACACTGCCGGAAAACGAAATTTCTTTAGTAACGGGCGAGACAGCCAAAAAGAAACGCGAAGAGCTCTATACCTCCAAAATCTTTGTTTCAACCCCCCAAACAATCAGGAACGATATCAAAAACAACATTTACCCAAAAGAAAAGACCCGCCTCGTGGTTTTTGACGAGGCCCACCGGGCGGTGGGAGACTATGCCTATGTTGAAATTGCTCAAAACCTTCCGGAAAATTGCCTTTTCGTTGCGCTCACTGCCTCGCCCGGTGGCGACAAGGTGCGCATAAAAGAAGTCCTGGGCAACCTCAGGATAAAAAACATCGAAATACGGACCGAATTCGATCCGGACGTAAGGCCATTCATAAAAACCATGGACAGCAACTGGATCCAAGTTGATCTTTCACCCAAACTGAAGGAAGCGGATGCGATTTTATCCTCCATTATTTCATTCTACACACAAAAACTATCCTCATCTTTCATGAAGCCGCCAACAACATCAAAACAGCAATTTATGCTGTACGGGCAGCGCCTGCGGGCCCTGAAACACCCCATGAAATATTCTCTTTTGTCTTACTACTACACACTCCTGCATCTTTTGCACATGCAGGAACTTCTCCAGACGCAGGGCCCCCATCCATTCCTTCTCTATCTGGATAAATTGAATGCACACGATTCCAAATCCGCCCGAGCAATAACAAAAAGCACGGAAATCGCCAAGATAAAACAAATTGTAATGTCCGTAGGCGACCATCCAAAAACAGAGAAACTCATCCAACTCCTATCATCTATGCAAGGAAAGAAAATAATCCTCTTCGTCCAATACCGGGACCAGATAAACCGGCTTAAGGAGGTTCTGGACCAGAAGGGGCACAAGTCAAGGATTTTTGTCGGAAAGCGCAACGGCTTCACAAGAAAAAACCAGGAAGAGACGATGGATGCTTTCCGGAATGATGAATTCAGCATACTCATCGCAAGCTCGATTGGGGAGGAGGGGCTCGACATACCCGCCGTGGACTCAGTAATTTTTTTCGAACCCATCCCGAGCGAAATACGCTCCATCCAGAGGCGGGGGCGAGCCGGGAGGTTCAAGGACGGCTCAGTTTATGTGTTGATGACGCGGGCAACCCGGGACGAGTATTATTACTGGGCATCCAAGAAACGGGAGCAAAAAATGAAGGAGATACTTCTCTCCCTGCAGAAGGAGCTGGAAAGGAAGAGGTTCTCCCCGGAAACGGATAAAAACAAACTTGCCCCCAAGCAGCCGAAGGGTCAGTCCCAGCTCGGGATGTTCTCTTAACTCACTCAAGGTCTTCTTCGTCCGGCGCTCTTTTCAGCTTTTTAGCCATCTCCTTCTTTCCCTGCGCCGGAAACGGGTTCTTTCCGCCGCGAAGCAACAGCACGGCGACAATGCCGATTATGAGCAAGGCGGTTACCGCCAGGATAAGCATATCCAGATTATCGCCGCCGCCATTTTCCATGGCTGCAAGGGCACTTTCATACGTCAGCATGGCCTTCACATAATGTTTCTGGTTGTAGTAGCTTTCGGCGCTTTCCACTGCTTTTTCAACCGCGGTCTTGCCCACATCACTCATCGAGCCCTTTTCTTCTTTGTATAAATCATCCACAGATTTTCCAATCCGCTCGCTCTCCCCTTTCAATACCTTAATCACGCCCTCCATCTCGCCTTCCAAAGATGCGGCTTCGCTGATCGCGGCATCCACATCGTCGCTCTTGTTGAGGCTGCCGAGCTTCTCCCGGATCCACGATGGGCTCCTGGTGAATATTGATGCCATGGCATGCCCCCGCGGAACGGAGTTTCTCTCATCTTCGTATCTGCCCAGCATTTCAATAGCATCGCTCACCGCGGCCTGGAGAACGGTCTTCTCATTTGCACTTTCGGAATTGTAACGTGCCTTTACGCCTTCCAGAGCCGCCTGCGCCGTCTGCACGGCTGAAAGCGCTCCTATCGCATCATCAAACATCATCGTTCCTGAGAAAAACGCGTTCTTTTCCTCCAGCTTCATCACAGCCGAGCTCATATTCAAGTCGTCTATTCCCAGTGCCATCCATTCCTTCTTTATTTTTGCCTCACTGTCCTTGATATATTTCTGTATTTTAGTCAGTTCCCTTCCCTCCCATCCGAGATCCACATCCTCCAGCGGGCTGGCGGTTGAGGCTCCAGTCAGGTTCCTGGAAAGCATATCCTGCAGGTATTCCGCCCTGGCCCGCATCTCATCCACATAGCTTTCGTCAACACCCTGGGCTTCCGCAGCATCTATGGCGGCCCGTAATTCTGATAATTTTCTGCCTATTTCATCCCTGAGTTCTTGGTCTTTCTCAACCAGTTTCAATCTCTCCTTCGCATCCTTTTCCATCTGCGCGCGGGCCATTTCGAGCGCGGAAAGTGCCTCGTCATATTCCCCGGCTGCATAAAGTGCGGATGCATTGTTTAGGTAGGATCTTGCGGTGCCCCCAAGGCTCATGTTTGAAAGCAAGGAAATCTCGCGTTCAACATACTCCTTTGCGTCAGAGAACTCGTAGCGGACCCTCAGCTTCGCGGTTTGCCCCTCCTCCAGCCCGTTCAGTTCAAGATATGTTACGCCAGAGCCCAGATTTTTCTGGTTCGTTATCCGTTCGCCCGTGTATGCGAGCACTTCCAGTTTTGTTGGCTTTTTGGCGCTTTCGTCTATGATTATCGGGACATAATCCAGATCCATATCAGGAATGATGTCGAGCATATATTCTACGGAGGTTTTCATCCCTATAGTGTTTGCCGTTTCCTGGCCTTTTGATATGGAGTAAGCATCACTGACCTTTCGCATCAACTCAAGCTCATGCTCCCCCACACTGATCCATGTGCGGGCTATGCCATTGCTCACACTAGTCGTTTCTCCGTCCAGGCGTGCCTGTTCGGCTTCGTCTCCTACGTAAAGCGCATCCACACCATTTGAACAATCAAGTTTCATATGTTCAACTACTTCGGCGTCCCCGTCCGCCTCGCCAACAGCATTGACGCCGTAATCGCTGGTTGTGCACGGGGTGTAATTTCTTGAGAATCTGAGAACAACAGCCTCGCCAGCGCTTATGTTGTAAAGCTGTATAGTCGCCACGCCGTTTTCATAGGCGACCGTCCTCACCCTCTCTTTTCCATCAACCAGGTCTATTCTCCTCAGCTCCGCACCCGCCGGGACATCAAACATTACATTGTCCGCGCCTATCCCAAGCACATTCTTCACTTGGACAACGAGGCCATATCCGCTTTCCCCATGCAGGCTGGCGGCAGTGCCTGTTTCGTAATAATCAATCATCAGCGCATTTCCAATAACCTCTCCGGCGCGTAGCAGCACCTCTTCATCTATTTTCGCGTAGGACTCCTCCATGGACGAAAGCCTTCCCAACGCGCATGTGTAATCCAGCGCATCCCCCGCGTAGCATTCCTCCCCTTCAAACCATGTTTTGAGGAACGCAAGCTGAGAACCGCCGCCATTTACTATCGCCATGAGGCGCGCCCTTTCCGAAGGCAGGCCCGCGTATTTTAGTGCCGCCTTTTCGTAAACTCCATCCCTTATCCTAGAGAGCAATGAAAGTGAACTCGCAGGTTTTCTCTCCTTTACTATCCTAAGCAGAGCCTTTTCAGTAGAAGTGTCAACCCCATCAGTTTCTGCCTTTTTGATGAGGGCATCGGCCTCGGCAACAGCAACATCAAGCCCGGTTGTGTTCTCGGTCTCAAGGTTCATAGATGCGATTCTTGCGTGCATCCGGCATTCGCCGTATTTCTCGAACTTTATCCCGAGCGCAGTCTCAGCGCCGGCAAATGCGCAGGCGTCCCTGGCCAGCTGGAGGTGCAGCTGCCCGTTCTGGGTCAGGATGCCGGAATTCCTTTCCGCGCTATTCAAATCTTCCTCGGCAAGCAGTTTCTGCTGCCCCACAACAGTTTGCGCACCCTCGATTAGCGAATCCGCGCTTGCGATAAAATCATCGTATTTCTCGGCTGCCCCGAGCAACAAAGAGTACTGTGTCTTGTACCATCCATATCCTCGGTAAGATGCGGTCCTTTCCGCATTCGCCATAAGGGAATTCGCTTCCGCATATTGGATGTTTGCCCGGGAATACTCATTCCTTATGCTGGAAACCCCAGTCACATCCGTGCTCTGTGCGCCTATGATTATCCTATTCAACTCATGTAGGGATAGCAGGCGGCTTTCCCCATCTGCTTCCGCCCGTTTCTCTTCCGCGCCAACGCGTAGGATTTCCAACTGTTCAAGCGCATTCTCGTATCCGGAGGTCATGTTCGCATATCTTCCATCTAATTTTGCAGAAGCAGCCCACTCATTTCGCATGCAGGCAGGGTACCATTCCATATCTGGTATCGAATCCCAGAGGCCAGTGCTGTTGCATGCCACATCATCTATTGCCCCGGTGCATATTCCGGTGGAAGGGCCCGCGTAATCCCGGTCGCATATTCCGCTTTTGCTTATCGCCCCGAGATACTGTGTTGCGGTAGCCCGTTTTCCGTTAAGCTCCGCCCCGGTTATTTCCGCTGCGTAAAGGGTGTTGCCCATGGCGGACTTCCAATTCTGCGCATAATTGTAAATGTTCCAGGCGTGTATGGATTCAACAGCAGTATCCATCGGCCCGAACGGCATAAGTTGGTTTATCTGCGTATATCGTACTGCTTCGTCAGCAAACTGCTTGTCCCTTACTGCTGCACCAAGCGGTTCCGCAGCGGCACAATCCTTCCGCGTGCATTCTGAAAAAATGGCATCAACCTGGCTTTCTTCAAGGCTTTCCTGGAATGGCAGCATGAGCCCGAGCGCATCCATCTGGCTCACGTTCATCGTCGGCTGAAGCACGAACCAGATCTGCGTGAAACCCAAATCCGCGATATGCTCGTTCTGCGCGACCCAACCAGCGTTTTCCCATGGCCTGGGATAATTTTCAGGTGCACTAAAACCATAAGAAAAGAAAAAAACCAAACATGCCAAGATCAGAAGCAGACCCTTCATAGTTACTAATCCCGGTGCAACAATTAATATCTCTTATCTTCGATATTTTTCCATGGAATATTTCGACCTTATAAAAACAAGGAAAAGCAGGAGGGCGTTCAAGCCGAAGCCGCTCACAGAACAGCAGATTAATTCAATCGTGGAAGCCGCGAACCTCGCCCCTTCCGCAGGGAATTTGCAGAGCTATTCTTTCTATTTAGTGAAGGAAAAGAAGGCAAAGGAAAAGCTGGCAGAAGCCGCATTCGGCCAGGGCTTTATATCAGAGGCGCCAGCCGTTTTCGTATTCTTTGCCAAAGCCCCGGTCTCTTCAAAGAAATATGGGGAGCGCGGAAAACTCTACGCAACCATCGACGCGGCAGTATCCGTGGCATACGCGCAACTCGCAGCAGAAAATCTCGGGCTCGGAACCGTTTGGGTCGGAGCTTTCAATGAAGAAGAGGTGAAGGAGATTCTCAATGAGGACGGGCTGCCGATATGCATACTTCCCATCGGCTATCCAAGCGACAATCCGGAAAAACATCCGCGCCAGAACCGCCTTAAAAAAGTAATTTAGAGCTCAAGTTCGCATGCAACCAAGGGGTACTCGAGGCCGTGTTTCCCAAGCACCTGCGGCGCAATCTCCCCAATCAGGCCGAGTTCCCTTCCGCCCGCAGAAACCGAGTAGCACCGCCCCGGAATGAATCGTTCATCAGGAACCGCCTTTAGCTCGGTTTTCATCCCGAGCTCCTTGGCCAGGGTCTGCAACACTGATTGCGCGACCGAGAAATTGGCCCTGTTTCCGATTAACACGAACCCGAGCCGCCTTGCCTCCCTTCCGTTCCAGACCGCGCCAAATTCGTAGAATTTCTGCGGAAGGCCCTTCGTTTTGTTTGTCTGGCAAGTGGAGAGCAGCCCCGGAATGAGGGAGGTCCTGACAAGGCCGAACTCCTCGTTCGTTGAATTCGCAATCCTCGCCCTTCCCTTGTCCTTGGTCCCTTCCAGCATCCTTTCGTTGGTCAGAACATAATTCTTCGCCTCAAGGAATCCCATGCCGCACATCGCGGCGTGGATTCCTTCCCCCGCGTCAGCCAGCGCACCGATGGTCGGAAGCTGAGGAAGCTCCGGAGTGAATTTCTCGTATCCGTGCCCTATCGCCACGTCCTCTATTATGTCTATGAAAGAAATGATGTCCATCCTGTATGGCGGCACAAACACATATCCATCTCTGAATCCATAGCCCATCTTCTCAAGGGCTGCCTTAATCTCCTTCTTGCCAAGCTCCAGGCCAAGGACACGGTTAGTTTCTGCCTCATCGTATTTCATCTTCTTCCATTCCATATCCGGATAGTCCTTCCCCCCAATTTCCACAGAATAGAGCGTTCCGCCCGCATCCGCAAACGAGGCCGCGATTATGTTCAGCACCCCCTCCACAGCCTCCTTCGAGCTTCCGGTCACGTCGAGCAAAACATCCTTCGTCTTCTCCGTAACACGCGTCCTCTCACTGTTGATTATCGGCGGGAAGGAGATTATTCCATCCCGGTCCTTGATCACGACCTTCCCGTGCCTTGCCAGGGCGGCATAAGCAACCCCTTTCGGGTGCTCGTCCAGGACATCGTCCATGCCCATCTCGTCATCACAGTCCAGCGGCACAAATGTCTCGTCCGTTCCAACAACATATTCGAGCGGGAATTTTATTTCCTTCAAATCATGGATGCCGATTGCGACCTTCTTTCGCCTCCTCCCGACCGTATCGTGCAGTTTCTCCTGCATCTGCATGAGGTTCTGTATCGTTTCACCGTCTATCTTCAATCCCTTCACGACCCCGCAGCGCACAAAGGGCCGTATTGCCTCCACGCCCTTTCCAATGGACATCCTGTAATTCGCCTTCTTCACCTTGTACGTCGGCGCCGTTCCCCCATTGTAGCATGAGAGCGTGCGCAGAATCCCCTCAGTGGAAAACAGGTCCGGCCTGTTCGGCGTGACCTCCACGACGAGCTGCCCATCCTTCTCCTCGGTGGGCGCCCCCATCCTGGCCAGCATATCAATTATCTTGTCCTTTGAGAGCCCGCTCCTCTTCCCAATCATTCCCGGATCAACCGCAACCACAGCCACTTGAACCCCCCTTTTCTTTTGCAAGCTTATTTCCATATTCCGTCGGGTAATCCCCGTCCAGGCATCCCGTGCAAAGCCCGAGCCCGATTGCCTTCTTCAAGCCTTCCAATGAAACATAATAAAGGCTATCCGCCCCTATAAACTTTCTTATCTCGTCCACAGTTTTTTTGTTTGCTATCAATTCTTCGTACGTGGACATGTCCACCCCATAGAAGCACGGGTGCCGTATGGGCGGGCAGGTAACGCGCATGTGGATTTCCTTAGCGCCAGCGTTCCTTATCATCTTGAGTATTTCCTTCGTGGTCGTCCCCCTCACGATGCTGTCATCGACAACAATCACGCGCTTCCCTGCGACCACGCTCCTTATCGGATTGAGCTTCGCCTTGACCGCGGCGACGCGCGTCCTCTGGTCCGGCATTATGAACGTGCGGGCGATGTACCTGTTCTTGATTATCCCTTCCTCGTATTCTATCCCCAGAATCCTTGAAATAGCAAGGGCCGCGGTTCTCGCGGTGTCCGGTATTGGAATCACCACATCAGCCTTCACTGGCGCCTCCTTGGCGAGCGCCTCACCAAGCCTCCGCCTTGCCTCGTGCACCTCCACGCCGTTTATTATGGAATCCGGCCTGGAGAAATAAACATATTCGAACATGCAGTGCCTATGCGTGGAAGGCGAAATCATCTTTTTTTGGAACCCGCCCGCGCCGAGTATCGCCATCTCGCCCCCACCCAGCGCCCCGAGGTGCTTCGCCCCGTTTATGTCGAACGCCACGGTTTCGGATGCGGCGAAATATGCATCCCCGCTTTCCCCGAGCTCCAGCGGCCTTATCGCATGCGGGTCCCTGAATGCAAACAGCACGCCGTCCTTTATCGCCACAACCGAATATGAGCCGTCCAGCGTTCCCATCGCGTGCCTGACCGCGCCTTCAATATCCATTCCAGCGGAAAAAGCCTCGGCCAGAAGATGCAGTATCGCTTCAGAGTCCACAGTCCCCCCGAACACGATGCCTTTCTTCTCGAATTCCTTCCGCAGCTCCGCATAATTGGCGATGTGCCCGTTGTGCGCGACCGCAAGCCCCATCTTTTGCAGCATGGACGGCTGCACATCCGCCATTTCGCATGTGCCCGTGGTCGGATATCGCGTGTGCGCAATCCCGATGCTTCCCTTCACAGAAACATCCTTCTCGGAAAATATTCGGGACACCAGCCCGAGCCCCTTCTTCCCGTTCAATTTCTTTCCGTCGTAAATTACTATGCCAGCGGCGTCCTGGCCCCTGTGCTGGACAGCGAGCATTCCGTTGTAAACAAGGTTAGCCACAGGCCCGCCTTTTTTTGATATGACGGCGACTATGCCGCAGCTTTCTCTGACTTCCATGCAACACCTTCCCCTTTTTATTTTAAAAAACATCGTTTATTCCCGGTTAAATGTAACCATGGTTACATATCATTTTCAAAAGAACTCATCCAGCCTTCTTTGCGTCAGGATTTTGCTGCGCCTAGCATACTCCGACACCCCCTTCCGCAGCCTGCTCCCGGCGGACTCCAGCGCCTCCCCAAGCGTGGAGTATTTCCTCACGCTCAGCGTTGCGTCCCGCACGTTCTCCCTCACCTGAAAAACGCCCACAGGCACCTGGTACCCCTCATAAATCTCCCGTATGGACACTACCCTCCCCTGCTTCCGTATGCGCTCCAAAAACTCCAGCACCCCGATGCGCACCGCGTAATACCCGCCTGCCTGCGATTCCGCATAAGTGGTCCTCCCTTCGAAGGGCTCGTGCTCCTCGCTCACCTGGAAATTCGCGCTCCCCAGCGTCCAGATTGTTCCCGGTGCCCACGCCTCGAAATTCTCAAACTCCCATTTCCCGGGCGTCACAAGTATCTCAAAATGGTTCGATAGGGATTCATGGCTCAGCACATAGAAATCCGAAACCTCCGGGTACTCCCGCACCCTTTCCATCAGGTGCTTCCCCAGCATGTCGTCCGTCGCCGTGATGCTCCATCTCGTTGGCACCATCTTCCTGTTCTCCTTCATGCCCAGCAATCCCGCGGAAAGCACCTTCGTGATGTAATAATTGTCCAGCCCGGCCTCAAACATCTCGGTTGCGATCTCCCTCGCCCGCGCCCTCTCATGCAGCAGCTCGTCCGCCTTCTTCGGAATCTTCGGGTTTTCGCAAAGACGCACATCCTTCATCATCCCGGACGCCCCTATAGGCTGCGCCACGGACGAGAATCTCATGTCAAAAACCGGCTCCTTCGAAAACATCATCTCCACATCTATCGGCCGCACGCTCATCGCAACGTCCTGCGTCTCGTCCGCCAATTTTCCGGACGGCCTTATCCCCCCATACTTCTTCCCACGCACCACATTCACGCGGTGCTCTATTATCTTCGCATACCCCATCTCGTAAATCTCCCGCTCGCCCGCGTACTCCTTCAGGGGCAGCACCGGCCCCCAGGACACGGAAGGGTATCCGAAGCTCCCCACAAACACCTCCGCGCTCTCTCCAAAAATGGTTTTCTTGCCCAGGCTTTCCTGGCCTTTCCTCATGGCACTGAGTTTGCTGAGAAGGGGGCAGTAATACAGCCCGCACATGTGCCTGGTGCCCTTGCATACGTGGCAATAACTATCCGGCCGCATACGCTCACTATTTACGTTTCCCCGTCTAAAAAACCTTTCCTCCCAGATAGGTTTAAATAGAACGTCCGCGTAAGTATAGAAGTGGTATGATGGCAGGCAAAGCCAGTCGCTCTTCTAAGAAAAAAAAGGGGCCGAGTGCAAGAAAGCCCTCCCGTGCGGCAAAATCTGCCCGGGCCAAGGCCAGCGTCCGCTCCAGGGCAAGCCGGAAGGTTTCCCGCAGGGCAAAAGTCCAGAAGCGCACCTTCAAGCGCTCCGCAAAGCGCCTGCCCCAAGTAAAATCCTGGCCAAAATCCAAACTCAGCATCAAATCCAAGGCAGCAAAATCCAAATCCAAGCTCTCCACAGTTAATGAGGCGCCGAAGAAGAGGGAGCCGGCCCCGAAGCCAAACCCGGAACTGCGCACCCTTCTCGACGACGCGAAGATCCGCCAGCTCCTCATAGACGCGGGCGGCGAGCACACGCTCGATATAGTCAAGGCATTCTCAAAGGAGCTCAGCGACGACGACCTCGCCAAGAAGCTCAAGATAAAGATAAGCGACGTCCGCGCAACGCTCAACAAGCTGCACAACATCGGCGTCGTGCAGTACAACCGCTACAAGGATTCGGAGACCGGCTGGTTCTCCTATTTCTGGTCCCTCAACATGGACAAGACCAGGGGATGGGTGGACGAGCAGCTCAGGATGGAATCCGCGCCCAGCGACATCTCCAGCTCCGAATACTATTACTGCCCCAAATGCGGCACAGAAAGCGTATATGAGTTCGCGGCGGCATCCGACAATTCATTCCGCTGCCCGCTCTGCAACCGCGCCCTGGAGTTCGTGGACGAGGATGCGGCAAAGGATCTTTTCCCAAAGGGCCCCAAGAGGCCGTCAACGCCCTGAGCCCTCATCATTATATCTTTTTGCTACCCATTCTGGACCATGAGCGTCAAAGAGAAGGGGAAGCACATCCAGGAAATAAACGCTTACCTGGTCCCATCGTTCCAAGGCAGATTCCTCGTTGTGCGCCGCCGCGGCTCCAACATATGGGAATTCCCCGGCGGAGGCGTTGAATGGGGCGAGGACCCCTACGCCGCCGCAATCCGAGAGTGCAAGGAGGAAATAAGCCTCGCGCCGCACTCCCTCAAACTGGTTGGGATAACATCCGCCACCTATGAGAAGGAAGGGACCGAAAAACACTCCATCTACATAGTTTACAAGGGTGAAATAAGCTCCGACAAATATGAGCTGGGCCTTGAGCACGAGGAGGCTCGCTGGGTTTCCCTCACCGAGCTTCAGTTCATGCATCTTGGATTGAACGCGCAGGACATTCCCCAGATGCTTTAATTTTTCTTCTTCTTTTTCAGGAAAAATATGTATCTTTCCGCCCTTTCCAGCCTCTCCTTCAATTTCCGGACTTCCGAATCCCTCGCCACCTCCCCAACCCGCGCATTCTTGGCGCGCTTCAGCTGATCCTCCATCTCCGCAACCCGCGCCTTCTCGTATTCCAGCGCCTTCCTGAGGTTCACATTCTCTTCCGCAAGCCGCATTACCCGTTCGTCTCTCCTATTCTCCAGCCCCTCCTTCTTCACTTCCTTCTCCTCCTCCGCGCCCACCCTCTTTTCCTCCTTTCTCGTCAGCATCAATTCCGCATTATGCAAAGAGTATCCCTGCACCACCATGTGCTTGAGCAAATCCCTGTCCAGCGAGGTGTCCATCCCCTCAATCTGCCTCAACCGGTTCTCATACACATGGTATGCCTTCATCGCGGCCCCATATGCATCCCTTATGTGCACATCGTCAATGAAGCTCCCCATTTTCTTCTTTTCTTCCTGTGTTAAGCTCCGCTCAGGATAGGACAGCCTCACATTGAACCTCGCCGCCACCTTCTGCACAAAGCTCGGGGGCGGATTAACATCGCTCGCAATCAGGGAAGGCACACCCACCTTCCTTATGATTTCCACTACCCTCTCATCGCTCGCCTCCTTCTCGCATCCAGAGGCAATAAGCTCCCCTTTCAGGTTAAGCGCTGCAAAAGCGGTATATACGCCCGGGTCCACTCCAACGATAAGGTGCTGTATTCAATCGCCTTCCTATTCCGTAGCCACATGCTCCTGCTTGAGGAACAGCTTCTGCCCACTCTTCAGGTTCCTGTTCACGACCACTCCGCTCCCAATCCAACAGTCATTCCCTATGGTTTTTCCGGGCATCGTGCAGGAGAGCACCCCGAACTTCACGTTGTCCCCAATGATTGCCCCGAGCTTCTTCCTCGCGGAATTCACCCATCCCTTTTCCGTGAGCACATTCACGTGCCCGGAATCAAACCTATAGTTCGCAATCTGCGTCCCAGAGCCGAAGTTCACCCCCTGCCCGACCACGCTGTCACCAATATAGGACAAGTGCTTAGCCTTCACATTGTCAAAAAGAATGCTATTTTTCACCGTGGTGGATTCCCCTATTTCGCAATTCTTCCCAATTGAATTAAACCCTCTCAAAAGCGCATGCGGCCCGATCCTGGTTCCAGCCCCAATGTAGGAAGTCCCCTCCACAAAACTATCCACAACCTCCGCGCCCTCCTCCATTATGAGCTTCCCCTTCACAGTGGAGTTCTCCACCGTTCCTGCATTCGCCTCCATCCCGCCCAAAAGATGCTCATTCAGCGTGAAAAGGTGCCACGGATAGCCGACATCCATCCAGAAGTCCTCGGTCTCCACCACGTGCGCGCCCTTCAGCACATCCGTAATCTCATACTCCCCGCGCGGGGAGGGCGCCAACTTCTTAATCTCGTCAAAAATACTCCGAGTGAACGCATAAACCGAAATGTTCGCCAGGTTGCTTTTCGGATGTTCGGGCTTTTCCTCCATGCCCACAAGCACCCCGCCTTTCACTTCCCCAATACCGTACCTGTGCGGCTCATCCGTCTTCTTGAGCGCGATGGTCTTGTGCCCGTCGTATTTCTCAATCACGTCCCTGTAAATCTCTGC
>Ga0315289_10009891_pt1 | contig 13694 bp, 13 predicted proteins | sample YL17G11_40_MG_FD_203452 | JGI IMG/M metagenome (GOLD analysis project Ga0315289, IMG submission 203452) | Sediment microbial communities from Yellowstone Lake, YNP, Wyoming, USA - YL17G11_40 | ecosystem: Environmental > Aquatic > Freshwater > Lake > Sediment | place: USA: Wyoming | collected...
GGGCGCGGGAACCTCCAGAAGGTCGTCCGCGAGGCCATCCGTTGCCGCGACATCGTGCGCGGCCTGCTGGATTTCGCGCGCCCGGGCGCGGGCGCGCGGCAGACGGCGGACCTCAACACGGTCGTCCGGGCGGCCCACGACCTCCTCACGGGACAGGGCATCTTCAAGAGCATCGCCGTCGAGTTGGACCTCAGCCCGACGCCGCTGGAGATCACCTGCGACCCCAGCCAACTCCAGCAGGCCTTCACCAATCTTCTGGTCAATGCCGCCGAGGCGATCAGCGGTCCCGGCACGATTACGATTCGAAGCTGGCACGATGCCTCGCGCGGAATGGCGGCGGCAAGCGTTGCCGACACGGGGTGCGGCATCGCGCGCGAGAACCTGGAGCGGATCTTCGAGCCGTTCTTCACCACCAAGCAGGGCGGCCATGGCACGGGGCTGGGCCTGGCCATCGCCTACGGAATCGTCGAACGGCACGGAGGGACGGTCAAGGTCGATAGCCGACCCGGTGAAGGCACCGCGTTCACCGTGTGGCTGTCTCAGAGGCGACCCGAGGAGGCGGCGCCGTGAGCGATCGAGCCAGCATCCTGATCGTAGACGACGAAGAATTGATGCGCGACGCCTGCCGCCAGGTCCTGGCCCCCGAAGGTTTTGCGCTAAAGGAGGCCTCCTCGGGCGACGGGGTCCTGGAGACGATCCGCCACGAGTCGTTCGACCTGGTGATCCTGGACCTGAAGATGCCGGGCATGGACGGAATGGAAATCCTCCGGCGCCTCCACGAGGAGAGCCCGGACACGGCGGCGATCGTGATCACGGGTTACCCCAGCGTAGAGTCGGCCGTCGAGGCGATGAAGCTGGGGGCGGCGGACTTCCTGCCCAAGCCTTTCACGCCGGATGTGCTCCGCCTGACGGTCCGCCGCACCCTCCGCGAGGTGCGCATGCTGCGGGAGAACCTGCTCCTGCGGTCGCAACTGGAGGAATGCCAGGGCGGCCGCTACGAACTGGTCGGCCAGAGCGAGCCGATGCGGCAGATTCACGAGCTGGTGCGGCGGGTGGCCCCGACCGACAGCACCGTCCTCATCACGGGCGAGTCTGGGACCGGCAAGGAGCTCATCGCCCGGGCGATCCGCGACAACAGCCCGCGCGCGGACAGGCCTTTTGTGACGGTGGACTGCGGGTCCCTGGTCGGGGCCCTGTTCGAGAGCGAGCTCTTTGGCCACGTCAAAGGATCTTTCACGGGGGCGACCGGCCTGAAACACGGCCGGTTCGAGCTGGCCGATGGCGGCACGATCTTCTTCGACGAGATCGCCAACGTCAGCCCCGACATCCAAGCGAAGCTTCTGCGGCTGATCCAGGAGCGCGAGTTCACGCGGGTCGGGGCGACCCAGGTGATCTCGGTGGATGTGCGGATCCTCGCCGCCACCAGCCGCAACCTGCCCGATGAAATCCGTGAGGGTCGTTTCCGGGAGGACCTGTTCTACCGGCTGTGCGTCGTGCCGGTTGTTCTGCCGCCGCTTCGCCAGCGGCGCGAGGACATCCCCCCGCTGGCCGAGCACTTCCTTCGCAAGCACGGGGACTGCCGGCGCGAGCGGGTCCGCGGCTTCACCCAGGAGGCCATGGAGGTGCTCCAGAAGCACGACTGGCCGGGCAACGTCCGGGAGCTTGAGAACGCCATCGAGCGGGCCATTGTCCTCGCCCAGGGGGACATGATTGGCCTGGCGGACCTGTTGTACTATGGGCCGCTCACCAAGCCTGATGCCGCAGGGGCGGGACCCACCTCGCTCACTGTCATCGAGAAGGAGCACATTGCCAAGGTGCTGCGCCGTCATGGCGGGAACCGGACTGCTGCCGCCAAGGCCCTTGGGATTGACCGCAAGACGCTTTGGCGCAAGATGCGGGAGTACGGCTTGACGGGTTGAGACCACGTGGCAATATGCCCCGCGCCGTGGCCGAATGCCCCGCACCAGAGCGTGGGTAACCGAAGTCCCTCAGGAATTCCCCCTCGCGTCGGGCCTCCGTTGGCGAATCCACACCGCGGGCCTGCCAGGTGGGCACCCCTCCTAAGATGTTGCGGCGAAAGCAGATACCTGGCCTGCGCGCGTGAAGGCGGTATCGCTCGGCACCTGAAATGTGCAAGAGACGGGCATGGGGAAGGGGGTGCTCGCCCCTGCGGCACGCGGTTTGCACACCACTGTTGGCGCGAGAGGGTCCGCCATGTCGGTTGCCAGGCTCTTGGTGGTGTGTGGTGACGAGATGCGAAGAGAGGACTTCCTGCGCGCGCTCTCGGCGGCGGGGTGGGAGGGGGTGCTTGCCGCCTCCGGCCTCTCCGAGGCGACGGCCCTGATGCGGGGGGGCACCCAGGCCTGCATCATCGTGGATGCCGAGCTGGCAGACGCGCCGGGCCTCGTGGCCGTCCAGGTCCTGCGGAACCTCTGCCCTCACTTCAAGGTCATCTTCACCACCTCCGAGAACACCCGGGACCTGGAGGCCCAGGTGCGGGCGCTGGGTGTCTTCTACTACTACATCAATTCGACGGACAAGACCGAGCTGGTCGCGGCCGTCGAGGATGCCATTGGCGCCGCGCGACCCGTCCGGACAGGACGCCCGCCGAGAGTCCTTGTCGTCGACGATGACCCCGACTTCCACGTGTTCGTCCGCGCTTTCCTGGAGCCCGCCGGGTACGGCGTCCTCTCGGCCTACTCGGAGGCGCAGGGCCTCGACATGGCCCGCCGGGACAAGCCGGACGTCATTCTGCTCGACATCATGATGCGGAGCACGACGGACGGGTTCGAGTTCTGCCACGAGGTTCGCCGGGACCCGCAAGTCAAGCACACGCCGATCCTGGGTGTCTCGGCGCTCGAGGAGCGGATGGCAGTCCAGTACTCGCCCGACCGCGACTCCGAGCTCTTCCCTGTCGACGGCTACCTGAGGAAGCCCGTGGCGCCGGAGCGGCTTTTTGCGGAACTGAGGAGGCTTGTCCCGGTGGGGGCCTAGAGGATGGGAAACGGTCCAGACCATCGAGCAGCGGGCAAAGCATCGTCGCGGATTCTGGTCGTGGACGACGAGGAGTGGATGCGGGATGCGTGCGTGCAGATTCTCCAGCCGGAAGGGCTTGAGGTGATGACCGCCGCCGACGGACAGACCGGTCTGGAAATGGCCCGACGCCATGCCCCCGATCTCGTTCTGGCCGACCTGAAGATGCCCGGCATGGACGGCATCGCCTACCTGCAATCCGTCAAGGCGCTCGATCCGGAAGTCGCCGCCATCGTGATCACCGGGTACGCGACGCTCGAAACGGCCGTCGAGGCGATGAAGGCCGGCGCGTACGACTTTCTCGCGAAGCCGTTCAAGCCGGCGGACCTGCGCGCCGTGGTGCGTCGCGGCCTCGAGCATCGCGCCGCGGCGACGCGGGCCGCGGCGCTCCTCCAGGGCGACGCCCCCGCCGCGGAGCTTCACCTGGCCATGCTGGCCCACCGCTTCAAGGCGCCGCTGGCCGTGCTCCGGCAGTGCGTGGGGGTCATCCTGGAGGGGTACACCGGCGAGATCAGCCCGCGCGCCAAGGGCATGATGGAGATCGTGGCCCAGCGCGCCGACCAGATGATCCAGTTCGTGAACGACTGGCTCACCCTCTCCCGCCTGGAGCAGGGCAAGGGAATCCAGGAACCCAAGGCGGTGGACGTCCTCGGCACGGTGAAGGCCGCGGTGGAGCGCCTGAAGCAGGACCGCCGGGCAGAGCAACTCACGATCCAGTGCGTTGTGGCGGGCGACCCTGAGCCCCTTCTGGCCGATCCCAGCGCCCTCGACGAACTCTTCTCCAACCTCCTCGACAACGCGGTCCGGTACACCCCGCCAGGAGGAAGCGTCAGGGTGGAGGTGAATGCGGCGGCCGATGGGACCACGATCGTCGTGCGCGACACGGGACCCGGCATCAGCCCGGAGGACTTGGAGCGTATCTTCGAGCCGTTCTACCGGGGACAAGCCCAGAAGAGCATCCCCGGAACGGGGCTCGGCCTCCCGATCGCCAAAAGGATCGCCGAAGGGCACGGCGGCACCCTGGAGGTGCAGACGGTCCTTGGCGAAGGGGCTGCGTTCCGCGTCTTTCTCCCGAGTCGTGGCACAAGAAAAGCCAATGGCACGCTCGTCGCGCAGGAGGCCTGAGGGCGCCCGTTATGGAAGTCACCCAACGCTCGCACCCAACAGACGGGAAGGTCGGCGCCGTTCTGGTCGTGGGCGGCGGCATCGGCGGCATGCAGGCGGCCCTCGACCTGGCCGAGTCGGGCTTCAAGGTGTACCTCGTCGAGGAAGGTCCGGCGATCGGCGGGGCGATGGCCCAACTCGACAAGACCTTCCCCACCAACGACTGCGCCATGTGCACTCTGGCGCCGCGCCTCGTCCAGCTCAGCCGCCACCCAAGCGTTGAGAAGCTGACTTACTCGGAAGTCCTGTCGCTCGAAGGCGAGCCCGGCCGTTTCCGGGTTCGCGTGAAGAAGAAAGCGCGATCGGTGGACCCCAGCAAGTGCACCGGCTGCGGAGAGTGTTCGACCGGTTGCTTGGTGCGCAACCGCGCATACTTCGAGCCGGTCGAGCCCGAACCCTTGGACCTCGCGGCCGACCAACGGGCGGAAGTCGAACGCATCATGGAAGAGCACGGGAACGAACCGAGTGCGATCGTCCCGGCGCTTCAGGACATCAACGCGAAGTACAACTGGTTGCCGCCGGGTGCGGTGGGGCGTGTGTCCGAGGCCGTAGGGCTTCCCTTGACGCGGGTCCTGCGGATAGCCACGTTCTACAACATGTTCAGTTTCAAGCCTCGAGGCAAGCACCTCATCAGGGTCTGCCTGGGGACCGCCTGCCACGTCAAGGGCGCCGGGCGGATAATGGACAGGCTCGCCGGCGAACTCGAGGTTCAGGTTGGGGGGACGACCCGCGATCGGCGTTTCACGCTGGAGGCGGTCCGCTGCTTGGGCTGCTGCGGCTTGGCGCCGGTGGTAACGGTCAATGATGATGTCCACGGCAAGGTGACCGCCGGGGGCTTCCTCAAGGTACTGGACCAATACCCGGCATAGGAATGGGGAAGGCAGGACCGTGAACAAGCTGCGGCCTGAGGACCTGGACAGGATTGCCGAGAGGATGAGGAGGGCCATGTCCTTGCGCGAGGGCGCGGGCCATGCCAAGGTCACCGTTCATATGGGAACGTGCGGCATAGCCGCCGGGGCCCGGAAGATCATGAGCGCGCTCATTCGTTGCATGGATGACCCCGCGGTCATGGACGTCATCGTCACCACCTCCGGCTGTGCGGGGCTGTGCAGCCGGGAGCCGATGATGACCGTGGAGATTGCCGGAAAAGCGCCGGTGAAATACGCGGACCTCACCGAAGACAAAGTCAAACGGATATTCGCCGAGCATGTCCTCCAGGGGAAGATCGTCGCGGATTGCGCCCTGGCGATAGGCAGCGAGCAGACGCTATGAAGAGTTACCGGACGCACCTGATGCTCTGTGCGGGGACCGGTTGTGTGTCGAACGGTTCCTACCGCATCAAAGCCGCCCTGGAGCGCGAACTGGTGAAGCACAGTCTCCAGGATGAGATCGCGGTCGTCATGACAGGCTGCAACGGGTTCTGTGCTCAAGGGCCGGTGATGACCGTCCTGCCGGACGGGATCTTCTACCAGTTGCTGACGGAGCAGGACATCCCCCATCTTGTCGAAGAACACATCCTCAAGGGCCGGCCAGTCCAGCGGCTGATGTACACCCCGCCCGCGGAGAAGTCACCTGTGCCGAAGATGAGCGACATCGGGTTCTTCCAGAAACAGCGGCTCATCGCTCTGCGAAACCGTGGCCTCATCGACCCCGAGAAGATCGAGGAGTACATCGGGCGCGGCGGCTATCAGGCCTTGGCCAAGGCCCTCACCTCCATGAGCCGAGAGGAGATCATCCAAGAGATGAAGGCGTCGGGGCTGCGGGGGCGGGGCGGCGCGGGCTTCCCCACGGGACTCAAGTGGGAACTCACGGCGAAACAACCTGGCCAGGAGAAGTTCATCGTCTGCAACGGGGATGAGGGCGACCCCGGGGCCTTCATGGACCGAAGCATTGTCGAGTCTGATCCTCATTCGGTGCTGGAGGGAATGCTCATCGGCGCCAAGGCCATCGGCGCGTCGCACGGCTTTGTGTATATCCGACAGGAGTATCCTCTGGCCCTGGAGAGACTGAATCTTGCGTTGGGTCAGGCCCGGGACTACGGGCTCCTGGGAACGGACATCCTGGGTACGGGTTTCAACTTCGATATCTCCATCCATCGCGGGGCCGGGGCGTTTGTCTGCGGCGAGGAGACTTCCCTCATCGGGTCCTTGGAGGGTCGGCCGCCCGAACCCCGCATCCGGCCTCCCTTCCCCGCCGAGTCCGGGGTTTGGGGGAAGCCAACCTGTATTAACAATGTCGAAACCTGGGCGACCGTACCCGAGATCATTGACCGCGGCGCGGCGTGGTTCTCCAAGATCGGCACGGAGACCAGCAAGGGCACCAAGGTCTTCTCTCTGGTGGGGAAGGTGAAAAACACGGGGCTGGTCGAGGTGCCCATGGGGATCACCCTGCGCGAGATGGTCTACGACATCGGCGGGGGAATCCCGGGCGACCGGGAGTTCAAGGCGGTTCAGACGGGTGGCCCTTCGGGGGGGTGCATCCCCGCGTCCCTCCTCGACCTGCCGATCGACTACGAGCGCTTAACGGAGGCCGGTTCCATCATGGGCTCGGGTGGGATGATCGTGCTGGACGAGGATACCTGCATGGTCGATGTCGCCCGGTACTTCCTCGATTTTCTGCGGGACGAGTCCTGCGGCAAGTGCACCGCCTGCCGCGAAGGCGTCGACGTCATGTACCAGATTGTCAGCGACATCTGCGCGGGAAAGGGCAAGGAGGAGCACCTCCCGCTGCTCGAAGAGTTGGGTCAGGCAGTGAAAGATGGCTCGATGTGTGCGCTGGGGGGTACTGCGCCCAATCCGCTCATGAGCACCTTGCGCTACTTCCGAGAGGAGTACGAGGCCCATATCCGAGAACACCGGTGCCCGGCCGGCGTCTGCAAGGCGCTCATCACGTACCGGATCGATCCGGCGAAGTGCAAGGCCTGCCTCGTCTGCAACAAGAACTGCCCCGCGGAAGCTATTTCCGGGGAGAAGAAGAAGCCCCAGAAGATCGACCCCGAGAAGTGCGTCAAGTGCGGCGTCTGCCGCGACATGTGCAAGTTTGAGGCGGTAACCGTGCAATGAAGCTCGAAGAGGTTCGAAGGATCCTGGATGCGGAGTGGGTGGGCGGGAGGCCCAAGGGCCCCGAGGGGGGCGACAGGGCGGTCCGCTCGTGCCACGCCAGCGACCTGATGAGCGATGTGCTGATTCCCAGTGGTGCGTGTGCTGGCTCGCTCCTCCTCACGGGGCTGACCAATGCGCAGGTCGTGCGAGTGGCCGAGATATCGGACTTCACGGCCGTGTGTTTTGTCCGCGGGAAGCCGCCTCAGCCCGAGGCGGTCAAGTTGGCCGAAGAGAAGGGAATTCCCTTGCTGGTCGCGCCCCTGTCGATGTTCGAGGCTTGCGGGCGGCTGTATACACAGGGGCTGGTCCCCGGGGACAGAGCAAAGGGAGATGCGGATTGACGGGCGAGGATGTAACCAAGATCCAGGAGATGATCTACGAACTCCTGGTCCGGGAAGTGATGACGAAAAAGGTCATCACGGTCATGCCCTCCACCCCGATGAGGGATCTGCGGGAGATCCTGCGCCTCAACCGTATTTCCGGAGCCCCGGTCGTTGAGGAAGGCAGGTTGGTCGGTGTCATCAGCATCGAGGATTTCATACGCTGGCTGGCCGACGGGAGCCCGGACTGTCCGGTAGCCGACAGGATGACCAAGGACGTGAAGACCATCCACGACGACGAACAGCTTGTTCAGGCGGTTAACAGGTTTGAGCGGTCGGGCTTCGGACGCCTGCCGGTGCTCGACCGCAGCACCGGGTATCTCGTCGGGGTCGTCACCAAGGGGGATATCATCGGCGGACTCCTCAAGAGGCTGGAGGTGGACTACCGCGAAGCGGAGACGCGCGGTGCCCGGTCGCGCCACATCTTCCAGGACATCGTAGCCGACCAGAGCTCGCTGGTGCTGGAGTACCGTGTGCGCGGAGCGGATTTCGCTCGGGCAGGGGCCAGTGCGAGTGGGCTGAAGACCACCCTGCGCCGATTGGGCATCCACTCTCAGACGACGCGTCGCGCCGCCATCGCCACCTATGAAGCGGAGATGAACCTGATTGTTTTCACCGAGGGCGGTCGGATCACGGTTCAGGTTGCCCCGGAGATGATACGGCTGGAGGTGGAGGACGGCGGCCCGGGTATTCCGGACATCGAGCGGGCCATGCAGCCGGGTTTCTCGACGGCCCCGGACTGGGTGAGGGAACTCGGGTTCGGCGCGGGAATGGGCCTGGCCAACATACGGAACTGCGCCGACCGGATGAGCCTCGACTCGGCGGCGGGGAAAGGGACGCGGCTGCAGGTCGAAATCCTCATGGAGCAACAGAGTGACGCTGAACGAGATAGCGCAGAAACTCGGGCTTGAAGTGAGGGCCGGCCGAAACGCCCTCCTGACCGAGGTGCGAGGCGGCTACGCCAGCGACCTCCTAAGCGACGTCATCGCCCACGCCCGGCCGGGGGACTTGTGGGTTACGCTCCGAACACACCTGAACACCGTGGCGGTGGCGAGCATGAATGGGCTGGCTGGGATCGTCCTCGTGAACGGGCGCGAGCCCGATGCGGAGGCGCTGGAGAAGGCGGATACAGAGAACGTTGGCCTCCTGGTCAGTTCGCTTCCGGCCTTCGAGTTGATCGGTCGCCTGTACACGATGGGCTTGTCAGGAATGAGAACGTGAGGGATTGCGACGTCATGGAAGACCTGTCGCTGCACATCCTGGACATCGTGGAGAACTCGCTTCGTGCCGAGGCGAAGCTGGTCGAGATCTCGGTAGTCGAGGATGTGGACCGGGACTTGCTCACGCTCGAGATCAAGGACGACGGAAGAGGCATGGACCCCGAGAAGTGCAAGCGAGCGGCCGACCCCTTCTTCACCACCAAACCCGGTCGCAGGATCGGGATGGGCCTGGCCCTCCTGGCCCTGGCGGCCGGAGAAGCCGGAGGGGAGTTCCAGGTCATCTCGCGGCCGGAGGGTGGAACAGCGGTCAGGGCCACGTTCTGCCTGAGCCATCCCGACCGCAAGCCTCTGGGCGACATATCGGCGACGCTGCAAACGCTGGTGCTGGCCCATCCGGGGGTTGACTTCGTTTGCGAGTACAAGAGGGGTGCGGAGACTCAACGGCTCGACACCAGGGAGATCAGGCGGGCATGATCAGTTTGACGATCAACAGCCAGAAGGTAGACGTGGGCCCTGGCAAGACCGTGCTGGAGGCCTGCCAGCAGCTTGGGATAAGAATCCCCACGCTCTGCCATCACCGGGCCCTGCCGCCCTACGGGGCCTGCCGGCTCTGTCTCGTCGAGGTCGAGGAGCGTGGGCGGAGCCGCGTCCAGGCCTCGTGCCTCTACCCGGCGCGCGAGGGCCTCATCGTCCGCACCGATACCGAGGGAGTCATCAAGACGCGCCGGATCATGGCCGAATTGCTCCTGGCCCGCTGCCCGAACTCGGAGAAGGTAAAGGCGGTGGCCGCGGAACTGGGTGTTACCGAGTCGCGCTTCCCGAAGAAGGCCGAGGATTGCATCCTGTGCGGGCTCTGTACCCGGGTCTGTTCTGATCTGATGAAGACCGGGGCGATCGACTTCGGGGGCCGCGGCAACCGGCGCAAGATCGGCCCGGCCTATGATAAACTTTCGCCGATCTGTATGGCCTGCGGGGCCTGCGCGGTCGTCTGCCCGACGGGGGCTGTCCACCTCGACAAGGTCTCCGTGCACAAGCCGCGGCCGATCCTCAGCGAGTTCGACGCCAAACTGGCCGCACGGCCTTCCATTTACATCTCGTACCCGCAGGCGATCCCGAAGGTGCCCGTTATTGACCGCGAAACCTGTGCGCACTTCCGCAAAGCCAAAGAGCTGGACGCCTGCAGGGCTTGCGAGAAATTCTGCGAGGCCAAGGCCATCGATTACAGCCAGGAGGACAGCATCCTCGATCTGGACGTGGGGGCCGTGGTGATCGCGCCGGGTTTTGAGCTCTCGGACCATACCCTTCGCGCCGAGTACGGGTTTGGCCAGTACCCGAATGTCGTCAGCAGCCTCCAGTTCGAGCGAGTGCTTTCCGCGAGCGGGCCTTACCAGGGCCACGTCCAGCGGCCGTCCGACGGCAAGGAGCCGAAGCGCATCGCCTCCATCCAGTGTGTGGGCTCGCGCGAAGACGCGGCCCGCTACTGCTCGTCGGTCTGCTGCATGTACGCGGTCAAGCACGCCCTGATGACGAAGGAACACCTGCCGGGGGTCGACTACACAGTCTTCTTCATGGACCTCCGGGCCTACGGCAAGGGCTTCGACGCCTACTACCAGCGGGCCCAGCAGGAGGGGGTCCGGTTCGTGCGGGCGCGCCCCGCGACCGTCGAGGAGACCGGCGAGGACCGGAACCTTCGTATCAAGTACCTCGACGAGCAGGGCGAGTTCAAGGCGGAGGAGTTCGACCTTGTGGTGCTCTCCTGCGGCATGCGTCCGGCGGCTGGGGCTGTCGAGGTAGCCCAGCGGCTGGGCCTGGAGCGAGACGGCGACGGCTACTGCCTGACGCACCCGCTCGCCCCGCTGGACACCAACCGCCCCGGGGTCTTCGTCTGCGGTGCGTTCTCCGAGCCCAAGGACATCCCCGAGACCGTCATGCAGGCGAGCGGCGCCGCTGCACGCGCCATGGGCCTTCTGGCCGAGGTGCGCGGCACGATGGTCGAGCCGAAGCACTATCCGCCCGAACGCGACGTCGCCGGCGAAGAGCCGCGGATCGGCGTGTTCGTCTGCCACTGCGGACGCAATATCGGCGGCGTCGTCAACGTGCCGGAGGTGGTGGAGTACGCCCGGAGCCTGCCCAACGTCGCCTACGCCGAGGACAACCTGTACACGTGCTCGACCGACAGCCAGGCGAAGATGCGCAAGGTGATCGACGAGCACGGGCTCAACCGCGTGGTCGTCGCCTCCTGCACGCCGCGGACTCACGAGCCGCTCTTCCGCGACACGCTCCGCGAGGCGGGCTTGAACCAGTATCTCTTCGAGATGGCCAACATCCGCGACCAGTGCTCCTGGGTCCACATGCACGAGCCCGCGAAGGCCACGCAGAAGTCCAAGGCCCTCGTGCGGATGGCCGTGGCCAAGGCCCGCCTGATCGAGCCGCTGCCGGAGCGGACCCTGCCGCTGAACCACGACGCCCTCGTCATCGGCGGCGGCGTGGCCGGCATGACGGCCGCCCTGGCGCTGGCCGATCAGGGCTTCCGCGTTCACCTGGTGGAGCGCGACGCCGAACTAGGCGGACACGCCCGGCACGTCCGGTACCTGCATGATGGCCAGGACCCGCAGAAGTTCCTCACAGAGACGATCCGGCGGACCCGCGAACATCTGCGGATCACGACTCACCTGGGCGCCACGGTCGCCGGGATCGATGGCTTCCTGGGCAACTTCAAGACGCGGCTCACCCAGGATGGCGCCACGGAAGAGGTGGAGCACGGCGTGGTCATCGTGGCCACGGGTGCAGAGATCCACAAGCCCGCCGATTACCTGTACGGCCAGAACGACCGGGTGGTGACGCAGGTCGAATTTGAGCAGAAGCTCGCGGCCGGCGACGTGGCGGCCGACACCGTTGTCATGATCCAGTGCGTCGGCTCGCGCGACGACGAGCACGCGTATTGTAGCCGGATCTGCTGCGGCCACGCGGTCCGCAACGCGCTGCGCCTCAAGGAGCTCCGCCCCCAGGCGAACGTGTTCGTGCTGTACCGCGACGTCCGGACATACGGCTTCAGCGAGGAGTACTACCGCCAGGCCCGCGAGAAGGGCGTGCGGTTCATCCGCTACGAACCGGAGCGAAAGCCCGCCGTTTCCGCCACGGACAGCGGCCTGCGCGTCGAGGCGTGGGATCCGATCCTCGAACGGACGCTCGCCATCGACGCCAACCTCGTGGTCCTCTCGGCAGGGGTCGTGGCGAGGCCCGACGGGCAGGAACTCGCGCAGATGCTCAAGGTGCCGCTCAACCAGGACCGCTTCTTCCTGGAGGCCCACCTGAAGCTCCGGCCGGTGGACTTCGCGACCGAGGGCGTGTTCCTGTGCGGCCTGGCCCACAGCCCCAAGGGCCTGCACGAGACGATCGCGCAGGCGATGGCCGCGGCCTCGCGCGCCGCCACCATCCTCGCCAAGGACAGCCTCGTGCCCGAGTCGGCCATCTCCGAGGTCACCGACGAGAACTGCGACGGCTGCGCGTACTGCATCGATCCGTGCCCGTACCACGCGCTGACGCTCATCGAGTACGTGCGGGGCGGCCAGATCAAGAAGACCGTGGAGACGAACGAGGCCCTCTGCAAGGGCTGCGGCGTCTGCCAGGCCACGTGTCCGAAAGACGGAATCCTGGTGCGCCACTACAAACTGAGCCAGATCGCGGCGGCGATGGAGGCGGCGCTCGTGCCGTAAGGGTTGACCATGAGCGACAACGGCTTCGAACCGATCATCGTGGCGTTCTGCTGCAACTGGTGCTCCTACGCCGGGGCCGACCTGGCGGGCACTTCGCGGCTCCAGTATCCGCCCAACGTGCGCATCGTGCGCGTCATGTGCTCCGGCATGGTGCACCCCAGGCTGGTGATGGACGCCCTGACCAAGGGCGCCGACGGCGTCATGATCTGCGGGTGCCATCCGGGCGACTGCCACTACCTGGAGGGGAACCTGCGGGCGCAGAAGCGGTCGGAGGCGATCACGCTGATGCTCGAGGACTTCGGCCTGGAGCCGGAGCGGTTCCGCTTGGAATGGGTCTCCGCCTCGGAAGGCCCGCGCTTCGCCCAGGTCATGACCGACATGGTCGAGGCGGTCCGGGGCCTCGGCCCGAGCCCGTATCGCACGAGTTAGTGCCGCATCGCGCCAACGCGCGGCGGGTCTCCTGACCCGCCGCGCAGAGGTTTCGGGTGAGGAGGACGAGTTCGTGCCGCAGAACGTGCTTTTCGTAGACCGGCGGAAGTTCATGTGGGACGGCGAGACTCGCGACTCGCGTGCCGAGGCCGAGGCCAAGAAGAGCGAGTGCGAAGCGCAGGCGTTCGAAACGCAAATCGTCGAGGAGGAAGGCAAATTCCTCCTCTATACGCGTCGGGTGGTGAAAGAGGTCGTGGTGGAAGGCGAGCCCCCGCCGGCGTGAACCGCGGGCGTTGGCCGCACAGAAAGGAGACGCGAACATGGCGAAAGTGGCGGAGGAATGGTTGAACATCTGCGGCGGGTGCGAGGTCAGCATCCTCGATATCGGGGAACCGCTCCTCGGTCTGCTGCCGCAACTCGAGTTCGTGCACATCCCCGTCCTGGCGGACCATAAGTACTTCGGGGCGATGGGCGACGGCACGACGCTCGAGATCCCGCCGGCGGACGTCGGGATCGTCAGCGGGGGGGTCCGCAACGAGAAAGAGAGGCACGTGGCCGAGGCGATGCGCAAGAGCTGCAAGACGCTCATCGCCCTCGGCTCCTGCGCCTGCTTCGGCGGCATCCCCGCCCTCGCGAACATGTGGAAGCGCG